>OGPL01003327.1_pt1 | contig 10379 bp, 8 predicted proteins | sample 1552901 | NCBI WGS metagenome assembly OGPL01 (sample SAMEA2580244, study PRJEB22360) | human gut metagenome | biome: human gut; feature: human-associated habitat; material: faeces | place: Denmark | collected 2008/2010 | reverse complement strand
ATGAGAACGGACGATAATTCTTCATTAAAAAGACCTTGAGATTTTAAAAAAAGTTCCTGGAGTTTTTTGAAAATACTTCCATCTTTTTGATATGCCGTTGGCATGTACTTATTTATATAGATTGTTTTAAGAAAATAACAGTCCGAAATGATTGCCAAGCAATAGATTTTATTAAATTTGCATTTGCGGTATATTTAAAACAGAAGGGTTTATGAAGTGGAAATCGGATTTATTTAACAATATAGTCCGCATGGGAATATATTTGTTGCTTTGGGGCGTTTCATCAGACATGGTTGCTCAAGAGGATGTGAAACGCATTGTTCGTGACAGTGTGCGGACATCGTCCGAAATACAGGAAGGAAACTCTTTTTCTGTTTCTTTTCTGCATGAAGATTTTTCTGTGTCGGATGAAAAGACTTTAAGTTTTCCTCTGCCCCAACCTACTCCAACCGATTCTTTACTTCGTCTTTCTTTAAAGAAGCCACTTGTTCTTCCTTATTATACAAATCCTTCACCTATGTTCAGGGGAGATTACAGCACCGGAGGGATAATAAAAGGATTTGAAAATGGAGTGTTTTATGGTTCGGGAGAGCAGACTGCTTTGCCTGGTATCGGACTGATGAATAAAGCTTCGTTGGGATACATGTACAGGTTCAATCCCCGATGGAGCGTACAGGTGGGTGTCGATGCCATGAAAATGAATATGCCTTTCGCTGTTGGGCAGTCTTTCGGAACTTCGGGTGCAGTGATGTATCGGGCTTCAGACCGTGTTGCCTTTAAAGTATTCGGTTCTTATTATAGAGGTCAGACGTATGGTATGGAATCGCACAGTTATGGTGCCAGCATGACGGTGGATATGAGCGAACGGTTCAGTGTGGAAATGGGAGTGCAGCGCTATTACAATCCTTTGCGTGGAGGTTGGGAAACGGTTCCGGTAGTAGTTCCTTGTTATAAGTTCAATAAGTTTAATTTAGGGATAGATGTAGGCGGGTTGATTTACGAGATTCTTCACAAGGTGGTGATTGACAAGGACAGGAGCAAGATGGGTAATCCTACCCTTGGGCCGCCGTCCCACTTTCAGATGCAGGGACGGTGAAACAAGGGATAGAATTTATTTTATTTTCAATTTATCGAACCCTTCGCCATACACTCCCACTACATTGCTTTGTGAGATGAATGCATTGGGGTCAATATCTTTCACCAAACGGAATATATCCAGTGACTGGCTTTTTTTTGCCAATACCACAACGACCTTTATGTTTTGCTTGCTGTACCAACCGGTGCCGTCCAGCAATGTTACTCCGCGGTCGATTTGCTTGGTGATGCCTTCGGCTATTTCATCATGCTTACGTGAAAAGATGAGGAATTGAACAGACTGACGTGTACTGTTGATTACATAATCAATCACAATACTCATGATGAACAAGACACAAAATCCGAATAATACTCGCTTCCAATCGTGAAAGATAAAATAGCAGGAAGAAATAATGACGATATCACAGTACATCATCATTCGGCCTAACGTTACATCCTTATATTTATTGATAATCCAGGCTATGATATCCGTCCCTCCGGTACTTCCGTTATTGCAGAACACAATGCCAATGCCGAAACCTAACAATCCTGCACCTACTACACAAGCCATGAACTCTTGTCCGGGACCTAATAATTGTGGTAAGTTACCATCCGGCCCTTTTAATATTGCCTGAAAAAGCCAAAGCAGAAATGTCAGCATGAAGATAGCATAAACTGTTTTCAAACTAAACTTGGGGCCGAGTATCTTCAATGCGAATCCTAAGAAGAGTGCATTGATTATAAAATAGGAAACTTGAATTTCCACACCCGTCACATAATAGATGATAGCCGAAATACCGGTTACTCCACCTGTGGTTATTTGATAGGGCAGCAAAAATGCTGCCCATCCCAATGCATAACACATCAGTCCGAAAGTAATGGACAAATAGTCCTTTACATCTCTACCAAGTCTGATTTTTAGAATCTTATCCATAGACGATTATAGTACGATATTTACAATCTTCTTCGGAACGATAATTACCTTCTTCGGAGTCTTGCCTTCAATCCATTTCTGTGCCTGCTCGTCTGCCATAACGGTTGCCTGAATGGTATCATTGTCAGCATCAGCAGGGAATTCCATGGTGAAGCGTGCTTTACCGTTGAATGAAATAGTATATTTCACACTATCTTCCTTCAGGTATTCTTCATTGAATACAGGCCATTGTGCATCGCATACGCTGGTGGTATTGCCCAGTGCTTCCCACAGTTCTTCGGCGAAATGGGGGGCGAATGGTGCCAACAGGACGATCAGATGGCTTAATACTTCCTTGTTGCGGCATTTCAGGCTGCCCAATTCGTTGACGCAAATCATGAAAGCACTGATAGATGTGTTGTAAGAGAAGGTTTCAATGTCTCCGGTTACTTTCTTAATCAGTTTATGGATGGCTTTCAATTCTTCTTTGGTCGGTTCTCCTTCTACCGGCAGGAATTCATCTGTACGGCTATAGAAGAGGTTCCAGAGTTTTTTCAAGAAACGGTGTACACCGTCAATACCATTGGTATCCCAAGGTTTGGACTGTTCTACCGGACCGAGGAACATTTCGTACATACGCAAGGTGTCGGCACCGTATTTTTCGACAATCATGTCGGGATTGACTACATTGTACATTGATTTACTCATTTTCTCTACTGCCCAGCCGCAGATGTATTTTCCATCCTCAAGGATGAATTCGGCATTGTTGTATTCGGGACGCCATGCCTTGAATGCTTCGGTATCCAGCACATCGTTTGAAACAATGTTCACATCCACATGTAGCGGAGTAGTTTCATACTGGTCTTTCAGGTTCAATGATACAAAGGTGTTGGTATCTTTGATACGATATACAAAGTTGCTTCGTCCCTGAATCATTCCTTGGTTTACCAATTTCTGGAACGGTTCTTCCTTGATACTTATGCCCAGATCGTGAAGGAACTTGTTCCAGAAACGGGAATAAATCAAGTGACCGGTGGCGTGTTCGGTACCACCTACATAGAGGTCTACATTCTGCCAGTAATGGTCTGCTTTTTCCGATACCAACGATTGGTTGTTGTGCGGGTCCATATAACGCAGATAGTATGCGGATGAACCGGCAAAGCCCGGCATGGTGTTCAGTTCGAGCGGGAATACATGGACGTTGTCAATCAAAGAATTTTCCACTACTTCACCTTTTTCCACATCCCAAGCCCACTTGGTGGCATGCCCCAATGGAGGTTCGCCTGTTTCGGTAGGCAGGAACTTGGCAACTTCGGGAAGTTCAAGCGGTAACTTAGATGAATCAATCATGTAAGGCATACCGTCTTTGTAGTATACCGGGAACGGTTCGCCCCAATAACGTTGGCGTGAGAAAATGGCATCGCGAAGACGGTAGTTCACTTTTACACGTCCCAAATTGTGAGCTTTTACATATTCTTTGGTAGCTGCAATAGCTTTTTTGATGGTCAGACCGTTCAATGAGAGGTCACAGTAAGGGGTAGCATCTTTGCGGGGAGAGTTGCACACAATTCCTTCTTTGGCATCGAAACTTTCTTCGCTTACATCGCAACCTTCTACCAGTGGAATGATAGGCAGGTTGAAATGCTTTGCAAAAGCATAGTCACGGCTGTCATGGGCAGGAACCGCCATGATAGCGCCTGTACCATATCCGGCCAGTACATAGTCGCTAATCCATACGGGAACGGCGTCGCCGGTGAACGGGTTGACAGCATACGAACCACTGAATACGCCGGTCACACGGCGGTCGGCGATGCGTTCGCGTTCGGTACGTTTAGCTACATAGTCAAGGTATTCAGCTACTGCTTTTTCCTGATCGGGGGTGGTCAGTTGCCTGACATAATCGCTTTCCGGTGCCAGTACCATAAAGCTCACCCCATAGATCGTATCGGGACGGGTTGTAAAGATCTTCAATTGTATATCCGAGTCTTTTACATCGAAAATCACATCGGCTCCCTGCGAACGTCCGATCCAGTTGCGTTGGATATCTTTCAGCGAATCGGACCATTCCAGGTGGTTCAATCCGTCCAGCAAACGCTGTGCGTAGGCAGAAACCCGTAAAGACCACTGTCGCATATTCTTTTGTACGACCGGGAAACCACCTCTCACCGAGAGTCCTTCTTTGACTTCATCATTGGCTAACACAGTTCCCAGCTGAGGACACCAGTTCACCATCGTATCGGCCAGATAAGCGATCCGGTAATTCAACAATACACGCTGTTGTTCCCGGATATCCATGGCTTTCCAGGCTTCGGCCGTGAAGATCGGGGTATCCGAGTTGGCTGCATTGATATTTGCGTTCCCTTCTTTTTCAAAGGTTTCTACCAGTTTGGCGATCGGTTCGGCTTTTTGAGTATCTTTATTGAACCAATGGTTGAACATTTGGATAAATGCCCATTGTGTCCATTTATAATATTTCGGATCGCAAGTTCTCACTTCCCGGTCCCAGTCGAAAGAAAAACCGATTTTATCGAGTTGTTCCCGATAGCGGGCAATATTTTTCTCTGTTGTAATGGCCGGATGTTGTCCTGTTTGGATGGCATATTGTTCGGCTGGCAAACCATATGCATCGAATCCCATCGGATGCAACACATTGAATCCTTTCAGACGTTTATATCTGGAATAAATGTCGGATGCGATGTAGCCGAGTGGGTGGCCGACGTGCAAACCGGCTCCGGAAGGATAAGGGAACATATCCAGTACATAAAATTTCGGTTTGGACGGATCGACGTCGACTTTGTAAGTCTGATTTTCTTTCCAGTAGCTCTGCCACTTTTTCTCTACCTCCTTAAAGTTGTATTCCATGATAATATAGATTGTTTATGATTTCATTTTGAGGCACAAAGATATAAAGTAAAAGGTAAAAGCTAAAAGGTAAAAGCTAAAAAGTAAAGGATAAAGTTGTGGCGGAACATAAAATGACAGAAGTTTCTAAAGTCATGCAGATAATGCTGCCGGTAAGCTGTTCCGGCTTGAAATGTTTGATTTCCTGTAAGTCTTGCCGGTCGCGGTATACAGGAGATCTTTATCCCGGCCAGTAGCCGGATGACAGACGGTCAACGATAATAAGCCGGAAGGATAATGATTTGCATGAGGTTAGAATTGTGGTTTCAGGTGATAAATGACGATGACAGGGTTATCTTCTTCTTTCAGTCGGAATTGTAAGGTTTGCTTTTGTCGGGAGACCGGTAAATATCGATTTCCGTTGTTGGGATCATAGTATTTTTCGTCGTCGTTCAATACTGCTAAGGCGGAAACAGCCATCGGAGCATAAGTGTGACCGCGAAAGTTATCGTTTAGTTCGACGAGTATACCTTGGTGTGTCGTTTTATTCCAGATCAGTTCCTGAGGTTCGGAGCCATTGTATAAAATGAAAAAATAAGAATCCGATTCGTATATATTTTTGATAAAGATACCGGAGCTGACCAAAAGACTGCCTGCTTTCATGGGATCCGAACCGTTCAGTTGCCGGAGAATCCGGTCCGGAATAACTTTGTCTTTTAATGCATTGATAATGAAACGGGGAGATAAAGAATCTTGCCGGTATTGGAAGATCGTATCGTTATAGAGTATGGCACAACTCAATTCTTGTTTATAGGGTGCCGTTTCAAAAAAATCGAGGTTTACCCGGTTAAGAGTATTGCCTAAATCGAGTGAGAGCGGGACATATCCGATATCTTTGAGTTCATCGGTATTGTAATTATAAGTGGAATAAAATACGTTACATCGATACATCAGGTCGTATTTGAAAAGTAATTTCCCCGGTTCGGCAAAATCGATCGAGTTTATACTACGGATGATATCGGTATCCCGATGTAGTTGGGGTACCAGATCGACACTCCGGATGAATCGGTTTGTGGGCGTATAAAATAAGAGCTTATCCGAATCGAAAATAATCACTGTGTCTGCCTGAGGCGGAAAACAATAAGATTGAATAGAACGATATTCCCGTGGGCCTCTGCCCCGGGTACCGATGGTATTCAGAAATTTCCCCTGACGGTTGAAAACATAGAGGGAATCGTTTTCCGAATTTACCAGGAAAATATATTTATCGGTGATTTTCAGCTGTTTTACTCTGCCGATTAAAATCCGATCCGAGGTTTCTAAAGGGATGTAGGTACAACTGTCGATGAGTTGGGTTGGATCGAAAGACCGGACTTTCTGCAAGTCGCTTTTAGAAATACGGGTAACATCTATATTTCGGGGGACGGTTGGGTGCCCGCAATTGAATAGGAAACAAGCGAATAGACAGAAAAAAAGTAGCCGCATCGGAAAGGGAATTAGGGTTCTTTAGCAAATGTATAAAAAAATAATTACTTTCGTACGGTAATGGGCTTAAAACAAGGATATGTCGTCGGGTTTAGTGCTATTTATTTTGCTTGCTTATTTCGGGATACTGATTTTGATCAGTTATTTTACTTCCCGGAAATCGGATAATGAGACTTTTTTTACGGCTAATCGGACTTCCCCCTGGTATTTGGTGGCTTTTGGGATGATCGGGACCTCCCTTTCAGGAGTAACGTTTATCTCCATACCGGGCGAAGTCGGGAATAGCAATTGGACTTATTTGCCCGTCGTAATGGGAAATTGCATCGGATATGTGGTGATTGCCTTGGTTTTATTACCTTTATTTTACAAGTTGAATTTGGTGTCCATTTATTCCTGGCTGGGTATCCGTTTCGGTGAAAAAGCCCGTTTGACCGGATCGTTTTTCTTTATTTTATCTCAGTTGGTCGGCGCTTCGTTTCGTTTGTTCTTAGTGGTTGGAGTATTGCAATTGGCTTTATTCGACAGTCTGGGAATTCCATTTGCTTTGACGGTATTTATTACCTTAGGATTAGTGTGGATATACACTTTTCGGGGTGGTATAAAAACGATTGTTTGGACGGATACCTTACAAACGGTTTTTATGCTGATTTCGGTGGTTTTGACTATTGCCGTCATTTGTCAGGAGCTGGATCTGAATTTTAGTACGATGGCCGGTTCTATTCGGGAGAGTTCTTATGCCCGTATCTTTGATTGGGACTGGCGTTCTTCCCACAATAGCCTGAAACAGTTTCTGGCCGGAATAGCGATTACGGTTGCTATTAATGGATTGGACCAAAATATGATGCAAAAGAGCTTGACCTGTCGTTCACTGAGAGACTGCCGGATCAATATGTATTCTTTTTCTTTTCTGTTTTTACTTACGAATGTTTTATTTCTCGCGTTGGGAGCTTTATTATATATATATGCGGAGATGCAAATCGTAGAACTTCCCGGAAAATCGGACGATGTTTTTGCTTTTTTATCGATGAACTATTTCGGAGTAACCACCGGTTTATTTTTCTTGCTGGGCATAACGGCAGCTGCTTACTCTTCTGTAGATTCTTCCCTGACCTCTTTAACCACTTCCTTCAGTATCGATTTTTTGAAGATCGATCCAAAGGATCCTTTGCAAAAACGCCGGAGAATAGGAGTACATCTGACTTTTTCGCTATTGATGTGTATCGTAGTAATTCTTTTTCGGGAATTGAATAATACCAGTGTCGTCAATGCGGTATTGAAAGCTGTCGGTTATACGTATGGGCCGATTTTAGGGTTGTTTACTTTTGGGCTGATGACCGAATATCAGGTAAAAGGAAAATTTCTGCCTTGGATATGTTTGCTGTCACCCCTGATTTCTTATGTCCTCGATCATTTTTCAGAACAATGGTTTTGGGGCTATTGTTTCGGTTTTGAAATTTTATTGGTGAATGGTTTTTTGTGCTTTCTGGGTTTATGGATTTTCCGTAAACGAATAGTAGAAGCAATATAACCTCATAGATTTGTTAAAATTATTTTATAATGTTATCTTTAACGCCGATAAAGCGTAATAGTGATAGAAATTAATTACAGCACGATGAAAATTACTGTTATTTTACTAGCCCTTTCTTTGTTGTGTCTTTTTTCCTGTAAGGATAAAAAGGTAAAAGAAGAATTGACGACACAGAAAGTAGAAGTTGTTGAAGTGGCAAAACCGGAGCCGGTGGCTCCTCCTAAAGAAGAACCGAAACCTGTTGTGAAACAGGTGAATTATTATCTGGTGGCCGGATGTTTTAAAATTCCGGAGAATGCTGAACGTTTACAGGCTAAATTAATCCAGGAAGGTTACGACTCCCGGATTGTTCCTTTTTATAATATGAGCATGGTCACTTATGATGGCTATGAAACTCGTAAAGAGGCACAAGTGGCTCTGAACCGGATTGTGAGAGAACCCGGAAAAGAACGGACCTGGGTATATCCTGTCAGATAAACCGGGCTTACAACTCTATACCTGTAAAAACCCGAAGTGCATAGCCGATTAGGAAACTGATCGCTGCTATGCCTATACTGATTATTGCCATTTCAGTAAAGCGATGCCGGAAGCTTTCTGTTTTGACAATGGAATAATAGTAATTGAAAATAGCTATAATCACTAATGCTCCGAACAGACAGACGCCCAGACCCCAATATACATTGGACAGGAGGACGAAAGGCAAAATCAGGACAACGACAGTGATAACATAAGCGATTCCGGTGTATACGGCGGCTTTTAGTGCATTTTTGTGAACATTGTTTTCAGTTCGGGTAGAGAGATATTCCGAGGCAGCCATGGAAAGAGCTGCTGCAATGCCGGTAATAGCGCCTGTCAGGGCTACCAGTTTGGCATGTTGAAGGGCAAAAGTATAGCCGGCCAGGGCTCCGGTAAATTCTACCAGCGCATCGTTCAGTCCTAAAACGACAGAACTCATATAATTCAGCCCTTCTTCATCGATAAGCTCGATTAATCTCGATTCATGAATTTCTTCATCCCGGGCAATTTTTTGTAAATCTTCCAAATGAGTTTGACGGTAGGCTTCCTGAGCATATTTTTCACTATTTTCCATCAGTTTGATACTGAAAGTAAGCCCGAATAAACGGGCAATCCAAACATAGAAACGAACTTTGCCTTTTTTAGGCCCTACTTCCTTTTGGGTATATGTTTTCAGGAGCTGGTAATGTCCTGATTCTTCTGCTGCTAGCTCGGTTAATATCCGGCGGTTATTTTCATTTTTTTGTAAAAGTGATAGTTGATGGTAGATATGGTGTTCGGTGATTTCATTAGTTTGAAATGCTAATAACTGTTTGGTTTCCTGGGAAGTTAAAGCGGGCATCATTTATGGGTGTGGTTAAGTAAAAAACGTTTCGTTATGTTACGGTATTCCATGAGCCAGGTTACAAAAAAAAGCGAAGACCATGCTTCGCTTTTTATATCCGATCAGGTAAAGACTACATAATAAAGTGATCACTGATAGAACGGTGTTCAACGACATTCCGGATTGTTTCTGCAAACATGTCGGCAACAGAAATCACTTTGATTTTACTGCATTCCTGGTGTAAAGGAATAGAATCCGTAAATATAACTTCGTCTAAAGCTGATTTTTCGATATTCTCATAGGCTTTTCCCGAAAGTACGGCGTGAGTAGCTACGGCTCTTACCGATAAAGCACCTTTCTCTTTCAGGATACTGGAAGCCTTACAGATAGTTCCAGCAGTATCGATCATATCGTCTACGATCACTACATTCTTACCTTCTACATCTCCGATCACTTTCATGTCGGCCACTTCATTCGGTCTTTCTCTGGTTTTGTGACAGATCACTAACCCTGAATCGAAGAATTTTGCCCATGAATTAGCACGTTTAGATCCGCCGATATCCGGTGAAGCAATAGCCAGATTCTCGAGTTTCAGAGAACGGATATAGGGAGCAAGTACCGTGGAACCATACAAATGGTCTACCGGAATATCGAAGAATCCCTGAATCTGATCTGCGTGTAAGTCCATCGTCATGATCCGGTCGACCCCAGCAGCACATAACAAATTGGCTACTAACTTAGCACCGATAGCTACCCGCGGACGGTCTTTTCTGTCCTGACGTGCAAAACCGAAATACGGAATGACAGCTACTACTTTATAGGCAGAAGCACGTTTAGCCGCATCGATCATCATTAATAACTCCATGAGGTTATCACTAGGCGGGAAAGTGGATTGTACGATAAAAACATGATCACCACGAACTGTTTCATCGTAAGAAGTCGCAAATTCTCCGTCACTGAAATGTAATAAAGTCTTTTGTCCGAGATCTAAATTCAACGATTTAGCAATTTTCTCAGCAATATACTTGCTGTTTTCCCCGGAAAAAATCTTAACTTCGGAAAGATCTGACATAATTTAGCCGTTTCAATATTTATGTTTTAAGACGCTGTAAAATCGAATTTCAGATATTATTACCCAACTCACTTGTGAGCTATTTCGCAACAAAAGTAAGTAATTAATTGAATATTAGAAATTGAAA
>OGPL01003323.1_pt1 | contig 10391 bp, 10 predicted proteins | sample 1552901 | NCBI WGS metagenome assembly OGPL01 (sample SAMEA2580244, study PRJEB22360) | human gut metagenome | biome: human gut; feature: human-associated habitat; material: faeces | place: Denmark | collected 2008/2010 | reverse complement strand
ATGACACAGGCGGGTTTCTTTTTGAAAATCAGGCGTCCGGCCTGCAGAATGCCGACGGCGGTTTTAATCAGGCTTTTGATTTTGAACAGGCGGGATTTGCCGACCAGAGCGCCGGCCAGAACCGCATGATTGGGAATTTCGCCGAGGCGGCCCTTATAATTGTCTTTGCCGCGGCTGTCGGTTATCAGCTCAACGCGGTAGCCGCGGCGCAACAGTTCGTCAGCCAGCGCTTCGGCCGGATAAACATGGCCGCCGGTGCCGCCGGCCGTGAGAATAATCAGGGGTTTCCGAGTTTTTTTGCCTTTTTTAGTCGCCGACATCTTTGTCCTCCGCATGAACGTTTTTACGAGTAATGGCCAGGAGCATGCCCATCCCCAGAGCTGTAGCCAGCAATGACGATCCGCCGTAAGATATGAAAGGCAGGGTCATGCCTTTGGTCGGCATCAGGTGCAGGGTAGACGCCATGTTGATAATTCCCTGCAGGCCGAAAGAGGCCGACAGCGCTGATGCCGAGAGAATGATGAACAGGTTGTTGTCCTTCATGGAGATCAGCATCGAACGAATTACAACCGCTGCATACAAGCCTACTATAATCAGGCATAAAAGCAAGCCAAATTCTTCGGCGGCGACGGCAAAAATAAAGTCGGTATGCGCGTCGGGAATATTCAGTTTGACAATGCCTTCGCCCGGACCGCGGCCGAAAATGCTGCCGCTCTGGAAAGCTTCCAGCGATTTGCGAACCTGATAGCTCAGATTATTTTCCGAATCCAGAAACTGCTGGACGCGGGTGTGAACGTGGTCAAAGGTAAAATAGGCGGTAACGAGCAGGCCGATACCGACGATGCCCAAAACGGTTACCAAAAGCAATGACAGCCCGGCCAGAAAAAACTGAAACAGCCAGATGACCGAAACGACAATCGACATGCCGACATCGGGCTGAAGCAGTAACAGTATCAGCGTGAAGGCAAACAGGCAGGTGGAGAGAATGTTGCCCGGAAAATCGCGATATTTCTGCTGGCCGTCAAACAGCCAGGCAGCGACAACGGCAAAACAGGGCTTGATGAATTCGGACGGCTGCAGCGAGAAGCCGAGGATGTGGATCCAGCGTGAGGCGCCTTTGGTTTCCTCGCCCCAGAAAAGCGTGGCAATCATCAGCAGAATGGTAACGGTATAGCCGAGGATGGCAACGCGCCTGATGGTTTTGAGATTTTGCATCGAAAGGAAAACCATCAGCATATAGGCGACAGGCAGGAAAAGCAGCTGTCTTTTGATGAAATGAAAGCTGCCGACGCCAATGCGGTTGGCTACGGCCGGACTGGCCGAGAAGTTCAAGAAAATGCCGATGAGGATGATGACGGTGACCAGAGTGAGCAGAACCTTGTCAACGGTCCACCACCAGTTGGCGATTATGCTCCGGCTGTTTCTCGAAAAGGAAATCACGCGCTGGCCCTCCTACAGAACGATGAGCGACGTAAGGCCGAGAACGCCGAGAATAAATGCGGCAATCCAGAAACGGGTAACAACGGTGGTTTCTTTCCAGCCGAGCTGTTCGAAGTGATGGTGAACAGGCGCCATTTTGAAAAAACGCCGGCCGGTTTTTCTGAAGTAGGCCACCTGAATCATGACCGACAGGGCTTCGACGACGAAAACGCCGCCGACGATGGCCAGCAGAATTTCATGCCGGGTCATGACCGAAACGGTGCCGAGCAGCGCGCCCAGCGCCAGAGAACCGGTGTCGCCCATGAAGACCCTGGCCGGCGGCGCGTTAAACCACAGAAAACCGACGCAGCCGCCGACAACCGCGGCGCAGACAACAACGATTTCGGCCGAATGTGCAACCGGCGTCAGGCCGACGGCGGCGGACATTTCCGTACCGCAGGCATAAGCGATGACTGCAAAAACCAGAAAAGAGACAATCAGCAGGCCGGAAGCTAGGCCGTCAAGGCCGTCGCTCAGGTTAACGGCATTGGAGGTGCCGGCAATGACGACCATGGCAAAAGGAACGTAAAACCAGCCGAGATTCAGTGCCAGGCCGCGAAACCAGGGAAAGGTCAGCTCAAAGCGCCCGGTTTCGGGGGCGGACTGCGTAATGACCCAGACGGCGGCCAGCGCGGTGGTAAATTGGAGAAAAAGTTTCATTTTGGCAGTCATGGCGTTGGCGGTCTGTTTGGTAACTTTGACATAGTCGTCGGCAAAACCGGTCAAACCATAAACCAGCAGAACCAGAATGCTTATCCAAACGAAGGAATTGTGCAAATCGGCAAAAAGCAGCATGCCGGCAATGGCGGATCCCAGTATGAGCAGGCCTCCCATGGTTGGTGTGCCTTTTTTGGTCAGCAAGTGGCTCTGCGGTCCGTCTTCGCGGATAGGTTGTCCTTTAGCCTGATGACGGTGCAGAAAGCCAATCAGCTTTTCGCCGCAGGCAAGGCTCAGAAACAGAGCGGTAAAGAAAGCGAGAACGCTTCTGAGCGGCAGTGAATTGAAAAAGTCAGTCAATTGCATAAGCATAGCGGGTTCCTTTTGCTGGTAATCATGAAACCCATCATAAGTTTAATATCTAAAATATTCCTTAAAAAAACCGCGTTTTTGTATAAAAACCGCGGTTTAAAAAGACATCATGCAGCGAAAGGCGTGCCGCCCCTTTTTTTTGAGTTTGACGAGTTCGCCGGTGGTCAGATTGATGCCGATGGCAGCTTTTTTGTCGTCGGCATAATCGGAAGAAGTCATGTAAACGTCTTCTTTCAGCGCCCGGGCTTCTTTGACGAGTGCCAGACGGTCGTTAATGTGCAGAAAGGTGCGGGCGTTGATGCGGCGATTCTGCATTTTGTCAATCGGGAACATCTGTAAAAAATCGGGCATAAACCAGTCGCCGGCTTTGGTGCCGCGAGTCAGGTACAGACGGCAGTAGGTTTTGGCACGTTCCCAGTTTTTGGATCCCGGTTGTTCCAGCGCCACAATCAGGCCGCCGTTTCCGGCGTCGTTAACCTGCCAGACGATGCCGATTGGCAGCAGTCCGTCAACGGGGGTTGAGCTGAAACTTTTGTTGCTGTAGTAGATGTCGCCGATTTCGACGGCCTGAGCCGGAAAGGCAAGAGTCAGAACTGTAAGCAGCAAAGCCAGTTTTTTCATGGCTGTTCCTCAGCCGGAAGGACGGTACCGTTCGGTGCAATGCGGATTTGTCCCGAAGCGGAAGCATGGTTGAATATTTTGTGCAGGCTGCGTGAAACCCGTTCGGCAGAGGGAAGGCTGCGTCCCCAGTCCGGCGGCGTGTTTTCATGGGCGAAAATCAGCAGCCCGAGCGCGTCGTACAGGTTGGAAGAGCAGGATGCGGGCAGCTTTCCCGCCGCCTGACGGAAGTCGTCGGTGAACTTATCGGTGTGGTAGGAAAGATAATGGTTGAAATTGTACAGGCCGTCGCTCAGTCCGTTTCCGAAAGCGCAGGTAAAGTGAAGCCGCCGGAATTTGCCTGCCAAAGGAATCGCTTTTTCGGCAGCCGGCGTCCACAATGTGATTACGGCCGCGGCGTTTTGTTTTTCCAACAGAGTAAGAAGATTTTTTTGCGCCTGTTCCGCTTTGCCCGAATCGTCCAAATAGAATATTCGGTATCTGTAGCGGTTTTGCCTGCTGTTCCATTCTTTCAGCGCCAGATTAAGCGCGTCCTGCGCAGCCAGTCCGGTTTCGGCGTTTGTGCCGCTGAGCGGCAGCGTTGCGCCGATGGTAACGACGGCCTCTTTCTGCGGCCGGGCTTGATACAGAAACAGCTGCCAGCCGCCCCAGAAGACGGCGATAAGAAGGATAAAAGAGATCAGGCGGCGCATGGTTTTAACTGTCCAGATAAAGAGTGCTTTTTTTGTAGTTTTCAATCGCATGACGCAGCAAAACGCCGATGACGGCAGCCAGCGGCACGGCAATCATTAAGCCCAGAAAACCCAGCAGAACACCGCCGGCCAGCAAGGCAAACATAACCCAGACCGGGTGCAGGCCGACGTTTTCGCCAACCAGCTTCGGGGTAAGGAAGTTGCCTTCCAGAAACTGGCCGGTCACAAAAACCAAAACCACCTGCAGGATTGGCATCAGCGAATCGAACTGAGCAAAGGCAATGCCGATACTGAGAAGGAAACCGACGATGCTGCCGACATAGGGAATGAAAGAAATCAGACCGGCGATGAAACCGACCAGCAGACCGAGGTCAAGTCCGACGAGGTACAAACCGAGCGAGTAGTAGGTGCCCAGAATGACACAGACGCTGAGCTGTCCGCGAATGAAACCCGCCAACGTGCGGTCTATCTGGCGCGCCTGTTCGCGAATCGAGGCCTTGGACCTGCGAGGCAGCAAACTGTCGACTTTGGCGATGAACATGTCCCAGTCGCGCAGCATATAAAATGCGACGACCGGCGTAATCAACAGCAGCGAAATCAGGTTAAAAATGGCAAAGCCGCTGGTTATGATGCCGCGCAGAACGCCGCCGGCAAGTTTGAGCGTATTAGCCAGATTGTTGCGCATGTATTCGCGGATTTTTTCCGGTTCCATGTTCGGGAAGCTTTCATGCAGCCGGTTGATGAACGGTTCGATTTTGCGCAGGAACGAACCGATGTATTGCGGCACGACATTGATAAAACGGCCCAGCTGTTCGTCGATGACGCCGATGAGCAGCGCCATTGCAGGCAGAACGATTATGGCGACCAGAAACAGTACCAGAAAGGTGGCAAGCGTGCGGTTCATGCCCCATCTTTCGAAACGGGAGGCAAAGGGGTCAAGCAGGTAGCCAATGACAATGCCGGCGACAAAGGGCAGCAGCACCGAACGCAGCGCGTAAACGGCGGTGCAGAACAGGACAAACAAAGTCAGCCAGAACATCCAGTTGCGGTTGTTTTTGCGGGTAATCGGCATGGTCGTTCCCTTTCTCAGATTTTTTCGATGATGTAAAAATCGCCGGCGCTTTTCAGATTGTAGTATTTGCTGCGCAAAGCTTCCAGCAGCTTATCGAAACCACCGATGTAGGTAATTTTGAACTGTACTTTTCCCGAACCGACTGCCGCGGTGGAAATGCCGTTGACATAGCCGATTTCCTTCAGCTGTTTTTCGAGTATCAGCCAGTCGCGCAGATAGGCATAGGAATACAGTACGGTAATTTCAGATTTGTTCTGGCGGTCGACGACGTTTTGTTTTTTTATCTGATTGTAAATGTGGTCGCTAATCTGGTTGATGGCATCGATGAACAGTTGCGGCGAACGGTCGCCCGGAACGGAAACGCTTTCTTCCCGGCCGTCGCGGTATGAATAGAGCGTGACGTTCAGTCCTTCGATACCGTTATATACGGCGTCGGCGACATAGATGTCTTTGGTGTTGTTAATAAAAGCTATCTTGTCGAGAGCCATGCCGTCCATGCGGAGTGCCTTTTCGGCGTCAAGGGCGGCATAATTTGAGCCGTTGGCGGGAATGCTGAAAAACCTGGCCGATCCGATGGCGCGGGGATTCTGTTCCCAGGCCTTGCGCCAGAGGTTGTCTGCTTCCCAGAGCATGGGCGCGTCGGTTTTGAACTCCCTAAAAGTCGGGATAATCAGAACGTTGGCGACGGAGCCGATGACAAAAGGGATGTCGTTTTCCTGCATGTAGGTTTTGAGAATATGTTCGTTGACGGCAACGTTAAGCGTGGCAATATAGCGGACGTTGGAGGCTTTTTCGGAAATAATCGAAACTTCTTTGATGAAGTTCAGAATCTGTGCGTCGTTAAGCTCGTTAAGTCGGCGGACGCCGTTAGCCGTGGTAACGCGCTTGGCAACGGCGGTGTACGCCTGCCGGTTGGCTTCGGTCATGGCTTTTTCCCTGGCGATGGAAGCGTTTTCGGCAGTAACGTCAACGGTAATTTCGGCATTATAGGTCATGTCGCCGGCACCGGCGGCAGAGGCCGAAAACAGGCAAAAAAAAGCGATAAGGACAGCTCTGATGCGGAACACGGCGGGACTCCCTAACCGACGATTTCGATATGGGAGAAGAAAAATTCGATTTCGCGTTTGGCGCTTTCTTCCGAATCCGAGCCGTGGACGGTGTTTTTGTCAATGGAAAGGGCAAAAGTTTTGCGAATCGTTCCTTCTTCGGCGACGGCGGGGTTAGTGGCACCCATAATTTTGCGATAAAGGGCAATGGCGTTGTCCGCTTCGAGAATCTGGACGACGACCGGGGCGGAAGTCATCTGTTCGATCATGCTGGTAAAGAACGCCTTGTCCTTGTGTTCGGCGTAAAATTCCTCGGCCTGTTCCGGTGTAAGCAAAATCCGTTTTTGGGCGATAATATGCAGTCCGGCTTCTTCAATCATGGCGTTGACCTTGCCGGTAATGTTGCGCGAGGTTGCGTCCGGTTTGATTATCGAGAGGGTTCTTTCCATCGTTTTTTCCTTTGAATGACGTCAATTATCATAAAATTTAAGCCGATAGTATAATATTTTGCCGCAAAAAGCAAAAGTTTTTATAGACTTTTGCGCTCAGGCGTTGTTTATTATGGATAATTCTTTTTAAACTTAATCATGAAGGGGTATCCCATGTTAGAAAGTGCTTATTTAAATAGTCTGATTGCGCGAGCAAAACAAGACGTTAAAACCATTGTTCTGCCCGAGGGCGAAGATGAGCGTATTTTGAAAGCCGCTCATCTGATTACGGCAGAAAAAGCCGCAAAGGTCATTATTCTCGGCGATGTCGAATCGGTAGAAAAACATTTTGCCGGACATAACTGGAGCTTGGAAGACATTGAACTTGTCGACCCTGCCAAATCGGCAAATCTTGAAAAATATACCAAGCTTCTCTATGAGCTGCGCAAGGAAAAGGGCATGACCGAAGAGGAAGCGGCCAAGACCGTTTTAAACCCCAATTATTTCGGAACGCTGATGATTAAGGCGGGCGATGCCGACGGCATGGTTTCCGGAGCCAACCATTCAACGGCCGATACGGTTCGTCCGGCACTGCAGATTATCAAATCAGCCAAAAAAGGCGCCAGCGTTTCGTCGCTGCTGATTCTGGTTCATAACGACAAGCCGTATATTCTTGCCGACTGTGCGATTATCATTGATCCGACGGACAAGGAAATGGCCGATACGGCACTTGAGGCCGCCAAAAATGCCATTAAGTTCGGCATGGAGCCGAAAGTCGCGATGCTGACTTTTTCGACCAAGGGATCCGGCAAAGGCGATCAGGTTGACAAGGTTCGCCGGGCGACGGAGATTGCTTTGGAGGCTTTGAAAAACGACCCCGATTATAATAGCCTGAACATTAAACTGGACGGCGAATTGCAGGCTGACGCCGCTCTTGACGCCGTTGTCGGCGCGAAGAAGGCGCCGGGTAGCGAAGTTGCCGGCAAAGCCAATGTTCTGGTCTTTCCCGATTTGGCCTCGGGCAACATCAGTTATAAAATGCTGCAACGCATTTGCGGCTGCGAAGCTTACGGTCCGATGCTGCAGGGTCTGAACGCGCCGGTCAACGACCTGTCCCGCGGCGCTTTGGTCGAAGATATTGTGGGTATGATTGCGATTACCTGTATTCAGGCTCAGAAATAAGTTTTTTGCGGCGTGTGCGGAGCAAAATCGCTCCGCACGTTTTTTTTTGAAAACGTATTTTATTTTAATAAGGACTTAGTGATGAAAAAAATACTCGTTTTGAACTCCGGTTCATCTACGCTGAAGTATCAGCTGTTTAACGTTGACGGCGAAAGCTATGAAGTTGTTGCCAAGGGCAATGCCGAGCGTATCGGCCGCGACGCTTCGTTTGTCGGCATCAAATATGCCAACGGCGACAAAAAGGAGGTCAAAGTAGATTTGCCCGATCATAAAACGGCGCTGAACGAAGTCATGAAACTGCTGACCGACGGCGTTATCGGAAATCTGAACGAGATTTCGGCCATCGGCCATCGTATTGTTCAGGGCGGTTCGATTTTCAAAGGTTCGGTCGTCGTTACCGAGAAAGTGATCGAAGACATCGAATCTCTTTCGACGCTGGCGCCGCTGCACAATCCGTCGGCAGCGTTGGTTATTCGTGCGGTCATGAAGGAATTGCCGTCGGTGCCGCAGGTTGTGGTTTTCGACACCGCGTTTCATCAGACGATGCCGGCCGAGGCCTATATCTACGCTTTGCCTGAAGAGCAACGTACAACTTACAAAATCCGCCGTTACGGCGCACACGGCACGTCGCATAAGTTTGTGGCGCAGAAGGCGGCGGAAATCGTCGGGGAAAAATCGAAGATAATTCCCTGCCACATCGGCAGCGGCGCTTCGATAACCGCGGTTAAGGACGGCAAGTGCATCGACACGTCGATGGGTATGACGCCGTTGGCCGGGATTGTGATGGATACCCGCTGCGGCGACATTGATCCTTATATCCCGCTGTATATTATGAAGACCCAGAAACTGACTCCGGACGAAGTTAACGAGATGCTGAACAAGCAGAGCGGCAAGTACGGTCTGACCGGCTACAGCGACTCCCGCGACTTTGAAGCCGCCTACAATCGCGGAGAGCCGAAAGTTTTGGAAGCCATGCAGGTTTATGTTTATAACATCGTCAAGTATATCGGCGCCTATATTGCGGCGCTGGGCGGCGTCGATGCAATTGTCTTTACGGCCGGCGTCGGTGAAAATTCGCCGATTGTGCGCAAGCTGGTTTTGGAACGTCTGGCTTATCTGGGCATAAAGGTTGATGAAGCCAAAAACAACGAGCGCGGCGATTTTGCCGAAATTACCGCGCCGGATTCAAAAGTCAGGGCTTTTGTCATTCCGACCAATGAGGAACTGGCGATAGCCCAGGATACAGTGAACTTGACTAATAACTGATTTTATGGCATAAGAACGTGGTGTCATTATGATGACGCCACGTTTTTTTTATTCCGACAACAAGTACAGGAAAGCATTTATGAAGAAGATACTCGTTCTGAACTCCGGTTCGACCACCGTTAAATATCAGCTGTTTAATATGGATGGAGAAAGTCATCAGGTTGTTGCCAAAGGAATGGCCGAACGTATCGGCATTAGCGGTTCACGCGTCAGCATGTCGGTTGACGAGAATGAAAAGCTGGTTAAGGACGTTGAGCTGCATAATCATATCGAGGCGATTAAAGAAGTTTTGAACATGTTGCTCGCCGGGCCGATTAAGAGCGTGGAAGAGATTGACGCCGTAGGACATCGGATGGGGCACGGCGGCGAGTATTTTGACAAGTCTGTGGTTATTGACGAAGATGTTCTGGCAAAGGCTCGTGAGGCCGGCGATTTGCTGCCTCTGCACGGCGCTGCGTTTTTGTACGGAATTGATGCCATTACCGAACTGCTGCCGAAAGTCAAACAAGTGGCGACTTTTGATTCTTCCTTTCATCAGAGTATGAAGAAAGAGGCTTTTTTGTATGCTATTCCGCTTGATCAATATGAAAAGCACAAAATCCGGCGTTACGGATTTCACGGAACCTCTCATAAGTATGTTGCCGAAGAGGCTGCCAAAATGCTTGGTTATAAGGGAAAATTCATCAGTTGCCATCTGGGAGGCGGCGCTTCGGTAACGGCGATTGAGAACGGCCGTTCGGTTGACACGTCAATGGGTTTTACGCCGATGGCCGGCATGATTATGGGTACCCGCTGCGGCGACATTGATCCGTATATTCCGTTGCATATCATGAAAACCCAGAATATGACCGCCGATGAGGTTAATGCCATGCTGAACAAGGAAAGCGGCTGGTATGGTCTGACCCGCGGTTATACAGATCTGCGTGACATTGAGGAGCAGTATCTGGAAGGAAATCAGGATGCGATTACGGCGGTTGACGTTTACGTGCATGCCCTCATCAAGTATATCGGTGCCTATCTGGCCGTTTTGGGTGGTGTCGACGCTATAATCTTTACGGCGGGTATCGGTGAAAATTCTTCGTTTATTCGCAAGAAAGTCTGTGAGCGGCTTGGTTTTCTGGGAATTGAACTGAATGAAGAGGCCAATCATATTCGCGGCAGGGCTGCTGAAATTACCACGCCTTCTTCAAAAGTTAAGGTTTTGGTCATTCCGACCAATGAAGAGCTGCTGATTGCCAAGGACACTTACAGTCTGCTGGGCGACAATGTCGTTTCGATAGCTCGGGCTTCTTAACTTTCCCTCTTGGATTTTGGCAGAAAGCGCCTATTTCTTAAAGCGGAATTCTAATCAGCAGAGAGGTTGATATGAATGAGGCAATCAGAAATGCGGCGCTTTTTCTGTGGGCGTTTTGTGCCGTTAATTCAGAAGCGTATGCCGCTGAGCCGTCAACGATAATTTACGGCGCTTCGGAGACGGCTCCCGGCGTACATGACAGCGCAGTGGTCCGTTTTCGGGACGATGAAGGAAACATTATGGGGCAGCCGATAGATGTCGGCGGGTTTGAATCGGCGGCGGACA
>OGPL01003320.1_pt1 | contig 10393 bp, 8 predicted proteins | sample 1552901 | NCBI WGS metagenome assembly OGPL01 (sample SAMEA2580244, study PRJEB22360) | human gut metagenome | biome: human gut; feature: human-associated habitat; material: faeces | place: Denmark | collected 2008/2010 | reverse complement strand
AACGCTACACGTCCGCAGGTTAGTACATATATCTCAGGTTAGTGGCGTTTTTTGAGGGGTAAATGTCAGTGCAGTTGCATTGATAAGGTCACGAAATTATTAATACCTTGTCGATACAGAAATTGTTTTAAGCAGTGTTGGCGATATATTTTAATGTACAGCTTTAACAATCGGTTTTTCGACAGACTGACAAGCCGTATTTCTACGACTTGTAAAATCTACGCAGTCAGAAAGATAAGGCAATGGCACTGAGGCTGAATCGTTAAAATGAAAATCGGAGCGTAACCTGATTTTTACTCTGCACTGTGGCAATGATTTCTGTAATATATCGGTGTAACGCCGTACAGCTTTTTGAATCTGCGGCAGAAATAGCCGATGTTCTCAAATCCTGTTTCATCCGTTATTATCCTGTCCTTTTTGATTTCATCACTCATATTCTCACCTGATTTACGATATTGTGTAATAAAAATGTGATTTTGTGCATTGAAATGTTATGATGTTTGTTATATAATCTGATTATATCAATCGTCAAGGAGTTTGTCAATATGGCTGTGAATTACAAAAAAACACTTATATCCTGCTATCTTGGATTCATCACGCAGGCAATAGCGGCTAATTTCGCCCCGCTTCTATTTCTCACATTTCACAACGGCTATGGTATCCCGCTTGGAAAAATCGCCCTTATCTCGTCGGTATTTTTTGTTACTCAGCTTATCATAGATGTGCTGTGCGCACGTTTCGCCGACAAAATCGGCTATCGGAAATGCGTTATCGGTTCGCAGGCTTTTTCGGCACTGGGACTTATCGGACTTGCCTTTTTGCCTGAACTGCTTCCCGACCCGTTCACAGGAATAATCGTAAGCACAATCATATATGCAATGGGAAGCGGTCTTACCGAGGTGCTTGTAAGTCCGATAGTTGAAGCCTGCCCGTTTGAGCATAAAGAAGCCGCAATGAGTCTGCTGCATTCATTCTACTGCTGGGGTTCGGTCGGAGTCATACTCATTTCAACACTGTTTTTTACTGTTTTCGGCATAGAAAACTGGAAGTGGCTCTCTTGTATCTGGGCGATAATTCCACTTGTGAACATATACAATTTTTCAGTATGTCCCATTGAACATCCTGTCGAAGACGGCAAAGGTATGCGTATCCGTGACCTGCTCAGAGTACCGCTGTTCTGGCTTGCGATACTGCTTATGGTATGTGCGGGAGCCTCGGAGCTTTCAATGGCGCAGTGGGCGTCGGCATTTGCAGAATCCGCTCTCGGACTGACTAAATCAGTCGGAGATATTGCAGGACCGTGTATGTTTGCGGTGACAATGGGCATAAGCCGTACGCTCTACGGGAAGTACGGCGAAAAGCTCGATCTTATGAAATTTATGATAGGTTCGGCAATGCTGTGTCTGATCTGTTATATCACCGCCTCCCTGTCGGGAATACCTGTAATCGGACTTCTCGGCTGCATAATGTGCGGATTCTCGGTAGGTATCATGTGGCCGGGATCTATCAGCATCTGCTCAGGCAAAATATCCACCGGCGGTACTGCAATGTTTGCACTTCTCGCTATGGCAGGCGACCTTGGCGGAGCACTCGGTCCTGCTATTGTAGGAAATATCACCCAGAATGCAGGTAATGATATGCAGAAAGGTATGCTTTCAGGCTGTGCATTTCCCTTGATACTTATGGTATCGCTCCTGCTGCTGAACAGAGCCGGACGTAAAAATAACTGATCGTATCCGGCAGGTTTATGCAAAGCTACAATAGAAAAAAGGCACCATGTATCAAAACGTGATGCCTTTTTGTTTTTCATACGATGCCGGCGGTCAATTTACGGATTTCATAGAACCTGTTCTGCATTTCTGAACTGCGACGGGGTAATACTCTCTAACCTTTTAAAAATCTTGCAAAAATAACTGCTGTCACAGAAGCCTGTTTCTTCAGCTATCTGCTCGACAGTTTTCCGTGTTTCCGCCAGAAGCATTTTGGCTGCTTGTATCTTACGCTTTGTGATGTATTCCATCGGTCGACAGTTCAGGGTCTGTCTGAATAATCTGCACAGATGCTGTGAAGAAACGCCTGCTGCTTTACTTATGGATTCAAGACCTGGCTGTTTCATATAATTCTCGTCAATATAAGCAATTGCCTTCGTTACTGCAGGGGCGATTTGTACACTGCCTTTTCCTTTCGTTGCAAGACGGCTCAATTCAATAAAAAAGCTGTACAGATAGCCCGACGCTCTGAAATTTCCGTCAACCTTGTCAGAGAGAAGTGCCTCGTGCATACATCTGAAACAGTGGTCAAGATATGTAATTTCTTCCTTTGGAAGAGGGAAGATTTTCGGCTTGTCGAAGCCGAGTGCTTTAAGCATATCGGTGCAGGATTTTCCTGACGGTTTTATCCAATGCGTATCCCAGGATTCGTCCGTTGAATAATACTCATGCGGACAGCCGGCAGGAATAAAGAATGCGGTGTACGGATTTATTATATGTTTCTCCCCATTTATTATAAGTACGCCGCTGCCTTTTGTACAATAAAGAGCCTTGGCATAATTGTCACCATTGCCGCAGATTACATGATACTGCCATTCGTTCAGCCCTACGCTCACCAAAAAGACAGGAAGACTGCCTTCTTTACTGATTATCGGATAATCGTAGAATTTCAAAATTAATTCACCGCCTGTGCTAAAATCGTTATATCTTAATAATATCATTCATTGACTTGTTTGTCAATAAGCGTTATAATCTGTTAAAATACAAAGGGGTGATTTTTTGAGAACAGTCAGGGAACTAAACGATTTCTGGAGATTCACAAAGCTTCCGGCAGGAATGAATATATCGAAAGATTATGCTATCTCTCCCGAATATGAAGATACATCATGGCAGCCTGTTGAACTTCCGCATACATACAACTCCGAAGACAGCACAGGCAGAATGACAGCTGCAGACGGTGGGAACTACTACCGTGGAACTGTATGCTACCGCAGAAACCTTGCGCTGAGTTTTGAAGAATGCAGCGGAAAAGAACTCTATCTGGAATTTGAAGGTGCAAATACTGTTGCGGAAGTCTATATCAACGGCAGGTTTGCAGGAGAACACAGCGGAGGGTATTCAGCATTCAGATTTGATATTACGGACTATATATACCCGGACAAAGACAATCTGATAGCTGTTATCGTATCGAATGCTCCCACCGATTATATTGCGCCGATAACCGACAATGGCGATTTCACAAAAATGGGTGGCTTGTACAGGGGTGTAAAGCTTATTGCAGTCGAGCCTGTTCATATTGCTCTGAACGACAGCGGCTCCTGCGGAGTATATATAACCCCACGCAATATTTCAGAAACATCTGCGGATATAGGCATACTTGTCAAGCTGGATAAAGCAGAAACCGCAGAGGCTAAAGCTGTGATATATGATCCGCAGGGAAAGCCTGTAACAGAGTTTTTCGGCAGAGCGGACAAAGACAGGATAACGCTTTCGGGAAAAATCAACTGCCCAAAACTCTGGGACGGAGTAAGCTCTCCCGCTCTTTATCGTGCGGAGATAACCTTATTCTGCAATGGAAAACCCGTCGATAGCATTGAACAGGAATTCGGAATACGCTCGTACCGCATAGATGCCGATAACGGCTTTTTCCTCAACGGCAAGCCATATCCGCTCCATGGGGTGAACTACCACCAGGACAGTTACGAATCCGGCTGGGCAATGACTGGCGCTCAGCGTGAGCGGGATTATCGTATCATTCGTGACATGGGCTGTACCGCTGTAAGAATGGCTCACTACCAGCATTGTGACCACGAATATTCATTATGCGACAGGCTGGGTCTATGCGTATGGACGGAGATAGGCATAATCAATAAAATGTCTGCCGATGAAAGCGATGCTCATGTCCTTTCAGACGGCTTTGGAGATAACGCAAAACAGCAGCTTCGTGAGCTTATAAGGCAGAATTACAATCACCCGTCAGTTATTGTCTGGGGATTGTCCAACGAACTTCACCAGATGACCGATGAAATATTCGGGCTTTACAGCGAGCTTTATGAAATTGCTTGTAAAGAGGATGATACAAGGCTGAAAACCTTTGCAGACAATCAGTTTTACGGCAGATTTCTGGAGCTTCCTGCCGATGTGGTCGGGTATAACCGTTATTTTGGCTGGTATAAGGAAGCCGGCAGTGCGGAGAATTTCGGCGAATGGCTTGATCTATACCATAACGAAAAGGAAAAGCGACCTGTCTGCATTTCCGAATACGGCGGCGGTGGGGCGATTTCGCAGCACAAGGACAATGTAGATTGGGAAAGCGACATAGACCCTGTCGGAGTACGGCATTATGAGAACTATCAGTCGCAGCTGCATGAGATATTGTGGAAACAATTCTCGGTCAGAAAGTACCTATGGGCTGAATTTATATGGTGTATGTTCGATTTTGCGTCCTACGGGAGAACAGAGGGAGATACAAAGTCGCTCAACGACAAGGGACTTTGCACAAGGGAGCGTATTCCAAAGGACGTATATTTCTTTTACAGGTCCGTATGGAGCAGCGAAAAAACTGTTTATATAACTGAACGCAGGCATGAATTCAGGGCTTGTGATGTGCCTTTTGTAAAGGTATATTCAAATGCGGACGCAGTGGAGCTATATATAAATGATATTTCGTACGGCAGAATATCCCGATGCGAACTTCCCGATGACGAGAACACTGTTTTCGTGTGGAAAAATATAAAGATAAAACCCGACACAAAGAACAATATATGTGCGAAAGCATATTTCAGCGACGGAACATCAAGAACCGACTATGCATTCTGGACAGGTAAATAAATGTGTCTGTATGTTTTTATTCATCATAATAGAGGTCGATTATGAACGCTGTTATTCTGATGCTCGCTGTAACAGCCTGCTATACAATATGCTCGCTGAATGATAAATACGCCGCTGCCAAAGCTAACTTCTCCGGCGATGAATTTACATTCCTGATGTGCTCGTCGATGTCGGTGTTCCTTGCTGCAAGCCTGCCTTTCCAGAATCTGAGTTTCAGTTTTACATGGCAGTCGTTTTTAGCGGTATTACTGGTTGCAATGTGCAAAATGCTTGAATTCCAGATGAGCGCACGGGTGCTGAAACAGCTTTCTGCTTTTGAGCTGAAAGCGTGGCTCGGGATAACCCTGTTTGCGTCTTATTTCACTGATATTCTTTTCGGGTCTGAACTCAATATTATCAAACTGATTTGTATATTTGCAACAGCCGCAGGCCTTGTATTTATTGCAAAGTCGTCTAAATGTGGCAGTGTAAACTATAAACAGATAATTCTGCCATTGGTGCTGTATCTTGTTTCAAAATATGGGTATGGGCTGGTTATAAGGAGTTTCTCTCCGTATGCTTCATCAACAATGCAGCTTCTTCCGGCTATGGTGATAATTTCGCTGATAATGCTGCCGAGAGTTCATATCAGGGAGCTTATTAAGAATAATCGAAGCGGCGTTGTTAAGGTAGTGCTTGCCAGAATTCCCAATACGCTCGGAATGCTGCTTGAAAATGCGGTTATATCTATAAGCCTTGCAAATTACTCATTCATTCAGCCGATGATCCTTGTAACGCTTTTCGTGATAGGTCTGATCCGCAGAGAAAAGCGTTCACGGCTCAATTTAATCGGAAGTATTATCTGCATCGTGGGTATAGTGGCTTTTCAGTTGGCGTAAATCTTAAACATTCTGCATCAAACTTACTTCTGAAAAGCTTTGATACTTATCACCCCAACTTTATATATTGTTAGTGGCTAAATTTCACAGTTCTGAACCACAGATTGAATTTTAATATATGCAGATGTTGCTGTAATGGGTTAAAAGTAGATTTTTATGGAGGCGGCACTAAGGTTAGAACAGTAAAATAACAGAGCCGCAGGACTGCTCAACTTTTAATGAGCAGGTCTTACGGCTTATTGCTAATTTTATGAATAACTAAAAAGTGTACACCCCCTTCCCGACGTTTAATTTGTGCCTTCGATCTGACGGAATTATCCTTACTCTGAGATGGACGGCGATTCAATTTATATTGCGTCCGAGTTGCGTTTGCGTTCCTTGTTTTTTGTGGAAGTCGGTGCTGCTATTATCGTTGAATCTACTATCGTTCCCTTTTTCAGGATCAGTCCTTTTGCTGCGAGTTGCTCTACCACCTGTGAAAAAAGCTTTTCCTGCAGCTCGTTTTTTGAGATGGCAGTCTTTTTTTTACAGCGCCTCGGTCTGTCGTTTATTGATCATCACAATATTCTTGCCGTCACTGCAGTATCTTTTTTCTGTATTCTACCGGAGAAAATCCGGTCACCTGCCTGAACTGCCGTGAGAAGAATTTTTCATCATCGTAACCGCAGCTTACTGCTGTCGCATAAATGCTCATGGCGGTAGAATACAGTAAGTAGCAGGCTTTCATTACCCTTGAATTTATGCAGTCGCGGTTGTAACTTACATCAAAGCACTGCCGGTAAATCAAGCGGAAATGCCCCTCGCTGACGCACATTTTTCTGCTGACTTCCGAAAGCTTAGGCATCTTATTAGGCATTGAAATTATCCTGTCCCTTATGTCGGCAAGCTCGTTATAATGCGGAAGTTTTCTTCGTTCGCTTATCAGACCGACATCGTGCTCTGCATTCAGCAATACGGCTGAGCGCAGTTCTCCGACCAGCGTGTTATCGGAACTGTGGTATGTGATAATAACCTGCCGTTCATCGTGCCGTGAATAAACCTCGTTGTGGAGCGATATTTTCAGTTTCTCAGGAAACATTCCGTTTTCCCTTTTGAACAGGATAAGAAATGTGTTGTCATCGGTCCGGCAGCATATTTCATGCTTAGCGCATACACGTTTTATTGCTGACGCTGTTTCTGCGATTATATCGCTGCGGTGGTTTTCGCCAAACAGGTATTCTCCGCCGTCCGGGAAACTAAGCCTTACCGCCTGAATGCAGAAGTTATGCCCGGCTTCCTCCACAATGCTTTCAAATTCACGAAGATTGTAGAACCCCGTCAGCGAATCATACAGTGCGAATTGCCGCTGGCATTGCGTGAGATAGTGGATATCATTCTTCATTCGCAGAAATTCCAGCGTATCCGCAACAGTCTTGTTCCAGTCGCGGAAGCTGAAATCATAGCTCGCCGGGCGGTTGTATTCCAGCACCGTATACCCGTAAAGCCTTGTCTGAAAGCACACGGGATTCACATAGAAAATCGCAGGGGAATCGTGCTCCGTAATGAACGGCACGGGAGTTTCGCCACTGCTGAACTTTATCGGAGGTTCTGAATACTCGTTACCTATCGCACAGCACAGGAACTCACCACCGTTGAAACGTTCACTGTTCCATGCGCTGTCAAGGCACAGAAACAGCCTGTCAGCGCCGTGCAGCAGGTAGAAAAACTCGCTTACCGCTCCGGTGTATTCCTCAAGAGTACGCGATGTGGTGAGCCTGCCGGAAAACTGTGCCACGGTGCTCATAATGGTGTGATACTGGTCTATCTTTTCCGCGACAAGCTCATCTAAAAGATGCAAACGGCAGACGCCGCAGGAGCAGGTGTTTCCGCTTACGAACCTGTCGGAATTGTCTTGAATAGGACTGCCGCCGAGAATAGCATCCACAGCGTCCCGTCCCATTTTACGGCGGTTTCTGCGGTAAGTCGTCAGCAGCGGATAGTGATATATTCTTCCTGCGCTATGGTCGCCGCCGGTCAGGTCGTAGCCCGTTACTGTCAGCTCACCGGGAATATCCACTCCTGCCTCCGAAAGAACATCACACAGCCCGAACGCCATGAAATCGTTGGTGCATATCACCGCCTGAGGTCGCGGAATTTCACCGCTGAGATACCGCCGGGCAAGTTCCTCGCCTGAATCGTTCCAGAAGTTCCCGTAATACACTCTGATATTATCAAAGCTTATTCCGTGCTTTACGAATGCGCGCTTGCAGCCATTCAGACGCTTTTGCGAAGAGGCGTTGTCCCTGCTTCCCGTCAGTATGTCGATGTCCGTGAAACCGTGAACCGTTATCAGATGTTCCGTCATTTTCTCCAGGTCGGTTTCATCGTCGGAATAAACGCTCTTAAATCCATCCAACTCCCCGTCAATAACAATGGCGGGGATTTTTGCAGCTCTTATTTTATCGATTGTATCGTTGATTATTTTTATATCCCGGAAAGCCTCGGCTGTGACAATAACGCCGTCAAATAAATCCGGCTCAATCAGAGAGTAAATTATGTTCTCATAATTCAGCAGATTATCGTCCTGCCAGTGGTTGTATATGTTTGAGTAAACCACAACATCGGTGTCTTTCCGGAATGCGGCTTCGGATATTCCGTATAATATATCGCGCTGTTCGGATGCGTCGGCTCTTGCGGTAATGACCGCTATTCTTCTGCGCATAATATCACCCCGTTTACAGTATAGCTTAATTCCGCACTAAAGTCAAGAGCAAAAGTGCATATTATGACTAAAAGGTGGATTAAACGAATATACGCTGTTGAATTTCTACATTGCAATGTGTATAATAAAATAAAAGCAATACCGTGCAAAGATTGTGCGTGTATTGTGCAATATGACGAAAAAAATGTAAGCAAGACACGCACAAAATCCAATAAATAGTTTTTGCGCGGTGTTGCCAAAAAAACAATGAGGTGATGCTAATGAAAATAAGCGAAAATTGCTACAAGCTGGAAAATACGGCTAATCCAATTTCGCCGAATGTATTCTGCGCCGACCCGACAGGCGTTGAGTACAACGGCAGACTTTATATTTACGGCACTAACGACCATCAGGAATACGAGGCAGTCGGCGATGACGGAAAGAACGGCTATGCTCACATAAAATCCATCGTTATGCTGTCAACTGACGATATGGTGAACTGGGAATACCATGGCTTCATAGACGTCGCAAAAATAGCACCTTGGATAGTGAATTCATGGGCGCCGTCCATAGCTTCCAGAGTTGAGGCGGACGGAAAAACTCATTTTTACCTTTACTTTTCGAACAGCGGCTGCGGTGTAGGAGTGCTTACGGCGGAACACCCTCTCGGACCGTGGAGCGACCCTCTCGGAAAGCCGCTAATCTATCAGAATATGCCGGGGCTTGAAAACTGTCCTGCGCCCTTTGACCCGGGAGTATGCATCGACGAAAACGGCACAGGCTGGCTTGCGTTCGGCGGAGGGACCCCACCTGACGGTAATACGCTGCACACAAACATACCTAAGATAGTGCGGCTGGGAAAGGATATGCTTTCGTTTGACAGCGATTTTGTTCCGATAGACGCTCCGTATTTCTTCGAGGCAAGCGAGCTGAACTACGAAAACGGAACTTTTATCTACACATACAGCACGGACTGGCAGTCAAGAGAAAACTGGAACAGAACGGACATTCCGGCGCCGGGAACATGCAGCATGGGCTGTATGACGAGCAAAACTCCCCTTGACCCGGAAAGCTGGCAGTTCAAGGGCGGATTCTTCCTAAACGCCGGTGATTCCGGAATGGACTGGTGCAACAATCACACCCACCTTATCGAATATAAGGGAACAAAGTACATTCTTCACCACACACTTCACATTCAGGAGCGCACGAAAACAAAGGGAGGATTCCGCTGTATGTGCGTGGATCTACTGCCTTACACGGATACGGAATTCCCCGTCACAAAGGCAACACGCGAAGGCGTCACGCAGACTCAGCCGCTCGACCCGTATAAAGTTCACAGCGGTGCGGAGATGTTCACCTGCGCAGATATGTGGTACGAACAGATATCCACCGGCAAAATGGCTGTAAAGTCGCTGGCAGAGGGTGCATGGACTTACATAAAGGGCGTGGATTTCGGCAAGGGCACAGAAAAGCTGCTCGTTACCGCAAAGGGCACGGGCGTTATCGAGATTCGTCTTGATGACAGGAATGCCGAACCGTTGGGAGTGATCAAACTCGCAAATGATGAATTTGATAAAATTCCTGTGATTCTTCCCACAAAAATAACAGGAATTCACAATGTATATTTTGCATTTTCAAGCAAGGACATCTGCCTTGAAAGATGGCAGGCTGAATGAAAGGAGTAACTATGAACAAGAAGATAACGGCTTTGATTTGTACAGCTGCTATGCTGCTTGTTTCCGGCTGTTCCGAGCAGAACGGCTCGAATGATTCACCTGTGCAGACAGAAAGCTCTGCCGACAGCGTAGACAGTGTGAGCAAAGCGGAAACAAGCGACAAACCTGACAACAAAACAATAATCGACAGCCTTAACAACGGAATAATAATCGACGAGGTAAGCGGAAATGTCTACAAAAACGAGCGTAACGCCAATCCCATTTCGCCGAGTATATTCTGCGCAGACCCCACCGCGGTGGAATATGACGGAAGGCTTTACGTTTACGGCACGAACGACC
>OGPL01003316.1_pt1 | contig 10405 bp, 10 predicted proteins | sample 1552901 | NCBI WGS metagenome assembly OGPL01 (sample SAMEA2580244, study PRJEB22360) | human gut metagenome | biome: human gut; feature: human-associated habitat; material: faeces | place: Denmark | collected 2008/2010 | reverse complement strand
CCGAAGGGGTCAGGGCAAACCCCCCAAACCGGGCAGCCAACCGCCGCTCTTTCCCTCAATAAAAATGAGCGGCGGGGGGGAGTCCAGAGGGGGCTGAAATCCCCGCTCTTTACCTTTTCAGCCCCCTCTGGGCGTTCTTTGGTTACTTTCTGGCGCGCCAGAAAGTAACAACATCGCCTCCGCAGAGGCGACGGGAGCAGCGGAAAAAATCAAGCAAGAAATAACAGCCCACCATGCCCAAAAGCAGGGAAAATCAACAGGGGGGGGGGAAAACCCTTTTTGCACGCATCCGATTGCAACCGCGCCGCCAGTATGCTATAATAATCAAGCACCAAAAGGTGCAAAAGAAGGTGTTTTCAATGCTGAACAGTGAGGAAATCATCGCCGCCATCCACGGCAGCTACGCCACAGGCAGCAAAAACGGCTTCCAGAATGTGCTGACGCTGCTGGATAAAATGCACGTCGCCCTGCGCACGCCGATTGTCCACGTCGCCGGAACGAACGGCAAGGGCAGTACCTGCGCGATGCTCGAAAGCGTCCTGCGCCGCGCGGGGTATCACACCGGGCTGTATACGTCGCCGTTTTTGCAGGCGTATCAGGAGCGGATTCGGCTGGACGGGCTGCCGCTGGATGACGCGCGGATGGTGAAATACGGCAATCCGCTTGTACAGGCGGCGGAGGAGATGCGGGCGGAGGGCGCGTTTGTGACCCCGTTCGAGATGGGGACGGCGCTCGCGCTCGCTGCGTTTGACGGCGAAAATTGCGATATCGCGATTGTCGAGGTCGGCATGGGCGGGCGCAAAGACCCGACGAACATCGTCCACCCGATTCTCTGCGCGATTACCGCCATCGGGCTTGACCACATGGCGTATCTGGGCAACACGCTCGAAGCGATTGCGGGCGAAAAGGCAGGGATTATCAAGGACAATACGCCTGTCGTCTGCCATCCGGCGAAGGAGGGTGTGCGCCGCGTGTTCGCCGAGGCGGCGGAGAAGCATCACGCGCCCCTGCGCCAGCTCAGCGACGATACGATTCTCTATGCCGCGTGCGACGCGCATGGGGCGACGGTCAGTTATCGCCTGTCGCAGGAGTGGCAGGACGTGCGGCTGAATCTGCCCGGCGCGCACCAAATCGAGAACGCCATGAGCGTGCTGGCGATGGTGGAGGAACTGCGCCGTCAGGGGTGGACGATTCCCGATCAGGCGGTGTACGAGGGGCTTGCGTCAACCGTGTGGCCCGCGCGGCTGGAGTGGTGCGGGCGCATCCTGATTGACGGCGCGCATAACCCGCAGGGCGTTCGGGCACTGCGGAACTTTGTCGAGGAGCAGCTGCCGAATCAGCGGCGCGTGCTGCTGACGGGCGTGCTGGCGGATAAGCTGCAGGAGGACATGCTGCGCGATTTCTGCGCAATTGCGGACGACATTGTGACGGTTACGCCGGATAATCCGCGCGCGCTGGATGCGCAGACGTATGCCGATGCCCTCTGTCAGCGCGGCGCGCACGCACAGGCGGCGAAATCGCTGGAAGAAGGACTGGCGGAAGCAAAGCGGCTCGCCGGGGACGACGCGGTGATTGTCGCGGCGGGGTCGCTGTATTTTGCGGGCAGCCTGCGGACGGCGCTGGGGCTGGCTTGGCGGTAAAATAAGGAGAACGACATGGAATTTATCCACGAACCGGTGTTATTGCAGGAAGTCCTCGAATGGATGGACGTGAAGCCCGACGGCGTGTACTGCGACGGGACGCTCGGCGGCGGCGGACACAGCGGCGCGATGCTGCGTCTCTCCGGCGGCACGGCGACGCTCTACGGCATCGACCGCGATATGACCGCGATTGAGGCGGCGACCGCGCGCCTGCGGGAGTTCCCCGGCTTCCACGCCTTGCACGGCAATTTCCACGATGGCAAGGCGCTTCTCATGGCGGCGGGCGCACCCAAGCTCGACGGCGTGCTGCTTGACCTCGGCGTGTCGTCCCCCCAGCTTGACCGCGGCGAACGTGGGTTCTCTTATCATGAGGACGCGCCGCTGGATATGCGCATGGACGTCAGCCAAGGGCAAACTGCGGCGGATTTGCTCAATTCCGCCAGCGAACAGGAGCTGTGCCGCATCATCCGCGATTACGGCGAGGAGAAGTGGGCGGCGCGCATTGCGCAGATGATTTGCGAACACCGCGCGAAGAAGCCGATGGAGACGACGTTCGACCTTGTGCACGCGGTGGACGCGGCGATTCCCAAGGCGGTTCGCCGCAAGGACGACGGCCACCCCGCGCGCCGCACGTTCCAAGCCATCCGCATTGCCGTCAACGATGAGCTTGACCCGCTGGACAAGGCAATTTGCGACTTTGTGGACTGCCTGAAGCCCGGCGGGCGGATGCTCGTCATTACCTTCCATTCGCTGGAGGATCGACTCGTCAAGCGCTGCTTCCAGCGGCTGCAAAACCCGTGCACCTGCCCGCCGAAAGCGCCGATTTGCACCTGCGGCAAAAAGCCGGTCGTGAAGATTTTGGCGCATGGCGCGGTCGCCCCGACGGAGGAGGAAGTTGCCCGCAACCCGCGCGCGCGTTCCGCCAAGCTCCGCGTGGCGCAGAAGCTGGAGGTGCTGTGATGCCGACGCTCTATGTGGTGGGCACGCCCATCGGCAATTTGCAGGACATGACCCCGCGCGCCATTGATACCCTGCGCCGCGTCGCGCTGATTGCCGCCGAGGATACCCGCGTGACGAAGAAGCTCCTGACCGTTTTTGACATTGACACGCCGCTGACCGCTTGCCATCAGCACAACGAGGACACGAAGGGCGCGTATCTGGCGGACAAGATGCTGGCGGACAATATCGACATCGCCCTGACGACTGACGCGGGCACGCCCTGCATTTCCGACCCCGGCTACGCGCTGGTGAAGGCGTGCGTTGACCGCGGCATTGAGGTGCTGGCGATTCCGGGCTGCTGCGCGTCCATTTCCGCCTTGTCCGTCAGCGGATTCGACACGCGCGAGTTCGCGTTCTACGGCTTCCTGCCGCGCGAAAAGAAGGATTTGCGCGAGAAGCTCCTTCAAATGGCGCGCCAAGTGCCGATTGCGGCGGTGCATGAGTCGCCGTTCCGCGTCGTTGAGCTGGTCGAAGTGGTTTGCGATACGCTGCCGGGCTGCCGCATCAGCGCATCCTGTGACCTGACGAAACTGCATGAAAAGACGATTCGCGGCGACGCGGCGGACGTGCTGCGCCAATTGCGGGAGAATCCGAAGGCGGAAAAGGGTGAATATTGCCTGATTCTGGATTTTCATGACGTGCGCCTGCCAGAGGAAAAATCCCCCGCGGCGGATGTAAGCCTTGAAGCGCGCCTGATTGACGAAATGGTGCGGAACGGTCTGACGCTGCGGGACGCGCAGAGCGAACTCGTGCTGGACGGCGAAAAGAAGAACGCGGTCAAGGCGGCGGCGCTGCGGCTGAAAAAGCTCTTTGAGGAGGACGACGCATGAAGACGGTAAACGCGCAGACCATCACGGAGACGATTGCGCATTTGTGCATTGACGCGAACCGCAATCTGCCCAAGGACGTGGCGGCGGCGCTGCATCAGGCGGAGGAGACCGAGCCTTTTGCGCCCGCGAAGGACTTGCTGTCTCTGCTGACGAAAAACGAGCAGATTGCCCGCACGACGCAGATGCCCATCTGCCAGGATACCGGCATGGCGGTCGTCTTTGCCGATGTCGGGCAGGACGTGCATATTGCGGGGGATTTCGCCGAGGCGGTCAACGAGGGCGTTCGCCGCGGCTATGTGGAGGGGCTGCTGCGCAAGAGCGTCGTCGGCGACCCGCTCCGGCGCGTCAACACGGGCGATAACACCCCCGCCGTCCTCCATACGCGCCTTGTGCCGGGCGATACGCTGACGCTGACCGTCGCGCCCAAGGGCTTCGGGAGCGAGAATATGAGCCAATTGCGGATGCTCACGCCCGCCAGCGGGATTGATGGCGTGAAGCGCTTCGTGCTGGACACCGTGCGCGCGGCGGGCGCGAACCCCTGCCCGCCGATGGTGTTGGGCATTGGCATCGGCGGCGACTTCGAGCAGGTGGCGGAGAACGCCAAGCGCGCGCTGATGTTGCCGCTGGGCACGCCCAACCCCGACCCGTTCTACGCACAGCTGGAAGAAGAGCTGCTTGAAGCCATCAACCAGACCGGCATCGGCGTGCAGGGGCTGGGCGGACGCACGACCTGCCTGGGGCTGCACATTATCGCCGCGCCGACGCACATCGCGGGTCTGCCCGTCGCCGTCAACGTCAGCTGCCACGTCACGCGCCACGCGACGGCGGTGCTGTGAGAAAGGGGAGAATGCTATGCGAAAACTGACCACCCCCTTGACCGAAGAAGACGTGAAGTCCCTCCACGCGGGGGAACACGTCCTGCTCTCCGGCGTGGTTTACACCGCGCGCGACGCGGCGCACCTGCGCATGATGGATTTGATCCGCGCCGGCAAGCCGCTTCCGGTGGACTTGGCGGGTCAAGTCATCTACTACGCCGGTCCGACGCCCACGCCGCCCGGACGTCCCGTTGGTTCCATTGGACCTACCACCTCGACGCGCATGGATTCCTCCACCCCGACGCTTTTGCAGCACGGTCTGCGCGGCATGATCGGCAAGGGCAGCCGCTCCCCGGCAGTCATGGCGGCGATGCAGGAATACCCGGCGGTTTACTTCGCCGCGGTCGGCGGTGCGGCAGCGCTGATGGCGGAGTGCGTCACGTCGCTGGAGGTCATCTGCTGGGACGACTTAGGTCCGGAGTCCGTCAAGCGCCTGACCTTGAAGGATTTGCCGCTTGTCGTCGCCACGGACTGCTACGGGCAGGACGCGTTCACGCTGGGGCAGAGGGCGTATCTCGAAGGGCAAAATGAAGCATAATCGCGGATGAAATGCCGCACACTAAAAACGCGCCTGTCACACCCCATTCGTGACAGGCGCGTTTTCTACCATCAGCCAGTTTTCCCAAATCCGCCGCCAGTGCGCGGGAAAATCATCGCGGGGCACGTCAGCGTCCGCCACAAGCGGCACTTCCGCAATCACCTCGCCGCCGCTGATGAGCCGCGCCACGCCCAGTGGTGTCCCGCGAATCACCGGCGCGTCGAGTTCCTCGCTGCCCAAGTCAATCTCGATGCTTGGAATCGCCCCCTGCATGACGACGCCGCGCAAATCCGCCGCCAGCACCGCGTGGACGCTCGCGCCGCCCGAATGCGCCACAGGCAGCGTCCGCAGCGATTCGCCCGCGTTCAGCATCGTCACGGATTCGTATCGCTGGAATGCTCTGTCCATCAGCCGCGCCGCCTCGTCGAACCAGTCCGGGCAGTTCAGCACCACCCCGATGATGCGCATTCCGTTCCGCTCCGCGCCGAACACCAGGCACCGCCCCGCCTTGCGTGTATAGCCCGTCTTGATGCCTGTCGCACCCTCGTAGGTGGCCAGCAGCTTGTTCTTGCTGCTCAGCACGCGGCTGTACGGCCGTCCCTCCCACGGAATCGTCGCGCGGCGCGTGGAGACAATCTCCCGGAAGAGCGGCTGCGTCATGGCCTGACGGGCAATCAGCGCCAAATCGTGCGCGGTGGTGTAATGCCCGTCGCAGGGCAAGCCGTGCGGGGTCAGAAAGACGGTGTTTTGGCAGCCAAGCTCCGCTGCGCGCGCCGTCATCATCCGGCAGAATTCCTCCGCCGTGCCGCCAATGTGTTCCGCAATCGCGACGGCGGCGTCGTTGCCGGACGCCAGCATCAGCCCGTAGAGCATGTCGCGCAGGGACAGCGTTTCCCCTTGCGAAAGGTAGATGCTCGTCCCCGGCACACCAAAGGCATTGCGACTGCACGTCACCGGGTCGCCTAAATTCCCGCGCTCAATCGCCAGCAGTGCCGTCATCACCTTCGTGGTGGATGCCATCGGCAGGGGCGTTTCCGCGTTGTGGCTAAGCAGCACTCGCCCGGACGCTTCGTCGATGATGATGCACGCCTTCGCGCTCGTGGCGACTTCCTCCGCCTGTGCGCGCGGAATCAGCAGGAGGACGAGCAGCAGCGTCAGGAGGGGGAAAAGGAGTCGTTTCAGCTTCATGCTTTGCCTCTTTTACTGATGCGTCAGGAAAGACTTCACATCCTCGACGACCGTCGGAATCAGGTCGACGACGCGGTCGGCGACGCTTGAACAGGTCGCGGGGAGCATCCGCACGGTGTCGCCGGAGAGGACGAGAAACCCAACCGGCTGCACGGATACGCCCGCGCCGCTGCCGCCCGCGAAGGGGAAATCCGGCGCGTCTTTCGCAGGCTTGTCGGCCGGCAAATCGCCGCCCGCAGTCATGTAGCCGAACGTGACGCGGCTGATGGGGATAATCGTGCTGCCGGAAGATGCCTGCACCGGATGCCCGACGACGGTGTTCACGTCCACCATGTCCTTCATCGACGACATGGCGGTCTGCATCAGTTCGCTGATGGGATGTTCCATGAGGATGCCTCCTTCCACGCGGTCAGCGCCATCGCCGCCGCAACGATGATTGTCCCCAAATGCAGGAAGATTATGCACCGCGCCGCCAAAACCGTCTGTTCACGCAGGAAATCAGGCGCAATGGCGATGCGGACTTTCTCACGGCAGCTCGCCGGAATCAGCAGCCGAATCTGCCGCAGGAACGCCGTCGTCAGCGCCGTCGCCGCCGGATCGCGCAGGGCGATGGAGACGTGGACGAGCAGCTGCTCCAGCGCGGTTTGGCGCATCAGCAGGCGCACGGGGCGCTTGAGCTTGGGCAGGGCGCGCAGCAGCGCCTTGCCTTTTTGAAGCTGCTGGGCGGACGGGGCTTTGGGGCGCATCGGCGCTTGCGAATGGTCAAAGCGCAGGGGAATGCCCCAGATGCGCAGGAGAATCCGGAAGCGCGTGCCCTGTTCCTGCCGAATTTCCGCGCGGCAGGAGATGGGGGTCACGAGCAGAAGCAGCAGCGTCAACAGGGAAATCCACATGGGCAGTCGCCTCCCGCAAAAATGATTGACGAAGCACCGAAAACAGGGTATAATGGTACTATTCTGATGAATCAGGGGGATTGCAAGGATGATTGGTCTGATTGGCGCCATGGCGGTTGAGGTGGAGGCGCTCGAAAAGAAGCTCGAAGGGCGCAGGGAAACGACGATTGGCATGGATACGTTCGTCAGCGGCAAGCTGTTCGGGCAGGACGCGGTATTGGCGGTGTGCGGGCCGGGCAAGGTGAACGCGGCGGTTTGCACACAGAAGATGATTACGGCGTTTTCGCCGGATTGGGTGCTGAATCTGGGCGTCGCGGGCGCGGGCACGGAAGGCGTGCGCATCGGCGACCTCGTGGTGGCGACTGCCGCCGTGCAGCACGACGCGGACACGTCCCCCCTGGGCGACCCGGTGGGCATGGTCAGCAAGGTGAACCTCGTCGAGCTGCCCTGCGACGAAGAACTCCGCGCGCGCCTTGTGGCGGCGGCGAAAAAGGCGAATCTGACCGTTCATGAAGGCATTATTGCCACGGGCGACCAGTTTATACACGACGGCGCAACCCGCGCGCGCATTCATCATCTCTTTAACGCCCTGGCGGTGGAGATGGAGGGCGGCGCGGTGGCGCATACCTGCCTGCTCAATGGGGTCAAGTGCGGCGTACTGCGCTCCATCAGCGATCAGGCGGATGGCCACAGCGACATGGATTACCCGACCTTCACGGCGCTGGCGGCGGCGCACTCCCAGCAGGTGGTGGAAAACCTGCTCCGCGTATGATCGCCTACATCACGGGCGCGTCAAGCGGGCTGGGCGCGTACACGGCGCAAGCGCTGGCGGATAACGGCTGGACGGTCGTCGCGGGCGCGCGCTCGTTCACGGGGGAAACCGACGGGCGCGTGATACGTCTGCCACTGGACGTGACGCGGGACGACAGCGTGCGCGATTTTATGGAACGCGCGAAGCAAATCGGCGCGCCGGACGCGGTCATTCACTGCGCAGCGGTGCTGTGCTTCGGCTCGTGCGAGGAGACGGCGCTGGCGGATTATGCCCGCGTGATGGAGACGAATTTCCTCGGCATGGTGCGCGTGAATCAGCAGGTACTGCCGCTGATGCGGGAAAAAGGCGGCGGCAAAGTGGTGCTGTTTTCGTCCATCAACGGGCTGATGGGGCTGCCGTTCCAGAGTGCCTACACCGCCAGCAAGCACGCCATCGAGGGCTACGCGGAGTGCCTCGCGCAGGAGGTGACGCCCTTCGGCATTCAGGTGATGCTGATAGAGCCGGGCGACCACCGCGGCGGCTCGTCGCGCTGCCGATTGACCTCCGCCGCGATGACAGACGCATCCCCCTACTGGGCGGATTTCCGCAAGGGAACGGAAGCCATCCGCCGCGACGAGGAAAACGGGTCTGACCCGGCGAAACTGGGGCGGTGCGTCGCGGAGCTTCTCACGCGCGAGAAGCTGCCGTTCCGCAAGAAAATCGGCAGTCCGGCACAGATGCTCGCCCCCGCGCTGCACAAAGTTCTGCCCGGACGCGCCATGAACCGCATCCTGCGCCAATATACCCTTGGTGGCAAATAATTCGCCAAATTATCATTGCATTATTGTGTTTTCCGAAAAAATGCGGTATAATAGAGCCGGATCGACACATGAATTTGGAGGCTTGAAGGATGTACAAGCTCTTACTGGCGACGAATGACCCGGCGGTTGTCGAAGCGTTCAGCGCAGTCAAGTGGGAAGAACTCGGCTTTAAGCAGCCGCGGGTGGTCTCCACGGCGGAGGAAGCGCTGAGCAGCCTGCGTGTCAACCATGCGGACGCGGTGGCAATTGGGCTGCCGAAGGAGCAGGATGACCTGCTGGTTGAGCAGCTGCTGGAGAAAAATCCGATGCTGCCGATTATGGCGGTCAGCACGAAGCCCGGCGTGATTGAAAGCTATGCCGTGGAACTGCGCCGACTGCTGGGGCGCATCAACGCCGATGTGAGCAACGATACGTTCTCCACGGCGGACTTGCTCAAAGAGTGCCGGCATGAGTTTTTCCGCGCGCTGATGGACGGCAGGGCGACGTCGGAGGAGGATGTGCTGCGCCATTTGCGGCTCATCCGCAGCAAGATGGATCCGACCAAGCCGTGCGTGGTCGCGGAACTGGAAATCCCGGCGGATAACGACTTCCTGCGCGGCCGCTGGCAGTACGGCAGCGACCGGCTGGAAGTGGCGCTGCGCAACATTTTCGGCGTTGAGGCGCACGGGCTGCGCATTCTCGCCTGCGTCCTGCCCGGCGACCGCATTGTGCTGCTCGGCTGCCCGATGCTCTTCCACGAAGGCCCGGACGAGGACGCGTCGATTACCGGCATCCTGTCCGACCACATCCGCGACAGCATTGAGCATGTGGACGAGTATATGGGCATTGACCTGCGGATTGCATCGATTCGCGTGCTGCCGTGCCTGACGGCGCTCGCGCATAAAGACTGATGGCGTAACATACAGTTATGATTAGACAGCAAGGAGGCAAATTATGGGCATTTTTGACAGCATCGGCAACATCGTCCGCGGACAGTTGATTGATGTCATTGAGTGGACGGACAGCACGAACAACACCATCGTCCACAAGTACGACATGAACGGTAAGGAAATCATGATGGGCGCGCAGCTGACCGTCCGCGAGAGCCAAGTGGCGATTTTCGTCAACGAAGGCAAGCTGGCGGACGTGTTCCAGCCCGGCCGCTATGAGCTGTCCACCGCCAATATGCCGGTGATGACGGCGCTGAAGGCGTGGAAGTTCGGGTTCAACAGCCCGTTCAAGTCCGACGTGTACTTTGTGAACACCAAGCAGTTCCTTGACTGCAAATGGGGGACGACGAACCCCGTCATGATGCGCGACGCCGAGTTCGGCATGATTCGCCTGCGCGCGTTCGGCGCATATTCCTTCCGCGTTGCTGACCCGGAGGTTTTCCTGCGCGAGGTGTTCGGCACAAGCAGCGAATACACAGTGCAGGACGTCGAAGGGCAGCTCAAGCGCACGCTGGTGTCCGGCCTGTCCGACGCGATTGCGGAAAGCAAGCTGCCCGCGCTCGATTTGGCGGCGAACTACGACGAAATCGGCGATTATGCGCTCAAGACTATCAACCCGCGCATTGAGAAGCTCGGCTTGACGCTGGCGTCGTTCGTCATCGAGAATATCTCCCTGCCGGAAGAAGTCGAAAAGACGATGGATAAGCGCACGTCCATGGGCGTGCTGGGCGACATGAACCGCTACACGCAGTATCAGGCGGCGGAAGCGATGCGCGAGGCGGCGAACAACCCCGGCGGCATGGCGGGCGCAGGCGTCGGCATGGGCGCGGGCGTGGCGATGGGTCAGGCGTTCGCGCAGGCGATGCAGGCGACGCAGCAGCCCGCCGCGCCGGTTCAGCAGCAGCCGACGGCACAGAAGGGGAGGTTCTGCGCAAACTGCG
>OGPL01003307.1_pt1 | contig 10447 bp, 10 predicted proteins | sample 1552901 | NCBI WGS metagenome assembly OGPL01 (sample SAMEA2580244, study PRJEB22360) | human gut metagenome | biome: human gut; feature: human-associated habitat; material: faeces | place: Denmark | collected 2008/2010 | reverse complement strand
CGGCACCGGAAAATCTACTTTCATTAAAATATTAATGGGACTGGTAAAACCGGATGGAGGAACAATAGACATCGGCGAAACGGTTCGTTTCGGTTATTACTCGCAGGATGGGCTTCAGTTTGACGAGCAGATGAAGGTTATTGATGTGGTACAGGATATTGCCGAAGTAATTGAACTGGGTAATGGCAAGAAACTGACAGCCTCACAATTCCTGCAACATTTCCTGTTTACTCCGGAAACGCAGCATAGTTATGTCTATAAACTGAGTGGAGGAGAGCGCCGTCGTCTTTACTTGTGCACGGTCTTGATGCGTAATCCTAACTTTCTGGTATTGGATGAGCCTACCAACGATCTGGATATCATTACCCTGAATGTTTTGGAAGAATACCTCCAGAGTTTCAAAGGCTGTGTGATTGTTGTATCTCACGACCGCTACTTTATGGATAAGGTTGTTGATCATCTGTTGGTCTTTAACGGTCAGGGAGATATCCGGGACTTCCCTGGTAACTACAGTGATTATCGTGACTGGAAAGAAGCGAAAGCTCAGAAAGAAAAAGAAGCAGAGAAGTCGCAGGAAGAGAAAACAGCCCGTGTTCGTCTGAATGATAAACGTAAAATGAGTTTCAAGGAAAAACGTGAGTTCGAACAGCTGGAAAAAGAAATAGCACAACTGGAAGCGGAGAAGGCACAGATTGAGGAATTGCTCTGTAGTGGTACTCTTTCTGTAGATGAACTGACTGACAAGTCTAAACGTTTGCCTGAAGTGAATGAACTGATTGACGAAAAGACAATGCGTTGGTTGGAATTAAGCGAGATAGAAGGTTGATGCCGATAAAGACTAATATGAAAACCGAAATAACCAGATAAAACCTATTATGCCCAATCTGACTAATTATCATAGCCACTGTCTGTATTGTGACGGGCGAGCTAATATGGAAGATTTTATTCGTTTTGCCATAAGTGCAGGCTTTACTTCTTATGGTATTTCGTCTCACGCTCCACTGCCATTTTCTACCGCATGGACAATGGAATGGGATCGGATGGATGATTATCTTGCTGAGTTTTCCCGCCTGAAAGAGAAATATGCCGATAAGATAGAATTAATCATCGGTCTTGAAATTGATTATTTGAATGAGGAAAGCCATCCCGCTTTGCCTAGTTTTCAGAATCTGCCACTTGATTATCGGATCGGTTCCGTGCATATGCTCTATTCTCCGGAAGGAAAAGTAGTGGATATTGATACTCCGGCAGATACTTTCCGGCAGTTGGTAGATCAGCATTTTGGAGGTAATCTTGATTACGTGATTTGGTCATACTATAACAATCTGTTTCATATGTTAGATTTGGGAGGCTTTGATATTGTAGGTCATGCGGATAAAATGCATTACAATGCTTCCTGTTATCGCCCCGGCTTATTAGATGAGTTATGGTATGACAGATTGCTACATCGATATTTTACGACAATTGCCGAACATGGATATATTGTTGAAATCAATACAAAGTCCTATCATGATTTGGGGACTTTTTACCCGAATGAACGTTATTTTTCTTTGTTGAAAGAGTTAGGTGTCCGGGTACAAGTGAACAGTGATGCCCACTATCCGGAACGGATCAATAACAGCCGCGTTGAAGCGTTGACTGCTCTGAAGAAGGCCGGTTTCTCCTCTGTAGTGGAGTGGCATGGCGGTAAGTGGGAAGATGTAGCTATTGAACTTTCATAAAATATAGCCTGATTAAAAACAGAGGCTCTGATTGGTTGTAACTGAACCTCTGTTTGATATAAATAAAGCCTCTGTTGAGGACCAACAGAGGCTTTATTTTATGATGAGCCTAAAAGTGTTTTTTAGAATGTTTATTCTGTCCGCTTGCAGGCATTTGCCATGAAGAACTCATTCAATGTATCTTCATAGTTACCATGAATCATGATGTGATGGTTGCCCAACGGATTTTTCAAGAAATATTCTGCCGGGGTATTCATCCGGATACGTACCTGTGTACGGCACATATTAATATAATTGGTATTTTCGGTCAGTGTTCCTGTAGACAGATAATATTCATCCAGACATTCACCACCACATTTAATGACCGTTACATCTCCGGTGGGAAGTAGTCCTTGTATGGCTATTCCTTTTTCCGTCTCAAAATGATTACGGATGATATATCTTTCCGTTTGTTGCAGTCCTACGGTGCAATGTGCTAATATCAGTTCGTTTGTCCGGGTATTGATCATAGAAGGATTTGCCATGAAACCTTCTTTGGTTGTAAGTGCTTTGACAGCCAGAAGGGTGAAGATGGATTGAAGGTCTCCTTCACATCCTGCCATTATTCCGTCGTCATTCAATAAGGATAATGCCAGGCAACCGGTAGTGTCTATCTGCTCGATCAACTTGAAGCAACTTAAAGTCAGTGCTTCCAGCTTTTCTTCTTTACATATCTTCTTTATCGCCCGGTATAATCGCATAGCCTTGATTAAATCTTCAGGACTTCCCTCGCGACAAGCAAGAGCTTGCGAAGCAACGGCAGCACACGATGCACCTACTTCTTCATCTGTAATTTGTTGAAAATGTTCATAGACTCGTTCCAGTGGAATATCTATGTATTCGATGCCCCAGCGGCGCTTAGCCAAAAGATAGTCAACATTACTGGCAACCAACCAGGAAGAAGGAGTACCGATGACGCCTATACGTTTACCAAACAAAGAACGCTGTGCCCGGAAATTGTTATAAAGTATATGTACCCTTTGAACGATAGACGGGAGTTCACCATGAAGAATTTCGCTCTTCATTCCCCTTCCTCGCAACCAAGTTGATATTTCCAGTGCTGCAGCAAGTGAGTTCTGCATGCCGTCTGCCAAGAGGATGGCGGGGCGGGGAAGGGATTCGAAATGCTGGATTACCAGCCGTTCCACACCTCCGGTGGCAATGAATATAATACTGAAGTCATCGGGTGATAACTTGTCTATGTCTTTGTAATCAATGAAGTTGACGGTAAAGTATTTTTCCAATTCAGTCAATATCACTTCGTGGGAGCTACGGACTGATGCTTGTTTATGCAGTATGGAAGCAAAAGTTATAAGGTTGATGACCATGGTGTTATTTACTATTTGACTATTTACTATTTACAATTGATTCTACTTGGCTCGTTTGCTTTTTCAAAGATACAAGTTTCTGTTTACATATCATAGAGTTTTTACGATAGATAAGTTTTTTAAAGTTTTTATGGTCTTGCCTTCCTTTTGGTTTCAAATAATTCGCTACATTTGCAACTTTAATGATAAAGTGATAGCAATATCACCTATAAATACTCTATTAAATAGTAAATCATAAATCGTCAAATAGTAAATAAACCTCATGCCAACAATATCTATTCGCGGAATGGAGATGCCCGCATCTCCTATCAGAAAACTGGCTCCTCTGGCAGATGCTGCCAAGCAGAGGGGTATACATGTATTTCACCTGAACATCGGTCAACCCGACCTGCCTACTCCGGAAGTCGCGATTGAAGCGATACGGAACATCGACCGGAAAGTTCTGGAATACAGTCCCAGTGCGGGATATCGCAGTTACCGCGAGAAGTTGGTGGGTTACTATGCAAAGTACAATATCAATCTGACTGCCGACGACATCATCATCACTTCCGGCGGCTCGGAGGCGGTGTTGTTCTCTTTTCTGGCTTGCCTCAATCCGGGGGATGAAATCATTGTTCCCGAGCCGGCCTATGCCAATTATATGGCGTTTGCCATCTCTGCCGGAGCCAAGATACGCACCATTGCCACGACCATCGAAGAGGGTTTCTCGTTGCCCAAGGTAGAGAAGTTCGAGGAGCTGATTAACGAACGAACGCGTGCTATTTTGATTTGCAATCCCAACAATCCTACGGGTTACCTCTATACACGCCGTGAAATGAACCAGATTCGCGACCTTGTGAAGAAGTACGATTTGTTCCTCTTCTCGGACGAGGTGTACCGTGAATTTATTTATACGGGTTCTCCCTATATCTCTGCCTGCCATCTGGAAGGCATTGAGAACAATGTGGTGCTGATTGATTCCGTGTCCAAGCGCTATTCGGAGTGCGGCATCCGCATCGGTGCCCTGATAACGAAGAACAAGGAAATCAGGGATGCTGTCATGAAGTTCTGCCAGGCGCGTCTCAGTCCTCCGTTGATTGGCCAGATTGCTGCAGAAGCATCGCTGGATGCCGGTGAGGATTATCTGCGCGACACATACGATGAATATGTAGAACGCCGTAAATGCCTGATTGACGGATTGAACCGTATACCGGGCGTATATTCGCCCATCCCGATGGGAGCCTTCTATACGGTGGCAAAGCTTCCGGTAGATGATTCGGACAAGTTCTGTGCCTGGTGTCTGTCGGAGTTCGAGTACGAGGGACAGACGGTATTCATGGCGCCTGCGTCCGGATTCTATACTACGCCGGGTTCCGGTCGCAACGAAGTGCGTATCGCATACGTACTGAAGAAAGATGACTTGAACCGCGCCTTGTTTGTATTGCAAAAAGCATTGGAAGCCTATCCGGGACGAACCGAATAAAATGAAATAATTCATTAGGCGCGGATTACGCGGATTACACGGAAAACTTAAGATAAAGACGTTTGTTTCAAATCTTCCGTGTAATCTGCGCCTAAAAAATAATGGCCCATGAACTTATCTCGCTTTATAGCGTTGCGCATTTATCGCAACTCGGAGCCGGGCAAGCAAGTTTCCCGTCCGGCTGTCCTTATTGCCATGGTGGGTATTGCTCTCGGACTGGCGGTGATGATTATTGCCGTGTCCGTCATTGTTGGCTTCAAGAGCGAGGTAAGGGATAAAATCGTGGGTTTCGGTGCCCATATCCAGATAGGCAACCTGGATGCTGCACGCTCTTATGAGACGCGCCCGGTGGTGGTGGGCGACAGCATGATGGCTGCGCTTTCCGATTATCCCGAAGTGAAGCATGTACAACGCTACTCCACCAAGCCGGGGATGATAAAGACCGCCGATGCCTTTCAGGGAATGGTGCTGAAAGGTGTGGGGCAGGAGTATGACAGCACCTTTTTCCACCGCCATCTGCTGGAGGGGGAGTTTCCGCAATTCAGCGATTCCGCTTCGTCCAACCGCGTAGTCATCTCAAAGTCTCTTGCCAACAAGCTGCAATTGAAACTTGGTGACAAGATAGACACCTACTTCATCCAGGACGATGTGCGTGCTCGCCGCCTGAAGATTGTAGGTATCTACCAAACCAACTTCTCCGAATACGACAACCTATTCCTGCTTACCGACCTCTATCTGGTGAATCGCCTGAACAACTGGGAGCCGGACCAGGTGAGCGGTGTGGAGCTGGAAATACGCGATTATGACAAGCTGGAAGAAACCACCTATGAGATAGCTGCCGATACGGATGAGAATCCCGACCGCTATGGTGCCGAGTATTGCGTCCGTAATGTAGAGCAGCTCAATCCCCAAATCTTTGCCTGGCTGGGCATCTTGGATGTCAACATCTGGGTCATTCTCATTCTGATGATTGGGGTGGCGGGTTTCACCATGGTATCCGGCCTGCTGATTATCATCATAGAGCGTACCTCCATGATAGGCGTGCTGAAGTCTTTGGGAGCCAATAACTTTACCATCCGTAAAGTCTTCCTTTGGTTTTCGGTCTTCCTCATTGGGAAAGGCATGCTTTGGGGGAACATAATCGGCCTTGCATTCTATTTCGTGCAGCGCTGGTCTGGCTTGTTCAAGCTCGACCCTGAAACCTATTACATGGCTACTGTTCCGGTATCTTTCAATATCTGGCTGTTCCTGCTGCTGAATGCCGGCACATTGCTGGCTTCGGTCCTGATGTTGCTGGCCCCTTCATTCTTGATTACACGCATCCATCCGGCAACTTCCATCCGTTACGAATAAGAGAGTCACTTTCTCAGAAAACCGCTTTTCTTGCGGAACAGACAGTACCATTTCCAACGTAAAGACTGTATCGGCTGCAATAGGTCGAAAGCCGGTAGTGTGAAGTAATATCTGCGCTGTTCTTCCAGGTCGCGGGCGGTCTTGTTCACGATGACGGCCTGCATGGTGAAACGGAGCAGGAACAAAAGGAAAGCGACGCCTGCTGCCAGCCAGTGGAAGTGCAGAATGCCGATGACCATCGCGGCTATCCAGGATGCGTGGAATGCCAGGCGGGTCAGGGTCTCAAAACCGGCCAGCCAGCGTTGCATTCCATGATACAGCCGTGCTGTGGAGGCGTAGCCTATTTTCTCTTCTTTCCAGTCCTTGGTACGCAGAAGCGGCTGCATGCGCACAATGGCATTGGCATCCGTTTCTACCCGCGTGTTCTCCGGGGTAGCCACGTGGTTGATGAACAAATCGTCGTCTCCCCGTTGCAGGTTGAGGTGTGCGGAGAATCCTTTCTGTTGGTAGAAGAGTTCCTTCCGGTAGGCCAGGTTACGCCCGATGCCCATGTAGGGGCTGCCTGCCAGGGCAAATCCCAGATAGCGCATGGAAGTGAACAGATTGTCGAATGCCGCCCGTTTGTGCAGCCAGCCTTTGCCGCGTTCGTAGCCGCTGTATCCCAGCACCACTTGGGTACGTGATGTGAAGTTGCGTGCCATCAGTCGCAGCCATTGGTTGCTTTGGGGCATGCAGTTGGCATTGGTGAACACCAGCCATTCATATTTGCTGGCCTTGATTCCAAGCGTCACGGCCAGCTTCTTGCGGCTGATGTAACGGGAGGAATCGGGTACGAAGCTGTGGTAGAGATGGGGATATTTCTCCTCGAGGATGGTCAGGTAATCCTCGCTCTCATCGGTGTTGCCGTCGTTAATGACGATGACTTCAAATTGGGGATAGTCCTGCTCCAGCACGGCGCCCAGGTTGCGGCGCAGATTCTCGGATTCCTCGCGGGCGCAGATGATGACGGATATGGGGGGCAGTTCCTGGGTGAAGTGCGTGTCTCCCTGCTTCACGGCACGGCTGCGCGCATGAATACGGTTGTAGAGACAGAGGTAGTAGATAATTTGAATAAGGAACAGACCACCCGCCGTAGCGAGTACGATAATTTCAGTTGAATCTAATGTAAATGCTTCCATGTGCAGTAGGACGTTTATGTGCTGCAAATTTACACAATTTCCGGCACTACCTCAAACTTTGTTCCGGGAAAGTGCTTGGACAAATACTGCTTGATGTATTTCATCGTGTCTTCCTGGATAGTCTTGTCCTCTACCGTGGGATAGAGGTTGTAGAGTACCGTATCGAGCGCGATGTCCCGGTTCTTGATGGCTTCGAAGCTCAGCAGGGTGTGGTTGATGCTGCCCAGCTTTCCGGAGGTGACAAAGATAAGCGGGTACTGCTTCTCCGCAATGTAGTCTATCGTCAGGAAATCTTCGGTAAGGGGAACCATCAGACCGCCGGCGCCTTCTACGAGCACGGTATCATAGCGATGGGAAAGTTCCCTGGTGGCACGCTCTATTTTTCCGAAGTCTATCGGGCGCTTGTCTATGCGGGCGGCGAGGTGGGGAGAGCAGGGATAGGAGAATATCTCGGGCATGGTCAGCCCCTCTTTGTCTTCCGGCAGGTAGCCGGTTCCGGTGAGGCGGCGGTGCAGGTCGATGTCCTCGGAATGACCGGTGTTGCCGGTCTGGATGAATTTTTGGGTGATGACGCGCAGGCCGCGTTGCATAAGCTCACGGGCGTACCAGGCGGTGCAATAGCTTTTTCCGGCATCTGTATCAATGCCGCTGATGAAGTAGATGTTTTTTGTTTCCATTATTTTGTTTTTTTTCGTGCGATGATATAAATAGGGTGATAGGTCAGGCTTACGTTGCCTGCGGCATCACTGAACCGGGTTGTGTATTCTTTGCAGAAGGATTGCAGGCGACTACGCGTCCACATCCTTTTTTCCGTACCCGTGACTCCGGTTTGCTTCAGATGCTTCAGCACTGCCTGGGGAGTGGGGAAGGGCAAGGATATCACCTCTTCTTCGGCATGAAGAATATCGAAACCGGGAGACAGCAGGGCTTGCAGCTCCTCAACGGAGAGATAGTCCAGCCCGTGCCCAGTCAGTTGGCGTATTTCGTGCATGTTTGTGGCGCCGAAGGTGCTGAAGGCAAGCAGGCCGTCTGCCACCAGTGCTTGGTGGCAGCGGGTGAAGAAAGCACCTGGGTCGTTGAACCATTGCAGGGTGGAGCACGAGGTTATCAGGTCGGTTTCTCCGGGGAAGTCGATGGCTTCGGCATCACCGGGGACGAACTGCACGGTAGTGCCGTCGCAAAGTTCCTTGACGCACTCCTCCATTTCCCGGCACAAGTCGTTCAGCAGCAGAGCTTCCGGTTGCAAGGTGTGGAGGAGGATACGTGAGTAGCTTCCCGTTCCGCAGCCAAACTCTACGACACGGCGGAAACGTGTGTATGGTTCCTTTATGAGCTGCATCATCTTCTCGGCGACTTGTTGCTGCACGCGGGCCTCCCGGGTATAGGTATTCCGGGCTTTGGCAAAGCGGGCGGCTATCAGTTGTTTGTCCATCGGGTTCAGTGGCTTGTCCATAGGTCTTGCAGGTAATGTCTGAATAACTCTTCCTGGTAGTGGGCATCCTCCGTTTGCAGTACGGGGGTGCCGAGTATTTCCCAGGCTTGCAGCTGGTTGGCTGGTGGAATGATGCGGTCGTTGCCTCCCGTTACTGCCTGCTGCCAATGGAAGGTGGCAGCAGGCAGTGTGTGGTACATCTTCTCAATCTCCGTCAACTCATCTCTCAACTCTTCCAGCGGACGGCGGGGGGTGATTTCCAGGAAAGCTTTGAAGGCTGCTCCGTTGGCGCACATGCGGCGGAGGAATTTGTGCAGTGAAGCCCCGGTCAGTCCGTCCAATGTCCCGTGGTAGATGGCGGGTGGAATGCCCATATGCTGGTCTATGGGGTAGGGCGTTCCGTTGATGGCGATGCTGTTTGCCATATGGATACCTTCGCCGGACGTACCTGGCGATGAGAGCTGTGGCACGGTCTGCGAAGCCGCCCATACCCCCATAGACCAGCCGATGAGGTTGATTTCGCGGTATTCTTCCAGTCCGGAGGCGTCAAAATCCAGTGTGCGGTAGTCATAGCACACCATGAAGTCGCTGGCTACCGGACGATACATTTTGAAAGGCGTCTCATCGGCTCCCCAGCCGGCAAAGAACAGCAATAGCCGGGGATGATGCTCGTGTATAATGTAACTTTGTTTCATCTGTTTTTAGAATCGTATAGCGTTAGTATTCCTCTCTTCCTTTAGGGGAATAAGGGGTATAAGTTCTCCAATCTCATCTTCCCGTATGTCTGCCGTCAGCGAGAAGCGGATGCGTGATGTCCCTTCGGGCACCGTGGGCGGGCGTACCGGCAGTGCATAAAAGCCATGCCTCTGCAGCAGCTCTGCGCACAGCACGGTGTCGGCACTGGGGCCAATAATCAGTGGGACGATATGGCTTGCGCTGGGGCATCCGTACCCCTTGGCTTGTAATGCTTCGCGCAGTGTCCGACTGATTCTTGCCAGATGCTCGCGGTGGTCCTGCATTCCGGCAAGTTTCCGTACGATAAACAGTGTCCAGGCAATACTTGTCGGAGGCAATGCCGTGGTGAAGATAAGGGTTCGCATCCGGTTGACGAGATACTCGCGTATCGTCCGGCAGCAGGCGATGTATGCACCGGCAGACGCAGCCGCCTTGCCGAAGGTGCCCACGAGGAAATCTATATCCCGGATACATCCGGTTTCTTCGGCGCAGCCCAGGCCGCGCAGTCCCCTTACGCCGAATGCATGGGCTTCGTCCACATAGAGCAGTACGTTGGAGTATCTTTTTTTCAAACGCACCAATGCCGTGAGGTCGGCTTGGTCACCGTCCATGCTGAAGATGCTTTCTGTGACGATAATCAATTGCCGGAATGTTGCATGGTGTTGTTCCAGCAGGCGTTCCAGTTGCACCAGGTCGTTGTGGCGGAAGCGGATGCAGCGTGCGGACGACGCTCGACGCGGTGCCGGGGCTGGTGGGCAAAGTGCTGCTGTACGTGGTATTGGCGCTCGCAGTGCTGATCGGGGGACCCTTTGCGCTGGGGTTCTGGCTGGGCGGCGTGAGGGCGAGGGCCGGAGCGAAGAGAAAGGAGTAGGCGGCGGCCCCGACCGGGCTGCGGGTGTCTGAAGCGGAACGGGGGCGGTGGCCAGATCGCCGTGTCGGCGGAGGTGAAGGATGAGGGCGGCGCTTCGGCAAAATGCAAGTGAACTTGCTTTTGCCCTCAGCTTGCACTATCTTTACAGAACATAGGCGGCGGCTCGGCAATGTCCAAATAAATTTGGCATTGCTCTCGCCTTGCACTATCTTTGCCGCAAATTGGAAGACGATGGCTCGCAAAAAGGCAAATTATCCCCTCATCGAGGGGCTTGAAATAACGACGCTCGCCGCCGAAGGCAAGGCGATGGGACGCTGGAACGACGTGG
>OGPL01003259.1_pt1 | contig 10571 bp, 11 predicted proteins | sample 1552901 | NCBI WGS metagenome assembly OGPL01 (sample SAMEA2580244, study PRJEB22360) | human gut metagenome | biome: human gut; feature: human-associated habitat; material: faeces | place: Denmark | collected 2008/2010 | reverse complement strand
AAGCACTGGCATCGCCAAAAGGCTGTTTTTTATGTTTTTGTTTCTGTGCCCCCAGTATTTTTCCACTGAACCCAAATTGGATTTTAATGGATTAAATAGGTGTTCTCGCTTTATTTAGATGAATCGCTAAATGTGATGCACCTATATCGTTATTCAAAGGTGATTTCTATTTTGCGCTATCTTGCATAGCTTTTAATTCCTTGTCGGTCATCTGCACATAGATTGACACACCATAGGTGGTTTCTCCATCTGTGCTTTTTGCCAATGGTCTAACCATGCAGAAACTTGGTTGTTCGCCGAGTGTCCATCCTGTGATCTGAAGGTATTCGTTGGTGTCGAGCAATAACACAGTGAGTCGTGTATTATTGTAGTTATCATCAAAGGTGTATGCCACTTCTTCCTTCTTCATGATGCCTCCTGCTGCGTCGGAACGGTAGTAGGAGGTCAATTTTGAGTCGCTGTTAAAATAGTAATGTTGTGGAGAGAATCCAATCATGGTGTGGTAATATTCATCAGGTAGCCTTTTGCCATTCTTGTCTATTTCCCATGTGGCGTAGTGCTTCCACCCATGACCAATGAACATTTTGTCAAAGTCCTCCTTGCCGATGCCGCCATTTGCACCTAAACATTTTCCATCGTCACTAAAGTGGTAAGCCACTCCGTAATTATCTAATACCGTAGCCCATTCTTGTTCCAAAGTTTCCTTCACATCATCATTGCATGATGCCACAAAGCATGATGCCAACAGAACTAATGCCAGCCCAAAAATATATTTTAAATTCCGCATATCAATATTTCCTCTCTTTTTTTTTCAAAGTCACAAGATGTGATGTTGAACGTATTGTGATTTATCACCCACAAATATAATTCTTTTTGCTGAATTGGTGCTCAGCCGACAGGGGTATTTTTGTTGCGGATTATTTGGTTTTTGTGGATTATTGTTATAATTTTGTGGTCGATATAACGATTTTTTTAGACAGAATGAAGAATTTGTACACATCTTTGCAAGCATGTTGCTGTTGTAGTGAATCAAGAGATTGGCTCGGCACAATGGTCTTTTTGCGTGATGTGATATAGGAAATCATTAAGACATTTATTACAAGCAAAATACCTGCGCCTTGCCAATCCAGTGGCAAGGCGTTTTTTTTGTGTATATTTTCAAAAACAATATCAATTTATAAAACAGTTATCATTATGATTTACTCATCAATTACAGAACTCGTAGGGCGCACCCCATTAGTGGAGGTGAGCGGATTTGAAAACCAAAAGGCAAGAATAGTTGTAAAGGTAGAGGCTTTCAATCCTGGTGGCAGTGTGAAGGACCGCATTGCGTTGGCAATGATTGAGGACGCAGAGAAGAAAGGCGTGTTGAAGCCCGGTGCCACGATTATTGAGCCCACAAGTGGTAATACAGGTGTGGGACTGGCATGGGTGGGTGTGGCCAAAGGCTACCGAACCATTCTCACGATGCCCGAAACTATGAGTGTGGAGCGTCGCAATCTGCTGAAGGCTTTCGGTGCAAAACTTGAACTTACGCCAGGGACTGAAGGCATGAAAGGTGCCATTGCCAGGGCGGAGCAGTTGCGCGCCACTATTCCTGGGGCTGTGATTCTGGGGCAGTTTGTGAATCCTGCCAATCCTGCAATCCACGAGCAGACCACTGGGGAGGAAGTTTGGACAGATACTGATGGGAAAGTGGATATTTTTGTGGCAGGCGTGGGCACTGGTGGCACGGTGAGCGGTGTGGGTAGCGCACTCAAAAAGCATAATTCTGCCGTGAAGGTGGTGGCAGTGGAGCCGGCTTCCTCCGCAGTGCTGACCACGGGAGTGCCAGGCAAACACAAGATTCAGGGCATAGGCGCAGGATTTGTGCCATCTACCTACAATCCCGAAGCCGTGGACGAGGTGGTGACTGTGACCGACGACGATGCTTTCGCTGGTGCACGCAAGTTGGCACGTACAAAGGGGCTGCTTGTGGGCATTTCGTCGGGAGCGGCTTTCTCCGTAGCCCTCGCTTTGGCAAGGAAGGACGAGAACGCAGGCAAACTCATTGTGGCACTGCTGCCCGACACTGGCGAACGTTATTTATCAACCTCTTTATTTGAGTAAGAAAGATGAAAGCACCCTCTGTTTCCCAACTCAAGCGACTGATGGAACTGGTCGGCTATGTTATTTTTCCCGACTATTCCGATGTGCCTTCGTGGACCAATGGCAATGAGGCCATTCACGCAGTGCTCGCCGACCAACTTTCCACCATCACCGACATTACCAATCCAGATAAAATGGCGGACGACTTTGTGCAGGCGTTGCCCGAACTTGCGAGGCTGCTTCACACCGATGCTCTCGCTGTGATGCACAACGATCCCGCTGTGAAGTCGATGCAGGAGGTAATACTTTGCTATCCTGTGGTAAAGGTGATGGTTCACTATCGCACCGCACATCAACTTCATTTGCAAGGCGTTCCCATCATTCCGCGTGTCATCACCGAGATGGCGCATTCTGTCACAGGTATCGACATACACCCTGCCGCGCAGATAGGCGAGCATTTCTGCATCGACCATGGCACAGGCGTGGTGATTGGTGCCACCAGTGTGATTGGCAACCATGTGATGCTTTATCAGGGCGTGACACTTGGAGCGAAGAATTTCTCGTATGATGCCAATGGTGTGCCTATAGATATGCCGCGCCACCCCATTTTGGAAGACTATGTGACTGTGTATTCCAACACCTCGATACTGGGCAGGGTGAGGATAGGGCATCACACCATAGTGGGTGGTAACGTGTGGCTCACCCACGATGTGCCACCTCACTCCCGTGTGCTCCAAAGTCGCGCTATAGAGGAACCGTTCTTTCAAGACGGCGCAGGGATATAAATTAGGCCGTGATAGATTTCTTCTTGCACCCTTCCACCTTTTATGACATGCCTTTCGAATGTTTCGATGCCAACCAGCAATGTGTCAACGCATTGGAAACATGCCAAAGGCATGTCCCTACGTTATAGCGTTTTCGTTTTTGGTTAACAGTGTAGATTACCGCAAAAACACCGAACGAAATGCCACAAAAATGCCGAACGTAATGCCACAAAAATACCGAATGAAATGCCACAAAAATGCCGAATGGATTACCATGATGTATTGGAAACCGACATTGTGCTTCTTCTGATTAAATTTGAAAGACTGATGGGGGAGGGGCGGTTAGGTTTTGCGGAATTGTTGGGGGGTGAGGCCGGTGTGTTGCTTGAAGTAGCGGCAGAAGAATGAAATGTCGCAGAAGTGGTAGTCCCACGACAATTCTTTGATTGACTTTTCTTCGGTGGCAAGCGATTGCTTGATTTGCAGCACCACATAATGGTCGATAACGCTCTTGGCGGTATGGCCTGTGATGCGGCGGGTGACTATGCCCAAATACTTTGCCGACACGTTCAGCAGGTCGGCATAATAACTCACGTCGCGCGATTCACGGTAGCGGCTCTCCAGTGCCCTCATGAAGCGGTTGAACAGTTCGCGGATTCGTGGGCTGCCAGTTTCGGCCTTCTTTTCTTCGGGATTGCGGTAAAGGTAGTCGTAGAAGCCGAGGAAAAAGGCTTTGAGTTGTAGCGTCACCAGTTGCTCCAGGCAGATGCAGCCCTCTTGCTCGAAATACAGTCGGAGCAGCGCAAACATATTGTTGATGATATTGGTGAGAATGGGCGACTCGGTGCGCCACCAAGTCAAGCACATACCGGCTTGGCCAATCGTGGGTATGAGAGTGCTCCGCAACTTCAAGCGCCAGGCTCGCCGTGAAAAGCGAACTGCCACAGCGGGTTAATGGAAAATCAGTGGGACAAACCACTCACATTCCTTGCATAAAGAGGCAATAAAATGCACGTTACAGAACGAAATGATTCGCGAATCATTTCGTTCTCCGTCTTATTTGCAGTATCTTTGCAACTATGAAATCATTACGCGAACTTTATAAAATAGGCAAAGGTCCTTCTTCGAGCCATACTATGGGTCCTCAGAAGGCCGCCCAAATCTTCGCCGCCCAAAACGAGGGTGCCATATCTTTCAGCGTAACACTCTATGGCAGTTTGGCCGCAACAGGCAAAGGTCACATGACCGACGTGGCCATTGAGGAAGTGCTGTCCCCCCTTGCACCCACCACTATTGTGTGGGAACCCACCAAGTTTTTGCCATTCCACCCCAACGGAATGACTTTCAACGCCATTCATGCCAACGGTCGTCCTAACACATCCTGGACGGTTTACAGCGTTGGCGGAGGCACTCTTTCAGAGGGAGATCACCCCACCGGTGTGTTACCCCCATCGCCCGACATCTATCCGTTGAGTCATCTGAGCGACATTAAGAAATGGTGTTACGACAACGGTCGTGCTTATTGGGAATATGTCAACGAGCACGAAGACTCTGGCATCTGGGACTACCTGCAGGAGATATGGGAAGCTATGAAGCGCAGTGTGGAGCGCGGCATTGAGCAGGAGGGCCGTCTGCCTGGTCCGCTCAACCTTCAACGCAAGGCTTTCACCTATTATGTCAAGGCTCAAGGCTACCGCAGGAACCTTCAGACACGTGGCTTGGTTTATTCCTACGCCTTAGCCGTAAGCGAGGAAAACGCATCGGGTGGCACCATCGTCACCGCTCCCACCTGTGGCTCGTGCGGCATCATGCCAGCTGTGCTCTACCACCTTGCTAAGGGTCACGAATTTTCCGACATCAAGATTTTGCATGCCCTCGCAACTGGAGGTCTTGTGGGCAATATCGTGAAACAGAACGCCAGCATCTCAGGTGCCGATGTGGGTTGCCAGGGAGAGGTGGGCGTTGCATGCGCCATGGCCTCAGCCGCCGCTTGCCAAATTTTCGGAGGCAGTCCGGCACAGATTGAGTATGCCGCTGAAATGGGGCTTGAGCACCACCTTGGCATGACCTGCGATCCCATCTGCGGATTGGTTCAGATTCCTTGCATCGAACGCAACGCCTTCGCTGCCACACGTGCTCTCGACTCGAATCTCTATGCTACGTTTAGCGACGGAAAGCACCGCGTCAGCTTTGACCGCGTGGTGCAAGTGATGAAACAAACAGGTCACGACCTGCCCTCGCTCTACAAGGAGACGTCGGAAGGTGGGTTGGCCGCCCAACAGCTGGTTTAATACGGTTCAGAGGATAAATACTGGGGGAACTGAAACAAAAAACATAAAAAACAGCCTTTTAGCGATGCCAGTGCTTCGCACCTGTCGTTAGTGCTGTGGCATGTCTGATTTCAAGCAAGGCTTGAATCAGCCACACCACAACCCTAACGCCGCCCTCTTACGAGGTCGGTGGCATCGCCAAAAGGATAAAAACCTCTCGCCTTCGGCGAAAAACACAATCCGGTAGGGACGTGATACTTCACGTCCGCCCATAATTGTGATACCGTGTTGAATATCAGTTATTTGTCGCGGACGCGAAGTATCGCGTCCCTACCATGCAAAATCGTTTTGGGAGATTTGATACAACTCCTTCCAAGAAATCATGTTATTATCAGGGGTTTTTCGCCGTGAAACGGCGAGCGGTTTTTATCCTTGGGGCAACGTGGGAGGCCCTCGTGAGAGGGTGGCGGAGGGATTGTGTGGTTGGCGGCATGGAAACTCGTTTCCAATGACGCAAAGCGCACAGTCGCACCGCCAAATGCGAAGCATTCCACATTGCCCCAAGGCTGTTTTTTATGTTTTTGTTTTTGATTCCATTCACAATTCGGCAACATTGCATAATTTATCCCCAGTATTTTTCCACTGAGCCTGAATTTCCACTGGTCAGGTAAATCTGTGGGGTAGAAACAAAAAACCCGGGAGCGGGATTGCTTCCGGGTTTTGCGGTGCGTACAGGACTCGAACCAGCGACCTCCTGCGTGACAGGCAGGCATTCTAACCAACTGAACTAACGCACCAGTTGCTTTTAGCGATGCAAAGATACGGCAAAATCAATCAATCTTGCAAATTTTTCGCTTCTTTTTTGCAAAAAAAATGCACATCGCCCTCTTTTGGACGCTTTTAGCCCTCTCAGAGCGCAAATTTTGCCCTTATTTCATGGTTTTTGCGTAGCCGAAGGAGAGGCACGGTTTACTGAAAGCGTGGAGGCTGGTTGGGGTAGGCTCCGTTATCTGGATTTTGTGGCATCACAATCCACATGATAATGTAGCCCAGCACACCTGGGAAAGCCGCAGAAAACAGCGAGAGCAGCACATAGCCCAAGCGCACCAAAGTGGGGTCGATGTCGAAGTATTCGGCAATGCCGCCTAGCACGCCTGCTATCGTTTTCTCTGTGTTTGATCTGTAGAGTCTTTTTCCTGAGTAAGTCATGATGATGAATGTTTTTGTTTTCTTGTTCGTGACGGTGGTATTTCCAACGCGCTTCTTATGTATTAGACGCAATAACTGTGCCAAAAGTTGCATTCATGTGAAAAAAGTGCGGGCGTATTACTTTATTATCTAAAATATCTGGAGAATAGGCGTAATCGATTGGGAATGAATATGATAAGGTGAATGTTTAACGCAAATTATGATTTATAAACACTATTTAAGTAAACTAATACCACTAAATTTTTTTATTGTGATTGAAAGATGTAACTTTGCATCGGGTTAGACGATGACATCTTTATAAAAAGGTGTGCTGACTCCAACGTGCCGACTATTAACATTAATTATATTAATACATTACGCCCATATTCTCTGGCGCAGGAAAGACCACATGGCCTCACTCTCCATAGTGTCTTTTTTCTTTCACCACCGAATTGGGTAAAATTACAACAACAAATCAACAGCAATGTTAGACAAAACCAACATTCTTTTCCGTCAAAGCATCGTAGTACGCTTTTCGGGAGACTCTGGCGACGGTATGCAGCTGGCTGGTAACATCTTCAGCAATATTTCGGCAGAGCGTGGCGACCAAATCTCCACTTTCCCCGACTATCCAGCAGAAGTGCGCGCTCCTCAAGGTTCGCTCAATGGCGTTTCTGGTTTCCAGGTTCATGTGGGACTCGGTGTTCACACTCCTGGTGATGAATGTGATGTGCTGATTTCAATGAATCCAGCAGCTCTTAAGCAAAACGCAAAGTTCCTCAAACCCAATGGTGTGGCTATCGTTGATATCGACTCTTTCAAGAAGGTCGACCTCGAGAAAGCCCTCTTTAAGACAGATGATCCTTACAAGGAAATCGGTTTGAAGGCCCAAGTGGTGGAAGTGCCTATGACCTCGATGGTGAAGGCTGCCCTTGCCGACAGCGGCATGGACTTCAAGAGCCAAATGAAGTGTCGCAATATGTTTGCGCTCGGTTTGGTTTGTTGGTTGTTCAACACTCCTATCGACGGTGCTCTCCACTTCCTCGAACACAAATTCGCTAAGAAGCCTGCCGTTTATGAGGCTAATGCGAAGGTGGTGCGTGGTGGCTTCGACTATGGTCACAACATCCACGCTTCGGTTTCCACTTATCGTATCGAAACTGAGGATTTGCGTCCAGGCGTATATACCGATGTTAACGGTAACAAGGCCACTGCTTGGGGCTTGATTATGGCAAGCGAAAAGAGCGGCCGTCCATTGTTCCTCGGCAGTTATCCTATCACTCCTGCTACCGACATTCTTCACGAATTGGCAAAGCGCCGCGACCTCGGTGTGAAGGCTATTCAGATGGAAGATGAGATTGCTGGCGTATGCTCTGCTATCGGTGCAAGTTTTGCAGGCAACCTCGCCGTTACCAGCACCTCTGGTCCTGGCTTGGCTCTGAAGAGCGAGGCTATCGGCTTGGCAGTGATGGCAGAATTGCCATTGGTGGTTATCGACGTGCAACGCGGTGGCCCATCTACCGGTCTGCCAACCAAGACTGAGCAAACCGACCTCAATCAGGCACTTTACGGCCGCAGCGGTGAATGTCCACTCGTGGTGTTGAGCGCACTCTCACCAACCGACTGCTTCAAGATGGCATTCGAGGCTGGTCGCATCGCTCTCGAACACATGACTCCAGTGATTCTGCTCACCGACGCGTTTATCGCCAACGGCTCAAGCGCATGGCGTGTGCCAGAAAACGACGAATATCCAGAAATCAAGCCTAACTTCGTGACCGAAGACATGAAGGGCGAGTGGGAGCCATATATGCGCAACGAAGAACTCGTTCGCTACTGGGCTATCCCTGGCACCGAAGGCTTCGAGCACCGTGTGGGTGGTCTTGAAAAAGACTACGAAACCGGCGTGCTGAGCAACAACCCAGAAAACCACGCTCGCATGGTGGCTGCCCGCGCTCAAAAGGTGGCTAACGTGGCCAACCACATTCCTATGCTCGAAGTGAAGAGCGAATGTGACGATGCCGACACCATTATCGTGGGCTGGGGTGGCACTTACGGCCACATCTACACCGCCTTCGAAGAGCTCAACGCAGCAGGCAAGAAGGTGGACTTCGCACAATTCCGCTACATCAACCCTCTGCCCAAGAACACCGCAGAAGTGCTGGGCAAATACAAGACAGTAATCGTTGCCGAACTCAACAACGGTCAGTTCGCTAACTATCTGCAAGGTCTTAACCCAAGTCTTAACATCAAGCGTATCAACAAGGTGGAAGGTCAACCATTCCTCGTACACGAAATCGTTGAAGGCGTGAACAAAATTATGGAGGGCAAATAATCATGGAAGAGAACAATAACATGCAACAATATCAAGCAAAGGACTATAAGAATCAGCAACCAGTTCGCTGGTGTCCTGGTTGTGGCGACCACGCTGTGCTCAATGTGCTTCACAAGGCTATGGCTGAACTCGGTGTGCCACCTTATAAAACAGCAGTGATTTCAGGTATCGGCTGCTCAAGTCGTCTGCCTTACTACATGAACACCTACGGCTTCCACACCATTCACGGTCGTGGCGGTGCAGTGGCCACTGGTTTCAAGGTTGCCAACCCTGATATGACAGTGTGGCAAGTGTGTGGCGACGGCGATGGCTTGGCTATCGGTGGTAACCACTTCATTCACGAGGTGCGCCGCAATGTGGACCTCAACCTTCTGTTGCTCAACAATAAGATTTACGGTCTGACTAAGGGTCAATATTCTCCTACCAGCGACCGTGGCTTCGTGTCGAAATCATCACCTTACGGCACCACTGAAGATCCATTCATTCCTGCCGAACTCGCTTTCGGTGCTCGCGGCACATTCTTTGCCCGCAGTATCGACGTGGAATTGAAGATTTCCCAGGAAGTGATGCTTGCCGCTGCTAAGCACAAGGGTCTTTCTATCGTGGAACTGCTCCAGAACTGTATGATTTTCAACAATGGTATTCACAACTATATCACCGACCGTGCCACTCGTGCCGACCGCACTATCCACCTCGTGCATGGCGAAAAGATGATTTTCGGCGCTGAAAAGAACAAGGGTCTTGTGCAAGACGGCTTTGGCTTGAAGGCTGTGACCATCGGTGAAGACGGCTACACCATCGACGATGTGCTCGTGCACGACGCACACTGCGAGAGCAACTTCCTCCACCAGCAACTCGCCATGATGGACGGCCACGACCTGCCATTGGCAATCGGTGTGATTCGTGAAGTGGACGCTCCTAACTACGACACTGCCGTAGCAGAGCAAGTGGCAGAAGTAAAAGCAAAGAAGGGCTTCACTTGCCTCCACGACATGATCCTCTCCGGCGACACCTGGGAAGTGAAATAAAAGCAAATAATCCAATCCCCATACATACAGCAGAAGCGAGCCCCACAGCCCGCTTCTGCTTATTTTTTAGCAAAGTTTGGTAACCAAATCCGCTTATTTGGTAACCAATTCAAAAAAATATGTATCTTTGTGGCGAAACCATAAAATGAAAGAACTATGATAGTGATTAGCACAAGAGATTTTCGCACCAATCAGACTAAATACCTGAATATGGTTAAATCGGGTGAGCACGTTGTACTGAAATCGCGTGCAGGTAAATTCCGTATATTTCCCGAAATGGATAGCGAAACGATAGAAACCCCTCGTGATTTGGTAAAGGAACTTCGAAATGCCTTGGCAGAAGTGAAAGAGGCAATTGCAGGGAAGCGTGTTCTCCAATCAGCAGAAAGTTTGCTTGATGAATTGTAATATTACAGTTTCCGTTACTGAAGACTTCGCAAAAGAGGCGAAGCGTCTTTCCAAATAATATCCAAGTTTCAAGCAAGACTACAAAGACTTCTTGGAAAGCATAAAGGAAAATCCATTGCAGGGCGATGAGATTACTAAGGATATTCGTAAAATCCGTATGGCTATTAAGTCAAAAGGAAAAGGAAAGTCGGGTGGTGCAAGGGTTATCACTTTCAACATTCTCACCGATGTGAAGAATGGGCAAGTAGTGTTCCTTCTTATTTATGATAAAGAAGATGCTTCCACCGTGAAAGTTGAGGTCGTCAAGCAGATAGTGCGTGATATGGGACTTTCAAGCGAATAACCCAAATTTTCCCTCCCCCATACAGCACAGAAGCGAGCCCCACAGCCCGCTTCTGCTTATTTTTTTGGAAATGATATACAAGTTGTCCCTGTGGATATTTAGTAATGATTGAAAAAAATCCCGTAGGGATTTGATGTGTGTAGGCAGGTA
>OGPL01003255.1_pt1 | contig 10576 bp, 6 predicted proteins | sample 1552901 | NCBI WGS metagenome assembly OGPL01 (sample SAMEA2580244, study PRJEB22360) | human gut metagenome | biome: human gut; feature: human-associated habitat; material: faeces | place: Denmark | collected 2008/2010 | reverse complement strand
TTGAATGATGATTCCTAAGAATCGTTAAACTTTGTACCTACGTTAGTACAAGTTTTTTTAGCTTTTATAGAAAGATTGAATTGTTGAAGAAAACGTTTTAGATAAAAAGCATGTCTAATTGAGTGATGGTTTTCGCCCAAAAAGGGGCGCCCCTAATGGGCGATTTTGAAGGAGGCAAGTATGAAAAGATTATTTACATCAGAGAGTGTTACAGAAGGACATCCAGATAAGCTATGTGATTATATATCAGATAGTATTCTGGATAGCTACTTAGCAAAAGATAAGAATGCAAGAGTCGCTTGCGAGACTGTTGCGGGTAAAGGTGAAATTTTTATAACAGGAGAAATTACATCGACTGCAAATGTTGATATAGAGCAAGTTGTAAGAGATACTATAAAAGAAGTTGGATATGCTGATAGTGAGTATGATATTGATTATAGAACTTGCAAAATATACATAAATTTATCTAAGCAATCTCCAGATATTGCACTAGGAGTTGATAAATCACTTGAAGATAAAGAAGGTAAAGATGTTGAGTCTGAAGGAGCTGGTGATCAAGGTTTAATGTTTGGTTATGCTTGTGATGAAACAGAGGAGTTGATGCCCCTTCCAATTTCGCTTGCACACAAACTTTCTAAGAGATTGACCAAAGTTAGAAGAGAAAAAATAATAGACTATTTAAGACCAGATGGCAAGACTCAGGTTACGGTTGAATACGATGGAGACAAGCCTGTAAGGGTTGATACAATTGTTGTTTCTACACAACATGATGAATTTATCACTGCAAAAGGTATCACACAGGAAGAAGCGGACTTGGCTATGCAGAAAAAGATCGCAGAAGATGTCAAGAGTATACTGATCCCGCGCGTAAAGGCTCAGTATCCGGCTCATGTTCAGGCTTTGTTCAATGATGATATTATCTATCATGTGAATCCGACTGGAAAGTTCGTGATCGGTGGTCCTCATGGAGATACCGGTTTGACAGGTCGTAAGATTATTGTTGATACATACGGTGGCAAGGGAGCTCATGGTGGTGGAGCATTTTCTGGAAAAGACCCCTCGAAAGTAGACCGTTCTGCTGCTTATGCTGCTCGTCATATTGCAAAGAATTTGGTTGCCGCTGGCGTGGCTGATGAAATGCTAGTACAGGTTTCGTATGCGATCGGTGTGGCTAAGCCAATGAATATCTTCGTGAATACATTCGGCCGTGCTAACGTGAAAATGACAGACGGAGAGATTGCAGAAAAGATCTGGAATCTGTTTGACATGCGCCCGAAAGCAATCGAGGAACGTTTGAAATTGCGTAACCCGATCTATCTGGAAACTGCATCTTACGGTCATATGGGACGTAAACCGCAGGTTGTGACAAAAACATTTACTTCTCGTTATAATCCGGAACCGACCGTTTGCGAAGTGGAACTGTTTACCTGGGAAAAACTGGATTATGTCGATAAAGTAAAAGAAGCGTTCGGCCTTTAATGTAAATATAATCTTTGTACGAGCATATATTAGCTCCTATCCGAAAAAATCGGCTCTTGTTCTGTTTTTTTTCGGATAAGAGCTATTTTTATTTTAAATTGCATATATTTGACGCATGTAATTATCTAAATCTAAAATTTATGCGTAAAACGATTCAGTTTCTTCAGTTAGCCTTTCTTCTCCTTTTGGCAACTGCATGTGCAGAGACTTCCCCGTTTAAATACGAGTCGGTCCCGAACGATCCTCTGAAAGCCCGTATCTATACTTTGGATAACGGCCTGAAAGTGTATATGACTGTGAATAAAGAGACCCCACGTATTCAAACGTATATTGCCGTTCGCGTGGGAGGTAAAAACGATCCTGCCGAAACGACCGGTCTGGCACACTATTTTGAACACTTGATGTTTAAAGGAACTCAGCAGTTCGGCACGCAGAATTACGAACAGGAAAAACCGATGCTTGATCAGATCGAACAGCTTTTTGAGGTGTATCGTAAGACTACTGATGAGGCAGAACGCCAGGCTATTTATCATCAGATCGACAGTGTTTCTTATGAGGCTTCGAAATTGGCAATTCCGAACGAATATGATAAACTGATGTCTGCTATTGGTGCAACTGGAACAAATGCGTATACCGGCTTTGACCAAACGGTCTACGTGGAAGATATTCCTTCCAACCAGATTGACAACTGGGCCAAGATACAGGCGGACCGTTTTGAAAACAATGTAATCCGTGGCTTTCATACGGAGCTTGAGACTGTGTACGAAGAAAAGAACATGTCTCTTACCAGTGATGGCCGTAAAGTGTATGAAGCTGTTCTGACCGCTCTTTTCCCCGATCATCCATACGGGACGCAGACTGTTCTCGGAACACAGGAAAACCTGAAGAACCCGTCTATCACGAATATCAAAAACTACCATAAAACTTGGTATGTCCCTAATAATATGGCAATCTGTCTGTCCGGTGATTTTGATCCGGACCAGATGATCGAGACGATCAATAAATATTTTGGCCATTTGAAACCGAATCCCAATCTGCCGAAGTTGCCAGTAACGCATGAGTCTCCGATTAAAGCACCGGTTATAAAAGAAGTGTTGGGTGTCGATGCTGAAAATGTGACTTTGGGTTGGCGTTTCCCGGGAGCTGCTTCTCCTGACCAGGATTTGCTGAATCTGACAGGCGAAATTATTAATAACGGTAAAGCAGGTTTGTTGGATATCGATTTGGTTCAGCAACAGAAAGTACTAAGTTGTTATGCCGGAACATACGGAATGTCCGATTATAATGCATTTGTTATTAGTGGTCGTCCGAAACAGGGACAGACTTTGGATGAAGTAAAAGACCTATTCCTGGCTGAAATTGATAAGCTAAAGAAAGGTGAGTTTGACGAAGGCTTGCTGGAAGCTGCTATCAATAACTATAAACTGATGCAAATGTACCGGATGGATCGTAACGACGGTCGTGCCGATATGTTTGTCTCTTCTTTCATCGACGGTGTCGATTGGAAAGATGAAGTCGCTTCGTTAGATCGCATGAGCAAAGTGACAAAGCAACAGATCGTCGATTTTGCCAACAAATATTTCGGTGACAACTATGCGCTCATCTATAAAAGACAAGGTAAAGACCCGAACGAAAAGAAGATCGACAAACCTAAAATCACTCCGATCGTGATGAATCGCGATAGTTCAAGTCTGTTCTTGAAAGAAATACAAGCTTCAAAAGTGGCTCCGATCGAACCGGTATTCTTGGATTATAGTAAGGATTTGCAAAAACTGACCGCCCAATCCAATATTCCGGTATTGTATAAGGAGAATACTTCCAATGATCTCTTCTCTCTGATGTATGTATTCGATATGGGTACGAATAACGATAAGGCAATGGGCACCGCTTTCGAATATATGAAGTATTTGGGCACATCTAAAATGAGTCTGAAGGAAATCAATGAAGAATTCTACAAACTGGCTTGTTATTTCAATGTATTCCCAGGTTCAGACCGCACATATGTGATGCTGGAAGGTTTGAAAGAGAACATGCCGAAGGCAATGGCTCTGTTTGAAGAGATCTTGGCCGATGCACAGGTTAATAAGGAGGCTTATGGAAACCTTGCAGGTGATATCTTGAAAAAACGGACTGATGCTAAATTGAATCAGGGACAGAATTTCAACAAACTGATCCAGTATGCTATCTGGGGGCCGAAGTCTCCTGCTACAAATGTACTGACAACTGCCGAGTTGCAGCAGATGGACCCGCAGGAACTGGTCGATCGCATTCATAAGATCAACTCATTCGATCATAAGATCTTGTATTATGGTCCGGAAAAACCACAGGCCGTTCTGGACATCATCAAACAATATCATAATGTCCCTGAACAGTTGCAACCGGTTCCGGCAGCAATTGAGTTTAGCCAGCAGGAAACTCCTGAAAATAGAGTTCTGCTTGCACAGTATGATGCTAAACAGATTTATTTCTCTGCTGTCTCTAACCGAGGTGAAAAGTTCGATCCGGCTATCCAACCTACATTGAATATGTATAACGAATACTTCGGTGGCGGCATGAACGCGATCGTATTTCAGGAAATGCGTGAATCGCGTGGGCTGGCTTATTCTGCAGGAGCTTTCCTTATTACTCCGTCCAAACTGAAATATCCGTATGTATACCGTACGTTCATTGCGACTCAGAATGATAAGATGATTGATGCGATGAAAGCTTTCGATGAAATTATCAATAATATGCCGGAATCAGAAAAAGCGTTCAACTTGGCTAAAGATGCTCTCATTACCCGTTTGCGTACGGAGCGTATTACCAAATCGGATGTTCTTTGGTCTTATCTGAATGCCCAGGATTTAGGTCTGAACACGGACGGTCGTAAAGAACTGTTCGAGAAGGCGCAGACAATGACATTGCCTGAAATCAAGGCATTCCAGGAAAAATGGGTGAAAGGGCGTACCTATATCTATTGTGTATTAGGCGATGAAAAGGATCTCGATCTGAAAGGTTTGTCACAATATGGTCCGATCCAGAAACTGACACAGGAAGAATTGTTCGGATATTAATCCGATGCCTATCTCTTTCCGATCCGATGCCCATCGTTTTTTCATCCGATGGGCATCGGATAATTTTTTACTTTGCTTTCAGTTCTTCTTCTTTTAACTCTTCTTCCTCGACTTCTTTAACCTTGCGGAACAAGTCTGAAGCGAAGATAAAATCGTTCAATGCTTTGTTCTTGGAAGTAATAACCTCTTTGCTGTTCCCCTGCCATTCTTTTACGCCTTCTTTGATGAAGATAATGTTTTCACCGATATTCATGACGGAGTTCATGTCATGTGTGTTGATGATAGTCGTCATTTTGTATTCGGCGGTGATATCGTGGATCAGGTCGTCGATAATCAGCGAAGTCTTGGGGTCCAGGCCGGAGTTCGGTTCGTCACAGAACAGATATTTAGGGTTCAGGGCGATGGCGCGGGCAATAGCGGCACGTTTCATCATACCGCCGCTGATCTCAGAAGGATAGAGGTGGCCGGCTTCCGACAGGTTCACACGATCCAGACAGAACTGGGCACGTTTCAGGCGGTCTTTGTAAGTGTCGTTTGAGAACATATCCAGCGGGAACATGACATTTTCCAACACCGTCATGCTGTCGAATAAGGCCGATCCTTGGAACAGCATACCCATTTCACGGCGCAACATGTTCAATTCGTGCTTATCCATCGATGTCAAGTCACGGCCGTCATACAAAATCTCTCCCGAATCCGGACGCATCAGCCCGATAATATTTTTGATAAGAACCGTTTTCCCGGAGCCGCTTCGCCCGATAATCAGGTTTGTTTTTCCCGTTTCGAATACAGCACTGATGTCATTCAGGACAACGCGTCCTTCAAAGGACTTGGTGATATGTTTTACTTCTACCATTTTTTATGTCAGCATTAAGTTGGTTAAGATCACGTCGGCCAGCAGAATCATGATACTGCTCATAACGACCGCGTTCGTACTGGCTTTACCTACTTCCAGTGCACCGCCTTTTACATTGTAACCGAAGTAGGCGGCTATGGATGAAATAATAAATGCATACACAACGGATTTAATGATGGAGTACCAGATGTAGAACTCATTGAAATAGAACTGTAAACCATATTCGAAAGAAGCGGGTGTCATACCTGTTCCTGTGGAATGGCTGGCTGCGATACCTCCCAAAATACCGGTGAACATACTGAAGATAACTAATACCGGAATGAAAGTCATCATACCGACCATCTTTGGCAGGATCAGGAAGTTGGCGGAGTTAACTCCCATGATTTCCATTGCGTCGATCTGCTCCGTCACACGCATGGTTCCGATCTCGGAGGCTATGTTACTACCGACTTTGCCTGCCAGGATCAGTGACATGATGGAAGAAGAAAATTCCAACAGGATAATTTCACGCGTTGTATATCCTATCGTAAATTTAGGAATGAGCGGCGAACTGATATTCAGTGAAATCTGGATGGCAATAACCGTACCGATAAAAATGGAAATGATGACAACGATCCAAAGGGAATCGACTCCTAATTTATATATTTCCTTTATCAACTGCTTAAAGAACATGCTCCACCGGTTGGGTACGGAGATGCATTTCCCCATCAACATGACATATTCACCTACTTGATGTAATGCTTTATTCATTATTTTATGTTTCTATTCAATTACAGTCTGCAAATATAACGCAATTCTGGGAACAACTGTTCATTTCAGGCTTGATACTTCTGGTTTGTATTTAATCTAAACTGGGCTGTAAGTCAATAAAAGCGTAGTGAACGATTTGTATAGAAGGAATTAATTCCGTTTCTTTGTGGCAAAGATTTTGGATATGGCAGACGAACAACAAATGGTGCTCCGTACGGAGGACCTCGTTAAAAAATATAAGACACGTACCGTTGTAAATCATGTTTCGATCAATGTGAAGCAGGGAGAGATCGTGGGATTGCTCGGCCCTAATGGAGCTGGGAAAACGACTACTTTCTATATGACGGTAGGGTTGGTGACTCCCAATGAAGGAAAGATATTCTTGAACGATATGGAGATCACGAAGTTTCCGGTGTATAAACGCGCTCGTAATGGTATTGGCTACTTAGCTCAGGAGGCGTCTATTTTCCGTAAAATGACGGTGGAGGATAACATTCGTTCCGTATTGGAAATGACAGAGACAACATCCGAATACCAGAAAGAAAAATTGGAGAGTCTGATTGCCGAATTTGGTCTGAATAAAGTGCGGAAGAATTTGGGCGACCAGTTGTCCGGAGGTGAACGCCGGCGTGCGGAGATCGCTCGCTGTCTGGCTATCGATCCGAAATTTATCATGCTTGACGAACCGTTTGCCGGGGTAGACCCGATTGCCGTACAAGATATCCAGAGCATTGTCGCAAAGCTGAAACATAAGAATATCGGGATTCTGATCACAGATCATAACGTATACGAGACTTTGAGTATCTGTGACCGTGCCTATCTGCTGTTCGAAGGGAAAGTGCTTTTTCAGGGAACTGCCGAGCAGTTGGCCGAAAATGAAATTGTGCGTGAAAAATATCTGGGTAAGGATTTTGTTCTCCGCAAAAAAGACTTTTAAGAATTAAGATTAGACGATCTGATAATTTTCAATTTCCGACAGCAACGGACAAAGAAAAATAACGCAACGATCGCCACGATTGTGTAGGGCAACAAATTCTGTGTGGAAATATCTCCGGTAATGAATTCGTTGTCTTTTAATTTGGCATCCGACATGCTGATGACAGCAATTGCATTATTAACGAAGTGGGCAAATACCGGTATCCAGATGTTCCGGGTCCAATAAAGTAAATATCCGAAATAAGCTCCTAACAGCATACGTGGAAGGAAGCCGAAAAACTGCATGTGGAAGGTACTGAAAATGATGGCTGCACTCCAGATGATGATATGATGATTGTACGTCCATTTCCCGATTATCCGTTGCAAAGCGCCCCTGAAAAGGAATTCTTCCGTAATGCCGGCAGCTACCGCGATAACGATCAGGTTAAAAAACAAAGTTATGATCCCTCTTCCGGCCAGCAATTTCAGAGTCAGTTGTTCGGCCGTTTCCTCTTGCAACCGCATCCAGTTTTCTATGGGTTCCATAAAAGATGGCAGTTCCATCTGCTTATTCAGTATTCCGGTCAGGCTGATGGAAGGAGTGATCAAAAATATGCTGAGAAATGTGAGAAGCAATATGTGTCCTTTAGGCATTTTCCCGATCGACAGATATTCTTTCGGATTGTAGCTGCACAGCCACGCAAGTGCCAATGCAGGAAAGAGGAATGTGCCGAGGGCTGAAATAAGTTGCAACAGGCGCATCATGTCCGAATACTGCGTAATATCGGCGTGCAGACCATAGATCATATAGAAGAATCCCATTGCAATCAGCGATGAGAAAACTGCGCCTGCCAGAATCAGGAGAAGCAGGACGGTCAATTGGAAGATGGCCGGTTTTCCGGCATATATACCTTTTAAGAACATATTTTTGAGCATAAAAAAACTTCTGCTCAAAGATAAGCAGAAGTTTCTTATTTTTTCCCGGAAAAGTAATTATTTAGGACGAGCCTCTTTTATTACTATCTGGCGGCCTTCATATTCAGCTTCGTTCAACTCGGCGATTGCTTTTTTCGCAGCTTCATCGTCCGGCATTTCAACGAAACCAAAACCTTTTGATTTGCCTGTTTCACGGTCTTTGATGATCTTTACGGATTCAACCGTACCGTATTCTTCCATTACTTGTTTCAAATCATCTTCCCGAACACGATAGTTCAGGTTTCCAACATAGATGTTCATAAAAATAGAAATTAAAAAATAAAATTGTTACTTCAATGAAAGTAGTAAACCGGAATTTCGTAACAGTGAGAGATATTCGACAAGTAACGAGTAAATGAAGAAATAAAAAACAATGTTAGGTACGTTCAAGGTTAATGCCCTTTCACATCGCAAAGGAATACATTTATTTTAGATAAACAACAATTTATCCTGAAAAAAATAATATTGCTCCTAAATTCATCTCGGTTATAACAATTTAAGCAAACAATTTGCGAGATTAAAAGATTAAGTCTAATTTTGCACCCTAAAATTCGAACAAGACTATTAATTAAATAAATCATTCAGAATGAACGTTTCGCTTAAAAACATTGATGCTACAAAAGGCATTGTGAAATTGGAAATAGTGAAAGCTGACTATGCAGACAAGGTTGAAAAGAGCCTTCGCAGCTTCCGTCAGAAAGCAGAGATGCCGGGTTTCCGTAAAGGGATGGTCCCAATGGGTATGGTAAAGAAAATGTATGGCAAGCATGTGTTGGTCGAAGAAATCAACAAATTGGTTTCTGAAAACCTGTACAACTATATCCGTGAAAACAAACTGAACATTTTGGGCGAACCGCTGCCTAACGAAACTGAACAGAAAGAAATCAACTTCGATACTCAGGAAGACTTCGAATTTTGTTTTGATGTAGCGCTGGCTCCGGAAATCAAGATCGAATTGTCCAAAAATGACAAGGTTCCTTATTACCAGGTGAATATCGACGACGAAATGATCGGCAAACAAGTCGAGGCTTACCAGGCTAATTTCGGAACGTACGACCAGGTTGAGGATGTAGAAGAAAAAGACTTGGTGAAAGGTACGGTAGCCGAACTGGAAAACGGTTCTCCGAAAGAAGGCGGTATCGTTGTTGAAGAGGCTGTTTTGATGCCGATGTACATAAAGGATGAAGTTGAAAAAGCTAAATTCATCGGTGCAAAGAAGAACTCTGTGATCGTATTCAATCCGAATAAGGCCTACGAAGGTGCAGAAGCAGAAATCGCTTCTTTCTTGAAAGTGAATAAGGAAGCCGTCAGTGGTATCACAGGCGATTTTAGCTTTGAAATCACGGAGGTGACTCGTCATAAGAATGCAGAGCTGAACCAGGAATTGTTCGACAAAGTCTTCGGTGAAGGCGTTGTTACCAGCGAAGAAGAATTCAAGAACAAGATCCGCGAAGCTTTGGCTGAGCAGTTCACTCCGCAGAGCGACTTCAAGTTCTTGGTCGATGCCCGTGACCTGCTGGTTCAGAAGGCCGGTGAACTTTCGTTTGCCGAAGACCTGTTAAAGCGTTGGTTGCTGGTTGCCAATGAAAAGAACACGAAAGAAAAGATCGACGAAGAATATCCTCGGATCATAGAAGACTTGAAATATCAGCTGATCAAAGAAAATCTGGTGAAGGAAAACGGATTGAAAGTTGAAGATGCTGATATCGAAGGCTTCGCTAAACGTGTAGCTAAAGCCCAGTTCGCCCAGTATGGAATGCTTTCCGTACCGGAAGACGTATTGGCTAATTATGCTAAAGACATTTTGAAAAACAAGCAGACGCTGCAGAATATCATTGACCGTGCAGTTGAAGAAAAACTGGCAGGCTGGTTGAAAGAACAAGTCGAACTGGATACCAAGGAGGTGACAGCCGACGAATTCAACAAACTTTTTGAAGAATAAGACTACCTGAAAAAGCGGCAGCAGCAGCTTTTTTATCTAAAAAGGGCTTTCTCTCGAAAAAATATCTTACCGGACAGCAAATAAGTTGTTTCTTTCAGAAATTTATTTATAACTTTGTTATTCCGATAAGTAAGAGAGGAATCCCTTTTTTTATGACTTTTCGGTAACACAATAAGACTATAGATTATGGAAGATTTCAGAAAGTATGCAACGAAGCATTTAGGGATGAACAGTAATGCGCTGGACAGTTATATGAATATAACCAGCAGTTACATATCTCCGACGATTATCGAAGAGCGTCAATTGAACGTTGCTCAGATGGACGTTTTTTCACGGTTGATGATGGACCGTATCATTTTTTTAGGTACACAGGTTGACGATTATACGGCAAATGTAATCCAGGCACAGTTGTTGTATCTGGATTCAAGCGATCCGGGCAAGGATATTTCAATTTATATCAATTCTCCGGGTGGCTCTGTTTATGCAGGATATGGCATTTATGACACGATGCAGTTTATCAGTAGTGACGTGTCGACTATCTGTACGGGTATGGCAGCTTCTTTTGCTGCGGTATTGCTGGTCGCCGGAACGAAAGGCAAGCGTATG
>OGPL01003254.1_pt1 | contig 10577 bp, 10 predicted proteins | sample 1552901 | NCBI WGS metagenome assembly OGPL01 (sample SAMEA2580244, study PRJEB22360) | human gut metagenome | biome: human gut; feature: human-associated habitat; material: faeces | place: Denmark | collected 2008/2010 | reverse complement strand
TGCCCTTGAAGACCTTGCCGTCCATCAGCTTTGCGCCTTTGCAGCTCGGCATAAGGCGTCCAACACTTTCGAAGGGGCTGCGAGAGCGTGTTCTTCGAAGTTGGCGGCGAGCACTGTATGTCGTTACGCTCCTTTCGCTTCTGAGTTTGCAGCTTGCATACCATTTGCCTTTCAATTATAGGGGACAGCGGCGGAAAAAGCAATCACAGAGACACTGAAACATGTCAGCATGATTTGATAAAAGGCAAGCTGCCGCCCATTCCGAGCGGCAGCAGATTTTTTTCTGCTTGGGTTTCGTATTAAAAAACCAACGGCAGTCTGCGCGTTGACGGAATGCTGCTTTCAAAACAGGGGGGAAGACGGCCGCAGATTCCTGCTGGATAAAAGCTGGACTGGCGGCAACAAGCAGATTACAGACAGACATCTTTTGAAAAACTGGAAAGTTGTCGTACAAATTGCACTTTTAACAAAAAAGAAAGCGGGGCAAACATCCCCCATTTTTGCATCTATCCAAAGATTCTTTGGGATAGCCGCTTTGTGTTGACAATGCCTAAATACGCTGGTATTATGCAAGCAGAAATTATATGAAATGCTAAGTAGGGGATGCTATGAGCCAAGTTGAACATCGCGCAGAGCGGAGCTTTGCAATCAAGGGGACGCTGGTTTTTACCGCACAGCGGGATCAGTTTACCATCATGGAAAATGCGTATCTGGTTTGCGAGGGAAAAAAGGTTGCTGGGGCCTATGATACGCTGCCAGATCGATATCGCCAGGTCGATGTACTGGATATGGGCGGTAAATTCGTCATTCCCGGTACCTGTGATATCCATGTCCATGCCTCTCAGGCATCCTTTCAGGGAATCGGGCAGAATATCGAGAGTGGTCAGTGGAACACATGGTTTGACCGCTATGCGTTTCCCGATGAGTCCAGATTCAACGATATTGCGTACGCGGAACAGGCCTACACCCGTTTTGCTAAGTCTCTTCTGGCTACACCGACAACGCGCCTGTGCGCCTATGCAACGACCAGCCGCGAAGCGACAGAGATCCTCATGAAGGTCTTGGCAAAGTACGGCTTTGCGGGCTATGTCGGAAAAGTAAATATGGACCGGAACTCTTCGCCGGGCTTGTTGGAAACAACACAGGAGACGATCGCGCAGACCCGCCTTTGGCTGGAAGAGACAAAGAACGGAATTGGTGCAATTTATCCGATTCTCACGCCGCGCTATTTCCCGAGCTGTACGGAAAGCTGCCTACAGCAGTTGGGACAGCTTGCAGAAGAATACCATGTCCCGGTGCAGTCGCACCTTTCAGAGGGGCTGGATGAAATTGACTGGGTGCGGGAGCTTGCACCGGATCTTGACTTTTATGCACAGGCCTATGACCGCGCGGGGCTGCTTGGACCACAGACACAGGCAGTGATGGCACACTGCATATTCTCCTCTCCGGAAGAGGTGGAAACGCTGAAAAGACGCAATGTGATAGTAGCCCATTGTCCGCAGTCGAACATGAACAGCTGCGGCTGCGCGGCGCCGATCATGGACTATCTGGACGCTGGGATCAAAGTCGGATTGGGTACAGATGTCGGCGGCGGCAACACACTGAATATGTTCCGGACGATGTTTGAGGCGATTTTGGCTTCCAAGGTCTTTTGGGCTTCCAAAAACAGTGCGCGAAATATGGACCAGCGGAAAGTTCTGTCTCTGCCCAATGCGTTCTACCTTGCAACAAAAGGCGGCGGCGTTCTCTGGAAAAGCGGAAGCTTTGAGCCGGGATATTGTTTTGACGCGGTGATTCTGGATGACAGCCGTCTCTGTGACGGCGTACAGCGGACGCCCTATGAACGGATGGAGCGCCTGATTACAAGGTCGGATGACCGGGATATCTGTGCAAAATACATTGATGGTGTCTGCGTCTATAAAAAAGGAGAATAAACCATGACAGCATTTACAGGGGACATTCAAATTCTTCTATATACCGAAGAGGTGGATTTTTCTGCCTGCCGGGACTTCTATCAAACGCTGCTCGGCCAGGAGCCGTATTACAGCTGGAACGAAGGAACGCAGGATCGCGGCGCAAAATTCCGGGCCGGCCGCGGCACAATCAGCGTACTCTGTCAGGCACATGACAGAAAGACCGGCCCTGTGATCGTCAATCTGGAAACCGAAGATGTCGATCAGACCTATCGGGAGCTTACGGCTGCAGAAGGCATCCGGATTGTGAGCAAGCCTGTCACACAGAGTTACGGCACACGGTACTTTGCCGTTGAAGACCCCTGTGGAAACCGGATCAACCTGTATCACAGCAATCACTGAGTTCAGACGATCCTGCGGTTCAGCTGATACTTGATATAGTCTGTGTCCGAGTAAATCTGCGAACTGATAAACGGTTCATTGTGACTATCCAGACACATGCTGCTCAGAAAGAGCAGCGGATGCTGCTTGTCCTCGAGCAGGGATTCAAGGAACGGGTAGTCTTCCGGTTGGGCAACGGAGATTGTGGTTTCGTCCTGACAGGCGGCGCGGCCGGTTGCGCGAAAAAGGAAAAGCCGCAGATCGGTATTGTTTGACCCAAGCAGCTGTACACACTGACCTTCCGAGAGGAAGGCCAGCGGGAAACTGTCTTCAGCCAGTACACAAAAATGTTCATCTGCCGTGTACAGGCAGCGCCGGGTGAGGATCCGATCTTCTTCACCGATGTGAAAACGGGTGGAAAAGAAAGCTCCTGCGCGCTGCTGCACAAATCCGAGCTGCCGCATGGCGGGCGTGTGTCCCTGCTTGGAGATCAGCGTCGGAAAATCGACAAAATGGAGCAGGCTTTCATCCTCCAGCAGCGGCTGACGACGCACATAGGTGCCGCTTCCTTGCCTGCGCTGGACGAAGCCTTCTGTTTCCAACTGGCTCATGACTTCCCGGATCGTGGTTCGGCTGACGGCGAAACGCTTTGCAAGCGCTGGCTCTGAGGGCAGCCGCTCGCCGGGTTCTGCATTGCGCAGCAGGAGTTCAAGCTGTGCGCGCACCCTGGATTGTTGTGTTTGTGAGGATAGACGGAGCATAGAAGCAGCACCTCCAGCTTTTTTGCTGATTATAGTCATTTATTAAGAAGTTTACAAGTAAATATATGTATTTCGGGTCGATATCCGAAACGGAAGAAAGGAAGAGAAGCATGCAGCACAGAGATTATTTTGAAAAAGAGGTACGGACGGTTCTCTGCGTCAGAGACCTGGAGCGGAGCCGGAACTTCTATCAGCAGACATTGGAACTGGTTCCGGTCTGGGACGGCGGAATGGAGGGCTGCCGCTTTGCTGCAGCAGGCGGTGCAGTAGAGCTGCGTCCGTCCGGCACCAATCTTCCACAGGGGCCGACGACGATTATGCTGGAGGCGGACAATGTTGATGACTGCTATTCGCGGCTGGCAAAAAAACCGGGGCTGCATGTTTATGAACATATCGCGGACCGCCCGTATGGAATCCGGCTGTTCCAGTTGCTCGATCCAGATGAAAACGTGATTGTGATCTTCTCCTGGAGTCGTGATGTGATGGAGTACCAGCATGGTTGGCAGCCGACAGTTCCGGGGATGTTCCGTGGTGAATACCGCGCAGTGGCGTATGTAGATGTGGCGGACTATGAACAGAGCCTGGCATTCTACCGAGATATCCTCAGGCTCCGTGCATGCTATACCTGGGACTACGGAACAAAGGACCGGGGGCATAAATTTGTAATCGGATCCGGGGACGGAACGCTGGAGGTACTTTGCAGAAAGGATCCGATGCCGCAGGGGAACGAGACGCTGATGTTTGAAGCACAGGATGCAGACAGTTGCTTTGAGGCAATCATGAAAAAGGCAGCGCCGCTGGTTCAGGTTTTGCAGGAACCCTGTGGCTGCAAGGACGGAACGCGGGCGTTTACCCTGCTTGATCCGCATGGAAATCATGTTGTGATCTATAGTGAGCAGAGATGATAAAACAGGAGGAACGGCAAGTGGAACCGATTTTACGGGCGGAAAAACTCACGAAACGATTCGGAGAATTGACGGCAAACCGGGAGATTGACATCGAAATCCACGCCGGTGAAATCCATGCGATAGCAGGCGAGAACGGTGCGGGAAAAAGTACGCTGATGAAGATGCTCTATGGTGTCTATCAGCCGACTGCCGGAAATCTGTATATTGACGGAGAAAAAATGGAGCGCTGGAATCCGACGATTGCCCGCGAAAAGGGTATCGGAATGGTATTTCAGGATTTCCGGCTCGTTCCTGCTTTCACAGTTCTGGAAAATGTATTCCTTTCCCTCCATTCTGCCGGGTGGAAGATCAATAAAAAGAAGCTTCGCGATGAAATTAATCGAATCTCTGCGGAGTATCGCCTTTCCGTGGATCCTGACACGGAGGTTTGGAAGCTTGACCTCGGACAGCGGCAGCATGTGGAGATCCTGAAGATTCTGCTGGATCCGCAGACCCGTGTGATGATTTTCGATGAGCCCACAAGCGTGCTGGCACCGCACGAAGTGCAGGCTTTTCTGCAGATGCTGAGCGGATTCCGCAATAAGGGGTATGGGATCTTCCTGATCACGCACAAAATTGACGAGATCCTTGCCGTGTCGGACCGGATCACGATTCTGCGTCAGGGCGAACATGTCTGTACCTTCGAACGCAGAGACGGCTTCAGCCAGCAGCAGATCATCTCGGCAATGATGGGGAATGTTCCGGTCAACTTTGAGCTGGAACGCCCGGAATGCAGTGCGGAAAACGAAGCAGCGGCACTGCAGCTGTCGCTTTCCGGAGTCAGCATAAAGGATGACCACGATCAGTTGATTCTGCATGATGTCAGCTTCGAAATGCACAAAGCAGAGATCCTGGGCATTGCCGGCATATCTGGAAATGGGCAGAGAGAACTGGCGGAGGCCATATACGGAGCGCGGAAGCTGCAGAGCGGTATCCTGAGCGCAAATGAAGAGGATATCTCCTCAACGGATATTGCGCATAGAATCCGGTTGGGGATGCGAATGGTGACTGAGGATCCCATTCGCGACAACGTTGTTCCGACGTTTTCGATTCTGGAAAACATGGCGCTGGTTGGTCTGGATCCGATTTACCGCCATGGTGACATGGACTGGCAGGCAATGCGCAGTCAACTGCAGACACACTCTGAGGTCAAGACCCTCCGGGTCCCACAGGCAGAAAGAATTGCCGGGACACTTTCTGGCGGCAATCTGCAGCGAATGGCGTTTGCCCGTGCCGTTATCTCCAGACCGCGCCTGTTAATTGCCAGTTATCCAAGCCGGGGACTGGACATCGCCACAGTACACGCAGTCCACCAGACACTGTTCCGGCTGAAAAAACAGGGCGTGGGTACGATCCTGATTTCTGAAGATATCTCGGAGCTGTTCACGATGTGCGACCGGATCCTGGTCCTGTCTTCTCACACTGCGTTTGGACCGTACTGTGTAGACGCGTGTACGCCGAATGAGATCGGAAAAATTATGCTTCAAGGAGAGAACGCACATGAATAAGGCACAAAAGAAGCCGCTGCAACTTCAAGACAGCTTGGCAGTTCGGATCCTGATCTGCGTCCTGTTTCCTCTGATCGCGTTTGCCGTGCTGCTCCTGTCGCAGGGCAAATCGCCGCTTGTGGCGTATCAGACCATCATTACATCTATTTTTGGTTCGGCTTACGGCTTTGGTGAAGTAATTGTCCGTGCGGCGTATCTGATCCTGACGGGTCTTGCGGCAAGCATTCCGGCCCGTGTTGGCTTGGCCAACGCAGGCGGAGAAGGCCAGATGGCGATTGCCGCTCTCGGAACCGCTGTTGCCGGAAGCACAGTGCTGGCAAATCTGCCCGGTGTTATCGGAATCCCGCTGATGCTGCTGGTTGGTATGATCTGCGGGGCTTTGTATGCAGGCGTCGGTGTTTTTCTGAAGCAGAAGCTTGCAATGAACGAGATCCTGACGACAATCCTTATGAACTATGTTGCGACCTACCTGATCTCTGCCATGCTGTTTGGCAGCCTTCGCGATCCAAATGGATGGAATTACCCGCAGACGGTAGAAATTGCGCCCCAGCTGCGTTTTCACACCTATTTTGGAACAAGAATGAACGCCGGTATCTTTGTCGCGATTGCCATGGCAGGCTTGACCTGGTATATCATCTATCATACAAGAGTGGGGTTTGCGGTACGTACAATCGGCGGAAACCAGATGGCTGCACGTTACGCAGGCATACAGGTGAGAAAAATACAGACCTGGGTGTTCTTGTTCGCGGGTGCACTTGCCGGCCTTGCCGGCGCGGTCATGGTCGTCGGCGTCGAGGGCCGTATGCGGATCAGTGCGGGCGAGACCATGGGCTTTATGGGCTTCCTTGCTGCAGGAATGGCCGGAAACAACCCGCTTTTGCTGATCCTGTCCGCCTTACTGATCGGCGGTTTGACCGTCGCCGGTAACGGCATGGAGATCAACACCGGGCTTCCGGCGGCGACAATGCAGATTTTGATCATGCTCGTTTTGCTGACAATTATGACGGTGGGAGGAAAGAGAAAGGCATGAATGAACTAACAACGATTCTCATTTGCATGGTCAGCGCAGGAACTCCCATCATTTACGCGCTGCTTGGGGATTTGATTGGCCAACGAACCGGCATCACCAGCCTGAGCGTAGAAGGAAGCATGCTTTGTGGCGCATGTGTAGGCTTTGCCGTAGCAGCCGGGAGCGGAAGCCTGTTTTTGGCTGTTTTGTGCGCAGCGATTGCAGGCGGCTTGATTGGGCTGATCCAGGCGTTCCTTTCCATCTCCAGAAAAAGCAACATGATGGCGACCGGGTTTATCCTGATTTTCTTTGCGCAGGGCCTGACCACCTTTTTTGGAAGATCGCAGCTCGGCGTCAGCCTTGGAAAGTCGTTTTCCCTCGCCATTCCGGTTCTGAGCAAGATTCCGGTGATTGGGCCGGCCTTTTTTCAGCAGGATATTCTGACGTATATCGCTTATGTACTTCCGGTGTTGGCTTGGTGGTTCCTGACAAAAACAAGAACGGGGCTGGTGCTCTGTTCTGTGGGGGAACGGCCTGATGTCACAAGAGCGTACGGGTATAACCCGGTGGTTCTGCAATACGGAGCGGTTATTTTTGCAGGTGTTCTGGCTGGAATCGGCGGGGCACATATGAGCGTGATCTATGCGATGAGTTGGGCAAACAACATGATCAACGGACGGGGAATTATTGCCTCCTCTCTGGTGATCCTCTGCTCGTGGAAGCCGCAGCGAGCATACCTTGCGGCGTATCTGTTCGGACTGGCACAGGCGCTGCAGATATTCTTCCAGATCCACGAAGTGCCCATTTCCATGTATGTGACATTGATGATGCCATACCTGTTTACATTGGTCGCTCTGGCAATTATTTCGACGTCCAAAAAGCCGTCGATGCCGGAACAACTGAAAATTATTACTTAAAGAAAAAAGGACGGAGGAAAAACAATGAAAAAAGTAGTTGCAATGATGTTGGTGCTGGTTCTGCTCGCGGCAACGCTGGTGGCATGCGCAAAGCCGGCTGCATCGCAGGAACAGGCAGACACCACCCAGACGCAGACGGAACAGACGGGCGACGTCAAGCCCGGTGCGGGGGCAAAGAAGCTTGGCATTATCCTGAGCGGAACAAAAGACGACTATGGCTTCAACCTGAATTTCGTGCAGCTTGGTGAACTTGTTGAGAAAGAGCTTGGCATTGAAGTCGTGATCAAGGAAAACGTCCCTACAACCTCTGACAGCGAAGGTGTCATGGAGGAGCTGATTGCACAGGGGTGCACCATTCTGTTCCCCTCGCAGTTTGGATTCCTCGAATACTCGCACAATGTCGCGCTGCGTCATCCTGAGGTAGCGTTCTATTCGCTCCCGATCACGGATTACGCCGGCGGAAACTTTTCCATCATCCATGGAGAAGTGCAGGATGTCTGGTATCTGAATGGTGTCCTGGCCGCCATGTATTCGACAACGGACAAGATCGGCTTCATTGGCTCTCTGCCGATCCCGGATGTCATTGTTGCCATCGACGCGTTTGCACTTGGCGCGCAGTCGATCAAGCCTGAGATTGATATTACCGCGGTCTTTACCGGGTCGTGGGCGGATACTGGCCTGCAGACCACATCTGTGAACCAGTTGATCGACAGCGGTTGTGATGTCATTGCGCCGTTCCAGGATTCCATCAAGACGATGATGGAAATCTGCCGCAGCCGTGGCGTGCACTGCTTCGGCTGCAACTCTGATGCGTATGAGCTGGATCCCCAGACGTGGCTGTCTGCGTGCATTACGGATTGGAGCGGCTATATTCCGTATCTGAAGCAGGCGATTGACGGAGAATATGAACCGGTGAACATCAGCGGCGGCATGGAACTGAACCTGATCAAGCAGGCAACATTTGGCGACACAGTCTCTGATGAGATCGTGGCGAAGCTTGGTGAAGTGCGCGAGCAGTTGATTAACAAGGAGATTGCCGTGTTTGAGGGCCCGATCTATGCGCAGGACGGTTCGGTCATGTTTGAGGACGGATACAGACCGACGATCGAAGAAATCAACGTGATCGATCAGCTGGTTCAGGGCGTAAAGGGCAGCATGAACTGAGCGGGAAAAGCGATGCTGATTGACGCTCATGTTCATGTTTTCCCGAAAGTTGATGGGTATGGCCCAAAAGGCCATACCCACAGCGCGGGATATGGCCGGATCGATTTTGGAGACGGCATTGCGCAGGATGTACTGCCGGCAATCAACGAAAATCCCAGCCATACAGTACAGATGCTGCTGCGCGAAATGCAGCAGGGCAAGGTGGACAAAGCTGTTCTGATCCTTTGCCCATGCTATGGAGACTGGAGCGAGTATGTGCTGCAGGCGTGCCGGGACTATCCGGAGCAGTTTACTGCCTCCGCTTTTTTTGACCCCTGGAGCCCCGCCGCGCGGCAGTATTATGCCGAAAAACTGGAAGGACCGTCTTGGAAAAACATCAAAATCGAGTTTTCCGAGGCGGGTGGCCTGTATGGTGTCTATCCAGGTGTGCAGCTGGATGCCCTGGAGCTGAGATGGCTTTGGGAGGCCATGGAGGCAGACGGGAAAACGGTTTCGTTTGATCTCGGCCGGCCTGGTGACGGCTCTTATCAGACAGATCAGATTGCAGCCATCGCAAAGCGCCATCCGGGACTGAAGATCGTACTTTGCCACATGGGGCAGCCCTCACGCCTTGTAGAGCGTGACCCGGAGCTCTGGTCCGCATGGCTGGAGCAGATCCGGTTGGGTACGCTGCCTAACGTCTGGTTCGATCTTTCTGCACTTGCGTATCATGTGCAGGATGAAGAGGAATATCCGTTTCCCAGTACGAAACGATATTTTGAACTGGCACGCGGGATCGTGGGAGCGAAAAAGCTGCTGTGGGGGACAGATATCCCCTGGCTGCTGGGAACCGCAAACTATCAGCAGTTGGTGGCGCACGGAAGGTTCCTTCTGACAGACTGCACGGAGAAGGAACGAGATATGATTTTTGCAGAAAACGCGTGGAGTGTCTATTGGAATCATTGCAAATAAAATAGGGAGTCGACAAAATGAATGTTTTTGAAAGGCTGTCTGCGGCCGCTGTTGTGCCGGTCGTTGTGCTCGACGACGCAAAAGACGCGGTAGCAACCGCAGAAGCGCTGCTGGCCGGCGGCGTGGACGTGATGGAGATCACATTCCGCACGGCGGCTGCGGCAGACTCGATCAAGGCGGTCGCGGAAAGCTGCCCCGATATGCTCGTCGGTGCGGGCACGGTCATTACGCTTGAACAGTGTAAAAAAGCCGTCGAGTGCGGCGCAAAATTTATCGTCTCGCCGGGCTTTGACCCCGAAGTCGCTGCGTGGTGCGTAGAGCGGAACGTTCCCATCACGCCCGGCTGCGTCACGCCCACAGAGATCGTGGCCGCGATGAAGCTTGGCTTGAACGCGGTCAAATTCTTCCCGGCAGGTGTTTACGGCGGCCTCAAGGACATGAAGGCGCTCTCTGCGCCGTTCGGCGGAATCAAATTTATCCCGACCGGCGGTGTGGACGCAAAGAACCTGAAAGAATATCTGGAAGCACCGTTTGTTCACGCCGTCGGCGGAAGCTGGCTGTGCCCGAAGAAAGAAATTGCCGCAGGTAATTTCGACGCAGTGACAGCACTTTGCCACGAAGCTTCGCGGATCGTCAAGGAGGTGCGCGGATGAAAGTCTTGACATTTGGAGAAATCATGCTCCGCCTGAAAGCACTGGGACACGAGCGATTCTTCCAGTCTCCGATGCTGGAAGCCACCTTCGGCGGCGGCGAAGCGAACGTGGCAGTCAGTCTCGCAAACTACGGCATGGAAGCAGAATTCCTGACTGTCCTGCCGCAGAACGACATTGCCGACGCCTGCATTCGCGAACTGCGCTACTTCGGCGTGGACACGAAAAAAATTGTCCGCGGCAACGGACGAATGGGGATTTATTATCTCGAAGCCGGTGCGAACCAGCTTCCCAGTAAGGTCGTCTATGACCGCGCGTATTCGTCGATTGCGCTGGCAAAGCCGGGCGATATCGACTGGGACAAAGCCTTCGAGGG
>OGPL01003253.1_pt1 | contig 10578 bp, 9 predicted proteins | sample 1552901 | NCBI WGS metagenome assembly OGPL01 (sample SAMEA2580244, study PRJEB22360) | human gut metagenome | biome: human gut; feature: human-associated habitat; material: faeces | place: Denmark | collected 2008/2010 | reverse complement strand
GGCATGATTCGGTGAAACTCCGAAGCCGACAGTACAGTCTGGATGAAAGAAGATAGGAAAGCATAGAGAAACCACAAGATCTCTGTGCTCATGGAAGCTGCTCTGAGATGCGTTTGCATTTCAGAGCTTTCTTTTTGCGCAGGAGATACTGCGCCTGTTTGCCTTGTCCTGAACGATCTGGTTCGGGGCTTTTTTATTTGGAGGCAGAGAGATGAACGATACAGAGTATATGTGTCTTGCCTTAGAACTGGCTAAAAAAGGATGCGGATGGACATCCCCAAATCCGATGGTGGGTGCTGTCATTGTAAAAGATGGTCAGATCATCGGGCAGGGATGGCATGAACGGTATGGCCAGCCCCATGCGGAGCGAAATGCGTTAGCATCCTGCGCTGTTGACCCCGAAGGGGCAACGATGTATGTGACGCTGGAGCCCTGCTGTCATTTTGGGAAACAGCCGCCGTGTGTGAATGCTATTCTGGAAGCGGGCATCAGCCGGGTCGTAGTGGGGTCGGCAGACCCAAACCCGCTGGTGTCGGGGAAAGGAATTGCTGCTTTGCGGGTGCAGGGGGTAGCGGTGACGGAAGGCGTTTTGCGGGAAGAATGCGACGCACTCAATCGGATATTCTTCCATTTTATAACGACAAAACGCCCGTTTGTTTCTATGAAGTATGCCATGACAATGGACGGAAAAATTGCCACAGTTACGGGCGCATCCAAATGGATTACAAGGGAAGCTGCCCGAGCGTATGTTCAACAACAGCGGCATCGGTTCAGCGGAATCATGGTCGGTGTCGGAACCATTCTTGCCGATGATCCCTTATTGACCTGCCACATGGAGAACGGAAAAAATCCAGTTCGCATCGTCTGCGATACTCAGCTGCGGACACCATTGCAAGCACAGGTGGTCGCAACAGCAAAACAGATCCCGACCATCCTTGCGACCTGCTGCGCCGACCCGAAACGGCAGGCGATATATCGACAGGCTGGGTGCCGGGTGATTTGTCTGGACAAAAGGAACGGTCACATTGACCTTGTACAACTTATGGAAAAACTTGGTCAGGAACAAATCGACAGCATTCTTCTGGAAGGCGGAGGGACACTGAACTGGGCAGCACTGGAAAGCGGCGTTGTTCAACAGGTGCAGGCGTACATTGCCCCAAAGCTGTTCGGCGGACAGGAAGCAAAAACACCGGTGGAAGGTGCAGGAGTTCATGTGCCGAGTGCAGCATTCCGGCTGAAAAACAGCAGCCTGACCCATCTTGGCGAGGATATTCTGATTGAAAGCGAGGTCGAGTATCCATGTTCACTGGAATTATAGAAGAAGTCGGAGCCGTAAAGCAGATCACGCATGGGCAGCATTCGGAAGTGCTGAACATTCAGGCACGGACCGTTCTGGAAAACACAAAAATCGGTGACAGCATCGCAGTGAATGGCATCTGCCTGACCGTTACCCGGCTTTTTGCAGACAGCTTTTCTGCCGATGTTATGCATGAAACCCTGAACCGCTCCTCTCTTGCAGGTCTTATGGTCGGGAGCAGGGTCAATCTGGAACGGGCAATGGCTGCGGATGGGCGGTTCGGCGGGCATATTGTGGCGGGTCATGTGGATGGCACCGGGTGCATCCTGCGAATCGAAAAAGACGACAATGCGGTCTGGTTTACCATCCATGCGGAACCGAATCTTTTGCGCTATGTCGTGGAAAAAGGCTCCATCGCGGTCGATGGTATAAGCCTGACAGTGGCAGAAGTCAGTTCGGATGCGTTTTCAGTGTCCACCATCCCTCACACCGTCAGCTGTACAAATCTGTGTCAAAGGCACAAAAACGATGTGGTAAATCTGGAGACCGACATCCTTGGCAAGTATGTCGAAAAGCTGTTTCAGCCGATACCGCAGGAACACCGGCAAAGCTCTGTCACGAAAGAAATGCTGATACGCTACGGATTTGAATAAGGAGAAACAACAATGAGATTCAATACCATTCCGGAAGCTCTGGAAGATTTGAGACAAGGCAAGATCATTTTGGTGACGGATGACCCGGAACGCGAAAACGAGGGCGATTTTATCTGTGCCGCTGAGTTTGCGACAACAGAAAATGTCAATTTCATGGCGACCCACGGCAAAGGTCTGATCTGTATGCCGATGTCGGAAGCCTTTGTACAGAAGCTGAAGTTTCCGCAGATGGTTCGGCATAACACGGACAACCATGAAACCGCCTTTACCGTGTCCATCGACCATATTTCAACCACGACCGGCATTTCTGCTGCGGAACGCTCTATTACCGCGCTGGCCTGTGTAGCAGAAGACGCAAAAGCAGAAGATTTCCGGCGACCGGGTCATATGTTCCCACTTTTAGCAAGGAAAAATGGTGTTCTGGAACGGAACGGCCACACAGAAGCCACCGTAGACCTGTGCCGTCTGGCAGGGCTGAAAGAGTGCGGGCTTTGCTGCGAGATCATGAGGGACGATGGCACTATGATGCGCACGGAGGAACTTGCACAGCTGGCAGAACGATTCCAAATCAAATTCATCACCATCCAAGCCTTGCAAGAGTACCGTAAGTGTCACGAAAAGCTGGTCGATCAGGTGGCTGCCGTAAATCTACCGACAAAATACGGCGACTTCCGCGCATACGGTTTTGTGAGCCGCCTGAACGGAGAGCATCACATCGCATTGGTAAAAGGTGAAATCGGTGATGGCCGGGATGTCCTGTGTCGGGTACATTCGGAATGTCTGACGGGTGATACGTTCGGTTCGCTGCGCTGCGATTGCGGACAGCAGTTGGCTGCGGCGATGACGCAAATTGAAAAGGAGGGGCGTGGCATCCTGCTCTATATGCGGCAGGAAGGGCGCGGTATCGGTCTCATAAATAAGCTGCGTGCCTACGAGTTGCAGGAACAGGGCATGGATACCCTGGAAGCCAACCTCGCCCTTGGTTTCCATGGGGATGAACGGGAGTATTATATGGGAGCACAGATTTTGCGGGAACTGGGAGCACATAGTTTGCGCCTGTTGACCAATAATCCGGATAAGGTATACCAACTTTCCGAGTTCGGTCTGGAGATTACAGAACGTGTCCCAATTCAGATGACTGCGACCGCGCACGACCTGTTCTATCTGAAAACCAAGCAGGCAAGAATGGGACATATCCTGAGTTATTAAGGAAAAGAGGGATTTTACAATGAAATCATTTGAAGGAAAACTGATTGCACAAAACATCCGGGTCGGTATCGTTGCTGCACGATTCAACGAGTTCATCACCTCAAGGCTCCTTGGCGGGGCAATGGATGCACTCCTCCGGCACGATGTGAGCGAGGACGATGTTCATGTCGCATGGGTGCCGGGAGCGTTTGAAATTCCGCTGGTTGCTTCCAAAATGGCAAAAAGCGGAAAGTACGATGCTGTGATTTGCCTTGGCGCAGTGATTCGCGGCTCTACCAGCCATTACGACTACGTCTGCAACGAAGTCTCAAAAGGCATCGCAGCAGTTTCGCTGGAAAGCGGTATTCCTGTTTTATTTGGCGTTCTGACGACTGAAAATATCGAGCAGGCAATCGAGCGGGCAGGTACGAAAGCCGGAAACAAGGGCTATGACTGCGCGGTCAGCGCCATCGAAATGGTCAATCTGATCCGCGAAATGGATGCAGAGTAACGGTGACACAGGAGCCTTCCATGATTGTGATACGAGCGAACACCCCGGACCAGGTACTGGAGCAAACGATTCTGAGCCTTTTGCAACAGGCGCAGATTGAGGCGGAGCAGATCACATTCTGCGCAAAGAAAAAACTGGAACTGCCGGGATTGGTGATTGACAACACCCGACATGAAATTTCAGCCAACGGCAGAAATATTTCGTTGACACGTCTTGAATCCGACCTGTTGTGGGTGTTGGCAGTCTGCGAAGGAACGACGCTCTCTAAAAAAGAGCTTTTTGATGCTGTATGGGGAAAGGATTGCGCTGATACCTTAAAAGTGGTTGGCAATACCGTTTCCAATCTCCGAAAGAAGCTGGCATTCTGCGGGCTGGACGGATGTCTTTGCACAGTTGGTGGAGGGTATGCTTTTCGTTACGTTCTGGCAGAGCAGGGAAAAGCCCATTCCAATACTGTCCCGACAATGGTATCCTGTTGCCCAAAGGAGCTGAGAGAAAATGACCCGAATCTTGTTCATCTGTCTGGGGAATATCTGCCGTAGTCCCATGGCGGAATTTGTTATGAAAGACCTTGTGGAAAAAGCCGGTATTGCAGAAAAATTTGAAATCGCCTCTGCTGCGACCAGTGCGGAAGAAGTGGGCAACCCGGTCTATCCACCCGCTCGGCAAAAATTGGCAGACCATGCCATTTCCTGTGTAGGCAAAACGGCGCGTCAGATGACACGGCAGGATTATGATACCTATGATTATCTGGTTGCAATGGATCGAAGCAACCTGCGGGATATGGCTCGTTTTGTAGGGAACGACCCGTTGCACAAGGTCTCCCTCCTGATGTCGTATACCAGTACGCCGCACGATGTGGCCGACCCGTGGTTTACTGGAAATTTCGAGGACACATGGCGGGATGTACTGGCAGGTTGCACGGCGTTGTTAGAGAGGCTGTGCCAATAAAAGAAACAACTGGGTGTATCATCGTTCAGATGAAGCATCCAGCTGTTTTTGATTTAATCTTCTAGCCTGCCGGGGGCGTATGGCTTTTTACATCAGAAGTTGTTGGAAAATCAACCCTGGATGCGGGTCTGCATCAGATGGTCCGGGGTGTAGGCATCGGATAAGGTACCGTTCATGCTGGCGGCATAGTAATACAGGGCTGTCCAGGATTTCAGTTCATAGCTGGTGCCCTCCAGCACACCCTTGCCGCGGCAATAAGGAGCCCAGAACCGGTAGTATTCCTCCGATTTGTTGTCGGAAGGAACATCCATGTAGGTGCCGGTGGCCTCATCGTAGGGGGCAAAGGGAAGCGCCTGCCCTGTGGCCATTTTGCTGGCCCAGGGCAGCAGACTCACCAAGTTCTGGGAGGATTCAAAGGTGAACGAGGTGGAGTAGGCTTTGTGGAAGTCCAGAGGCTGCCAGCTGTCGCTCTCCGGGAAATAGACTTCGATGCTGGAAACATCACAGGAGATCTGCCCGTCAGAAATATGATAGCGGTAGCGCAGATTTCCGGTGTGGAGGGTGCCGGCACCGCCGTAGGTCCGGCCCTGAGGGGTGACACCGGAGCACGCAGCATCAAAGACACAGATGGATGCCAGCTGTGCACCGGACAAGTCGCAGACCACCAGACTGGAGCCCGCGCTGTGGTCGATCGCCGATTCACCGGTGGATTGCTCGTTGAAGGCGTCCGCGACGGTAAAGTCACCCTGATACAGCGCAGTGCGGACGTAGCCGCCGAACACGAAGGATACCTGAGAGCCGGAAGCATAATTGAAGGAATCACAGATAAAGGCAGTGACAGGAGACTGGATGTAGGTGTATCCGATGGCCTTTCCGTCTTCGTACTGGATATAGTCGTAGCCGGTGGGGATGGTCATCACCACGCTGTCCGGCGTTACATCGTCCAGACCCAGCTTGGAGAAATAGCCGTCCGGTGCCGTCAGGTCTGCGTCGTAGCGGGCCAGAAGATCCTGCATACTCCGGTATGCCAGAGCTTCCGGTGACAGATCCCGGGGATCCTCGTAGTCGTATGCCTTCGTCAGCTCATAGCAGCAGGTCTCCTCGGGCACCCAGGTCCAGCCGGCAGATGTTTTTTGCAGGCTCAGCACGCCCAGGTTTTGAGCATAGCAGCCGGTGGAGGTCATGATCACGCCGTTTTCCACGATGGGTTGGTCATAGGCGAGATGGTCGTGAGCGTTCTGGATTACGTCCAGGAAGCCTTCCTGAGCCCGCGCGGTGGCCCGGTCCTCTTCCATGCCGCAGTGGCTGATGGCGATGACAAGATCACAGCCCTTCTCCTCCTTGAGGAAACGGGCATAGACTCTGGCAACCTCGGCACAGTCCATCCGGGTCAGGTCCGAGTTCTTGCAGTAGCCGTAGGACTCCTCGCCTTCCAGGGCAAACAGACCCACCCTGTAGCCTGCTACCTGGCGGATGGCGTAGTTTTTGGCTCCGGTCTTGGCGTAGGCCCCGGCAGCAAAAGCATTGGTGCTCAGGTCATTGGGGCGGATGTCGGCGCTGGTATAAGAGATCGGCTCGCCGTTGGCGTTGAACATATTGGATACCAGCAACTGAGGCAGTTTGCGGTAGACCCCGTAGCGCAGCCGGTTTTTCCGGGCGTTGACCCAGGAGTTTTCGACGGCCTGATCGCCCACGTCGAATTCGTGGTTGCCCAGGGTGCAGAAATCTACCTGCATTTCGGCCAGGGCCAGGATCTCCCAGCCCTTTTGATAGCCGTCCTGGTAAGGAGTTCCCTGGGAGTAGTCACCACCGTCCAAGGTCAGGGTTTTGCCAAAGGCTCGGTGGCGTACCCCGGCCTGTGCGGCGGCCATTCGCGCCACGCCGCCGGTGATCCGGGTAGAGCCGTCCGTACTCATGATCTTAGAAGTACCCAGATTGGAGTGGATATCGTTGCTCAGCAGCAACACGATATCGCCTTTGTAGGGGGTGCGGTCCTGCGTGTCAGGCCAGGCACAGCCCATCAGGGCAGGGGTCATGGCAGCACCGGCGGTGGTGGCGGCTGCCAGTTTCAAAAAGCTCTTTCGGGAAATCTTTTTCATGGTCCGATTCTCCTTTTTCTGCGTGGTGTTTTGATTCCATCGGATGTCAGTATACCGGGTCCTGTGTAAAACTTGAAACCGACGGAGGGTAAAATCTGCATAAAAAACACGGATTTATCGGTCCCTGCGAGGGGGGCAGAGGGCGTTCTTCCACCGGCAGGGCTCTGGCTGCCGGCAGCCAGAGCCCTGCAAAAGAAAAAGACGCACCACAAGCCGAAAGGGGCTGTTGTGCGTCTCTCATTCTCTCACGCAGAACCTATATGGAATCCTTGTATCTCATACTATAGCAAGACTTTCAGCAAAAGTCAACACATTGCCTTGTTTTTTGATTGGATGTTGAAAATATTTTAGCTTTTGCAATATGGGCAAGGCCGGACCCTGTGAGCGTGAAAAACCTTCAGCTGTTTCCCAATGGACACGAATCGACAAAAATGAAGGAAAAATCACCAGCTCGGCTGGTGGATGTTTATTGTGTGCAAGGGCAATTGTTGCCAATTTTCACAGATTGCGCTATACTGATTCCGAAAAGTTTTTGTGAAGGGGAGAACCGGATGCTGCGCTGTGCGATCGTGGAGGACAGCCCCAGAGAGCTGGAACATCTGAAAGAATGCCTTGCCCGCTACTCGGCAGAGCGGGATATCCCGCTGGAGACCACGGCCTTCGGGGATGCGGCGTCGTTTCTGGAACATTACCGTGCCGACTATGACATCGTGTTCATGGACATCGAGCTGCCGGGCATCAACGGCATGGAGGCAGCCCACCGCCTGCGGGAGATCGACCGGCAGGTCATCCTGATCTTTGTGACCAACATGGCCCAGTTTGCGGTCAAGGGCTATGAGGTGGATGCGCTGGACTACATCATCAAGCCTGCCCAGTATGGGCCGCTGAGCATCAAGCTGGACCGTGCGGCCCAGCGCTGGCGCGCCGCCGCCGAGAGCGTGATGGTGGCCCTGCCCACCGGCACCCAGCGGCTGCTGCTGTGGGAGATCTATTACATCGAGGTGCAGGGCCACAAGCTGACCTATCACACCGAAAAAGGCCAGCTGCCGGGCACCGGAACCCTGCAGGACGCCGAACAGCGGCTGCACGGCAAGGGCTTCCTGCGCTGCAACAAGTGCTATCTGGTCAACCAGAAGCACATCCAGACCGTCACCGGCAGCGACGTGGTGCTTTCCAACGGGGAGAAGCTGCAGATCAGCCGTCTGCGCAAAAAGGAATTCATGGAGGAGCTGGCCCGCAGCATGGGCAATGAATTTGTGCTATGAGTACGGTCATCAATCTGTTTGAACGCCACGGCTATGTGCTGGAACTGCTGGCGTGCGTGGCGGCCACCACCTGGAAGCTGGAGCGGCAGGAGCGCTTTGCGGTGCGGTTGACCGGCATCCTGCTGGCGGAGGCCTGCTTTACCATCGTGTGGGAGCAGGTGCCCCACAACCTCTACACCGAGTCGCTGCGCACCTTTCTGCTGTGGAGCATCGCGGCGGTGGGCATCCGGCTGTGCTTCCGCATCGCGGCAGCGTGGGCGGTGTTCTATGCTACGGCGGCGGGGACCCAGCAGCACATCCTCTACCGGGGGGCCAAGCTGCTGCAGAATGCGGTGTACCACATGGACCGGCAGTACTGGGCCTGGAGCCGGTGGGTCTATCTGGGCCTTTTCGTGCTGCTGTTCGCGGTGTGCTGCCTGACCCTCACCCGGCGGCTGCACAGCCGCAATCTGGGCACACTGCCCGGGCGCACGATGACTTTTATCATGGTGGGCTACCAGCTGAGCATGAACATCTTCGTCAACCTGTTCAACGCCTTTAGTGTGGACGGTGCCCCGCGCATCTTTACTACCTACAGCGTCTACGACGAGGTGACCACCATCCTGCTGTTCTTCCTGCTGTGTGAGATCCTGCAGCGCAGCGACGCCGAGTGGGACAACATGGTGCTGCAGCAGATGATGCGCCAGCAGCGCCAGCAGATGGAGCTGTCCAAGGAGACGGTGGAGCTCATCAACATCAAGTGCCATGACATCCGCAAGCAGCTGTACACGCTGGGCAGCCGGGTGCCGACCGAGGAGCTGGACGAGCTGAAAAAGGCGGTGGATATCTACGGCTCCACGGTCAAGACCGGCAACGAGACGTTGGACGTGCTGCTGGCGGAGCGCTCCATCGTGTGCAAGGGCCGCGGCATCCAGCTGGATTACATCGCCGACGGTGCAAAGCTGGACTTCCTGAAGCCCGGCGAGGTGTACTCGCTGTTCGGCAACGCGCTGGACAACGCCATCGAGGCGGTGACCCCGCTGGAGCCGGACCGCCGCTACATCGGCCTGCAGGTGCGGGCCGAGCGGGGCATGCTGCTCATCCGCATGGAGAACTGCGCCGCCGAGCCGCTGCACTTTGTGGACGGCCTGCCCCAGACCACCAAGGGGGACGCCCGGTGGCACGGTTTTGGCGTTAAGAGCATCCGCCGCATCGTGCAGCAGCACGGCGGCACCCTGACGATGCAGGCACAGGACGGCATGTTCCGTCTGGTGGCGCTCCTGCCGCTCAAATGACAGTTCAGGGCCCCAAAATGACAGTTTGGGAAAAATTTGTTGTAAATATTCACAAAACCTCTATACTATCGGCAGAGCTTTGAATCACTCTGCCGGTTTCTTTTTGCGCGGCGTTTGCTTCCGCACCGCACAGGGGGAGAGCGGACAACTTTCAAAGGAGGACAAAATGTTGAAGAAGAAAAACCTGTGGCGCGGTTTGACCATGGTGTTTGCCCTGCTTCTGGCCGTTTCCATGATGGCAGGCAACATCCTGGAGCTCTACCGCACCTCTGTGGATGCCTTCCTGGGCACCCGCAGCACCCAGACTGTGACCGAGCAGTCGGACGATGAATCCGATGCCTGGACCTACAAGTCGGAATTCACCACGGCCAAAGAAGCCTACGAGGGCTTCAAGGACTTCGCCATCGAGACTTCGCAGGAGACCTTTGCCCTGCTGAAGAACGAGAACGGTGCCCTGCCTCTGGCCAAGGATGCCAAGATCACCATGCTGGGCGTCCGCAGCTATGCTCCTGTTTACGGCAACAGCGGCGGCAGCGTGCCGGACGGCAAGTCCACCGTGCAGATCTTTGACGCCTTTACCGAGCGCGGCTTCCAGCTGAACCCGGAGACCCTGGCAGCTTACGAGGCATTCTTTGCGGACAAGGAATGGACTAAGCCCCAGTTCGGCGGCGGCATCCTGCCGGCTTACGCCGAGATCACCGCTTACGATGATCCTCACGAGCTGACCCTGGACGAGCTCAAGCAGCTCAACCCCGACTTTGAGTCCAAGTACACCGAGTACGGCGACGCTGCCATCGTGGTGGTGGGCCGTGTCGGCGGCGAGGGCGGTGCCTACTACCCCGGCGAGGAAGGCCTGGCAGACGGCGTGAACACCGTGAACGGAAACATCCTGAGCCTGAGTGATGAAGAAATGGCCATGATCGAGGAAGCAAAGGCCAATTTCGACAAGGTCATCGTGCTGGTCAATGCTGCCAACCCCATGGAGATCGCAAACCTGCAGGACGACCCCGACATTGACGCCATCCTGTGGGTGGGCTACCCCGGCGCTTACGGCTTCTACGCCGTGGCCGATGTGCTGAACGGCACCGTGGCTCCCTCTGCCCATCTGGGCGATACCTTTGTCAAGAACGGTGCACTGGCTCCCGCCATGCAGAACTTTGGCAACATCCCCTGGGCAAACGCTTCGGACTTTGCTGAGGGCACCAGCGTCAACTCCTACCTGATCGAGACCGAGGGCATCTACACCGGCTACCGTTACTACGAGACCCGTTATGCGGACATCGTGCTGGGCAACGGCGGTGCCAATGCCTCTGCCGGGACCTCAGCCAACGTTCTGCTTG
>OGPL01003250.1_pt1 | contig 10580 bp, 10 predicted proteins | sample 1552901 | NCBI WGS metagenome assembly OGPL01 (sample SAMEA2580244, study PRJEB22360) | human gut metagenome | biome: human gut; feature: human-associated habitat; material: faeces | place: Denmark | collected 2008/2010 | reverse complement strand
CGAATTCTTCGGCTTCGGGCAGTACGGCTACGGATGCGGCCGATGTATGTACACGTCCCTGAGTTTCGGTGGCAGGCACACGCTGCACGCGATGTACTCCCGACTCATATTTCAGCGTACCGTATACATTATCTCCTGTCACAGAACAGATGATTTCTTTGAAACCGCCGGCTGCGCCCTCGTTGGCGCTGGATATATCCAGTTTCCAGCCTTTTGTTTCGCAGTACTTGGTGTACATGCGGAAAAGGTCTCCGGCAAAAATAGCTGCTTCGTCACCGCCTGCACCACCGCGGATTTCAAGAATAGCATTGCGGCTGTCCTGCGGGTCGGCAGGGACAAGCAGCAGTTTGATCTGCTCTTCCAGTTCAGGTTGGCGCGTCTGGCAGGCGTCGAGTTCTTCGCGAGCCATTTCGCGCATTTCGGCGTCGGTTTCGTTGGCGATGATTTCTTTGGCTTCCTCAATGCCGCTTAATACCTGCATGTATTCTTTGCGGGCATTCATCAGGTCACCCAGCTCTTTGTATTCTTTGGTGAGTTTGACGTAGCGCTTCTGGTCGGCAATCACTGCCGGGTCGGTTATCAGCGTGGATACTTCTTCGAAGCGGGCAACGAGTCCTTCCAGCTTTTCTAATATGGTGTTGTTATCTGCCATAATCTATTTGTACACTCTTCTCTTAAAACGATATTGTTTTCAGCAATTAGTTCCGTGGAGCATGTTTACGATTCTGCCATATCGTGTCAACGGTGATATATTCTATACACGACCAGCCTATTATGCTTATTGAGCGTATAATGATGCGGTCAATCCTTGTTTCAGGTTCCTGAAAAAGGCCTATCAGTTCACTGATAAGGTCGATGATAACGAATAAAATGGCGATTGCACCTATCTGAACCACACTTTTAGGAACTTTGATGTAAGTACTATCGTTTTCTGTGCTCATTCTTAATTAGTATCTGAATTCTCCAAACTCGCTCTTGATAATCAATTCCTTCTTGTCGCTCTCTTCGATACGTCCTACAATCTGTGCATCAATATTGAAACTCTTGCTGATAGCAATCACTTCTTCCGCATGTTCGGGAGAGAGGTACACTTCAAGGCGGTGTCCCATATTGAATACCTTGTACATTTCGCTCCAGTCCGTATCACTTTGTTCTTTGATAGTCTTGAACAACGGAGGAACCGGGAAAAGGTTATCTTTGATGACGCGGCAGTTGTCGCCTACAAAATGCAGAACTTTGGTCTGTGCGCCGCCGGAGCAGTGCACCATGCCATGAATTTCGGGACGGAGGGCATCGAGCAATTTTTTCACTACTGGCGCATACGTGCGGGTAGGAGAGAGCACCAGCTTGCCGGCATCCAAAGGACTGCCTTCGACGCTGTCAGTAAGTTTCATTTTTCCGCTGTATACCAACTCGTCGGGTACGGCTTTGTCATAGCTTTCAGGATATTTCTCGGCGAGGTATTTGGAGAAAACATCGTGGCGGGCGCTGGTAAGTCCGTTGCTACCCATACCACCGTTATATTCTTTCTCATAAGTGGCTTGCCCGCAGGATGACAGGCCTACAATCACATCACCCGGACGGATATTGGCATTGTTGATGACATCCGAGCGCTTCATGCGGCAAGTTACCGTAGAGTCTACGATAATGGTGCGTACCAAGTCGCCGACATCGGCTGTTTCGCCGCCGGGGGCATATACGCCTACACCCATTTCGCGAAGTTCGGCCAGCAGTTCATCCGTTCCGTTGATAATGGCGGAGATTACTTCTCCCGGAATGAGCAACTTATTGCGTCCGATAGTGCTTGATACCAAGATGTTGTCTACTGCACCCACGCAAAGCAGGTCGTCGATGTTCATGATCAGTGCATCTTGTGCAATGCCTTTCCAAACGGAGAGGTCACCTGTTTCCTTCCAGTACATGTAGGCCAGGCTGGATTTGGTTCCTGCGCCGTCGGCATGCATGATATTACAGTACTCGGGATCGCCGCCCAGAATGTCGGGAATGATTTTGCAGAAAGCCTGCGGGAAAATACCTTTGTCGATGTTTTTGATGGCGTTGTGTACATCTTCTTTTGATGCACTGACGCCTCTCATCATATATCGTTGGTTGCTCATGAGATAATAAGTTAGTTCAATTGTGTGCAAAAGTAGTGATTATTTCGCTTATAGCCTTAGCTTTGCATAAAAAATATCCCCTCATCCGGTGTCGTACTTGCAAGTCTGTGCAGGCATGACACCGGATGAGGGGATATTTGATATTCAATCCGTTTCTTTAGAACTCCACCTTAGGTGCTTGTTCGCTGCCTTCGGCGGCTTCAAAGTAGGCGCGTTTCTCAAAGCCGAAAATACCGGCAAGAATGTTCTTGGGGAAACGGCGGATTGCCGTATTAAAGTTCTTTGCAGCATTGTTGAAATTGGTGCGTGCTACGTTGATGCGGTTCTCTGTCCCTTCCAGTTGGGCTTGCAATTCCAGAAAATTCTGATTGGCTTTCAAGTCGGGATAGTTCTCGGTAATGGCAAGCAGTTTGCCAAGGGCGGAAGTAACCGCGCCCTGTGCTTTTTGGTATTCAGCCAGTTTTTCCGGTGTCAGGTCGTTGGCGTCTATGGTCATTTGAGTGGCTTTGCTGCGGGCTTCCACCACACCTTCCAACGTTTCCTTTTCGTGAGAGGCATATCCTTTGACTGTATTTACGAGGTTCGGAATCAGGTCGGCGCGGCGTTGATATTGTGTTTCGACGTTAGACCATTGTTCGCTGACATTTTCGTCCATAGTGACGAGCCCGTTGTAGCCGGTAACACCCCAAATGGCGAGAAGGGCTATAACAACAATGATGATAATGGTTGATTTTTTCATACTTCTTCTTTTTTTATAGCCTTCCTGTCTCCTTGAAGAGACAAGCAGGCGTTTCATTAAACAATATTTTTAGGTATATATCACTGATTGATTGTCTATGCAGACAGCCAATGCTTCTTCCTTTTCGGGAGAATGAGGGGGTCAGAACCGCGAGCCGGCTCCTCCGCCACCGCCCATACCTCCTCCGAAGCTACCTCCGCTAAAGCCTCCGCCACTTCCGCCAAAGCCGCCTACGCCGAAAATGACAGGGCCTCCTCCACCACCTCCCCGGTAGTTCTCATCGTAAGATTGCTGTCGGCGCACCACTTTGTGACCGCAGTTGCGGCACGTGTAGGTGACATCTTCTGTCCGTACTCCGTTGCGACGTGAGACGAGTACGCTGTTGCTCCGTTGCAGTTTATGCTGGCCGCACTGCGGACATTTGCTTGCAGCGCGTGTTTTTAGTATTCCTGCCACGATAGCGATCGCAAAGAAACCGATGACAGCCAGAATCAGCCCTATCGGAGATTCACCGCTGTTTTCGTCAGAGTCGTTTGTCATGCTGCCGTCAAGGCGGGCACATACGGCACGTACGCCGGCCACCATACCCGCATCCCAGTTGCTGTCTTTCAGATAAGGAATCATGTCTCGGGTCTGAATACGTTTGCAAATGGCATCGGGCAAGTCTCCTTCCAATCCATATCCGGTATAGAACTGGATGCAACGCTGGTCGGTTACCAGCAGGATAACCAGGCCGTTATTCTTGTCTTTTTTACCCACACCCCATTCGTTGAGCAGCTGATGCGAAAACTCAAAACAGTCTTCATTGCCGATAGACGGTACGACGGCCACTACGGTTTCAATGCCGGTCTGCTGTTCCAATGCATAAAGCATCCGGTCTATTTCGCCGCATGCCGAAGCGGAGAGGATGCCGGCCGGGTTGCAGACATAGCGTGTCTTGTCCTGAAGGTGTACTTTAGGAATATTCTTAGTGGTGTAAATTTCCTGTGACTGCAAGGAAACAAGTATGCACAAGAAGAGTGCTATGGATATAATTCGTTTCATACTATTGTATTTGTAGGAGCGAAGGTAGTAAAAATCACATCAACGGATGTATTTCCCTACAAATTTCTTTACGCGCTCCGTATATTCCTGCGGATAATCTTTGTAGGACATGGCATGTGTGGCGCCGGGTACGATCCATAATTCTTTCGGTTCGCTCTTGGCTTCATACAAAGGGTAGACCATACGGGTAGGTACGTACGTATCCGCATCTCCATGGATGAAGAACATGGGAAGGCTGCATTTCTTCACTTGTTCCAAGGAAGAAGCTTCTTGGAAATTCCAACCATACTTGGCATTGCATAGCCAGCTGGTGGTGTACATTAACGGAAATTCGGGCAGTCCGAACATATCTTTCAGTTGGAATGAAAACTCGTCCCATACATTCGTATAACCGCAATCTTCTACGAAGCATTTCACAAAAGGCTGTTGCGCTTCTCCGGATACCATCATGGTGGTTGCGGCTCCCATGGAGATGCCATGCACTACCATTTGGGTGTGTTTTCCGAAGATATCGTTGGCGATATTCATCCAGTTCAGCACGTCAAGCCGGTCTTTCCATCCCATTTGTATGGCAGGACCCTCGCTCAGACCGTTGTCCTGCAAGTCGGGCAATAATATATTGTAATTCAGATCGTTGTTGTAAAGATAGCCTATCATCAGCATGCGGATGGCATTGTCCGTATAACCATGCACTATGACTGCTGTCTTATCGGTGGGCTTGGCGGCAGAGGCAAACATTGCATGCAGTTGCCGGCCTTCCCGGTTGATGATGAAAGTGTCACGCAGTGCGCCTGTGGTTTGCAGGCTGTCCAGCCAGGGCGTGATGAACGGATATTTGCTGTGCATATATTCGTACGATCCCGGAATATCCTTACCTTTATTGTCTTTCGGTGTCAGCGAGTAGCCGAGCATGTAGAAGCTCCCGCCTGTGAGGGCGACCACTGCTACCGCTAACAGTCCGAGCAGACCGTATCTGATGTTTTTTTTCATGTTATTTGTTCCAAATTTCCCATGCAGCAAAGGCTTGTAACAGCAGCATTTCGAGTCCATTCTTGGTGACAGCCCCTTGTGCTTTGCCTTTCTTCATGAAGAGTGTTTCGTTTGGATTGTATAACAAATCGTAGAGCAAATGGTTGGGGGTAAGCTCTTCGTATGGAATGTTCGGGCAAAAGTCCACTTTGGGGAACATGCCGACAGGCGTACAGTTGACTATGACCGTATATTCGGCCATAATCTCCGGAGACAGTTCCTCGTAGGTGAGGAAGCTGCTGTCCTTTTTGGTGCGTGACACGAAGACGCTTTCTATTCCTAAGTTCTCCAAACCGCGGTATACGGCTTTGGAAGCACCGCCTGTACCCAGAATCAGCGCTTTCTTGTGGTGGGGTTGCAGTAGCGGTTCAATGGATTGCGTAAATCCGATGATGTCCGAGTTGCAGCCTATCAGTTTGACCTTTCCTTTAGGGAGACGGATGATTTTGATGACGTTGACCGCGCCTATTTTGGCTGTATCCTTGTCCAGTTCATCAAGGTAGGGGATGACTTGTTCTTTATAAGGAATGGTTACATTGAGTCCGCAGAGGTTGGAATTCTCCTCAATCACTTCCATGAAGTCTTCGATGCGGGGAATTTCGAAGTTCACATATTCTGCGTCGATGTTCTCTGCTTTGAATTTCTCATTGAAGTATCCGATGGAGAACGAATGTTTCAGCGGGTAACCGATTAGACCATATTTCTGCATATCCAAGTGTGTTAAAGGGGGAAGATAAGTGGCTATTTCTTAGCGATGTATAAAGTGCATATTCCGAAAGTCAGCCGCCGGAAACGTACTTCGCTGAATCCTGCCTTGCGGATTACTCCCTGCATGATTTCGCCTTGCGGAAAGGCGCGGATGCTTTGAGGCAGGTAGGTGTAGGCGCTGTTGTCTTTCGAGATACATTTGCCGAGCAGCGGAATCACGACTTTGGAATAGACGGAGAAGAGCTGTTTCATAGGGAAGCGGTCCGGGGTGGATAGCTCCAGTATGACGAGATGTCCGCCGGGCACCAGCACGCGGCATATTTCGGACAGTCCTTTGTCCAGTCCGTCGAAGTTGCGGATGCCGAACGCTACGGTTACGGCATCAAAACTTCCGTCGGCAAACGAGAGAGAGGTGCAGTCCTCCCGGGCAAAGGAAATCTTGTCCGAGAGGTGCGCCTGTTTTACTTTTTCACGTCCCACATCCATCATGCCTTCGGAGATGTCGGTTCCTATCAGCGTATCGGGTTGCAGTTCGCGGCAGGCAAGTATGGCAAAGTCGCCGGTTCCGGTCGCTACATCCATGATACGTCGGGGGTGGAAGGGGCGGAGCGCGTTAATCGCCTTCTTGCGCCAGCTGCGGTCTATGCCCATTGACAGGGTATGGTTCAGCTTGTCGTAAGCAGGGGCGATGTTGTCGAACATTTCTTCGACCTGTTCGCTCTTCTTGCCCTCGTTACCGTAAGGCTTGATGTACTCTTGGGGGTAGTTCATTTCTTCAAGTATTCCGTTACGTTCTTTTCGATGCGTTCGGCGATATTGCTTGTATCTTCTTTCACGAACTTCTCACCGGTGATGTGTTCGTACAGTTCGATGTAGCGTTCGCTGATGGAGGTTACGATTTCGTCTGTCATTTCCGGAACCTGTTGTCCTTCTTTGCCCTGGAAGCCGTTGTCCATCAACCATTCGCGTACGAACTCCTTTGAAAGCTGCTTTTGCGGTTCGCCTTTGGCAAAGCGCTCTTCGTAACCTTCGGAGTAGAAGTAACGGCTGGAGTCCGGAGTGTGGATTTCGTCCATGAGGTAGATGGTGCCGTTGTGCTTGCCGAATTCATATTTGGTATCGACAAGGATCAAGCCGCGTTCTGCAGCGATTTCCGTACCGCGTTTGAAGAGGGCCATTGTGTATTTCTCCAGAATCGCATATTCTTCGGGAGTAGCCAGGCCTTTGGCAAGAATCTCCTCTTTGGAGATATCGGCATCGTGTTCGCCGATTTCGGCTTTCGTAGTCGGGGTGATGATAGGTTCGGGGAACTTTTGGTTCTCTTTCATGCCTTCGGGCAGCTTCACGCCGCAGATTTCGCGGACGCCGCTCTTGTAGGCGCGCCATGCGCTACCGCAGAGATAACCGCGTACAATCATTTCAACCGGGAAACCTTCGCACATCACGCCCACTGTTACCATGGGGTCGGGAGTGGCCATTTTCCAGTTGGGACAGATGTCGGTGGTGGCGTCAAGGAATTTGGCTGCAATCTGGTTCAGCATTTGTCCTTTGAAGGGAATGCCTTTCGGCAATACTACGTCGAAGGCCGAAATGCGGTCGGTAGCGACCATAACTAACTTTTCACCGTTGATGTTGTACACATCGCGTACCTTTCCATGATAGACACTCTTTTGTCCGGGAAAGTTGAAATCTGTTGCTGTTAATGCTTTCATCTTTGTGATATTTATGAGTTAATATTTACTGTGTGGTGAGTTTCTTTCTCTCTCGTTCCGCTTTTGCTTCTTTCTCGAACTTCTCGTAGGCCTCCACAATCTGGGTTACCAGCTTATGGCGTACGATGTCTTTCTTGTTCAGTTCGATGAAGCTGATGCCTTTCACGCCTTTCAGGATGCGGAGTGCTTGTACCAAGCCGGAAGTCTGGGAAGAAGGCAGGTCAATCTGAGTCATGTCACCGGTAACAATCATTTTGGTGTTCGTGCCCATGCGGGTGAGGAACATCTTTATCTGTTGGGTGGTGGTGTTTTGCGCTTCGTCCAGAATCACTACGGCGTCGTTCAGCGTGCGTCCGCGCATGAAAGCGAGGGGGGCAATCTGAATGATGTTCAATTCCATGTACTCTTTCAGTTTGGCGGCAGGTATCATGTCCTGCAATGCGTCGTACAGCGGTTGCAGGTACGGGTCTATCTTGTCCTTCATGTCACCGGGCAGGAAGCCGAGCTTCTCTCCGGCTTCTACGGCGGGACGGCTGAGGATTATTTTCTTTATCTCCTTGTTCTTCAGTGCGCGTACGGCAAGGGCAATGGCTGTATATGTCTTACCCGATCCGGCAGGGCCGATGGCGAATACCATGTCGTTTTTGGCGAAAGCCTCCACCAGCTTCAACTGGTTTTCGCTGCGGGGGATGATTGGTTTTCCCGTCACGCTGAACACGATGACGTTGCCCGACTTTTCCGCCTGCGGGGCATTGCCTTTGATTATATCAATGATAACTTCCTCTTTCAGTGAATTGTATTCGGCGCAATACTTTTCGAGTTTGGTGATGTTTTCCTCGAATGCGCACATTTCTTCTTCGTCTCCCAGCACTTTGATCACATTGCCGCGGGCAACGATGCGGAGCTTAGGGTACAAGGCTTTTATCAGTTGCATATTGGCGTTGTTTACGCCGTAAAAAATAACCGGGTCAATATCCTCAAGAACAATCAGTTTTTCTATCATTGATATGTTTTAAAGTTCAATTCTTTTTTCAGGTGAAACGTTTTGCAAATGTAGTGAAACGTTTGCATACTTGGGCGTTTCCGGCCGTTATTTTTTTGCACAATGGTTTGCGGTGACATCATTGCTTATTCAAAGTAGAGCACTGTTCCACCGTCGGAAGCGGCATACTTCCGCAGGAGCTCCTGTATCATTCCGGCAGCTTCCGCCAGTCCGTCGTTCCCGCTATAACCGTTCACGATGGCGAGGATATGCCGGGTTTCGAGTCCCATTTTGGTACGTTCGTTGTCGCTGGTGGGAGTGCCTATGCCGCCTGCCCGGTCGCGGTAGACGGGAAGCCCTTCGATATTCAGCACTCCGCGTCCGATGCCTTCGAAAGGCTCTTCCGCACGTCCTATTCCGAGTTCGAGGCTGTTGCCCTGTATCTTGTCTGCGTCAAAGCCGCCTATGGAATATCCGGTGCGGAGTGAAACAAGGTTGATCAGGTCCACCAGCGTATCAATCCGGTAAAGTTCCAATCCCCGCATGAGGCGGCGGCGCAATGCTTCGGCCGAGGGGCGGTAACGGCTCGGATCTTTTCCGCAACGCTTGTAGACTTCGCGAGTGGCTGCAATGGCAGGTTGCAGTTTGATGTCATCCGCTTGTGTGGTGGCGGTCAGCTCATGTGTAAAGGCGTTTATCTCGTCCCAAAGCTCTTTGCAGAATGTGGTGTTGGTGACCTCTGCATATACGGCTGCTCCTTTAAAGACGGGGCAGGCTCTTTTGATTTCTTCTGATACGGTGATGTTGTACATGATGTTCTTCGTTGTTTATGGTTTGTTTTAGGGGAACGGCCCGGTGCCGTTAAACTGTCAGTTTATTACTATTAAACTTCAGGTTTATTGGTATTAAATCGGAGGTTTATTCCTAATAAACCGACAGTTTATTTTAAGTAAACTGAAATAAACTTGTAACCAGCTGATTGTTAGAACTCTGATTCTTTATCCGGGGATGTGGCATGTCACCATTCGTATGCCTCTTCAAACCTGTCGTATACGGGCTGTATGCCGGGGCACAGTTGACGGAATACGGCGGCGATCTTTTTCTGTTCGTCGGGCGAAATGAGCCTTTCGCCTTTGCGGCCGGCGAAGTAGAAGCTGCGGCACGTAAAGCAGCGTTGTACCTTCCATCTCACTTGGCCTACCACTTTGCTGGGCACTTCGTCATACAGTTGCGACATTCCGCAGGCGTACCGACTGGGTGTGGAACTGCGGAAGAGTGCACAGCCGCCTTTGCCTTCCAGTGTGGCGATGTAGCGCGGGTCTATGGAGCATATCACGACTTCCGGAGTCCGGGACGCTTTCATGGGGAGTTCCGCCACCAGTGCGTGCAGGCACTCTCTGCGTTGCGGGCATTGTTCGTTCGTGGCAAAGCAATAGGCATAGTTATGAGGCTTGGTTTTCAGGCTTGGTTTCATGTTGTTTTTGTTATATTTAAGTTTATCGTTTTTCATTCTATATCTCTGATATCTTCCGCTTCTCCTATCCGTTCAGCATTATTCCCGACAGTATGCGTCCCGACTTGATGCCCAGCCGTCGCGCCGAGAAGAAGTCCTCGTGCTGCCGGTAAGTGCAGATGCCGGCGGTCTCTATCTGCCGGGAAGGCACCCCGAAATCGGAGAGCTGCAAATGGTTGGCTTTCCATAGGTCTATGTGGTATTTGTGCGTTTCGGGTTTCCACGCGGATATCTGTTCCATCGGGAAACCTTCGGCGCAGAATGCCTCGTGTACTTCGTCTCCCACTTCAAAAGAGGCGAAGGAGATGCCCGGTCCTATGCAGGCTATGATGTCTTTCCCTTCCGTACCGCAGGTTGCCTGCATCCGGCTAATGGGACATGCAAATATTACTATTACATCCGGCGGAGGGTATGCGTAAGAATGTGGCGAACCGTTCCCCGCCAGCCTGCGTGGACGGCGGCAATGGCATGGTGTTCCTTGTCATAGAGCAGTATGGGGATGCAGTCGGCGGTAGAGATGCAGATGCAACAGCCGGGTGTGCGTGTGATAAGTGCGTCGACGCCTTGCAGCATGGATTGACGTTCGCTGTGCGTTGCGTTCAGGTAGGTTTCGTCGATGATGAGTGAGCTGATGCCATGAGTTTGGAAAGGGATAACCAGTTCCCGCGGTGTGAAGGGCAGGGCGGCACATAGCAACTCTTGGTTCTTGCGTACGCAATCCGGATGGTCTCCGGTG
>OGPL01003239.1_pt1 | contig 10605 bp, 7 predicted proteins | sample 1552901 | NCBI WGS metagenome assembly OGPL01 (sample SAMEA2580244, study PRJEB22360) | human gut metagenome | biome: human gut; feature: human-associated habitat; material: faeces | place: Denmark | collected 2008/2010 | reverse complement strand
AACGAGTCAAAGGAATCATAGTAGTATCACCGTGACCACCGATAACCATACCTTCCACTTCATTAGCGTTGCAACCCAAGGCTTGAGACAAGAAATATTTGAAACGTGAGCTATCCAAAGCACCACCCATACCGATGATTCTATTCTTAGGCAAGCCCAAAGCTTTCAATGACAAATAAGTCATAGTATCCATCGGGTTAGAGATAACTACGATGATAGCATTAGGAGAGTACTTTAAGATATTCTGAGCAACTGACTTAACGATGCCTGCATTAACACCGATCAGTTCTTCACGGGTCATACCCGGCTTACGGGGAATACCTGAAGTGATAACCACAACGTCAGAGTTAGCTGTTTTTTCATAATCGTTAGTGCAACCTACAATGTTTGTGTCGAAGCCCAACAACTGAGCAGTCTGCATCATATCCATTGCCTTACCTTCTGATACGCCTTCTTTAACGTCCAGCATTACTACTTCGTCTGCTACTTCGTTAAAAGCAAGAACATTTGCACATGTAGCACCTACGTTACCTGCGCCTACTACGGTTACTTTTGACATAATCTCTATATTTTGTTTAAAGTTGATAATAAAATCGCCTTCTTAAAAGCACCGCAAAGTTACAATGATATTCCGAATTAAAGAAAAATTTCCATAATATTTTTCGAGCAGTCTACATAAATTATTGTACTTTTGTCCAAAATTCAATGTAACACTATGGATAAGAGCAAAAAACTGATTATTGTCATTATTCTGCTGGTTGTGATTATCGGCGGAGTTTCTTTTTATGCTTTTCATCAAGCAAAAGAAAATAAAGAAATGAGCGAACTCTTCGCTGTGGAAAAACTGGAAATGGAAAACGAATATACCACTTTCGCCACCCAATATGATGAACTTCAGATACAGATAAACAATGATTCCTTGCGCGAAAAGCTGGAGAGTGAGAAGCTGAAAACACAGCGGCTGCTAGAAGAATTACGACAAGTAAAGACCAGTAACGCAGCTGAGATCATGCGTTTGAAGAAAGAACTGAAAACAGTACGTGCCGTACTACGCACCTATGTTATCCAAATAGATTCACTGAACAAACTCAACCAAGCACTAGCTGAAGAAAATCAAGAAGTGAAACAAAAATATACGCAGGCAACCCGCCAAATCAATAATTTATCTCAAGAGAAAAAAAATCTGAATGAAAAGGTCACCTTGGCAGCTCAATTGGATGCCACAGCAATTAGTGTAGAGCCTAGAAACAAACGCGGTAAAACAGCCAAGAAGGTAAAAGATGTAAAAAAGATAGCTATCTCGTTCACCATTGTCAAGAATATTACTGCCAAAACAGGTGAACGTACTTTATATATACGTATTGCCAAACCAGACAATGACATACTAACCAAAAACGCTTCAAACACATTCCCATACGAAAACCGTAATTTGGTTTATTCCATCAAGAAATACATAGAATACACCGGAGAAGAACAAAATGTAACCGTATATTGGGATGTAGAAGAATATTTGCCTGCCGGAACTTATCATGTTTATATTTTCGCTGATGGAACCATGATAGGACAACAAGCTTTCAGCATGAAATAACAAGGAACATTCTCCCCTCCAATATATTTAATAAAAAAACAGCCGGTTGGAAACGAACCGGCTGTTTTTTTCTCCACCAAGCAAAAGCAGTAAACATACAGATTGCAGAATTATAAAAATATTTTAAAATAACATCCAGAATATGGCTTTCTTGAAGATTTGTCTTATTTTTGTTGCATAAACAACTTAAAAACAACAAAACAAGAACACTATAATGAAAAAGATTGCAGCTTTTATCCTATTTATCGGTGTTTTAGATAGTATTTCAGCCCAAAGCACACTCACCTTAGATAGTTGTCGTGCTTTAGCATTATCCAACAATAAAGAGTTGCGCATTTCAGCTGAAAAGATAACAGCTGCACATTATGAAAAGAAAGCGGCTTTTACCAATTATCTTCCTAAGATTGCAGCTATAGGAACGTATATGCGCACTCAGAAAGAAATCTCTTTATTAAGTGACGAACAAAAGGGAGTTATCAGTCAGATAGGGACTACCGCCCAAGGCTCTATACAGGAAACTTTCCAACAACTGGCAGCTTCCAATCCCGAACTCGCACAAATACTGCAACCACTTGCTCCCCTCATCCCAGGTATTGGAAATGCACTGAACAAGGTAGGACAAGGTTTGGTAGATGCGCTGCGCACCGACACACGCAATATGTATGCAGGAGCTGTGACCCTTACCCAACCCATCTTCATGGGAGGAAAAATTGTTGCCTACAATAAAATCACCCAATACGCAGAACAGCTGGCCGAATCACAGCACGCCACCGGTATGCAGGATATCATTTTGAATACAGACCAAGCTTACTGGCAAGTCATCTCACTGATAAACAAGAAAAAACTAGCCCAAAGCTATCTGCAACTGGTCAGCCAACTGGACAGTGATGTAGATAAAATGATAACCGAAGGTGTCGCCACCAAAGCCGACGGACTAAGTGTAAAAGTAAAAGTGAATGAAGCCGAAATGAAGCTCACACAAATAGACAACGGATTAAGCCTATCTAAAATGGTACTATGCCAATTATGCGGTCTGCCTTTAAATGATGAAATACGTTTAGCAGATGAAGACGTAGAAAGCTTAACTCTCCTTGAATATCATGTAGGTGATAATGTAGCCACCGCTTTGGCAAATCGCGAAGAATTACGAAGTTTGGATCTAGCTAATAAAATTTATGACCAAAAAGTCAATATCACCCGCGCGGGATTTCTTCCTACAGTGGCTCTGACCGCCAACTACATGGTAACCAATCCCTCATTGGTAAACGGCTTTGAACGCAAATTCCGCGGCATGTGGGCTGTTGGCGCTATGGTACAAATTCCAATATGGAACTGGGGCGAAGGAATGTATAAGGTAAAAGCTGCCAAAGCGGAAGCAAACATTGCCCGCTATCAACTGGCAGATGCAAAAGAAAAGGTAGAATTGCAGGTAAGCCAAGCCAGCTATAAAGTAAATGAAGCAGCCAAACGCCTGAGTATGGCTGAAAAAAATCTGGAAAAAGCAGACGAGAATCTGCGCTATGCCAAACTGGGATTCATGGAAGGAGTCATTCCCACCAGTAATGTATTGGAAGCGCAAACCGCTTGGTTATCTGCCCAGTCGGACAAAATAGACGCTCAGATTGATGTAAAACTGACTGAAGTCTATTTGCGCAAATCAATGGGAGTGCTTAAATAAAAATTAAAGATTAAAAACGAAAAGATATGGCAGAAAGATCACAACACAGCAATATTTTGCTGGCATTTATTTCACTGACAGCAGTCATCGTTATTGTATCGCTGATAGGTTTCTTCACATTGGGAAAAGGCCCGGAAATCATTCAGGGACAAGCAGAAGCTGACGAATATCGGGTTTCCAGCAAAGTACCGGGACGCATTCTGGAATTTCGTGTAAAGGAAGGAGACAAAGTAAAAGCCGGTGACACACTGGCTATCCTTGAAGCCCCCGATGTAAAAGCCAAACTTTCTCAAGCACAAGCTGCCGAACAAGCAGCACAAGCCTTGAATGAAAAAGCACAACGAGGTACCCGCCAAGAGCAACTGCAAGCTGCCTACGAAATATGGCAGAAAGCTAAAGCCGGAGTAGAAATTGCTGAAAAGTCATACAACCGTGTCAACCGGCTCTTTGAACAAGGCGTAATGTCCGCGCAAAAACGTGATGAAGCCAAAGCACAATTTGATGCCATGACCGCTACAGAAAAAGCAGCACGCTCCCAATACGAAATGGCAAAGAACGGTGCACAACGTGAAGACAAAGCCGCAGCCGCAGCCCAAGTAGAACGTGCCAAAGGTGCTGTAGCCGAAGTTTCCTCCTACATAGACGAAACGATACTGACCGCGTCAGCTGATGGAGAAGTGACCGAAATTTTTCCCAAAGCAGGCGAACTGGTAGGTACCGGTGCCCCCATTATGAACGTGGCCCGCTTGAATGACATGTGGGTAACATTCAATGTACGCGAAGATTTCCTAAAAGACTTTACCGTAGGAAATGAGATTAACGCATTTATTCCTGCCTTTGACAAAGAAATAAAATTCAAGGTTACTTATATGAAAGATCTGGGTACATATGCTGCCTGGAAAGCAACCAAGACTACGGGACAATTCGACCTGAAGACCTTCGAGGTAAAAGCTGTTCCTGTAGAGAGAACAGACGGATTGCGTCCGGGAATGAGTGCCATCATCGAGAAATAACAAACAATGAACAATACTGTCCATAACCGTATATTCCGCATAGCCCGGCGTGAAGTGTTCCGCATCGCCACAAGACCGCTATATCTGTTCTGCATGATCATAGCTCCCTTGTTCTGTTATCTCTTCTTCACTATATTAATGTGGAACGGACTCCCTACGGATATGCCGGCAGGTGTGGTCGATTTGGACAACACAGCTACCACACGCAGCATCATCCGTAATCTGGACGCTTTTCAGCAGACTAAAATCATAGCGCATTACCCCAGTTTCGCAGATGCCCGCAAAGCCATGCAGCAAGGGAAAATCTATGCTTTCTACTATATTCCAAAAGGAACTACCGACAAGGCATTAGCAAGCCGCCAACCCAAGGTTTCTTTTTATACCAACTATTCCTATCTGGTAGCTGGTTCATTACTCTATAAAGACCAGCGCACCATGTCCGAGCTGGCGGGTGGAGCCATCGGCCGTGCCACCTTATATGCCAAAGGAGCTACAGAAGACCAGGCCATGGCATTCCTGCAGCCCATAGTCATCGACTCCCATGTATTAAACAACCCATGGCTCAACTATTCAGTATATTTGAGTAACACTATCATACCAGGTATTCTGATGCTGCTTATCTTTATGACCACCGTCTATACCATTGGAAGTGAAATGAAAACCAACACCCAAAAAGAATGGATGGGCATGGCAGGCAATTCCATCACCGTAGCTCTGACCGGCAAATTGCTGCCTCAGACTTTAGTTTTCTTTGTCATGGGCACCTTCTATAATGTTTATCTATACGGTTTCCTGCACTATCCCTGTAATAGCGGTATACTGCCCATGCTGTTTGCCGGTCTGTTACTAGTACTGGCTTCACAGGCTTTCGGAGTATTTCTGTTCGGATTGTTTACAACAGTCCGCTTGGCACTGAGCACTGCCTCCCTATGGGGAGTGATTTCTTTCTCCATATCGGGTATGAGTTTTCCAGTTATGGCAATGAATCCTGTGTTACAGGCACTGGCCAATCTATTCCCGTTACGCCACTACTTCCTGATTTATGTAGATTTGGCACTTAACGGATATCCGCTGATTTACGCATGGCATTCAGTAGTCGCGTTGATGTTATTCATGCTGTTGCCTTTCTTTATACTGAAAAGACTGCGCACAGTACTATTACATTATGTATATATTCCCTAAAACGGCAAACAGGTATGAAAACATATAAACTCAAAGATATCATCTCACAAGGAACCAAGGACCTTTTCTACATCTGGTGGCAAGAGTTGAAAGCAGTTGTAAAGGATCAGGGTGTACTTATCTTCTTCATTCTGGTACCACTAGGCTATCCGCTTCTCTATACCTTTATATATACCAATGAAACAGTGCGTGAAGTTCCTGCTGCTGTAGTAGATAATAACCGTTCCAGCCTCAGCCGTGAATACCTGCGTCTGGTAGATGCAGGTGCCGACTTGGAAATAGTATCTCATTGCAGTGATATGGAAGAAGCAAAAACTTTATTGAAAAACGGCAAAGTGTATGGCATCATCTATATTCCTGAAAGCTTCAGCCGCGACATTACTAAAGGAGTTCAAACCCATGTCACCATCTACTGTGACATGAGCGGTATGCTATACTACAAAGCCATGCTGACAGCCAACACCAATGCCTCGCTGATGATGAACAAACAGATAAAGATAGAACGCTCCGGCAACACAACCATCCGACAAGATGAAGTGAGCACGTCTCCCATAGCGTATGAGGATATTTCCATTTTCAATCCGCAGAACGGTTTTGCCAGCTTCCTGATACCCGCCGTACTGATACTGATTATCCAACAAACTTTACTGCTAGGAGTAGGTCTATCTGCCGGAACTGCTCGTGAGAACAACCGTTTTCGAGACCTTATCCCCATGAGCCGCCATTATCATGGCACGCTGCGCATTGTTTTAGGCAAATCACTGACTTACCTTATGATATATGCTGTCATGGCTACCTATATGCTCTGCCTTGTTCCCAAAATGTTCAGCCTGGTACAAATAGCTCAAGCCGGAACCCTAGCGGCATTCATGTTTCCCTATATACTGGCATGCATCTTTTTCGCGATGACTTGTTCTATCTTTATTCACCATCGGGAAGCCTGTATGATGATCTACGTATTTACCTCAGTGCCGTTACTATTTATCTCAGGTATCTCGTGGCCAGGTACTGCCATTCCTAAATTCTGGGAGGTGATTTCATGGCTGTTCCCTTCCACTTTCGGCATCAACGGTTTTGTACGCATTAACAATATGGGTGCCACACTGACCGATGTACTGACAGAGTACCGGATATTGTGGATACAAACAGGCGTTTATTTCCTTACCACCTGCATCGTATACCGTCGTCAGATCACCTTAAGCCGCAGACATGTATACGAAAGATTAAAAGAGATTAAGAAAAGACGCAGAACAAATGTCGTCTGAATTTGTTTATAAATTAAGAACTAAATGAATTATTTATGATGAAAAAACTTTTTATTCTGGCATGCGTATGCCTGCTGATTACTTCATGTAACAGCAACTCCAAAAACACTAACGATTCTGCAACCTCCACCGAAACAACGGATATGCACAATGCAGAAAATTCATTGGATTATGACGGTACTTACACCGGAACCTTTCCAGCTGCCGACTGTCCGGGTATCAACATGACCCTGACTATTAAAAAAGACAAGACTTTTGAGTTGATATCAGAATACATTGACCGGCAGGATGCTACTTTCAAAGAATATGGAACTTACTCTGTTGAAGGTAATATCATGACTTTAATTAATGGAGAGGATAAGCAATATTATAAAGTCGGTGAGAATACCCTGACCGCTCTCAATCAAGACAAACAGGCAATAACAGGAGAGTTAGCAGACCATTATATCCTACACAAAAAATAAACTTTACTTCATCTGTCATTTTCATGCCAAAGTGAAGGGTCCGCTTCAATCTATCACAGCCGGATTCTTCACTTTGTTTTTTTATCTGCCCACAATCTGTATTCACACTAATTAACTCCCATTCCTTTTGCTTATTACGATTTTTTCGTAGACTTGCGAAAACATCGTAATCAATTCATTTTCTTATGGAAAAGCTAACGATACAAGAAGAAGAAGTGATGCTTCATATTTGGAGCATGGGAGAATGTTTCGTGAAAGACATAGTTGCTAAATTTCCCGAACCCAAGCCGCCTTATACTACGGTGGCATCCATAGTGAACAACCTGAAAAGAAAAGGGTATGTTACGGCCAAACGATTCGGCAACACTTATCAATACACCCCAGTGGTTAAACAAAGCGAATACAAACGCACATTTGTAAGTGGTGTGGTCCGGAACTATTTTGCTGACTCATACAAGGAAATGGTATCTTTCTTCGCCAAAGAGCAAAAAATCTCCGCAGCCGACTTGAAAGACATTATCAACTTGATAGAGAAAGAAGAAGATAAATAATCCTGCTAAATTCACAAATACTATGATAACTACAGCACCCGAACTCATCTACATGCTGAAAGTAAATATAGGCATCGCCTTATTCTATGCTTTCTACAAGCTGTTCTGCTGTCGCGACACTTTCTTCCAATGGCGTCGTATCGCACTGCTGAGTTTTCTTGCACTCTCTTTTCTTTATCCGCTAATGGATATGCAAGCATGGGTGAAAGAACAACCTGCCATCAATGAACTGGCAGATTACTACGCACTGATGATGCTGACAGAAACAAATACTTCCACTGCCACAGTAGTCACAACTCCTGTTGCTATTCCCACACCCGGCCTGCTTGATATAATAAAGTTCATCTATTGGATTGGAATCCTTTTATTATCCGCACGATTTATGATCCAACTAAGTAGTATTTTCCACCTTGTCTTAAAAAGCAAGAGTATAAATGTAGACCAAATATCCATACGCAGTCTATCAGAACCTGCCAATCCATTCTCTTTCTGGCAATGGATTTTCATCTATCTGCCCGGACTGAAAGAAGATGAAAAACAAGAAATCCTGACGCACGAACAGACCCACGTCCGCCAATGGCATTCCATAGATGTCATTATCAGTGAAATAGTAAATATCATTTGCTGGATGAATCCTTTTGCATGGCTAATGAAAACAGAGATCAGACTCAATCTAGAATACCTTGCCGATCATAAAGTAATGGAATCCGGCACAAATAAGAAAGCATATCAATATCACCTTTTGGGATTAGCCAACCAGAACAGACAAACCGGTTTATATAATAATTTCAACTTATCACACTTAAAAAACAGAATTAAAATGATGAACAAAAAAAGAACCCGCACCACAGGGCATATCAAATATGCCTTGTTTGCACCGCTGACTGCTGCTCTACTCTTGGTCAGCAACATTGAAACCGTGGCACGGACAGCCGAAAGGTTAATCTATTCCACGGAAGAAAGCACCCCACGCCCCGAAAGGGAAGAAGTGGCATCTTTTGTCAACACAGTACAAGGTCTAGTGACTTTCACTATTACCGTAACCAATAGTGAAGGTAAGCCTCAACCTAATGTTACTCTGCAAATCAAACCGAGTGATGAAGTGAAAACTTTCAAAACCAATGCAGAAGGAAAAGCTACCATAGAAGTGGATATGACGACTCCCAAGTATGTTTCCCTAGACGTTTCCTCTCCTAAAAGTTCCAAACACCAATCACTTCTACTTTCAGCAAACAAACCGAATGTCACTGCCATTTTCGATACCGATGATGATATTGCCGCCTACATCAAAGCCGGCAAACAAATACGGATCAAGTTACAAATATCCAATAATGATAACCAACAACTTGCAGGAGTAGAACTTATTTCTTCTTCAACAAATGCCAAAGCCACGACAAACGCTCACGGAGAAGCTCAGTTAACAGTAGGAGTAGGCGAAACCATTGCCATTAACCATAAAGGTTATCAAGAAGGAAAATTCACGGTAAAAGAACTCTGCCCCATCAAAGATATGGAAAATCCGGAACTGGTGAGATTACTTCTTGTCGGAGAAGATCCCGTATACCAGATAGCAGACAATATGCCTGAATTCCCCGGAGGTATGACAGCCTGCTTGCAATATTTGGCACGCAACATAAAATATCCCGTAACAGCGCAAAAGGAAGGAGCACAAGGTAAAGTAATCGTACAGATGGTTATTGAAAAAGATGGTTCGGTAGATCATGTAAGCATTGTACGCAGCATTAGCCCCGAACTAGATGCTGAAGCAGCACGAGTTGTAAAATCCATGCCGAAATGGAAGCCGGCAACTGTAAAAGACAAAACAGTACGTTGCAGATATACTGTTCCTGTAACTTTCAAACTGCAATAAAGAGTATAAAAACAGAAAAGAGGCTGTTTCGAACAGCCTCTTTTCATCCCAAAAACATATTTCAAATTATTTCTTCATTTCCACAATGTGCGTCGGCGCTTGCTCCGCATTACGCTTCTCAGTCTGCTTCACAACATTTTCAGCCAACTCTATGAATGCACGTCCGGTAATGCTGTTCTCATTCAAAGCAGCGGGAGTACCCTTATCACCATTCTCACAAATACTCTGTACAATAGGGATTTGTCCCAACAAAGGCACATTCATTTCTTCCGCCAATTGCTTGGCTCCTTCTTTTCCAAAGATAAAATATTTATTTTCAGGAAGTTCGGCAGGAGTAAACCATGACATATTCTCCACCAGTCCCAAAATAGGTACATTTACTTTGTCATTGGTGTACATATTGATTCCTTTGCGTGCATCAGCCAAAGCTACCTGTTGGGGGGTGCTGACAATAACAGCTCCTGTAATAGCCAAAGTCTGCACCAAAGTAAGATGAATATCACTAGTACCCGGAGGAGTATCAAGAATAAAATAATCCAACTCGCCCCAGTCCGCATCTCCGATTAATTGCTTCAATGCATTACTAGCCATACCACCACGCCATAAAGTTGCTTGATCAGGATCAACAAAGAAACCAATGGAAAGCAATTTGATACCATACTTTTCAATCGGAATAATCAAATCACGACCATCAATCTGTTCGGCATAGGGACGAGCATCTTCCACTTGAAACATTTTAGGTACAGAAGGACCGAAAATATCAGCATCCAACAACCCCACTTTATAGCCCAATTTAGCCAGAGCCACTGCCAGATTAGCCGCCACAGTAGACTTTCCTACCCCACCCTTTCCGGATGAAACAGCAATCACATTTTTAACAAACGGGAGTAGCTTGCCCGGTTCGGGACGCGCCGCTTGGCGGCTCTCTGTCGCAATAGTTACCTGTACATCAGGTGAAACATAAGTATGAATAGCTGTTTCGGCAGCCTTTATC
>OGPL01003234.1_pt1 | contig 10621 bp, 9 predicted proteins | sample 1552901 | NCBI WGS metagenome assembly OGPL01 (sample SAMEA2580244, study PRJEB22360) | human gut metagenome | biome: human gut; feature: human-associated habitat; material: faeces | place: Denmark | collected 2008/2010 | reverse complement strand
ACATTGATCTGCGGATGCTACGGAAGAAAACCTTGGTTACTCTCCGGTAGAGATCCTAAATGTCCACCAGTATTACGTGAAGTTAAAGAAACTCATGAAATGGACTTTGTACGTGCCTGCAAGGAAAATGCCTCAAGCCGTATTCAGACTACTTCTCCCTTCAAAGAAGCAGGACCTTTCAATGAGATGGTAGTAATGGGAGTACTTGCTATCAGGCTTCAATCACTAAATCAAGAATTGTTATGGGATGGTCTCAACATGAAATTCACAAACATAGACCCTAATGCTACCATCCAAACAGTCATCAAAGATGGCTTTACGATTAAAGATGGGCATCCAACCTTCAATAAACAATGGACAGACCCAATAAATGCTCAAGCATTTGCTCAGGAATTAATCAAGCATACTTACCGAGATGGATGGAAGTTACCGGATATGCCCAATAATTAACTATTAAACATTAATTTAGAATCATGAGAAATCAATTTTATCCACTAATTTATAGTCTTATAGCCGGAGTTTTGGTATCTTGCAACGGCAATAAGAAAGTGCCTGTCATCTATCCGTTTGCCCGTTATGAATATTACAATCCTCAGGAAGAAGGAGAAAAAGGCCAGCTTCCTATGGACAAGAGAAATCAGGTGAGTATGTGGACTGCCGGCCTGAACTGGTATGCTTTGCCCAATCTGGTGGTAAAGGCTGATTATATGACCCGCCAAATCGGTACGGGCAAGGTATTCGGCAAAGGCAAATACAATAGTGAAAACGAGTTTTCCATCGGTATCGCCTATGTCGGTTGGTTTATAAAGAAATAATGCATTAATCTCAAATAATAACAATGAAAATGAAAAAGTATTTTTTGTACGTTGCAGCTTGCATGCTGTCTTTGGGCGGAATGATGTCCGCATGTAGTGATGGCGATGATCCTTCTAATGGAAATGGTAATGGCGCTGTAGAAGAAATTAACATTACCAAAGATAATGCTTCCAACTGGTATAGCTACATGATTAACGTTACTAATCTGTTGAAAGAAGATGCCGCAACGCTTTATGATGATTGGAAAACCAGCTATAACGGTGGAGAATCCTATGCTTCGATTTTTATCAATCATAATAATTCGGCTTACTTTGGTACTGCCAATAACTGCGTTCAGCAGATTATCGAAGGCTGCTGGGATATAGCCAATGAGGTAGGTGATGCAAAAATCGGTGACCCATACGATTTGTATGTAGCAGGAAAGTCGCAAGATGCCTTGTATGCTGTGGAATCTTGGTTTAGCTGGCACTCCCGCGAGGATTATTCAAACAATATCATTTCTATTTACAGTGCGATTTGCGGAACGAGAGATGTGAGAGTGAATAATGATGTAATGGATTTGACAAATTCCGTAATCGCTGCAAACTCTATTTATAATGTAGTCAAAGGCAATAATAGTGAGTTGGCAGATGATGTCCGGAAAGCCATCAAGAAAGCTCATGACGCTATCTTGGCTATTCCTGCTCCTTTCCGTAACCATATCAGTAGTGCAGAAGCATTGGCTGCCCAACAAGCTTGTGCGGATTTGGCTGATTTGTTGAATAACAGACTACTTCCGGAGATTACTCAGAAGAAAGATACGTATAATGATGCAGCATTGGACGGCGTTGTGAGTACTTATGTGAACGATGTGGTACTTCCCACTTATTTGGATTTGAAAAATGAAGTAGCTGTTCTGTTGGAGAAAGTAAGCACCTTACAGAAAAACCCGACCGATGCGAACTTTAAGGCTGCTGCAGCCCAATGGATTGTTGCCCGTAGGCCATGGGAAACAAGTGAAGCGTTCTTGTTCGGTCCTGTAGCCGATAAAGGTTTGGACCCCAATATGGATAGCTGGCCGCTGGATGCGGATGCGATTGTCAATATCCTGAACTCGGGAGACTTCACCAAGTTACAATGGAACGGCGAATTCATTACCGATGAAAATGGTGATCCGGTAGAGAGCATTGCATCCGCTCAGAATGTTCGTGGCTTTCATACATTGGAATTCCTTCTTTTCAAGGATGGCGATCCTCGTACGGCACCGACGGAATAAATCTCGGATATAATTGTGTGGACAAATAAGTAAAGGAGTGTATTGTCGTCTCCTTTACCTATTTGTTGTGTTCTGATATTTTGTGTAAAATAAACTCTGTTGCTTATGAGAGATTTAGAAAAACGTTTGTTTCCATTGCTGCTTGGCTTGTTGCTTTGCTGTGCTTGTGAGGGCGATACTTATGATATATTGGATATAGAAGTACCGGGCGGTTATGAGTTGTCTGCCGGTACGGCCACTGTATTTATGCGTTCTTCCAAGGCATACGACACCCCGGCCGACTGGGTGACGGGAGTCTATAACTCACGTTTCAATAACGGAGACGGACTTTACGATGATGTCCGTACCAGCACTAACGGAACGGGCGGCGGTTTAGGACCTGTCTATGCCGGATATTCTTGCGGCAGTTGCCATCATAACGCAGGTCGTACGCGTCCTACGTTATGGAGCGAGGGAGGATCGGGCAGTAGCGGTTTCTCTTCTATGCTGATATATATCACCCGCAAGAACGGTGCTTTCTTTCCCAATTACGGGCGTGTGCTTCACGACCAGTCCATTTATGGCGTAAAGGCGGAAGGAAAGCTGAAAGTGGAATATACCTATGAGGATTTTAAGTTTCCCGACGGTACTCCTTATCAGCTTGCCAAGCCTACTTATACGATAACGGACTGGTATGCGGAAGAAATAAAACCGGAGGATTTGTTCTGTACGGTTCGCATCCCCCTGCGGCATGTGGGAATGGGACAGATGATGGCGCTCGATCCGAAAGAGATTGAGGCGCTTGCTGCCAAAAGCAATTATCCCGAATACGGCATTAGCGGACGCTGTAATTACATTACGGAGAAAGGTGTGAAGAGTTTGGGATTGTCGGGTAACAAGGCACAGCATGCAGACCTGACCGTAGAATTGGGTTTCTCCAGCGATTTGGGAGTTACCAACAGCCGTTATCCGGAAGAAATCTGTGAAGGGCAATTGCAAATGGAACAGGGCAGTATGATGGGGCTGTCTTATGATCAGTTGGATGTATCGGCAGAGGATATGGAGGATGTGGACCTCTACTTGCAATGCCTGGGGGTACCGGCCCGCCGCAATGTGGATGACGAACAGGTTATCAAAGGCGAGCAGAAGTTCTATGAAGCCAAATGCCACCTTTGCCATGTCACCACCTTGCATACCAAACCGCGCGGCAGCTCTTTGTTGATGGGAACGCAGCTCCCTTGGTTGGGCAGCCAGACCATTCATCCGTATTCGGATTTCCTGCTCCATGATATGGGTTCGGAAATTATGGGTGTGGGATTGAATGACAACTATGTCAGTGGTCTTGCACGCGGCAATGAATGGCGTACCACTCCGTTGTGGGGTATCGGCTTGCAGGAGATTGTAAACGGGCATACTTATTTTCTGCATGACGGACGTGCCCGTAATTTGGTTGAGGCCATTATGTGGCATGGCGGTGAGGCGGAGGCTTCCAAGAATCTGTTTAAGAATATGAGTAAGGAAGATCGTGATGCGTTGGTTGCATTTATCAATTCACTATAATAACAAGTTACACAGTATTTAAATAAGAAACGATATAATCGTATGAAGAAATTAATATTATTGGCTTCGTTTGCCGCTATGCCGTTGATGGCAATGGCACAGCACGAAGAAGATACGGAGAATGGCGTGGTGTCGTTGGACGGGAGGGAAGGTTTTACTATTTCCAGCAAGAAAGGCGACTTTGTTTTCAAACCCTATTTGCTGGTACAGACAAGCGCCAATCTGAACTGGTATGATGATGAAGGCTTAGATAAGGCATATAATCAGGATAATTTCGCCAATTCCGGTTTCTCGGTACCTTATGCGGTGTTGGGCTTTACGGGTAAGGCTTTCGGAAAAGTGTCTTTCAACCTATCCATCAATGCGGCGGCCAGCGGTGGTGCTTTGTTGCAGCAGGCCTGGTTTGACGTGCAGTTCAAGAAGCAGCTGGCATTGCGTGTAGGCAAGTTCAAGACACCTTTCTCGCATGCCTACCTGACTACGTTGGGCGAGACATTACTGCCGCAGTTGCCGGTTTCGTTGACTTCTCCAGTCATCATGCCTTATTCGCTGAATGCTGTTACCCCGAACATGGCTACCGGTTTTGACCTGGGGGTGGAACTGCATGGATTGATAGGCGAGAAGTTCGGCTATGAGGTCGGCTTGTTCAACGGTACGGGAATTTCTGTGAATACAGCATCAAAAACTATCAGTGACGACTGGCACATTCCGTCTTTGCTCTATGCAGGTCGTCTGACTTATATGCCTAAAGGAGTGATGCCTTCTACGCAAGGTAATCCGAACCGCCTGCATGAAGATAAGATGCTTTTCGGCCTGTCCGGTTCTGTTAATGTAGAGAGTGAAAATGAGAGTACAAACGACATGCGTGTCGGATTGGAGTTTGCCATGTTGAAGAACAAACTTTATTTGGCTGCCGAGGCGTATTATATGAATGTAGGTTTCACCAAACGTCAGAAGATTGATGAGACATATCATTATTTAGGCGGTTATGTGCAGGGCGGTTATTTTGTGGCTCCTCGTGTTCAGGTAGCCGCACGTTACGACTTCTTCAACCGTAACGGTACCGGTGACGACGGTTTCCTGAACATGCCGGCTGTGGGTATGAATTATTTCTTCAAAGGTTGCAATTTGAAGTTGCAGGCTATGTATCAGTATACAGCCCGTTGGGGACATGACACACAGCTCGATCGCGATAATGATAACTTGGGGCTGGCCACGCATTCCGCGACCGTTTTGCTGCAATACACATTCTAACAGATTGAAAAAAGGATTTATCTATGAAGAAACATATTCTTTTCTTATCGTTGTTCATATTCGTTTTCGCTTCCTGCGACGAGGGCAGGCTCTATCAGGACAGGCTCATTGTTCCGGAAGAAGGGCGTGTAGTGAAACTGCACGTGAATATGAGCGGAGTGGATACATGGCCGGACGGCTATACGGTGGTTCTTGCAGGTTTCAACAATGAGAAGGAGTATTCGCTGATTGCAAAATCTATTCCGAATAATGGTGACGTAGACTTGCTGATGGCCGGAATCGGCGAAGAGGTTACCTCTATTGAGCTTTGTGTGACAAACCGTATACGCGAGCGCGTGTATTCATTTTACACGCAAGATTTTTCTACTGTAGATGCAGATACTACCCAATTGGATGCCGGGACAATCGATGCCGGTATGTTCAACGCCGTTCAGCAGGGGATTTTTATTGGTAAGTCGTGTGTAGGTTGTCATGGAACCAGTACGACTGCCGCTGCTGGACTGAACTTGAAAGAAGGTGTCAGCTATGATGGCTTGGTCAACCGTCCTTCCGTTGTAAGCCCAGAATGGATGCGGGTCAGTCCGGGAAATTCCGATGAAAGTATGTTGTATCAGATCCTTGCTTCCCCTATCAGCAAGGAGTGGGGACACGACCATTCGCAAGAGATAGAATCGTCGATAGCATTGGAAATGCTTAAAGACTGGATAGACTCCGGGGCCGAAGAATAACTTTACCAACAATAACGAAAACCAATATTGTTATGAACAATAGACAACAAAGGCAAACTGAAAATGCATCAGCCGAAATCTTTAAATATGATGCGGACAACGGTGTTTCGGAATATCATGTGATGATACATGCACGTTGCCCGGAAGACACATACGAGCAACAATTGAATGCAGTAGTGAATGCTTACTTCGCTTTACTAGAGGGTGAAATACGTGGTGCTGTTGCTGTTTTCAAGCGTTATTTCCTGAGCGATGCCGCCAACCAATCGGATATGCTGCTGGCGCTTACCACAGAGAGTTCGGACTGCGCATTTTCCATTGTGGAGCAGCCGCCGCTGAATGGAACCAAGATTGCATTATGGGTGTATTTGCAGTCCGGAGTACAGACAAGAGTGCTTCACAACGGATTATTTGAGGTGAGGCATGGCGCTTACCGCCATCTTTGGAGTGGCAATGCTTTCAATCGTGCGGCCAACTCCGAATATCAAACCCGCCTGTTGCTGAATGACTACGTGATGCAGCTTATGGAACAGGGATGCAAATTGGCGGACAATTGTATCCGTACTTGGTTTTTCGTGCAGAATGTGGACGTGAACTATGCCGGAGTGGTGAAAGCTCGCAATGAAGTGTTCATCACACAGAACCTGACGGAGAAGACGCACTACATTTCGAGCACCGGTATCGGCGGGCGCCATGCCGACCCGAAAGTGTCGGTGCTGATGGACACGTATGCCGTCGACGGGATAAAGTCCGGACAGGTTCATTTTCTGTATGCGCCCGCGTATCTGAATCCCACTTATGAGTATGGCGTCAGTTTTGAACGAGGCACGTATGTGGACTACGGCGATCGCCGCCAAGTCTTCATTTCCGGTACGGCAAGCATCAACAACAAGGGCGAAGTGGTGCATCCAGGCAACATCCGCAAGCAGACCGAACGGATGTGGGAAAACGTGGAGGCCCTCTTGAAGGAAGCGGACTGTACGTTCGATGATTTGGGGCAGATGATTGTCTATTTGCGTGATATTGCTGATTATGCAGTCGTCAAGGAGATGTATGACAAGCGTTTCCCCGCTACTCCCAAAGTGTTTGTCCATGCGCCGGTATGCCGTCCGGGCTGGCTGATAGAAATGGAGTGCATGGGGGTAAAGGCGCTTGAAAACAAGGAGTATGCTCCTTTCTGAATTGAAACAAGAACCGGATAATAGTCAGCATTCATACTTAATCAGGCCAATAACTGATGTCACATAACTTGAAACGATTACTCATCGCTGTATATATCTGCCTCGTATGTCTGCTTGCCATAGCTACTTTCCTGGAGCAGGCATGCGGGACAGATTTTGTAGAAAAGTATATATATCATACTTTTTGGTTTTGTTGTCTCTGGGGGATTCTGGCTGCTCTGGCTGTTATGGCATTCATCAGACGGCAGCTATGGAAGCATTTTCCCACATTGTTGTTGCATGGTTCCTTCCTTGTGATTTTGGCGGGAGCCATGCTTACGTTTGTCGGCAGCCGGAAAGGATATGTGCACCTTACCGTAGGAAATAAAGTAGGTAGCTTTGTGGAACAGGAGAGCGGCCGGAGGATAGATTTACCCTTTACATTACTCTTGGACAGCTTTCGGGTGGAACACTATCCCGGTACGGAAGCTCCTGCGGATTATGTCAGCCATATTCGTATCTTGCGGTCGGGGCAGGATACGGACAGTGCCTCTTGCAGCCGCACCGTTTCCATGAACCGTATTCTGTCCGAACAGGGTTTCCGCTTCTATCAGTCGTCTTTTGATGAAGACAAACGAGGTAGTTGGCTGACAGTGAACTATGACCCTTGGGGAATAGGAGCTACCTATGCAGGGTATGTACTGCTGGGAATTTCTATGATTGGACTACTCTTCAGCCATAGGGGAGAATTCCGCAGGCTGATGAATCATCCGTTGCTTAGGGAGGGGGGCGTGTTCTGTCTTTTGCTGTTGGCGGGAAGTATGCAGGTGCAGGGACGGACGCTTCCGGCTTTAAGCATCAGGCAGGCGGATAGTCTGGCTTATGAACAGGTTATTTACCATGACAGGGTAGTGCCCTTCAATACGCTTGCTCGTGATTTTGTGGTGAAACTGACAGGACGGCCGTCCTATGCGGGTTTAACTCCCGAACAGATTATCGGCGGATGGTTGCTGCGTCCGGAAGTGTGGCAGTACGAACCGATGATTTGTATTAAGAATCGGGAGCTATGCCGTTTGTTGAACCTGAAGACGCCTTATGCTTCTGTGGCCGACTTGTTTGACGGACAGCGGTATCGTTTGCAAGACTTCTGGCAGGGCAGACAGGAAACCGGCCGGAAAATGTCCCCTTTGGAAAAGGCAATCGTAGAAACGGACGAAAAGGTGGGATTAATTCTGATGCTCCAAAAGGGAACCTTGATTCGCCCTTTGCCTAAAGACGGCAGCGTGAAGCCGTTGCCATTGTCAAAGATACGTGCGGAGCTTATCTACAACCGTATTCCTTTTAGTAAATGCCTGTTCATGTTCAATCTGACGGTTGGTTTGCTGGCATTCTTCCATTTGGTATATTGCGGTCTGCGCCATTCTTCGGAGCGGAGTGGTTTGTCACGCCGGATAAACCGTTTTCTTGTTGTGGCTCTTTATGCGGCATTCCTTTTCCAGCTCTTTGGATATGGTCTGCGTTGGTATGTGGGCGGACGCATTCCGTTGAGCAACGGATATGAGACGATGCAGTTTATGGCCTTGTGTACACTGGTGTTGGCGTGCTTGTTTCGCCGTAGGTTTCCGTTTACGGTTCCTTTCGGCTTTCTGCTTTCGGGATTTGCGCTACTCGTTGCTCATTTGGGGCAGATGAATCCGCAGATTACCCCTTTGATGCCTGTACTTGTGTCTCCATGGCTCAGTATGCACGTTTCGCTGATAATGATGTCCTATGCGCTTTTTGCCTTTATAATGCTGAATGGAATACTTGCTCTGTGCATTCGCAGACATGAGAGGATGCTGATGCTTCTCAGCCGTCTCTTGCTCTATCCGGCGAATTTCTTCTTGGGTGCAGGCATTTTCATGGGAGCTGTTTGGGCAAACGTGTCGTGGGGGCGGTACTGGGCGTGGGATCCTAAAGAGGTTTGGGCATTAATCACGTTCCTCGTGTACGGAATGGCATTTCATTCGAAGAGCCTGTCCGCTTTCCGCAGGCCGTTATTCTTTCACATCTATATGATTGCGGCTTTCCTTACAGTATTGATGACCTATTTCGGGGTGAATTACGTCTTGGGTGGCATGCATAGCTATGCAAATGCCTGATTAGAACGGTGATGTTACCTATTTATAATGACTGCCGTTCTTTAATATACCTATATCGAGTGATTGCGGCATCGGATGCAATGGCGTATCTTTGCAATATCAGATTTAAAGAATGAATTAGTTAGTCATAATTACGTAACCACTTTTATGAAGATAAAAGGATCCCCGCTTTCCGATGCGATATCGTGAGACGGGGATTATTTATGATTCCACACGAATACTCCTGAATTATCAGGCTGTATTATTTCTTCCAGACAGGCTCTGCAAAAAATAAGTTCAAAGGTTTCGGTATATGCTAAAGGTTGGTAGAGTTTGTACCATCAGATGGTACGACGTGTACCTTACTATGGTATGAAGAATACCTTACTGTGGTACAAGCCGTACCACAGTAAGGTATTCTTCATACCAAAGCATGGTCTTGATTTGGTATATGTATGCTGTTGATTGCGAGCTCGTTGTGTGACTCCTTTTATAGTGAATCTTTGATGTCCTGCAATTCCACCAGTTTGTTCACAATGGCATAAATGGTGAGACCGGCGGGAGAGTGTATTTGCAACTTGCGTGCAATGTTGCGGCGGTGAGTAATGACGGTGTGGATAGAGAGATACAGTTTGTCGGCAATCGCTTTATTGGTCATGCCCTTTACAACGCAAGTAATGATTTCCTTTTCGCGTTGGCTGAGCGTTTCCTGTTCGTTGTCTTTCTCTTCTTCCTCTTCAGCGTGGAGAAGGTGGTTGATTTTACCGGTAATTGCCTCAAGATCGTCACAGATAGCAATGCTTTCATCATACTCTTTCAAAGCATTGTTGTCTATGACGGAACATACCAATGCAATGTATTTGGTGCTGTTCTTACTGTGGTCTGCTTTAAAGGAAGGCAGGTCGAACCAGCCGCCGAAAGTAGGGTTTACGATTACAATGTCGGGAGTATGGAGATAAGTATAGTTCTGTAACGCTTCCGGTGAAGACACCTCAATGGGGTGTGCGTTCAGATTGGGAATACGTTTGAGCACTGCCGCAAGACCACTTCGTACAATGACCGAAGTTTCTGCAACAACTATTTTCAGAGAAATATTATTGTTCATCTTTCAGCCTTTTTTCTATTTGTGCTACTGCAGGAACAAACATATAATCTTCCACCTGACAATGTGAAGCAAGATCCTGTTCGCAGTTGAAGATGTCGAACAGGACGGCGTTCAGGAGATTATTGTTTTCTTTTTCGGGATAGTATTTGATAATGATATTTTTCAGCTCTTTCAGTTTGGTATCTATCTGATTGTGCTTACTGGCAAAGGTGGCAATGTCGTATTCGTCGGACAGTCTGCCTTGCAGTAACTGTTCTACGTAAGTAAAGACGGCTTCATTTTCGTATTCCATGTGGCGGCGCACTTCTTTGGCATACTCATCAAAGAATTTGAGAATGAGGTAGGCCACATCGTTGTCTCTGGAGCAGTCTATGGCTTCTATCAGTTTGCGGCGCATGGCAGGCAGGTTGAAATCGAGAAAGTAGGTGTGCGCACGCTTCAGATAATCCATGAGTGCCGGAATAGAGAATGAGTCGTTGTCAATACTGTAAGAGTATTGCTCCTCGCTGATGAAATTGGCTACGGCGAGGAAAGTGCGGTAGTCTACATGCTGGCTCTCACAGACATCCTTTACGCTCTTGTCTCCGAATCTAAGCGACAAACTAGGAGCTACCTGCAATATGTCCCCGAGAAGTGGAAAACGC
>OGPL01003233.1_pt1 | contig 10621 bp, 9 predicted proteins | sample 1552901 | NCBI WGS metagenome assembly OGPL01 (sample SAMEA2580244, study PRJEB22360) | human gut metagenome | biome: human gut; feature: human-associated habitat; material: faeces | place: Denmark | collected 2008/2010 | reverse complement strand
GGTGTAGATCGAGTCGTAGTAGCGCCACGATGTGACGGGGGCCACGGCAATCGCCATGCGGAATAGCCCGTGGCCTTTCATCGCGCAGCCCAGTGCCATGAACCCGCCGTACGACCAGCCGTAGATGCCGATGCGTGCAGGGTCGACGTAGGGCTGTGAAGCCATGTAGCGGGCAAACGAGAGCTGGTCTTCGACCTCCTGCGCCCCGAGGCGCCCGTAGGTCGATTTCTTGAACTTCTCGCCCCGGAACCCGGTGCCCCGGCCGTCGGCGCAGACCACGATGTAGCCTTTGTCCGTGAGCGCATCCTCCCAGTCGAGCGACCAGCGGTCGCTTACCGACTGCGAGCCGGGCCCCGAATACTGGGTCAGCAGCACGGGGTAACGCTGCGATGCATCGAAGCCGCGGGGCTTGACGATGTAGGCGTTGAGCGTGTCGCCGCGCTCGGTCGTGAAGGTGAAGAACTCCCGGACGGGGCGCTGTACGGCCGCCAGCTCTTCGCGAAGTTTGCGGCTGTCGGCCAGCGTGCGGATGGGGTTGCCTTCGTTGTCGCAGACTTCGACCCGGTTGGGGGTCGTGGCGTTGGAGAAGGTCGAGATGTAGTATTTCATCCCGGCACTCGGGGCGATGGCGTAGTAGCCCTCGCCGGTCGTCAGACGGCGCTTGTCCTTGCCGTCGAGCCGTACGCTGTACAGGTTGCGGCGCAGCGGAGAGGTTTCGGTCGAGAGGTACCAGACCCGTTTGCCGTCGGTGCCGACCACGTCGGTCACCTCCCAGTCGCCTTTGGTTACCTGGGCGAGCAAACCCTTGCGGATGCTGTAAAGGTAGAGGTGCATGTAGCCCGTGTGTCCCTCCTGCCGTACGAGGAAGCGGTCGCCGTCGATGAAGGTGACGGTCTTGTCATCCACGCGCTCGACGTATTGCTGCGAGCGTTCGTCGTAGATCGTGCGCTGGGCGCCGTTGGGTTCGCAGAGGATCACCTCGAAGGTGTTCTGCCTGCGGTTGAGGCGGAAAAAGTAAAGCCGTCCGTCTGGTGTCCAGCCGATGCGGGGAATGTACTGGTCGGTCTCGCCGCCCGTGTCGATGCGCTCCCGTGTCCCGGTTGCAAGGTCGCAGACCCACACTTCGACCGTCGAATTTCGCTCGCCGGCCTTGGGGTATTTGAAGGAGTAGGCCTGGTTGTAGAGCTTGCCGTCGAAGCGCATCATTTCCATCAGGGGCACTTCCGATTCGTCGAAACGCAGGTAGGCGATGCGGCGGCTGTCGGGCGAGAAGGCATAGGCTCTGGTGAAGCCGAACTCCTCCTCGTAGACCCAGTCCGTGGTGCCGTTGATGACCGAGTTCCACGCCCCGTCGTCAGTGATGCGGCGCGTGCGCTTGCCCGCGGTATCGTAGACATAGAGGTCGTTGCGGTCGGAATAGGCGATCAGCTTGCCGTCGGGCGAGAACGAGGCGTCGCGCGGGGCTTCGGCCTCGCGGAGTACGGGCATCAGGCTGTTGCCCGAGGCCAGGAAATAATCGGTCGTGTAGGAATGGCGGTAGATCGGCCTGGCGCCCGAGGCGATGAGTATCTGCCGTTCGTCGGGCGAGAAGGCGTAGTCCGTGACGACGAGGTTGGCCGTCGGCTTGGGGAGCATCTGCTCGCCCGCCCCGCCCCCGCGGGGGCGTAGCCGTAACGGACGATGTTGTTGCCTTCGAGGATGGTATAGTGTTCGCCGTCGGCCATCGAGCGGATGCCACGGACGGTTTCGTTCATCGAGCGCAGGCGTGCGATCTCGGCATATTCGCCCCGCGCCTGTACCGTACCTGTGCCGACCGCTGCGGCTGCGAGGAGTGTGAAAAGTTGTGCCTTCACGTGGGAATCGGGTTTAAATGTCCTCTACTTCGAAATCGTAGCCGAGGCGTTTGCCCGTGACGAATTTCGAGTTGTCCATCTTGGTGTTGAACTGGTCGACCGTCACGCGTTTGTTGTCCTCGTAGGGCGGCATCAGCAGGTCGAAGTTCAGGGCGAACCAGATCGCCGGTTCGAGGATGCCGATCAGGGCTTCGCGGTCGATCTCGGCCTTGCCGAAGTTCATCGCCCGCATCGAGGTCTGCTGTTTGCCCTCGACGAAATAGCGGCGCTCGCGGTTGATGAAGATACGCCCGATGAGGTAACCTTCGTCAGCGTTGCGGTTGAACTTGAACGAGTCGGAGAGGAAATTGTAGATGTTGATCAGGCCGCAGTAGGAATTTTCGCGGTCGGACTGTACGTAGGGGTTCTGCCAGATCAGGTGGTTGGCGTCGAATTCGAAGACGTCGGTGTGCATCTGGAAAATGAGAATGTCGTTGGCCACCTGCAGCTGCGCCTCGAATTTTCCGCGGTCGCGGTATTCGAGCCTGACGCGGCGGTCGAGCTTGCCGTCGAGTTCGTCGTCCATCTCCGATGCCATTTCGAACAGCGTTTCCTTCAGTTCGTTGAAGGCTGCGAAGGTGTTGTCGAAGACCCGTTGCTTGAGGGTCGACTTGCGGATGATCGTATCCAGGATCTTGCTCCTGAGCGGTGTCGTTTCCATGCTATGCTGTTTTTATTTTATGCGTATCTGTTGCCCCTTTTCGAGCGTGCTGCCGGGCTTGAGGCGGTTGAGTTTTTCGATCGAACGGGTGCGGATGGCGTAGGACTGGCCTACGGCATAGGCCGTTTCGCCCTGGCGGCAGATGTGGGTGTGGGCATTGCCCTCCCAGCGCTTCTTCTTGCGCTCGATGTAGACCACCTCGCCGGTCAGCGGCTGTGCCTTCTTGTCTTTCAGGTCGTTGAATTTACGCAGGTTGCGAGCCGAAATGCGGAACTTCTGCCCGATATTCTCGAACGTGTCGCCCTCCTTGGCCAGCACGTAGTGTACGCCGTTGGTCTGGTAGACGTTGTAGCCGTTGTGGGCGTTGATCGTCACCCGGTAGTTGTCCGGGTCGATGGCCGGCGAAGCTCCTGCGGCCGGTTCGACGCTGCTCTGGTCGGCGAACCACCCTTCGGGGTCGGTTACCTTGCGTCCCATGCGCGAGGCGTAGAGCCGCTCGCCGTCGGGCCGGTCGAGCAGGTAAAGCTGGTTCTCCTCGATGATGCGCGTGAGCCGCTGCGCGTAGTCGGGTGCCGTGGCGTAGCCGGCGGCTTTGAGCCCCCGCGCCCAGCTCTTGTAATCGTCGGACGAGTAGGCGAACAGCGAGTCGTAGCGCGGCTGCGAATCGAGAAATTCGGCATGATCCCTGTACGACGCCTCGACCGAGGGGTAGCTGCGGAAGCACTCCCCCTTGGCGTCGTCGTCGTAATAGACCTTGTCGCCCGTCCAGTTGCGCTTGCACTTGATGCCGAAATGGTTGTTCGATTGCAGCGACAGCCAGCTGTTGCCGCAGTCGGACTCTAGGATGCCCTGCGCCATGGTGATGCTGGCGGGGATGCCGTACCGCTCCATGTGGGCCACGGCGATGGATTTGTAGCGGTCGATATATTCCTCGCGGGTCTGCCGCACCTGTGCCGGGAGGCTTTGTACGACTATCAAAAGGATTCCTGCGAGCGATATTGCTTTTTTGGAAAAATTCATTATCTTTGTTTAATCTTTACGGACAAAGGTATGATTTTCCCACGAGAATTACAATATAAAATGCACTGCTGAGCTATGTTTACCGAAACCGCAAACAAGATCTTCAACCGCGCCATCGGGGATTACCATCGGTGGGACGATGTGGATCATCCGATCGAAAATCCCTATGAGCCGGGTTCGCTCGAACACCTGTTATACCATAAAAACTGGATCGACACCGTGCAGTGGCACCTGGAGGATATCATCCGCGACCCGCAGATCGACCCCGTGGCCGCACTGGCCATCAAGCGCCGTATCGACAAGTCGAACCAGGATCGTACCGATATGGTGGAATATATCGATTCGTACTTGCTCGACAAATACAAGGACGTGGAACCCCGGCCCGATGCCAGGCTCAATACCGAGACCCCGGCGTGGGCGATCGACCGTCTGTCGATCCTGGCGCTGAAGATTTACCACATGGCATGCGAAGCCGAGCGTACGGACGTCGGTGACGCCCACCGTGCGGCGTGCCGGAAGAAGCTCGACGTGTTGCTGGCGCAGCAGGTCGACCTTTCGGGGGCGATCGAAGAGCTGATCGGGGACATCGAGGCCGGCCGCAAGTATATGAAGACCTATAAGCAGATGAAGATGTATAACGACCCGGCGTTGAACCCGGTGCTTTATGGGCAGAAAAAATAAGAGACTTCCGCGTCATCTGGTCGTTTTCCGGACTTCGGCGATGGGGGATGTGGCGATGCTGGCGCATGCGCTGCGGGCTTTGAAGGAGGCCTATCCCGACCTGAGGGTGACGGTAGCGACAAGACCCGTGTTTCGAGCCTTTTTTACAGGGCTCGATCTCGGTTTTATGGATGTAGATATCAAGGGTGTGCACCACTCCCTGCGGGGAATGTGGCGCCTGGCCGCCGATGCGCGGCGCCTGGGGGTGGATGCCGTGGCCGACGTGCACGGCGTGCTGCGCTCGGTGATGTTCCGCACCGCCCTGTGGCTGCGCGGAGTCCCCGTGGCGGCCATCGAGAAGGGGCGCGAGGAGAAAAAGGAGTTTATCCGCAAAGGTGGCCGTGACGTGAAGCCCGCCAAGCATACCGTCGTCCGCTATTGCGACGTGTTCCGGAAACTGGGGTTCGTGTTCGACGACCCCGTGCCGGCCCTGCGGCGCTGCCGTCCCAACCCGATGGGGGAGAAGACGGGTACCTGGATCGGCTTCTCGCCGTTTTCGGCGCAGCAGGGGAAAACCTATCCCACGGCGCTCGGGCGGGAGGCGGTGCGTCTGTTGGCCGAACGCTACGACCGGGTGTTCATACACAGCGGAGGCGGAGCCGAAGCGGAGTTCGCGCGGGAAATGGAGCGTGCGTACCCCAATGTGACGGCGCTGTTCGGACGGGTCGGGATAGACGGCGAATTAGACCTGATTGCCAACCTGGACTGCGTGGTGGCGATGGATTCGCTCGTCATGCACATGGCCTCGCTTGTGGCGACGCCCGTAGTGTCGGTATGGGGTGCTACCCATCCCGGGCTGGGGTTCTTCGGCTATGGTTGCGACCCGCGCGGCATCCTGCAGGCCGATATGGAATGCCGTCCCTGTTCGGTCTTCGGGAACAAGCCGTGCCGTTACGGGGATTACCGCTGCCTGTATGCCGTGACGCCCGCCATGATTGCGGAGCGGGTGGCCGAAATGGTCGGTGAATAGGTTCGCCGTGGATATGCAAACAGCCCTCCGGATCAGGGGGGCTGTTTTTTTTGTGATGTTTGCGGGGGGGGGCTGTGCCGGGCACCTTTTCAGAACTGCCCCTTTATTTCCGCGGACGGGCGACGATGCCGTTTGGTACGGCGCGTTCGCCGGCATGGTCGAAGCGGCGGTTGTCGCTGGGGTGGCTGACCACCCCTTCCTGTGCCGTCCAGAGTGCCGAAGAGCCGCCGCCGTCGAGGTTGAGGGCGTCCGTGAGCCCCAGCAGGCGGGCGATGTAAGCCGTTTCGGCGATCGTAGCGCCGGCAGCCTGGCCTTTGGCGCGGCCGTCGATCACGGCCATCACCACCTCGCCGTTCGGGCGCTTGCCGATCAGCGAACGCGGGTGGCGGTGGGTATAGAAGCTGTCGCCGGAGTCGTATTCGATGATCTTGCCTCCGCTGACCAGCAGGGGCCCGGCTGCGAGCGCCGCGCGGTAGCGGCGGGCTATGCGGGGGTATTGGGTGGTGTCGCAGGCGAAAATGGCGACGTCGTGCCCCTGTTTGTCCCGGATGGCGATGATGCCGTTGGTGCGCATGAGTTCGCCGGGCGTCGTGCGGCCCAATACCCGGCAGTCGACCATCACGAAGGTGATGGGCGTAAAGGTTTTCATGTTGAAATAGCTGCCGTTGATGGCTGCTGTGGCGTCGGCGGCTTCGCCCATGCGGCCCGTGGTTTCACCCTTGCCGTCGAGCTGTACGATCTGCGTGGCGAAGTGCCGTGCGGGGTAGCTGACGACCGAGATGCTCTGCCGCGAACCGAACATCTCGACCTGGGCGTAGCGGCACGCGGCACCCCGGCCGAGGTCGGTGGTATGCCAGTCGGCGGTGACGAAGGCGATGGAGTCGCCGGGCGTTTGTGCCGCGGCCGGGAGGGTGAACAGGAGCAGCAGGGCTGCGAAGAGTATTCTGGCCATAGTTGCAGTGTGGTTGACGGATTCAAATTTAACGAATAAAACCTATTTGGACAAGCCGTTTCCCGGAACTGTTTGCGGGGCCGCCCTCCGGTAAATGAAACGCGCCCTCCGGGATTGCGGAAGGCGCGTGTGACCGCAGGGGGCTGCGGCTATTCGTTGGCTTTGGTGTAGACGGCGCCGTTGCTCTCGATCGTCAGCGTATAGATGCCGTCGGCATCCTTGGCGATGGTGGCCGTTTCGGTGAAGTCGATGGTCTGACCGTTGCCGATACTTTGGCCTTTGAGCAGGATTTTGCCGGCTTCGCCCTGCAATTCCCACGACGTGTAGCGCAGCGTGGCCATGTTGATCGACTGCGCCTCTCCTTCGACCATGATCCGGATGCCCATGACGCCATCGGGGTCGATCGGGTCGGGCATCGTCCAATTGCCGACAGCCTCGGCATAGGTGGGGTCGGTGGCCACTTTCGAGGCGGCCGCGCCCTCTTCGAGTTTGCCGCTGTAATTGACCGTGACGGGCGCTCCCAGCAGCAGGCCGTTGGCCTCGCTTTTGTCGGCATCCATGGTCGAGAAGGTGAATGTCCCCTCGGCATTTTCGACGGTTACGGTGTTCATCGACGCATCGGTGATGGTGCCGGTGAAGCTCTTGGGGGTGTTGTCGCTGCAGGCTGCCAGGCCGCACAAGGCGATGGCCGCGACCATGATTTTCATGCGTTTCATCGTTCGTATGGTGTTTTAAAGGTTTAACGCTTTCGGATATATTCGTCGATGGCCTTTGCCGCCGTGCGGCCGGCACCCATCGCCAGGATTACCGTGGCGGCTCCCGTCACGGCGTCGCCGCCCGCGAAAACCCCTTCGCGTGACGTGGCGCCGCGTTCGTCGGCGGTGATGCAGCCGCGCCGGTTGGTTTCGAGCCCTGCGGTTGTGGCGGCCAGCAGCGGATTGGGCGAGGTTCCCAGCGCCATGATCACCACGTCGCATTCGATTTCGAACTCCGAGCCCTCCTTCACCACCGGCGAGCGGCGGCCGCTTTCGTCGGGTTCGCCCAGCTCCATCTCCACGCACCGCAGGCCCGTCACCCAGCCTTTTTCGTCGCCGAGGACCTCGGTGGGGTTGGTCAGCATGCGGAAGCGGATGCCCTCCTCCTTGGCGTGGTGAACCTCCTCGACGCGCGCCGGAAGCTCTTTTTCCGAACGGCGGTAGACGATCGTGGCCTCTGCACCCAGCCGTTTGGCCGTGCGCACGGCGTCCATCGCCACGTTGCCGCCGCCCACGACTACGACGCGCTGTCCGACGTAGATCGGGGTGTCGTACGCCTTGTCGTAGGCATGCATCAGGTTGGCCCGCGTGAGGAACTCGTTGGCCGAAACCACGCCGTTGAGGTTCTCGCCCGGGATGCCCATGAAGCGGGGCAGCCCGGCGCCCGAGCCGATGAATACGGCGTCATAGCCTTCGTCGTCCAGCAGCGAGTCGATCGTCACGGTGCGGCCCACGATCACGTCGGTCTCGATCCCGACGCCCAGCCGTTCGACCTGGGCGATCTCGCGCGCCACGATCCGCTCCTTCGGGAGGCGGAATTCGGGAATGCCGTAAACCAGCACGCCGCCCACCTTGTGCAGCGCCTCGAAAATCTTCACTTCGTAGCCCATGCGGGCCAGGTCGCTGGCGCAGGCCAGCCCGGCCGGCCCCCTGCCGATGACGGCGACCTTGCGGCCGTTGCGCACGGCGGCAGGCTGCACGGGGGCGCCGTGTTCGAGTTTCCAGTCGCCGACGAAGCGTTCGAGCTTGCCCACGGCGACCGGTTCGCTCTTGATGCCCAGGATGCACGAGCCTTCGCACTGGCTCTCCTGCGGGCAGACGCGGCCGCAGATCGACGGCAGCGAACTGTCCTCGGAGATGATGTCGGCTGCCTCCTGCAACCGCCCTTCGTGCAGGGCGGCGATGAAGTCGGGGATGCGGATGCCTACGGGGCAGGCCGCCACGCAGCGGGGATTCTTGCAGCGCAGGCAGCGCGAAGCTTCGAGTGTGGCCTCTTCGAGGTCGTAGCCGTAGCAGACCTCCTCGAAATTGGTCGCACGGATCGCCGGGTCCTGTTCGCGCACCGGCACGCGGGGTATTTTGTTTGCCATGTGATAGCAGATGAAAGGTTAAAAGTGAAAGGTGAAAAGTGAAAGGTGAAAAGCGGGAAGTTCTATGCGGGAGATAATTATATATTCTGCATGGTCTCCGTCGCTAAAATACCTTTCTACTTGTCCAATCCGATCTTACATACGTGTCCGGCCTCGCGCTCGGCCTCGATCGCCGCGGCGCGCTGCTCCTGGGTGCGGTACATGCCCTGCCGGCGCATCGCCTCGTCGAAATCGACCTCGTGGGCGTCGAACTCCGGGCCGTCGACGCACGTGAAGCGCGTCCGGCCGCCGACCGTCACGCGGCAGGCGCCGCACATGCCCGTGCCGTCGACCATCAGCGCATTGAGCGACACGGTGGTTTTCAGCGCGTACTTCTTCGTGGTGAGGGCCACGAACTTCATCATAATCATCGGGCCGATGGCCACGCATTCGTCGTAGTGTCTGCCCTCTTTTTCGATCAGCTCCCCGATCAGCGCCGTCACGAGCCCCTTGAAACCCTCCGAACCGTCGTCGGTGGCGATATGGAGGTTTTCGGCTACGGCGCGCATGGCGTCGGTGTAGATCAGCATGTCGCGTGTCTTGGCGCCGATGATGACGTCGGCCTTCACGCCGTGTTTCCGAAGCCATTTGACCTGCGGGTAGACCGGGGCCGTGCCCACGCCGCCCGCCACGAAGAGGTAGCGGCGTGGGCGCAGCTCTTCGACGGGCATTTTGACGAATTCCGAAGGGTGGCCCAGCGGACCTGCGAAGTCGGCGAGGGCATCGCCCTCGTTCAGTGCGCAGATTTTGCGCGTCGAGGCGCCGATGGCCTGCGTGACGATGGTCACGCTGCCCTCCGCAGCGTCGAAATCGGAGATCGTGAGCGGAATGCGCTCGCCGTGTTCGTCGACGCGCACGATGACGAATTGTCCGGGCTGCGCCGAGCGGGCCACGCGCGGTGCGAGGACCTTCATCAGCCAGATGCCCTCTGCGAGGAGTCTTTTTTCAAGAATGGGGTACATTATATCCGTTGTGTGTTTGTGTGTCACTCTTCGATGATTGCCGTCACCCGGATGCGCCGCATGGGCCGCACGGGGTCGTTGGTCACCACCACGAGGTGTTCGGTCACGATGCCGTAGTCCTGCGTCCGGGGATCGAGCAGAATTTCGCAGCGTAGCGAATCCCCGGGGGCGATTTTCTGCCCCGGGGCGAGTGTCGTGGCCACGTGTCCCTCGCCTTCGACGGCCCGCACGATCAGCTCCGCGCCGCCCGCGTTCGAAAGCGTAAAGTGCTTTTTCCGGACTGGTCCCGCATGTTTGACCGGTCCAAATTTAAGGATATTTTCCGAAAAATCGGCTTTCGGGGCGTTTTGTGTTGCATCCGCGGGCTGCGGGTCGACGCCGATGCCGTGGGTGACGAGCGTCGTGCCGTTGCTCCGTCCGTTGATCAGGACCTCCAGCGCGTCGCGCACGGTCCCGTAGCGGGGTTTGTCGGCGGGGATGAGGTAGGCGAAGTTGATTTCGCCCCGTTCGCCCGGCGCGATCTGTTTCGGATAGTCGGTCCGAAGCGCTCCGCTCGTGGTTTCGGGCCGCAGTTCGAGGCGGACCGGGCGTTTCGAGGTGTTCGCGTAGCCGATCGCCGCCTGCACCTGCCGCCCCGGATAAATATAGGAGAAGGCGTTGAGCGTCGAGGCCAGCCGCAGCCCTCCGCCGGCATCGACGGGGTATAGCTCCTCGACGGTTTTCTGCCGCGGGATGACGCTCCCCTGCACGGTGAGCGTGGCGATCTTCCGCTTCTCCGAAGAGTAGACCCACAGCTCCTTGGTGAATGAGCCGGGGCGGTTGGCGGGGTCGTAGGTGACGGTGATCTGCGTCTTTTCGCCCGGAAGGATCGGTTTCTTTGAGAAATCGGGGACCGTGCAGCCGCAGGTGGTCACCACGTCGAGGATCACCAGAGGGCTGTCGCCGCGGTTGACACCCGTGAACGTGTGGCTGACGCGGCCGTCGGTTTCGCGGATCGTGCCGAAGTCCCACGTATCGGGCCGAAAAGACAGATGTTCCTGCGCCGAGGCCGTTAAGGCGCATAGTGTCAAGAGAATAAGGAAAATAACGCGTTTCGGGATCATTTCTTTATGATTTGTGCGACATGCAAAGATACTTTTTTTGCGAAAAAATCGTGCAATAATTTTGCGGGAATGAAAAATTGCTATATATTTGCACTCCGAAACGACGGGATAACCCGTTTCGAAATGCCTGAATAGCTCAGTTGGTTAGAGCACATGACTGTTAATCATGGGGTCCTA
>OGPL01003230.1_pt1 | contig 10626 bp, 7 predicted proteins | sample 1552901 | NCBI WGS metagenome assembly OGPL01 (sample SAMEA2580244, study PRJEB22360) | human gut metagenome | biome: human gut; feature: human-associated habitat; material: faeces | place: Denmark | collected 2008/2010 | reverse complement strand
TCTGCCGCACCTCGCTCGCCGTATCGGCACTTAGAATTATGCGGTATTGCCCTAATTATTTTGTATCAGGCCTTAATGCATCGTAACTCCTAACTTCAAACTTGCAATCGCCCCGCCAATGATTCCTGCGGTGTTGCGGTGGGCGGCAAGGCGGAGGGTGGGCTGGGGGTTGGCGTGCAGGCGGGCCAAAGTGGTGTGGCAGGCATCCAGCAGAAAATCGCCTGCCTCGCTGATGCCGCCGCCCAGGGCTACGACCTCCGGCGCAAAAATGGAGTTGAGGGAAACAATGCCGGTGCAAAGCTCGTGCACATACTGGGCAAACACGGCCTGCGCCGCAGCATTGCCGCTGCGGGCGCGGGCAATCAGGTCGGCGGGGGACTCGCCGCCGGCCATGCGGATCAACGCGGTGGCCGAAGCGTACTGTTCAAAGCAGCCGCACTGGCCGCAGGGGCAGGGCAGACCGTCGCTGTGGGTGATGATATGCCCCAGTTCCGGGGCCAGCCCGGTGGGGCTGCGCCAGCACTGCCCATTGATGACAATGCCCCCGCCAATGCCGGTACCCAGGGTGAGCAGAATACCTGTCTGTACATTTTGCAGTGCACCGGAACGCATTTCGGCCAACATTGCCGCGTGGCCATCGTTAATGACCACCGCGGGTAGACCGGACGCCCGGCGCAGCAACGCAGCAAGGGGCACATCTACCCATGCCAGATTATCCGCCGTAATGGTTTCGCGCGCAGCGTTCAGCGTGCCGGGCGCACCGGCCCCAATAGCCGCAACGTGATACGGTTCCAACTGCGCCGCAATCAGCGCGGCGGCTTCGGCAGGTTCTTTGGGTGTGGGGCGGCTCCACTGCTGCAAAAGGTTCAGCTGTTCATCAAAAATGCCGAACTTAATGCTTGTACCGCCAATATCAATACCGGAAAGAAACATGGTTGAACCTCGATGGAGCGTTGTGGAGAATTAGAAATTAGTAATGAGAAATTTGAGGGTGAGCGGAGCGAAGAGAAAAAAGAATAATGAATAAATAATAAAGAATAATGTTGGTGGACCGCGGCACGCTGCGCCGCTCAGGAGATATCAGGTTCGTTGTTTATTAAAACGTACCTTGGCCCACAAAACGTTCTGAATTCGCGGGATAGATGTCACAACATCTTTATAACGTGGAATAGGGCACTGTCTCGGTGGGGTCGGGTACCCCCGCCCTACCGTAAGACAAAGCCTTGCGCCATTCTGCAAATTGCGGTATAGCGTCCCCGTTAGCCGATGACGAATCTCATCCTCACAAGCAATTCCTAATTACTCATTGCTAATTTCTAATGATTTCATACCGGACCTTGCCGCGCCGCCAACTCCTCCCTCCTAACTATCTCGCCATACCCTCTCCACCTGCCATCCTTCGCTCCATCCCACCAGCACGGCGGGGTGGCCGGGGTGGATGGTGCGGGGCAGGCCGAGCAGGGCAGCGGGGGTGGTAGATGCCATCAGGCAGGCGTCCTGTGCGGGGATCCCAATGCTCTGCAAATTGCGCACTGCACCGTCCAGATAAACACCGCCACCGTCCAGGGTGCCGTTTGCGCAGCGGCTCACACCGTTTTGCACAATATAATCTTGCCCGGCCACGGTGTAGCGTCCATCGGGCAGACCATGGGTAGCCACACTGTCGGATACGGCAATCATCGCTTCAGGGCCTTTCATATGGTAGACAAGCTGCAAAGCGGCGGGGTGCAGGTGAACCAGATCGCAGATGCACTCGGTGGTCACGTTAGGATCCAGCAGAGCGGCGGCCACCACACCGGGGTCGCGGTGGCGCAGGGGGCGGCAGGCGTTGAAGGTATGGCACAGACCTGTAAATCCAGCAGAAAAAGCACGCTGGGCGGTCTCGTAATCAGCATCGGTGTGCCCGGCCTGCACCCGGATACCTCGCGCCGCCAGAGCTGCGCCAAGTTCCAGCGCACCGGGAAGCTCCGGGGCAAGGGTCACCTGCCGGATGACGGATTCATACCCCTGTACCAGCGTCTGGTACGCGGCGAGGGTTGGCGGCAGCAGCGCGGCGGGTGGCATGGCACCGGGACGTTCGGGACTCAAAAAGGGTCCTTCCAGATGAACACCCAAAATATGCGCGCCGGGCAGTTTGCCTGCGGCCTGCTGCTGCATGGCGGTTTGTACCACCGCCAGCGCCCGGCGCATGGTGGGCAGCGGCTCCGCCCCAAAGGTGAGCAGCACATCCGTTACGCCGTGGCACAGCAGGATGGTCAGGAACTCGGGCAGGGGGCGTTCATTCAGCTCCGGGTCAAAGCCCTGGCCGCCGTGGCAGTGCAGGTCAACCAGTCCGGGTGTTAAGGCACAGACAGAAAAATCGGCCGGACCCCCGCCACCAATGGCAGTGATCTGGCCGTCTTCGACCGTCACGGTCTGATTGGCTAGGAATGTACGGCCCACCAGAAGTTTTTGAGCAAAAATTTTCATGGTAAGCACCAGTGTTAGTTAGGAGTTCATATGAATTAGAAATGAGCAATGAGAAATTAGGAATTTGTGGTGGAGTATAGGCGTATTACAATTTTTGATTGTCGTACCGTGAACGCCGGCGCGATGAGGGCATCGCGCCCTACAGGATGTTATATGGTTCATCACTCAGCTTCAAATAGCAGCAAACCTAATATTTCCTGAGCGGCGCAAGTGCGCTGCGGTCCACCAACATTCATTATTCTTTATTCTTTTTTAATTACTCATTCCTAATTGTTAATTCTGAATTATAGGTTGTTCAGCGCTTCCGCAATTCTCCCGTGTGTTTTTTCCAGTCTTGCTTCCGCGGTGGGGGCGTCAATTTTACAGAGAATCATCAGGATAGCGGTTTTGGCGCTGTAACCGCACTGCTCCAGGGCGTTGCGGGCGGCAACACTGTCGGCACCGGTGGCGGTGCGCACAATGCGTACACAGCGCTCCACCAGCTTTTCGTTGCTGGCGCGCACATCAACCATCAGGTTGCCATACACTTTGCCCAGCTTGATCATGGTGGCGGTGGAAAGCATGTTCAGCACCATTTTTTGGGCAGTTCCGCTTTTCAGGCGGGTGGAACCGGTAATAACTTCCGGCCCCGGCATGGGGGAAATGCCAATGTCAGCCCGGGTATCTACCTCACTGCCGGGGCAGCAGGTTACACTGATGACCGCTGCGCCAAGGCTGTGGGCATACTCCATCGCACCCAGCACATAGGGGGTGCGGCCGCTGGCGGCAATACCGCACAGAACATCCTTCTGGCTGAAATTCAGCTTTTCCAAGTCCTCTTTGCCAAGGTCGCGGTTGTCCTCGGCGCCCTCCACCGGGATCAGCATGGCGCGCTGGCCGCCCGCAATAACGGCATCCACCATATCGCGCCCGGCGCTGAATGTAGGCAGGCATTCGGCTGCATCCAGCACGCCAAGACGGCCGGAAGTACCACATCCGCAATAAATCAGCCGTCCGCCTTTTTGCAGCGCGGCGTAAATCACATCCACAGCTGCAGCGATCTGCGGCAGAACCACTTCCACCGCTTCGGCTACTTTTTTGTCCTCCTGGTTCATCAGGCGGACGATCTCAAGCGTTGAAACCTCATCAATATGGCTGGTTGCCGGGTTCCGCTGCTCGGTTGAAATATGATCCAGTTTTACCATAAACAATTCCTCGCATTTGGCAGGTGTAGAGCCCTGCCTGCTGTGCGGCGGGCATTAACCCTTGACGCCGCCGACAGTAAGGCCCTTGACGAAGTATTTTTGCAGGAAGGGATACAGGATGATGATGGGCAGAGTGGAAACAATGATAACGGCAGACTTGATGGCAATGCCCAGGGAGGATTTATCCGCAGAGCCTGCACCATCGCCAACCATGGCAGTGCCGTTGACAATGTTGCGCAGGAACAGCATAACGGGGTACTGCTCCTTATTGAGGTAGATCAAAGAATTGAACCAGTCGTTCCAGAAGAACACCGCATAATACAGGCCGACCGTTGCAATGGCAGCGGTGGAAAGCGGTACAATGATGCGGCGCAGAATGCCCCAATAGCCCAGGCCGTCAATAAGAGCAGCTTCCTCCAGCTCGTGCGGGAGAGATTTGAAAGAGTTGATCATGATGATCAGATTGAACTGGCTGATGCAGAAGGGCAGCAGCATAGCCCAGCGGGTGCCGGTCAGGTGCAAAGAGGATACCAGCAGGTAGTTGGGGATCATGCCGCCGGCAAAAAACATCGAGATAACAACGATCTTCATGAAAACCTTGTGGCCCATCAGGTTGTCTTTGGACAGGGGATAGGCGAAAATGATCGTCATCAACATAGCGATGGTAGTACCGCCGATGGTATAAATAAAGGTATTGCCATATGCCTGGAAAAAGTTGGGGTAGGTGAAGATCTGCTTGTAAGCATCCAGGTTAAAGCCGACTGGCCAGAACAGGACCTGGTTGTTGATGATGGCCTTGGAACTGGAGAAGGACAGCGCTGCCATATACACAAACGGCAAAAAGCAGACAAGCAGGGTAAAGATCATGACCAGGTTGACAATGGTGTCAAAAACGACGTTTTCTTTTGTTTTATAATACTTGCTCATCTTTTTGCCTCACTTAATACAGGCTTTCGTCCGTCAGCTTTTTGCTGATTGCGTTGGAGCCTGAAACCAGAATCAGACCAATGATGCCGCCAAACAGGCCAATGGCCGTTGCGTAAGAGTAGTTCTGGTTCTGCAGACCGGTGCGGTAAACCAGCGTATCAATGATATCGCTGACGCCGGAGTTAGACGGAGTGTACATCAACAGGACCTTTTCATAGCCAATGCTCAGCATACGGCCAACGTTCATGATCAGCATGACCATGATGGTAGGCATGATGGAGGGGATGGTCACGTGGAAGATCTGCTGCAGGCGGGTAGCGCCATCCATCTCAGCGGCTTCATACAGATCGCTGCTGATGCCGGTGATAGCGGCCAGATAGATGATGGCGGTCCAGCCGGTGTACTGCCAGGATTCCGACAGGATGTACAGCGGGCGGAACCAGCCTGGCTCGTTCATGAAGTAGATGGGGGTCATGCCGAAGACGTTGTGCATAAGGTTGTTCAGCAGGCCGGTGCTGGGAGAAAGAATCTCGTTCATGATGGCGATAACGACCACCGTGGAGATAAAGCGCGGCATGTAGGAGATAGTCTGCACAACTTTTTTCAGGTGCTTATTGCGCACTTCGTTCAGCAGGATTGCGAAGATAATGGGCAGCGGGAAGTTGATAACCAGGTTTTCCAGCGAAACCACTAACGTGTTGCGGAATGCGCGCCAGAAAGCGGGGTCTTTCAGGAACCGCTCAAAGTAGCGCAGGGTCCATTCGGTGCCAAACATACCCTGGCCGGGGCGGTAGCGCCGGAATGCCAGAATGTTGCCGAACATGGGAACGTATTTGAAGATGATGAAATACAGCAGCGGCAGAATCATCATGGCATATAATGCGCTGTACTGCTTCAGGTGCTTGATGGTATGCGAACGCCGCTGGGCCTTTTCGGCCGGCGTAAGCTTTGCTTTTGCCTTACCCATGGATTGCGCTCCTTTGGTTGGGGGCGGCGCGAACCGCGCCTGCCCTTAAAAATAAGAGCAGGGGGTATATCCTCCACGGATATGCCCCCTGCTGAGGATCAACTGGTCAATATTTTACTTATTGTTGTCGTTGTACATCTGCAGGTACTGGTCGATGCTCAGGTTCTTCATTTCAGCAACGTAAGCATCCCAATCGGTGTCGGTGCTCTTCTTGCCGGTGATGAAAGCATCTGCCCAAACTTCAAAGGTATCGCCCAGCGGGGTGCGCAGGCTGGCGGCATCCTCAGCGGTCAGGTCGTCAAACTGCGGAGTGGGAGGTACGGGCTGGATAGCATTATCCATTGCAGCAACTTCGGTGTTGATTTCGGCATAGTTCTCGTCGTATTTGGACATTTCACGCTCGTTGATCCAGACCATCTGGGTAACGTCGGAACCGCAGCCGTACTTGAGCTGCATGCTCTTATAAATGCCGTCAGCACTGTTCACAATGTCGTCAGAGTAAACGATCTTGTCGCCGTCCATGGTGTAGGTCTCGCCTTCAACACCCAGGCACCACAGTTTTGCATTCTCCTCAGAGTAGAACATTTCATCGATGGTGCGGACAATGCGCTCGAAATCATCGCGTTCAGCAGTCTTTTTGGGGAACATGATGCCGGAACCGGTGCGGGACTTGGGCTGGTGGTGGGCACCTGCGGGGCCTTCCAGCGGTGCGTACATTTGCAGTTTAAAGCCGTCGATCTCGCTGGCAGCTTCCACGCCGCCGATCTGGTCATAGTAAGCGTAGGTGGCCATGGAAGAACCGGTAGCCAACTTCTGGCTCCACTTATCACCATCAATGGGGTCAGCCATTTCGGGGTCAAGCAGGCCTTCGGAGTAGAGCTTGTTCAGGAATGCAAAGTATTCTTTGCACTTATCATCAATTGCGCCAGCAAAGAAATCCTTGTTGTCGTAATCATAGCTCAGAACGTAAGAGCCATCGGCGCTGTTTTTGCCCACGCTGATGCCGAAGGAAGGCATCGTCATACGGAACAGAACGCGGGGACCAGCCAGAATGGTGAGCGGGTAAGAATCGGGATAATCAGCTTTGTAAGCCTTCAGGATCTCGTACAGGTCATCAAAGGTCTTGGGGGCTTCCAGACCCTTGGATTCCAGATAATCCTCACGCAGGATCAGGCCGCCGTCGTAGAACGGCTTATCGGTCAAAGACGGCATATAGTAGCGCTTGCCGTCCTGCAGGTTCAGCATATCCACATCGTCCTGCAGGCCCATTTCCTCAACGCGTGCGTTGAAGTTGGGGGTCCAGTCGCTGTAGTCGCTGATGGGAACCAGAGCGCCGTTCAGAGCCAAAGAAGCATTCTCACCGGTGGTGGACTGGTACAGGATAACATCGGGAACGTTCTCGCCGGTATTCAGTGCCAGAGAAACCTTGGTAGAGTAATCCGCAATAGGAATGGCCTCAACGTCCAGGTTGACGTTGCAGCGCTTCTGCACTTCGGTAAAGGTGAGCCAGTCTTCTTTATAAGGAAGGGTAGCATTATCCGACAGATAAATTCGGATGTTGATGGGGTCCTCATTGGAGTAATCCGGGGTGCCGGATTCGGTGGAAGCGGCAGTGGAATCTGCGGTAGACTCAGCTGCGCTGGAAGCGACCGCGGAAGAACCGCTGCTTCCACAGGCGGCCAAAGTGCCTGCTGCCATGCAGGCGGCTAAAGCCATGGCCAAGGTACGGCTGACTGACTTTTTCATGGGGTATCCTCCTTAATATGATTTTCCTTTTTATAATGCCGCTATCAGGGTTGCAAGCGAAAGCGGCGTGTTCCACAAAAATGGGTAAACCAAGGCCAATACTGCCTTGCGCCCCGGTTACCCGGCAACAAATACCCCGCGGCTGGCTGCCACACGAAGACGGTTTCGAACTATTGTTTCTCAAATTTCATGTTTACCGGAATATTTGTTTCAATATCTGTATCATACGCCAAACCTGCCCCATCGTCAATACATTTGTGATAAATTCATGATTATTTACAAACAAGTGTGTGAAAGTTTGGAGAAAACGGAAAATAGCAAGTTTGACGAAAGAAAATTAGGCAGAGAGACCGTTAGGAGTTGGGCGCGAAAAAAAGAATAAGTAATAAAGAATAATGAATCATTATGTTGGACCGCGGCGCAGAAGCGCCGCTCAGGAAATATTGGGTTTGATGTTATTTGAAAAGCAGCTGCAAAGTATATCGATCGTGCGGCACGATGCAGGCATCGTCATGGGCGGGCTTTGCTGAATTGTTAGCTGTAAAATGGAGAGGGTATAAATGTGCCCCATTATCAATTTCGCTAAAGGTGGATTTAGCGAAACACAGAGTAGGGTAAGTAACAGCCTATTAGAACTCATTCAAACACTGTATTTTGTTCAGCAATGCGAGTCACGCCAGCCACTTACCGAATGGCTTCCTTAAATAAAATAGATTTGTCCTTCACATTAAGTAGATCATACTGTATCTATTAAGCACTATATTTCTGTGTTCATGCGTTTTCTCGCGCATTCTTGTTTGCAAGACTAAACACCATGCCACAGTCAGGCAGACCACCGATGCCCAAGATCTCCTGGTTGTGCAGCTCCAAATCGAAGCAGAGCAGACTTTCCATAAGGATATATAATATATAAAATAGGTAGGCACTGGGTTTTAGCTCTTGTTATAAGTGGGCACCGTTTTCCCTTTCTACTACCCGTGTATTGAATCGTAACAAACCTAATATCTCCGAGCGGCGCTCCGCGCCGCGATCCACCGCCTAATTGCTCATTGCTAATTCCTAATTCGTCCAGCACCAACCTTGTGGTGCCGCAAAACTCCTAACTCCTCCCTCCTAACTCCTAACTAAACTTCCCTCTTCCCTTTCTGCCCGCAATTTGCTATAGTTAAATCAGCCCCAAAGCAAATTTATTCAGGAGGAAACTGCCTTGATTTACAAAAAGCAATACGGCCACCCATTTGATACCGAAAGCGTGGTGGGTTCTTTTGTACCTGCGATGGAAACGATTCCATATCTCACCAGGGAACCGGACGGCTTCTCCTATGCCATGGACCCGCAGGATATCCTGTATGGCCTGGGGGAAAACATCCGCGGCATCAACAAGCGCGGCTGGGTGTACGAGAGCAAATGCAGCGATGACCCCAACCATACCGAAAATAAATCCTCACTGTACGGCGCTTACAACTTCATGATCGTGTCCGGCAAAGCCACTTTTGGCTTTTTTATCGACTATCCCGGCAAGGTCACCTTTGACTGCGGCTACACCGATCTGGACACCCTGCGGGTGACAGTGGCCGAAGAAAATTACGACCTTTACATCATTGAGGGTGAAAGCCCGACCGATATTGTGCACCAGTTCCGCCAGCTGGTAGGGCGCAGCTACATCCCGCCCAAATGGGCCTTTGGTGCCACCCAGAGCCGCTGGAGCTACATGAACGAGGACGAAGTGCGCGAGGTTGTGGCCAACTACCGCACCAACAACATGCCGCTGGACGCCGTGGTGCTGGATATTGACTACATGGAGCGCTACAAGGACTTTACGGTGGACGAGCAGCGCTTCCCCCATTTTGCAGATTTTGCCGCCGAGATGAAAACCCAGGGCATCCGCCTTGTGCCCATCATTGATGCGGGTGTTAAAATTGAGGACGGGTACGATGTATACGAAGAGGGCGTGAAGAACGGTTACTTCTGCACCAATCAGGATGGCACCCCCTTTGTGGCCGGTGTGTGGCCGGGCCGGGTGCATTTCCCTGATATGCTCAACCCCGAAGCCCGCGCCTGGTTTGGCAGCAAGTACAAGTTCCTGCTGAACCAGGGCATTGAGGGGTTCTGGAACGATATGAACGAGCCTGCCATCTTCTACTCTGAAGAAACGCTGAAAAAGACCTTTGCCAAAATTGACGAGTACCGCACCCAGAACCTGGATATTTCCAGCTTTTTTGCGTTCAAGAATCTTGTGGCCGGGCTTTCCAACAACGAAAATGACTACAAGCTGTTCTATCACAACACCAAACAGGGCCGCATGCGGCACGATAAAGTGCATAATATCTTCGGCTACAACATGACCCGTGCTGCGGGTGAAGCCTTTGAGCAGCTGGAGCCGGATAAGCGCATTTTAATGTACTCCCGCTCGGCCTGCATTGGTATGCACCGGTATGGCGGTATCTGGACCGGCGATAACCAGTCCTGGTGGAGCCATATTCTGCTCAGCCTGCACATGATGCCCTCCCTGAACATGTGCGGTTTCCTGTACGAAGGCCCCGACATTGGCGGCTTTGGCAGCAACACCACCGAGGACCTTGTGCTGCGCTGGTACGGCGTGGGCATCTTCTCTCCCCTGCTGCGCAACCACTCCGCCGCCGGCACTCGCAAACAGGAACCTTACCGCTTTAAGAACAAGGCTGCCTTTGCCGGTATTCTGCAGCTGCGCTACCTGCTGCTGCCCTATATTTATAGTGAGTACATGAAAGCTGCCCTGCGCGACGGTATGTACTGTATGCCGCTGGCCTTTGCTTTCCCCAATGACGCCTTTGCACGCCAGGTAGAGGACGAGGTAATGATCGGCGAAAGCCTGCTGATTGCCCCCGTCTATGAGCAGAACGCCCGCGGCCGGTATGTCTATCTGCCGGAAGAAATGCTGCAGGTGCGGGTAAAGTGCAGTGAGAACGACCGCATGGAAACCACCGTTCTGCCCGCTGGTCATCATTACATCCCGGTGGAGCTGGACGAAGTGGTGTTCTTTGTGCGCAAGGGGCATATCCTGCCCATCGCCAGGGGCGGCGATAGTATTCAAAATGTGGCAAGCGTGAATTTTGCGGATCTTCGCCTGTTCGCCCATGCCCCCGATGGTGCCGCCTATGAGTATTACACCGATGACGGCGAGACGAAAGATTACGATAAGCCGGAGCATTTTGTACATATCACGCTGGACGCGGATGGAAACGCGGAGAGCGATTGCGCTGATGTCAAGGTTGAAAAAGCGTGAATTCAATTAGTAATTAGGGCAACACCGCACAATTCCCGCCTTACGGCTTAAGCACCGCTCCGGCGGCT
>OGPL01003210.1_pt1 | contig 10680 bp, 7 predicted proteins | sample 1552901 | NCBI WGS metagenome assembly OGPL01 (sample SAMEA2580244, study PRJEB22360) | human gut metagenome | biome: human gut; feature: human-associated habitat; material: faeces | place: Denmark | collected 2008/2010 | reverse complement strand
AGCTTTTAGGTTCACCTTCATAGTAAGTTAAATTGACTAGAATAATGTGCCATCAGATTGATATGATTATAGCATAAAACTTTATTTTTGTCAATAGAATATATTGCATGACCGTCCGTTGCATAAACTCTTATTTCTGTAGAAAACATACAGTCATTACCAATGATAAATCCTGTTCTATTTTCTTGCAGACGAATATCACATTCTAAACAAGAAAGGTTATATCCTACTTCAAATATTGTATAACTATTTGCAAATAATCTTACATTTTGTATTTTATATTTACTTTTATTTATAACTACTTTATTGTAATTCGCCATTTGAAATGCACAGTTTTCAAATTTTGTTCCTTCATGAACTTTTATATAATTATTTTTTCATTTTGCTCCTTTATAATTATATCAAAGGGATTATCTGTCAGTTTACTTTTTATCCATGCGCAAAAATCAAAGGTTTTTAATAACGGCCTTTCATATTTGTCTTCTTCTATTTTTTGTATATTTTGTTGATAGTAACTCCAAAGCTTATTTCTATACTGTTTGCTTTTGGGTAATGGATAGGATTGAATGAATTTAAAAAGAAGCTTCTCTGTGATATATTGTTTTGTTTCGAAAGAAGAACTCCTTTTAATTGACTTTATTTCATTCTCAAAATAATCATAATTCCCTAATTCAGCTTGTAAAATAAGATTGACTAGTCTTGCTATTCTGTAAGTAGGGAATATATAGAGGGATTTACCGGAACTTAATATCTTCTTCATATTTTTACGTGCTTCTTTTAGGTCTTTTAGACCTATATGTAGAATAACCAGACTTAGATATAATTGTAACTGCAAATTCAATTCTAATAATGAAATCTTTTTGAAGATGGGCTCCTCATTTTGTTGTTGTAATTCTTGTGCGGATTTGAAGTTCCCTGTATTGAATAAGCTGTAAAATTCATACAGGTAGATGTAGACCTGTACTGTTAGCCTGAATTCTGCTGAATAATCTCCCTTTTCCATTTCTTTTAGTCTGGAAATGAAGAAGGGCATCTCCTTGTATAATCCGACGGACTGTAAACTGTCCAGTACTCCCAAGATAGCATTCAGATAATACAAAGGAGGATTTAGAATCATGTGTTTGTTTTCATCGAAGAGCAAGATCAAATCTTGATATAAGCGTATGGCTGCCTTGTAATTACCGGAATTGAGGAAATAGGTGGACTGGAAAAGTAGATGTAGTTTTTCTGTTTCAAAGCCTTTATATGAGGAGTTGGCAATGAGATTCAGCTCACTTAGCACCAGATCGTTTAAGTTCTCTTTTTGCTTGTCGGACCGGATGCAGCCTTTGTAGGTGAACCGGTATTTAAGTATGTCATATAATTGGGTATGAAGATTGGCACTGCGGGTATACCTCATTATTTCATTTATCTTCATTTGTTTGTCCACCACCTGTTTTTCGCTCATACCCGTAAAGTCATACATACTGAGATATTTTAGTTCTGTGCGGCGTATCAATAGTATCAATGAGTCATTTTCATAATGGATAGCTAGTTTTTCCGCTTTCTCAAGTTCCGATAAGGCTTCATTTAGCAGTTCTCTTTCAAATAAGATACCGGCTTTTGAAATATAATCAAAAATTTGAGTCTGGATATCCTGTTGCTTATTCAGGTGAACTAAACAATTAAGTACTACTTTATATAGATGCTTGACTGCCATATCGAAACTTTTTCCTTTTTGTTTTATACAGAATTGCTTGTAGATATCATCTATAGAGGTATTGTTCTCTAATAATTCAAAGAGAATAAGATAGCCTTTTTCTCCATTTTGCAGATTGCTGTATAGCTTTAAATATCGTTTTTCTGCTTTTGATAGGGATTTAATCAGAGCAAGTAGTGAGATGGCTTTATTCATAAAGTATGTAATATATGTCTTTTCAAATATAGGTATTATCTATGAATATACAAGTGGTGAAAGTATTAAATAAGCGTATGTTTTTATGTTATAATAATAATCCTAAAAGGATATTCTTTTATTGATTGAATATATAATCATTTGATAAATAGTAAATTATATATTGTTAAAAGTAAGATAATTCTATATGTGTAATGATGGCTAGCGGCACTTTATGGCTCAAGAAGTTTTTTGTGCTCAGAAATATAGAAAAAGAAAAGGGCGTCTATGTGATTTATTATGTTAGTTACCAATAATATATGATATAGTGTAGTATAGAAAAATTAGATAAATAACCTGTTTGGGATTATCAAAACAGGTAAATAATGGATGTTGTTTTATGATTCTATCCATCTATATTTGCAATGCGTCGAAGTAATAATTATCTATATCCGGAAATAGAAATTAGATTTTGATGCATAAACCTTTATTAATTAAGATCTATTATGAAACACAGACTTTCTAATTTATCGAAAATCTATCGAGATGACATTTGTCGTAAGATGAATATTCTGCCGATAGTGTTATGTATGTTTTGTATGGGCAATGCATACTCGTTGATGGCCGCAACACCATCAGTTAGTGAAACTCTTCAGCAAAACAGGAAGATCAAGGGTAGAGTGGTGGATGTAAACAATGAACCTATGATTGGTGTAAGTGTGTTGGAAAAAGGGACAACCAACGGAGTTATCACTGATTTTGACGGAAACTTCACATTGGATGTCCGAGGAAATTCAGCTGTTCTCGTATGTTCTTATATCGGTTATATTACTGCTGAAATCCAGGTTGGAAACCAGACGGACATTCACGTACAAATGTCTGAGGATGTAAAAACAATAGACGAAGTCGTTGTCATTGGTTATGGTACCACAACTAAGAAGGAGTTGACAGGCTCTGTTACTTCTATTGGCAGGGATGATTTTAAAGCCGGTAATATAAGTAATCCTATCCAGCTGCTACAAGGGCAGATTGCAGGATTGAATATTGCTCGTCCGGATGGAGCGGATCCTACGGGGGGATTTGAAATTCAGCTACGTGGTTTGACTACGATGAAAGGAGGGTCGGGGCCGCTAATTGTGATTGACGGCGTTGAAGGTGGAAATCTTGCCAATTTGAATGCCAATGATATTGAATCCATTGATGTATTGAAAGATGGTTCGGCAGCTGCTATCTATGGTACCCGTGGTACCAACGGCGTTATTCTTGTCACTACCCGCAAAGGAAAGCCCGGACACTCTTTGATTGAGTTTTCCAGTTATTGGACTACTCAAAGTGTTACAAGAAAGCCGGAATTTCTTTCTGCTGATGAGTTCCGTTCTACTTTGAAGGAATATCTCCCCAATCAGGCTGCTACATTGGATTATGGAGCATCAACGGATTGGTTTGATGAGGTCACTCGTGACACTCCCCTTAGTCAGTATTATAGTCTTGCAGCATCAGGAGGCTCGGAAAAACTGACTTATCGTGGAAATATTTCCTGGCATGATGATAAAGGTATTGTGCGTAATTCGGGAAACAAACAATTAAGAATGCGTTTCAATGTGTCACAAACTGCTTTAAATGACCGGTTAAAGCTGGATTACAATATCTCTTATTCTACTGCCAAAAAGAATTTTTCAGGATATGAAGTGATGAAGCAGGCGGTAACACGCAATCCTACGGAACCGGTATATGATACAGAAGGGAGAACTCCGATTTCCGGCGGTTACTATTATAATGATGGTCCGTTTAAGTATTACAATCCGGTTGCCATGCAAAATGAATCGACTAATGAGACATTAGACCGTGAGTTCTCGGGAAGTGTACATGCGTCATTAAAGATTATTGATCCTTTGAAAATCAATGCTTTGGCTTCATTGGTAGAAACCAATACTCGGAATGGGTATTACCAGACCCAATATTATCCAATTGATTTCGGTACTAATGGCCGGGCTACCAGCACGAATTCTCTATCAAGCAGCAAGCAGTTTGAAGTGAATGCAGATTTTAACCACTCTTTTGGCGACCATAAAATTCAGGCTATTGCTGGTTATTCGTACTATGATTATTGGAATGAACGTTATTATGGTATGAATTATGGATATGATACTGATATTTTTTCATTCTATAATATGGGGGCAGGTTCTGCGTTGTCTGCAGGTAAAGCATCACTTACCAGTAATAAGCAGTCCAATAAACTAATTTCATTTTTCGGTCGTGTCATGTATAATTTCAGCGATAAATATTTGCTTTCTGCTTCTGTACGTTATGAAGGGTCAAGCCGTTTCGGGGCAAATAACAAGTGGGGTACCTTCCCGGCTGTCAGCTTGGGGTGGCGCATTACGCAAGAAGAGTTCATGAAAAAGTTCAGATGGCTGGATGACTTAAAATTGCGTGCTGGATTCGGTGTTACCGGTAATCAGGATATTGATAATTACCAGTCTTTGTCATTGCTTACATTCGGTTCTCGCTTTTTGTATGATGGAAAGTGGACTAGTACGGTTTACCCGAATAGTAATCCTAATCCAGACTTGAAATGGGAGAAAAAAGAGGAATTCAATGTGGGACTTGATTTTAGTGTGCTGAAGGGACGTTTGATAGGAACCATTGATTATTATGTACGTCATACAAAGGATTTGCTGAATTCATATACAGTTCCTGTTCCCCCCAATTTGTATGATACGATGTTCGCCAATGTAGGTCAGATAAATAATTCGGGTATTGAAATTTCGTTGGGCGCATCTCCGGTTGTGACTAAAGATTTTACTTGGAATCTGAACCTGACATTTGCTCGTAATACCAATAAACTGGCTAGTTTCTCCAATAATGAATATGCTATGGTACAGATGAATACCGGTTATTTCAGTGAAGACTTGAAGACGTATACACAACGTATTGTAGAAGATGAGCCTATCGGTAATTTCTATGGCCCTAAATGGTTGGGATTTGATGCAAACGGAGATAATATTTTTGAAGATTTGGATGATGACGGGAAATTATCGGATGGAGACAACCAGGTAATTGGTAACGCTTATCCTGATTTTACTTTCTCTATTCAGAATTCATTTTCTTATAAAAATTTTGATTTGAGTTTCTTATTCCGTGGCTCAGTAGGAAATGATGTATTGAATATGAGTCGGTTGTATTATGAAGGATTCAGCTATTTTGGTAGTAATAATATTCTGAAATCGACCTTAGACCATCCCGAATATAAAGGTGGAGCCATTTATTCTTCACGCTTTATTGAAGACGGTTCTTTTGTGAAGCTTGATAACCTTACGTTGGGATATAATGTGCCTTTGAAAGGTAAGGTTATTTCTAAGATGAGGATTTATGTGACCGGTCAGAATCTGCTGACTTTGACCAAATATAAAGGCATGGATCCAGAAGTTCATTTGGCAGGTTTGGAACCGGGTATCGAATGGTATACTTTTTATCCCCGGACTAAAACTTATCTGCTGGGCTTAAATATAACATTCTGATAATTGATGGATTAACCTGTTAAATTGTATCTCATGAAAAAAATAGTTATATCTGCTTTGTTGGCTGTATGTACCGGCAATTGTTTCCAGTCTTGTACCAATCTGGATGAAGACGTTTATTCATATATTCAAACTGATGATTTCTTTAAGAACGAGCAGGAGATGGTGATGAATATTGGACGGATTTATGATTATATGAAACAATATACTCATTATTTTAATATGTGGGGGGCACTGACTATCAGTGCTGATGAGGCCATTTGTCCGTTCCGCGAGGGCAATCTTTGGTGGGATAATGGCGTGTGGATTGATTTGCACTCCCATAACTTCCATTCGCATGTGAATAACAATGCTTGGGATTTTATTTTTGGAGGGGTGGCCTTATGCAATCAGATTCTTTACATGATTGAGGAATCTCCAGTGGATTTTGCTTCCAAACCCAATTTGATTGCCGAAGTAAAAGTAATGCGTGCGTGGTTCTATATGAATGGCATTGATTTATTCGGCAACATACCTTTTACTGATAATTTTAAAGATGAGGGATTACCACCACAAAAAGACCGCCAATTCTTGTTCCCGTGGATTGAAAAGGAACTAAAGGAAAACGTAGAAGCCCTTCCGGCTATACCGGCTACCAGTAACTATGGACGACCGACTCAGGCTATGGCATATACAGTATTAGCCAAGCTCTATATTAATGCGGAGGAATGGATTGGTAAAGAGATGTGGCAGGAAACAGTAGATGTTTGCGCGAAGGTAAGAAAACTGGGTATGACACTGGAGTCTGATTATTTTGCCAATTTCAAAGTTAATAACGAGAATTCAAAGGAGAACATTATGGTAGTGGTATATGATAATGTCCAAACTTCGGGTGATTGGACTTATAATTTCAAGCTACATCAGGAAACCTTGTATACTCTGAGCCAACAAACATTTGGTATTGTTGATTTTTGTTGGGATGGTTTTTGTGTCACTGAGTCATTGTATAATAGCTATGATGAGAATGATGTACGTAGAAAATCATGGTTGGCAGGCCCGCAATATGATAAAAGCGGTAATCCGCTGATGTATCGTGGCGAGCCGTTCAGTTATAACGTCAGTGTTACTTCTTTGTATGATCCACAGAATCCGGCTAAAACGGAAGATGGTGCACGTTGTGCAAAATATGAATATGAAGATGGTTTGCAGGGCTCTATGAGTAATGATTTTGTGATTTATCGTTATGCTGATGTGTTAATGATGGAAGGTGAGGCATTGGTACGTATGGGAAAAGCAACCGAAGCGCTTCCGTTATTTAATGAAGTAAGGCGGCGGGCAGGTGTAGCTGAATATACAGCAAGTCAATTGACCCTGGATGAAATCTTAGCAGAAAGAGGGCGTGAATTTGCATGGGAGGGATTGCGTAGGCAAGACCAGATTCGTTTCGGAACATGGGGAAAAGCCTGGGATTTTAAAGAACCCTCAGAGGATTACAAAAAACTGTTCCCGATACCGTATTGGGCGTTACTTTCTAATCCTACCCTACAACAAGAACCAGGATATACTAATTAAAAAAAATATATGATATGAAACAACAAAAAATATTGGTTGTGGGCAGTGCAAATACTGATATGGTGATTCAAACAGATCATCTTCCAGTATTAGGGGAAACAATTTTAGGTGGAACTTTTTTTATGAATCCGGGTGGAAAAGGGGCTAATCAGGCTGTTGCCATTGCTCGGTTGGGGGGAAAGATTACTTTCATATGCAAAACTGGTAGAGATGTTTTTGGTCATCAATCACATCAATTATTTGAGGATGAAGGGATTGATACTTCGTATATTTTCTCGGATTCCAAATATCCTTCCGGTATAGCTATGATTACGGTTGATCATAAAGCTGAAAATTGTATAACTGTCGCTCCCGGTGCCAATATGAATCTTACTCCTACTGACTTGGCAAAGGCCAGGTCTGCTATTGATGAGGCGGATATTATTCTGTTGCAATTGGAAATTCCGATGGAAACGGTTGAATATGTAGCCAAAGTTGCCAAAAAGCAGAATAAAAAAGTTATTTTAAATCCTGCTCCTGCCCAACCTTTGTCCGAAGAACTATTAAGTGCTCTTTATCTTATTACTCCTAATGAAACGGAAGCAGAACTTATTTGTGGACAGAAAATCACGGATATTGATTCGGTTACCAAGGCTGCTAATTTGATAAAAGCTAAAGGGGTGAAGAACGTAATAATTACGATGGGATCGAAAGGAGCGTTTGTTTGTACTGACACTATTTGTGAATTGGTTCCGTCCTATAAAGTGAAGGCTGTAGATACAACGGGGGCAGGCGATATTTTTAATGGAGCATTGGTGCTTGCTATTTCCGAAGGTCGTGATTGGATAGAGGCAACTCGCTTTGCTTGTAAGACATCGGCAATTGCCGTGACAAGAGTAGGTGCACAGTCATCAGCACCTTATAGAAATGAAGTGGATGTGTTTAACCCTGAAAAATGAAAAACAACATGAAAAAGAATGTACTATTATGCACTTGGTTATTTTTATCAGCATTGGCTGGTATGGCTTGTACAGATAAGCAAAACCGGGCGGTTCCTGTTGAAGTAACAATGACCAAGGCTAAGTTATTTGATAAGATTAAAGGAGGATGGGCTGGTCAAACAATAGGTTGCACGTATGGTGGTCCTACAGAGTTCAGATATCCGGGGACAATGATACAAGATTATATTCCTATCAATTGGCCGGATGGGTATATTAAATGGTATTATGAAAATGAACCGGGTTTGTATGATGATGTTTATATGGATCTGACCTTTGTGGATGTATTTGACCGTTTGGGATTGGATGCTCCGGTCGATTCATTTGCTGTGGCTTTTGCCAACGCAGGTTATGTGCTGTGGCATGCCAATCAGGCTGCACGTTACAATATTCTGAATGGTATTATGCCTCCCGAATCTGGTCATTGGAAGAATAATCCCCATGCTGACGATATTGACTATCAGATAGAAGCTGATTACGCAGGTTTGATGAGCCCTGGCATGCCCAATACAGCATCTGAAATTTCTGATAAAATAGGTCATATTATGAATTATGGCGATGGTTGGTATGGTGGTGTTTATGTGGGGGCTATGTATACACTGGCTTTTGTTTCCGATGATATAGAGTATATTGTAACTGAGGCTTTGAAAACAATTCCACAACAGAGTCTATATTATCAGTGTATTAATGATGTTATTCAATGGTATAGGCAATATCCTGATGACTGGAAGCAGACTTGGCTGGAATGTGAAAAGAAATATAGTGAAGACAAGGCTTGCCCTGAAGGTATCTTTGTTCCATTTAATATTGATGCCACGATTAATAGCGCTTATATTGTAATAGGTTTACTGTACGGGCAAGGTGATTTTGCCAAGACAATGGATATTGCTACCCGTTGCGGGCAGGATTCGGATTGTAATCCGGCATCAGCTGCAGGTATATTGGGAACTATGCTGGGATATAGTCATATTCCGGAATATTGGATGTCTAATCTGAAAGAGGTGGAAGATATGGATTTTGCATATACTACCATTTCATTAAATAAAGCTTATAAAATGAGTTTTGACCAGGCTTTACAGGTTATAGAACGTAATGGCGGCAAAGTAGAAGCGGAGAGCGTAACAATAAAAACTCAAGCTCCTACCGCAGTCCGTTACGAAAAATCATTTGAAGGACTTTATCCGGTTGAAGTGGTTGCTTATGGGCGTGGTCAGGGAAAGACTTTAAAAGAGGTTGGAGATCTCACTTTTGAGGGGACCGGACTGATTTTAGCTGGAGATGTCAGGGCGAAAGATGAGAGTTATGTGGCAGTGATAGAAGCTTTTGTTGACGATCAGTTGGTAGAAACTATAAAATTGCCTGCATCTTATCGGGTACGACGCCATGAGTTGTTCTGGATATATGGTTTGCCTAAAGGAAAACATACAGTTTCCTTTAAATGGTTGAATCCTGTCGAGGATGCGGATATACGTTGTAGTAAGACTATTATATTCTCGGATGCTCCACGCATAAACCAGCGTTAATTATTGAATCCATTAACCATTTAAGACACTAATCTTATGTTTATTATACAAGATTATTCCATAGCAATATTATTTTGCTTTGTGACAATGCTTTGTTGGGGATCTTGGGGAAATACTCAGAAACTGGCGGCAAAGACATGGCGTTATGAGTTCTTTTATTGGGACTATGTATTAGGATTGTTACTTTTTTCTATTATTTCAGCTTTTACTTTGGGAAGTATAGGTGAGGAAGGGCGTGGTTTTGTTGTAGACCTGACGCAAGCGGATACAGGCAATATCTTCAGCGCATTTTTGGGAGGAGTAATATTTAATGCCTCCAATATCCTTCTTTCTGCTGCTATTGCTCTTTGTGGCATGTCTGTAGCATTTCCGCTGGGAGTAGGATTGGCATTGGTGCTAGGGGTACTGATCAATTATTTTGGTGCAGCTAAAGGAGAGCCACTTTATATTTTTGTCGGTGTTTTATTGATTACTGTTGCCATTATACTAAACGGCTTTGCTTATAAGAAAGCACAGACAGGACAGAAAAATCTTACGACGAAAGGCATCTTTATATCCATAGCGGCAGGGGTGATAATGTCTTTTTTCTATCGTTTTGTGGCAGCTTCCATGGATCTGAGCAATTTTGCTTTGCCTGAAGTTGGGAAGTTGACCCCTTATACTGCTGTATTTGTTTTTGCGCTGGGAGTCTTTTTAAGTAATTTTATTTTCAATACTGTTGCTATGAAGCATCCGGTAGAAGGTAAACCGGTTTCTATGAAAGACTATTTCAAAGGGACAATGACTACGCATATGGTAGGCATACTAGGTGGTGTTGTTTGGTGTGTAGGACAGTCTTTCAGTATGATAGCCTCGGAAAAAGCTGGTGCGGCCATTTCTTATGGACTTGGACAAGGGGCAACTTTAGTTTCGGCCTTATGGGGAATTTTGATTTGGAGAGAATTTAAAGGTGCTCCAAAGGTTTCGAATCAATTGAATATTGCGATGTTTTTTCTATTTATTATAGGATTGGGATTTTTAATATATGCCGGAGCATAGGTTGGGTAAAATTTAGGTTAGGTTGTAAAATAGGTTGGTTGAAAGTAGGAGGGTGTTCAAATTGGGGATACCCTCCTTTACCGTTTCCCTTTATTTCTTTCCTGCCGGAGAAGCCTGTGTCATACGGATACTGCTTACCACACCTGCGGCAATGGCAAAGAATATGGCTAATAACAAACAAGCCTGCGCCCGATGTC
>OGPL01003209.1_pt1 | contig 10682 bp, 7 predicted proteins | sample 1552901 | NCBI WGS metagenome assembly OGPL01 (sample SAMEA2580244, study PRJEB22360) | human gut metagenome | biome: human gut; feature: human-associated habitat; material: faeces | place: Denmark | collected 2008/2010 | reverse complement strand
TGGTGATATCAGGACAGATAGTTTCGGCTGATAAAAGTCCTGAATTAAAGGCAATATATTCAGTTAATGCTTCGGGATTTAATATGGCCTGTATTGCAATTCCATTCTTATCAACCTTTTATCCAGCAGGTGTGCCTTATCTATGTATGTTTGATGTCGGAGATTCTTTTTATACATTGGGAACAACCTATGCAATAGGCAAAATGAGACTTAATGGAGGCAGTAAAGATAAAAATGATAATTATGTATTAACAATTTTAAAAGGATTGTTAACATCAGTTCCATTTGATACATATATGATTATGACAATACTGTCATTTCTTAATTGCAGGCTTCCAGATTTTATAACGATGGCAGCAGATTTCTGTGGAAAAGGAAACGGATTTCTTACAATGATAATGATAGGTGTGTCATTAGAACTTCATATGAGCAGAGAGTCTGCAAAAGAAGTGATAACACTGCTTTCAATGCGTTATGTTATTGGTATTATTGCAGCTGTGCTTATATATTGCGTACTTCCGGCACCGCTAGTTATGAGACAGATATTAGCGGCGGCAATGTTCGCATCATCAGCGGCTGTGTCAATGGAAGCGGTACTTTAAAGGTAAAAGTAATAAAAGCATTCGAGGATTCCACAGTATCCAAGATTCTGGAACTGGTGGAGAATGCAAGCAGCAAGAAAGCAAGAGTGGAGAACTTTATCACCAGATTTGCAAAATATTACACTCCGGTTGTTACCATTGGAGCAGTAATTCTTGCAATCCTGCCACCGATTATTTTAGGCGGCGGCTGGGCTGAGTGGATTCAGAGAGCTTGTATTTTCCTTGTTATTTCCTGCCCGTGTGCCCTTGTAATCTCAGTCCCATTGGGATTCTTCGGTGGTATCGGAGCATCTTCTAACTTAGGTGTTCTGGTAAAAGGAAGTAACTATTTAGAGGCAGTGGCTGAGATGACCACTATCGTCTTTGATAAAACCGGTACACTGACCAAAGGCGAGTTCAAGGTATCTGAGGTACTTCCGGTAAATGGAAGCAAAGAGGAACTCTTAGAGCTTGCAGCCCATGTAGAAGGATATTCCAATCATCCAATTGCTAATTCCGTGCGTGAAGCCTATGGCAAAGAACTGGATATGAACCGGGTAACCGGAACAGAAGAAATTGCCGGACATGGAATTCATACATTTGTAGATGGAAAAGAAGTATGGCTTGGAAATGCCAAAATGATGGCAGCCCGGAATATTTCCTATACCGAAAACAGCAGTGCCGGAACCGTAATTTATGTTGCGGTAGATGGAGCATTTGCCGGAACCATTGTAATTTCCGATTCCATTAAGGAGGGCGTAAAAGAAGCTATCCATAGCATGAAGAAGGTAGGCGTGAAGAAATGCGTTATGCTGACCGGAGACCGTAAGGCAGCAGCACAGGCAGTAGCAGATGAACTGGGACTGGATGAAGTGCATGCAGAATTACTGCCGGGTGACAAGGTAAGTGAGGTTGAGGCACTTCTGAAAGAACAGCATGAGAAAGAAAAACTTGCATTTGTGGGTGATGGCATCAACGATGCACCGGTACTGACCAGAGCAGATATAGGAATTGCAATGGGAAGTATGGGTTCTGATGCGGCAATTGAAGCTGCAGATGTAGTTCTTATGGATGATGATGTGCGAAAGATTGCATCTCTTGTGAAGATTGCAAGAAAGACACTTTCCATCGTGCACCAGAATATCGTATTTGCACTTGGCGTAAAAGCAATTGTGCTGATACTCGGTGCATTTGGTATTGCCAATATGTGGGAAGCAGTATTTGCAGATGTAGGTGTATCTGTCATTGCAATTTTAAATTCCATGCGGACACTGCACATTGCAAAGAAATAGTATAAAGGCGTTTATTGAGAAAAAGAATCAGTAAACGCCTTTCTTTTACCAAACGGATAGGCTATACTAACAAAAGTTGCAAAAAGCTAACATGAAGTTGGAAATAGTACAGCATTGGGAAAGAGGGAAGCAGGAGTAACAAAATAAAAGAACTGAAAAAAGAGTCAGAAAAGAAAAAGGAGGATGAATATGTTTCTGGAGATTCAGGATTTGAAAAAAAGTTTTGGACAGGGAGAGGCAAAAACAGAAGTTTTGAAGGGAATTAATTTCTCTGTTGAAAAAGGTGAGATTTGCGTATTGTTAGGACCGTCTGGTTCCGGTAAATCAACACTTTTGAATATTATCGGAGGAATTGACAGCGCAGACAGCGGCTATATTTCCATCAATGGAGAGAAAACAGCAGATATGAACGAAAAGGCGCTGACGAATTACCGCCGCCGCCATTTAGGATATGTATTTCAGATGTATAATCTGATTCCAAACCTCAATGTGAAGGAAAATATCGAGGTAGGAGCATATCTGAGTGATAAATCATTAGACATTGACGAATTGCTTAAGACACTGGGACTTTATGAGCATCGTCATAAGCTGCCAAACCAGTTATCTGGTGGACAGCAGCAGCGTACAGCCATTGGCCGTGCCATTGTAAAGAACCCGGATATTCTGCTCTGTGATGAGCCGACCGGAGCACTGGATTACAATACATCCAAAGAGATTTTGAAGCTGATTGAGGATGTAAATCAGAAATATGGAAATACCGTTATTATGGTTACCCATAATGATGCCATCAAAAACATGGCAGACCGTGTCATTAAGCTGCGTGATGGACAGATTCGAAAGGATTACACCAATGAAGTGAAGATTCCTGCACAGGAACTTGACTGGTAAAGGCGGTGATGAAAGTGAAGAGTCCATTAAGAAAACGAATTCCAAGAGAATTGAAAACAGATTTTGGAAAATATCTTGTGATTTTCCTGTTCCTGACAGCTACTATCGGATTTGTATCGGGATTTCTGGTGGCAGGAAGCAGTATGATAACCGCCTATAATGAAAGCTTTGAAAAGTACAATATTGAAGACGGTAATTTCGAATTGATGGAAGAAGCTGACGATACCCTGCTTACAGAACTGGAAAAAGAAGGCGTAACAATTTATGAGAATTACTATCTGGAAGAAGCGGTGGAAAATGGCAAGTCAGACAGTACCCTCCGTATTTTTAAACCGAGAAATGAAGTGGATAAAGTATGTCTGATGGATGGAGAAATGCCGCAGCAGGAAGATGAAATTGCAATTGACCGGATGTATGCGGACAATAATTCCTTAAAAGTAGGAGATACCATTAAAGTAGGTGGTGAGAAAAAGACCATCAGTGGTCTTGTGGCATTATCGGATTACAGTGCGCTGTTTTCCGATAGCAAGGATCTGATGTTTGATGCCATAAAATTTGGCGTTGCCATTGCCACAGAGGATGCCTTTGATGCTTATGGTACCGGAAATCTCCATTACAGCTATTCCTGGAAATATGAAAAAACTCCGGCTGATGATACGGAAGCAAAAGAGAAAGCAGAAGATTTTATGAAAGTGCTGAGCAGTAAGGCAGTAATAGCAGCATACATACCGGCATTTTCCAATCAGGCAATTCATTTTACGGGAGATGATATGGGTGGAGACAAAACAATGGTAATGACGTTGTTATATATCCTGATAGCGATTATGGCATTTGTCTTTGCAGTTACCACCAATAATACGATTACAAAAGAAGCAGCAGTCATCGGAACGCTGCGTGCATCCGGCTATACCAGAGGAGAACTGCTGCGGCATTATCTGCATCTTCCGGTACTGGTGACAATCGTAGCAGCAATTATTGGAAATATACTTGGCTATACCGTATTTAAAAATATGGTAGCAGATTTGTACTATGGAAGCTATAGTCTGCCGACCTACCATACCATCTGGAATGGGGATGCGTTTATCCTGACAACGGTGATTCCGGCAATCATAATGATTGTTATTAATCTGCTTTTGATTTCTTCCAAACTGCGTATTTCACCACTGAATTTCCTGCGCAGGGATTTGAGCAGAAGAAAGCGGAAAAAAGCAGTAAAACTGCCGCATTTCAAATTCTTTAACCGGTTCCGTATCCGTATTATTTTACAGAACCGTGCGGGCTACCTGACTTTATTTATCGGTATTGCTTTTGCAGAAATTCTGCTGGTTTTCGGCATGATGATGTCACCACTTTTAGACCATTATCAGGATGAAGTGCTGTCCCACATGCTTGCAGATTATCAGTATGTATTAAAAGCACCGGTTCCAACGGAAACAGATGGCGCAGAGACTTATCTTGCCGGTAGTTTAAAGACAATGCCGACAGAATTCAGCAGCGAAGAGGTCAGCGTCTATGGCGTTGAAAAAGACAGTGCTTATGTTGATATTGATTTCCCAAAAGAAGGTGTTTACATTTCGGATAGTTATGCAGAAAAATACCGGCTTGCAGAAGGCGATACCATTGAGTTAAAGGAAACTTATGGAGATAAGAAATACAAGTTTAAGGTGGCTGGAATCTATGAGTATCCGGCAGCAGTGGCAATTTTTATGCCGGAAGAGGAATATCGGGATGTATTTGACAAAGAGGAGGATTATTTCAATGGATATTTCTCCGATAAGAAGATTACCGATATTGAGGATGCCTATATCATGACGACCATTACAGAAGATGACCTCACCAAGGTATCAAGACAGCTTGATGTATCTATGGGCGGCATGTTCTATCTGATGAATGTATTTTCTGTTGCACTGGCAGCAATCCTTATTTACCTGATGACAAAGCTGATTATCGAGCGGAATGCTTCATCCATATCCATGGTTAAGATATTGGGTTACAACACCCGAGAAATCGGGAAATTATATCTGACAGTCACCACCTGGATTGTGGTGATATCCGTTATCCTGGGTGAAGCAATTGCTACCGAGACCATTAATGTCATCTACCGGGCAATGATGAGTGATTACTCCGGCTGGCTGAGCATCTACTATGACCCGAACATCTACTGGAAAATACTGCTTATGGTACTGGCAGCATACTTCGTAGTGGCATTGTTCTGCCTTCGGAAGATTCGGAAGATACCGATGGACGAAGCTTTGAAGAATGTAGAGTAGAATCGGAAAAGTTTTTCATTACTCGCATAAAGCGAAACTTAAATATTGTAACAATAAGAAATTAGAGAATATTAACAAAACCAGCAGTTTCACTGAAGAGAGGGCATCAACCATATCAATTAGAGCTGCTTAGAATTTCATCACAGACTGGCAACGCCGGTGCAGGGATGTACCGGCGAGGTGCAATGGAGCATGGATGCGACTTTGCACCGCTTGCCGGAAAGACCAATATATAAAATGGAAATTCTTAGCAGCTCTTATAGATATGGTGCCGCCCTTTTTCAGCGAAACTGCTGTTTTTTTTATATTATTGACATTATGAAAATATTGCTATCTTTATACAAGTATAATTTCTCCCCACCCTGCCAAACTAAAAGCATATCAGACTACCCGAAAGTCTCAATATGATAAAGAATTCTCACCACGCACATTTTGTGTTGACAACAGAAACATAATTAGTTATGATAAACACAAGTTAGAAATAACTAACTAGAACGAAAGGAAAAGAAGCTATGAGTACAGAGATTCTGGAAATTGTACAACAGATGGATTTACACAATGCAGAGACGCAGTTAGCGTTACAATGTGCCCCATTGATCGCAGGAGTAAAGATATCCAATCTCTTAGTCGTTTCAACAGGCATGGAGGATGCGGTAAAACAGTGCCTGAGAAAATCCGGAATTTCATTCCTGCTACTGCTCAGGACCAGGGAAAAAGCTCGTTACCTTCTTTTTCGGAAGAAACCGTTGGAGGCGTATCTGATGCGTAAAGAGATACGAGAGCTGCTGCAGGAGTCCGGTTATCAGGACTTTACGCTCGGAAATATTCTCAGTACGTTTCAGAAACGTTACCAGGGTTATATGTGCGGAGAACCTGGTTTTCCTCATGAAATGGGAGTGCTGCTTGGCTATCCGGTAGAAGATGTAAGAGGATTTATGGAACAGAATGGACAGAATGCACTCTATCAGGGTTACTGGAAAGTGTATGCACATGTTCCGGAAAAGAAACGTCTTTTCGCACGCTATGATATGGAAAAAGAGACCATCATCCAGCTTCTCTCCAATGGAGTGGGAATGCGGGACATCATTGGTATTTATAATGACAGCATGCCGCAGAAAGCGGCTGTTTAGGAGGTAGAAAAAATGAGTAAGATTCAGGTAGTTTATTGGACACAGTCAGGAAATACACAGGCAATGGCTGAGGCTGTTGGAAGAGGAATTGAAGCAGCTGGCAAAGAAGCAGAGGTTGTTGATGTAAGTACAGCTGATATGGATGCATTAAAAGCTTCTTCCGTATTTGCGATGGGATGTCCTGCAATGGGTGCAGAAGTCTTAGAAGAAGGCGAGATGGAGCCATTCGTTGAAGAAGTAGAAGGCTTTGCAGCAGGAAAGAAAATCGCATTATTCGGTTCTTACGGATGGGGCGATGGACAGTGGATGCGTGACTGGGTAGACCGTATGACAAGCGCAGGAGCAACCGTTGTAAATGGCGAAGGTGTGATTTGTCAGGAAGCACCGGATGACGATGCAGTCGCTGCATGCGAAAGCTTAGGCAAACAGTTAGCAGGAATGTAAATTCCAAAAACAAAATCATTTCCGTAGGGTACAAACAAATTGTATTATATATCATAACCAGAAGAAGTCTTGCAGAAAACTGCAAGGCTTTTTCACTTTACAGGAAATTGCTTTCCTGTAAAGTGAAAAACGCTCCGCGAGGATGCGCACTGCGGCGTATAAGGTAGATGTCGCAAGCGACCGCCGCAGGCGCGAGAATGTGCCAAGGCACATTCTTTGTTCCTTTTATAGATTCTTTTCTATAAATTATTTCATTACAATTTTACAGAAATTCTTTTTTCCGCGCTTCAGAACGAATTCTTCTGCATTTTTGATATCATCCGGAGTATATGTGGTCTTGATGTCCGTTACTTTTTCACCGTTGACGGTAACACCACCCTGTTCTACGGCACGGCGTGCCTCGGAACGGGAAGCGCAAAGTCCGGCAGAAACAAGAAGTCCCATGATATCGATAACGCCATCGCGAAGGTCAGCATCTGTAATTTCAGCAGCAGGCATATCTGCATGATTGCCGCCGGAGAATAATGCTCTTGCACTCTCCTGTGCTTTCTTGGCTTCCTCTTCGCCATGAACCAGGTTGGTCAGTTCGTAAGCTAAGATTTCTTTCGCCTGGTTCAACTGGCTGCCTTCCCATTTGTCCATTTCGTCAATCTGCTCTAATGGCAGGAAGGTTAACATACGCAGACATTTTAATACATCTGCATCGGAAACATTTCTCCAGTACTGGTAGAAGTCGAATGGAGAAGTCTTATTCGGGTCAAGCCATACGGCACCGGACTGTGTTTTACCCATTTTCTTACCTTCGGAATTCAAAAGAAGGTTGATGGTCATCGCGTAAGCATCTTTTCCAAGTTTACGACGAATCAGTTCAGTTCCGCCTAACATGTTGCTCCACTGGTCATCGCCACCGAACTGCATATTGCAGCCGTATTTCTGGTATAAGGTGTAGAAGTCGTAGCTCTGCATGATCATGTAGTTAAACTCTAAGAAGCTTAACCCTTTTTCCATACGCTGTTTGTAGCATTCTGCGGTCAGCATACGGTTTACGGAGAAATGAGCACCAACTTCACGCAATACATCAATGTAATTTAGGTCCATAAGCCAGTCAGCGTTATTTACCATAAGAGCCTTATCATCAGAGAAATCAATAAAGCGGCTCATCTGTTTCTTAAAGCAGTCACAGTTGTGCTGGATGGTTTCCGGTGTCATCATCTGGCGCATGTCAGTACGTCCGGATGGGTCTCCGACCATGGCGGTTCCGCCGCCAATCAGGGCGATTGGCTTGTTGCCAGCCATCTGGAGACGTTTCATTAAGCAAAGTGCCATGAAATGTCCCACATGAAGGCTGTCTGCAGTTGGGTCAAATCCAATATAAAAAGTAGCTTTTCCGTTGTTGATGAGCTCTTTAATCTCGGCTTCATCGGTTACCTGGGCAATCAGTCCACGGGCAACTAATTCATCATATAAAGTCATAATAAAAATCCTTTCTGTAAATGTTTTTTTAAATTCCGGGAAATGTTTTTATTCTGTTTCCCACATAAAAAAGCCCCGTCCTATGAAAGGACGAGGGCGAAGTCTCGTGTTACCACCTTTTTTCACAGATTATTCGCATAACCTGCCTCAGTAAGTGTCCGTCACCGAAAGAACTGCTACTGGCAGTGCCTTAGGGATATCTGGCAACTTACGCATCGATAACGTGTGCTAATCCGTCGCAGCCTACTCATTCAAATTTGCACAAGCCATTCGCAAAGCATGTTTCTGATTTGACAAATGTTGAATATTTGGTGCGAAGCTCCGGGATGTATTCATAACAAGCTGCCCCTGTACCTCTCAGCAACCGGTGACTCTCTGTAGGTTTCCTTTGTTATTACTTGTTCCCATCAAAGCCTGTAACTGCCTTAATTATCCCCATTATAGGGGGTAACTTAAAATTTGTCAAACATAAGATTTTGAAAAATAGATTAAAAAAGTTGTTATTTATTGTTTAACAAATTTTAAGAAAATGTAAATTGACAAATTGCTTCAATTGTGTAATTGTATTAATAAAGTAATACATAAGAAGAAAATTGAAGACAAAAGGAAAATTCATTCGTTTTAGTAAACAGAGATACAGGAGGTTAGGAAAATGAAGAAAATCACATTTACAGTACCTTGTTACAATTCACAGGATTATATGAAGCGTTGCATAGATTCACTTCTGGTATGCAAAGAGGAAGGGGAAATTATCATCGTAGATGACGGCTCTACCGACAGAACCGGAGAGATTGCAGACGAGTATGCAAAGGAATATCCGGATATTGTAAAAGTAATACATAAAGAAAACGGTGGACATGGTTCCGGCGTAAATGCGGGACTTGAGGCAGCCACAGGAACTTATTTTAAAGTGGTGGATTCCGATGACTGGCTGGATGAGGAAAGCTTAAAAGAGCTTCTCTCAGAGCTTCGGGAATGGGAATGGCAGGAAAAAGAAGTGGATCTGGTAGTCTGCAATTATGTCTATGACCACCTTTATGAGAACAAGACAAAGCCAATGCGCTATACCAATGTATTTCCGGAGAAGAAGCTTTGTACCTGGAATGATATGGGTAATTTCAAGCCGTCCCAGTACCTTGTGATGCATGCGTTGCTTTACCGTACCCGGATATTGCGGGACTGCAGGCTGCAATTGCCGAAGCACACCTTTTATGTGGACAACATATTTGCATATAAGCCATTGCCTTATGTGAAAAATATCTGCTATCTGAATCTGGATTTGTATCATTATTTCCTGGGAAGGGACGACCAGTCCGTAAATGAAAAAGTCTTAATGAAGCGGATTGACCAGCAGATTAAGGTAACCAAACTGGTGTCAGACTGCGTGAACCTTGGTGAGGTATCAAAAACTTATCCGAAGCTGGCAACTTATATGACAAGAAATGTTTCTATTATGATGGCGATTTCTTCTATCCATCTGCTGCTGATTGGAGATAAGGATGCTTATGCGAAACGGGAGAATCTCTGGGAACATATAAAGGCGCTGAATCCAAAGCTCTATAGCATCTTAAAATACCGGAGATTAAGCGGATTTACTTATCTGCCGGGTGGTGCAGCAGGCGGCTTTGTAACTCTGACCGGTTATCGTCTGGCACGGAAAATGTACCAGTTCCAGTAAGAAGCAGGACAGCCAACAACGCAGAAACAGCAGCATAAGGCTGCATAAAAGCAATATAAGAAACAGCAGGAATCGTACAAGAGGATAAGAAAATGGAAAAATTATATATCGGATTAGTAGATACGCCGGGGCTGTTTGCGTGGATAATCCGCAAAGCCATCCGGCAGAAATACATACATGTAGTGCTTGGCATGGATGAAATGCTGGATGAGTGCTACAGCGTGGGAAGAAGATTTCCTTCGATACCGCTTCTGGCGGGCTTCGAGAGGGAAGAAAAAGAAAAAATCATACGGGCATTTCCAACAGCGCGTTATATGATATTTACCATAGACTGCACGAGGGAGCAGAAGGAAAATATCAGAAAGCAGTTAAAAAAATGCTATGAAAACCGCTATAAATATCATTACTGCATTGCGGGGCTGCCTTTTATTTTATTACAGAAGGAATTTTTCCGGGAGAAACGCTACACCTGTTCTTCCTTTATTGCCCGGGTGTTAGAGGAGAATGGATTAAAGCTTTTTCCGAAGCATTTTTCTTTGGTAACGCCAAAAGATTTTTATGAATTAGAGCAAAAAGAGGTCATCTATGAAGGGGAACTTAAGCAGCTCATCCGTATGGAGCAGTATCAGACAGAAATTGCATAAGAATAAAAAGAATCTTCTCAGTATCCTGCTGTTTCTCCTGCTGGCGGCACTGACTTTTTCTGCCATCTGTAAGGGAAATGATATGACAGAGGTGACAAAAGCAGTAAGAAAGATGGATGTCTGGTATCTCCTTGGAGCCATGGGACTTGGAATTTTCTTCGTATCGGCAGAAGGACTGATGATCTGCTATCTTCTGCGGGCACTGGGAAATCCCATTGCAGCAGGCAGGTGCATCAAATATTCCTTTATCGGATTTTTCTATTCGGGAATCACACCGTCCGC
>OGPL01003205.1_pt1 | contig 10691 bp, 10 predicted proteins | sample 1552901 | NCBI WGS metagenome assembly OGPL01 (sample SAMEA2580244, study PRJEB22360) | human gut metagenome | biome: human gut; feature: human-associated habitat; material: faeces | place: Denmark | collected 2008/2010 | reverse complement strand
TGCCACCGACCTCGTAAGAGGGCGGCGTTGGTGATGTGGTGTGGCTGATTCAAGCACCAGCTTGAAATCAGACATGCCACAGCACTAACGACAGGTGCCGAAGCACTGGCATCGCCAAAAGGCTGTTTTTTATGTTTTTTGTTTTAGTTTTCCTCGGCATTTATCCACTGAAGCGTTTTCTTTTCCTGCTGTGGTGGGGGATTAGTAGGCGTAGGTGAGGAGGGGGAAGCGGCGCGAGAGGCGGAGAAGCAGCAGGGTGGTGATGATGCAGAGCGCCACTATCACGAAATAGGTGGCGACTGGAGAGAAGATGCCTTTGCCGGTGAGGAACCACACGAAGATGAAATGGGAAAAATAGGTGATGGTGCTGAAGTTGCGCAGCGTTTTGTAGGGCAGGCGCCAGTTCACCTCGTGGCGCAGCGTCCACACCACGATGGCGGCAGCGGTGGGAATGAGCATAAAGTAGCAGTCGTCGAACCGCGCCTTGTGTCCAGCCACTTCCAGCCATGCGCCCACCATGCAAAGCAGTAGCACGGCGGTGGAGGCGATGCCATTCAGTTTCACAATTCTGCCCTCATAGTCGGCAATGAGTTTGCCCATGCTGCAAAAAACTATGGCAGGCATAAAACTGTTGTGAAACAGCCCTATCACATTGAAAGCCACATTGGTGGCGTGTTGCACGGAGTGGGGCATGTAGGCGTGGTAGTTGGTGGTGAGTGTCACAGGCACATACACCGCCAGCCCAATCCCGAATATCGCCCACGATGATAGGCGTTTGCCCAGCCAGTGCACCAGCGGTATGCAAATGATAAGTGCCATGATGAACCACGAGCCCGAAAAAGTGGAATTGAGGAAGAATCCGCAAATGAAATGGGAGAGCGACTCCAAAACGCTCCTGTCGTGGCAGAAAAACACGCCGTCGATGGTGAAATACGCTTCCACCACAAACCAAAACGCATACAGCCACCCCATGCGCCTAACGTAGTGCTTCAGTTGGGCGGTGTCGGGCTTTTTCCGAAAGAAAAAGAATGCGCTCACCACAAAAAACACTGGCACAGCCATTCGGGAAAACAGGCTGATATAGAGCGGATAGGTTTTGCCCACAAACGGCCGTGCGTGAATTGCCACCACCAGCAGGGCGGCCACCACTTTCAGAATGTCGATAGAATGATATGTGCGAGATGCGGGCGCAGACATGGTGCTATCTCTCTCTCTTACACTTCAAACATTGCAGCAGGGTTGAAGCCCTTGCAAATGCCGTCTTTCACATAGCCCACTTGATTGGTGTGCATGGTGCATTTGCCCACCTTCATTCCGTTGGCGCCGTTGTAGTGCGTGTGTCCAAACACCCAGTGGTCGATGTCGCTGTTTTCGATATAGCCCTCCATCGGCACCACAAACGCCTCCGACAGTCCATTCGACTCATAGATAGGGTCTTCCACCATCACAGGGCAGTGATGGCTCACCACCACCTTTTTCTGCGCTGTCGATTCAGCCAAAGCCCTGGTCAACCAATCCACACACAGTTTGTGAAGTTTCGCATAGTCGTGCGCAAGCAGGAAGCGGTGGCCGTGGCGAATGCGGTAGCAGTCCACCATTGATTGCTGCACCTCCATCTCGCTGTGTGGCGAAACGTGGGTCCACAGCGTGGTGAAAAACAGCTCCACATCGTCGATTCTCACGCTATGGTTGTTGCAGAACGTGACATTGTGGCGAATAGGGAAAAAGAAATCACCCAGCGTGCGAGTGATGTCCACGCCATTGTAGTACTCATGGTTGCCAGGCACAAGGAAAGTGTGCTGGAAGTTTGCCGAACACCAGTCGATAAACGGATGAGTCTCTAAATTCTCGCTTCCAAACAGAAGCATATCGCCCGACAGCACAAGAATATCGCCCACCACAGTGAGAGGATTTTGGCTAAGCCACTTAGAGTTGTCGGGAAACTCCAGATGAATGTCGCTTGCGTATTGGATCTTCATATCTGCAAATTTACCAAAAATGTTATAATCCACCAACACCCCACCCCCACAAAAAGCAAACCCAAATCCCCCCACCATTGGTATAAAACAGTAGTTTTGCACCTTTTGCAGGTGGGGGTGGGCAATAAATGGGGGGTGGGGTGCGTTTATATCTAAATTAGGGTGGCGAATGTGCTGCTCGCTTAAGTTATGCCAATTTATGAAGAAATTTCTATACATAGCAGTTGCGATGGTTATCGGTGCGATGGCGGTGGGGCTTACTGGCTGTAAGACTGCCAAGATGCGCGATGCCGACGAGGCGTATGACCGTGGCGAATATTTCGGTGCCGAGAAGATTTATCGCAAACTCTACAATAAATACACCAAGAAGGAAGAACGCTGGATTCGTGGTGAGGTGGCGTATAAGTTGGGCTTGTGCTACAAGCGTCTGAACCAGAGTAGCCGTGCGGCGGCTGCGTTTCAGAATGCCATTCGCTACGAATACCCCGACAGCACGCTAATCCTCTACCTTGCCCAAGCACAGCACATGCAGGGCAACTGGAAGGAGGCACTTGCCAGTTATCAGCAGTTTTTGGAACTGGTGCCCGACAGTTGGGAAGCGAAGCAGGGCATCAGAGCGTGCCAAATGGCACCACGCTGGAAGCAACAGGGCTCGCACTATATTGTGAAAAACGCTAAGTTTTTCAACTCGCGCCGAGCCGATTTCTGCCCGATGTTCCTCGATGTGAACGCCGACCAACTGTATTGGACCTCAAGCAACGAGAAAGCCACAGGCACGGAAAAAAGTCAAATCACCGGCACGAAAAATTCCGACATCTTCGTGTCGAAACTCAACGATAAGGGCAAATGGCAAAAGCCTGAACTGGTGGAAGGAGAACTCAACTCGGAGTTTGACGAGGGTTGCACCGCTTTCAGTCCCGACGGTGGCACCATGTATCTGGCTAAGGTGGTGCGCAAGGCTGAATCGGCATCGCCAGTGGAAATATACACCTCCACACGCTCTGAGGCGAAATGGAGCGCACCAGTGAAACTGGAAATCACCGCCGACACGCTGTCGAGCTATGGCGACCCAGCAGTGAGCCCCGACGGCCGCTACCTGTATTTCACCAGCGATATGCCAGGCGGACAGGGCAAACTCGACCTGTGGCGCATCAACTTGAAAGACCGCCGAGGAACGCTCGAAAACCTTGGCGACCAAATCAATACGCCAGGCAATGAGCGATTCCCATACTGCCGCACCGACAGCATTCTCTATTTCTCAAGCGACGGCCATGCCGGTTTTGGCGGACTCGACATTTTCCGCGCCACGCTCCAGCCTTCGGGCCGCTGGTTTATCGAGAATTTGGGTAGTCCGATGAACTCGTCGGACGACGACTTCGGCATCACCTTCGGCAAGGGCGAAAGCGGCTATTTCAGTAGCAACCGCAAAGACGGCCGTGGCTACGACCACATCTACAGTTTTGAGAAGCCCGACCTGAAAATATGGATTTCGGGCTATGTGATGGACAAGGACGAGGAGCCTGTGAGCGGCGCAGTTATCCGTATCGTGGGCGACGACGGCAGCAATCAGAAGGCGGCAGCCAATGCCGACGGCAGTTTCCGCTTCGACCTCCAAGGCGGCGTGAGATATGTGATGCTGGCAGGTGCCAACGGCTATCTCAACAGCCGTCAGGAATTTGAGAGCGACATGACGGATGAAAATACCGAATACAGTGTGAACTTCGTGCTTGCGGCCATGCACAAGCCACAAGTGATAGAAAACATATTCTACGACTTCGACAAGGCCACGCTTCGTCCCGAATCGAAGGCGGCACTCGACTCGATGGTTACGGCACTGGTGGAAAATCCGTATGTCACCATCGAAATGGCGGCGCACACCGACCGCATCGGCACCGAGGCATACAACCAGAAGTTGAGCCAACGCCGTGCGCAGTCGGTGGTGAACTATTTGATAGCCAACGGTATCGACTCCACACGCCTGAAGCCACAGGGCTATGGCAAGAGCCACCCCAAAGTGGTGACCAAGCGCATCCACCACCTCTATCCACAGTTTGCCGTGGGCGACACGCTCAATGTGGCGTATATCGACACGCTCTCGAAAGCCAATCAGGCGGCTGCCGACCAAGTGAATCGCCGTACCGAATTTATGGTGCTGTCCACCAATTTCCAACCGTTTGCCGACGACTTGAAGCGTATGCAAGCCTTGCAGGACTCAATCCGCCAAGCAGAGCGCGAAAAGAAGATTCTGGAGGAAGAACAAGAGTCAGCGCGCTTGCGTGCCGAGGCAAAAGAGAAAGAAAAGCAAAAGGCTGAAGCAGAGCGCAAACAGGCTGCAAATAAAAAATCGGAAAAGCAGATAGAACGCGAAAACGACAAGGCTGAAAAGAAAGCACGCGAGCAAGAAAAGCGTGCGAAAGAAAAGGCTAAGCGCGAAAAAAAGAAGCAAAAAGAACGCGAAAAGCGTGAAAAAGAAAAGCAGAAACTGCGCGAGAAACGTGAAAAGGAAAAGCGGAAGCAGCAAGAAAAGCGCGACCGCGAAAGGGCGAAACGCTTGGGCATTCCTTATGTGCCATCGGAGTCTAAATCGGCACCTGCACCAGCAGATGGCGAAAATGTGCCCGAAAATGTGAAGAAATCGGACGAAGGAATGAAACCCGACGATGTGAAAAAGTCGGACGATGGCAAGAAGCCTGACGATTTGAAGAAAACCGACGACGAGAAAAAGGCAGACGGCGATGAGAAGAAGCCCGACGACTTGCGACGCTCGGTAAAGCACAACACCCGCGCAAAGGAAAAGCAGTGAAATGAAAAAGATTGGAATTATAAGCGATACTCACTCATATTGGGACGACCGATATGAGGAACATTTTAAGGACTGCGACGAGATTTGGCACGCAGGCGACATCGGCAACGAGCAGGTAATCGACCGCTTGGCAGCCCTTGTGCCTGTGCTTCGGGCTGTGTGGGGCAATGCCGACGGACAGAATTTGCGTCGCCGATTCAAGCAAACCGAAATCTTTGAGGTGGAGGGCGTGAAGGTGGTGATGACGCACATTGGCGGCTACCCGGGGCGATATGCGCCAGGCATCAAGCAGCGCCTCACTATCTCGCACCCGAAAATTCTGGTGTGCGGCCATAGCCACATTCTTAAAGTGATTCCCGATCGCTATTATTCGGTGCTCACCATCAATCCCGGTGCTGCTGGCACGCAGGGTTGGCAAAAGGTGCGCACGCTCATCACGCTCACGCTCGATGCAGGCGTGATTACAGGGTGCCAAGTGATAGAACTCGCGCCCGACAAAGAACACCGCTTCGGCAGAATACTCGATTAAAAAATAAGGAGATATAGATTATGAAACGCTTACTCTATTGCATAACATTGGCATTGCTGCTCACAGCGTGCTACACCACCGAGGAAAACTATAAAGCCGCCTACGACAAGGCGAAAGAACGCACCCGTGAAAACATGGGTGGCACCATCTACGACATGTCGCAAGCCGAGCGTGTGCGAGCCACCGAGATTATCAACGGCGACAGTGTGCGCCTGCTCCGCTCGTATTTTAATGTGGTAGACGACAAGTATGAGAACACCAAGAAGTTTGGCGTGGTGGTGGCAGAGTTTGACCAACTCATCAATGCTCGCAGCTACCGCGACCGCCTCAAGCAAAACGAGGGCTTCCAGAGTTATGTGGTGTACACCAACCGCGAAAAGAAATATTGCGTGGTGGCACAGGCCTACGACGAAAAAGAGCCCGCCGCCCTCTTTATCCGCAACATCAAGCAGCATATGAAAATGAAAGTGCTCGTCCCACGCCCCTACATCCTCCAGCGCCTATAAATTTTAGAATTGATATACGTGTTGTCCCGAAGAAGATGCGATGAAATTCCGTTAGGAATTTGATGTGTGTAGGCAGGTATGCAGAAAAGATGTAATGGAGCGAAGCGAAATGGAATCTTTTCGAACCTTTAGCTCGCTCGAACTTGTTCGGGCAAATGCCTGCAATAGATATGTTAATATTCTGCATTCCATAGGAATGCGACAACATCAATTGCACTTTGATGGCGAAATCGCATCCCGCTGGGATGCATATTTGTTTTGTTACCTTTGCAGGCATTTCGCTTCGGTTATGCTACGTCTCGCTTCGCTCATTTCGCATAACCTTCGCTGCATACCTGCCTACACACATCAAATCCCTATGGGATTTTTTTTGGCCCATAATGGTGATATCATATTGAATATCAATCATTTGGAGCGGACGCGAAATATCGCGTCCCTACCATGCGAAACCGTTTTGGGAGATTCCCTTTTTGTTTTGGGGAGGGGGCTTTGCCCCGATATTAGCCAAATTTATAGTATTTTTGCACCTGAAAATATTAATGCGACTTGATAATGAGCTGCTTATGAACTTTTTGGCAGTGGCTTTTGGAAAAATTGTTAAAAAAGAGATGTTAGATTGATGAAGCGTGTTGTGTTTGTGGTTTTAGGGTGTGTTTGTTCTGTTCTTGCGCATGGGCAGTGCTTTAGTGGCGAGTTGGCTACGGAATTGCACTGGAACATGAAGAAGAAAGTGAATTGGACAAACCAGTTGAGGTTGAACTTGAGCATTCCGCTGTGGAATGGCGCAGGTTCGATTGAGGCTTCCACGCTCCACATGTTGCGCACCAACGAGACCATTATCGATGACTGGCAGGGTTTTTCCAACATTGAGGAGGAAAACACCGCTGCGGCGATTGCTGTGCTGGGCTATATGCACCAGTGGGAGAGGGCGCATTTGTTTTTTGGCGTGCGAAATGTGAATGAGGACTTTTTCACATCCGATGTCACTTCGCTCTTTTTCAACGGCTCGTGTGGCATATTTCCCACGATTGCGGCGAGTTATCCCATTGCCAACTATCCGCTTTCGGGCTTGACCGTGTATTTAGATGTGAGCAAAGGTGGCTTCACGTTCCGAAACAGCCTCTACAATGGCGTGGGCTACAACGGTTGGAGCAAGCACGACAATCCATTTTTGGTGCGTCCGAAGAAAGATGGCATTTTCAATATGTCGCAACTTGAATTTTCATATTCGGGTGGCAACTACTTTGCAGGCGCTGCAGTGCATACACGGCACTATGGTGTTGACCCCGACGGCAACCAGTGCGAGCCCGACCAATCCACCAAAAAGGCGAGTTGCGCCTGGTGGGTGTATGGCGAGCAGAAGGTGTGGCAAGCCGCCGACAAGGAAATCGCCTGCATGGCGCAGTATTCCGAGAATTCCAATCGCGACAACGGCTGCTACCGCTATGCCGAGTTGGGGGTGGCTTACACCGACAGTTGCAACCAGTGCGGATTGTCGGGGCAGTATGCCCGATTCTATCAGGGTGAGGAATATTCGCTCGAACTCACATGGCGACGCAGCCTTAAAAAGTGGCTCAGCGTGCAACCGTCGTTGCAGTACATCAACAACCGAAATGGCGATTTTGTGGTGCTTTGCACCCGGTTGACATGCGAATTTTGATGCTTTTTGCACGAAAATCGCAGTTTTTTTTGCCAAAAACTTGCATAATTCAGAAAATAGTGATACCTTTGCATCGCTTTTACGGAGATTCGCTAGCTCAGCTGGTAGAGCACATCCCTTTTAAGGATGGGGTCGTGGGTTCGAACCCCACGCGGATCACTTGAGAAAATCGCTGATAGAAATATCAGCGATTTTTTTGCTACATAAAAAACTTTTTTTGAGAAATGCTTTGTTTTTATTTTGAATGATGTAAATCAATTCGTAAATTTCCATCAGAAAAATATCCTGTCGTGACTGAACGGCTACGTGAAAAGTGCGTAGCTCACAAGTGTAGGTTACGCAGGACTATTTTTTTGCCCTTTTTGTTCGAGTTAGGTTGCGCGTGTGATGCTTAGGTTTGAAACTCCAATGCCGGTAAATTTGAAACCATCTGTCGGATTCCTCTTTAATATTCATAGGCTACAAAAACACATTTTATAACTATCTGTGGCACAACAGACTATGATTTTTTTGCAACCACAGCCGAATCACGAAAAAAAATGAGGCTGTCTAACAAGCAAACCAATTTAGCTTTCAGAATATTTCATACTTTCCCATATAATTCATTTAACTTTTCAATCTTTGATTCAGGATTTGTTGTTACTAAATATTTAATGCTTATTTCGGGATCTTTCATAACCCAGACATCTACAGTGTAATTAAATGAATTTATTGGGGCATTTAATATAATCCTAACGTCAGGCGAATTTTCTTTCTGCATTAAAACACCGGGATGTTCACTACCTGGATCTAAATGGTTAATTATTTGAAAGCCTTTTTCTTCAAAGAAATCAACTTCTGTTGTCAGGTGCATTAAGTAATCTAAAGGGAATCGATTTCTAAGACCGCTTTCCAATCCCATTGCCATTAGAGGTATAGATCCACCAAATAGAAATATTCCAAGTATTATCAGACCCAATAGAATCCAATTTTGTAAGTATATGGCGAAGGCTATACTTCCTGCAATAAACAAAATTAATGGTATCCAATCTAATATCTCACGAAGTTTTTTCATAGTTCGTTATAATAGAATATTTTGTGCCCAATCGGGAATATCCTCGGTGTATTGCTTTGCTAAAACTCCCTCTGAGAGACGGAAGAGAGGGCGGGCATCAACATCGTCTATGGAGTTATCGTAGACGTAAAGACGGTCAATGATTGATGCTACTGTTTTGCAGTTTTGAATTGACTTGTTGTAGCGAGAGATAATTTTGGTGATTGGTACATCATGTCCGCCTTCCATTACTCGCTTGGCGATACGCGATGCATTAATTGTCGGGTTAGATGTGGAGACGAAGAATATTCGAATAAAGAACCCTGCTTGCTTTGCTCTGATAACAAAGTCTATTTTATCTTGCGCAGAAAAAACGGTCTCGAATACTAAACTCCTCTTTTCTTTAAGACACTGTTCGCGAAGGTCAGAACAATAAGTAGCCGCCTTAAGCACGGATTCTGAATTGTTCCAATCGCCGAACAAATCATTGGCAATTTGGTCGGGATTTATATACGTTGTACCCTCTGCCCACTCATGATGGAGAAACTTTTGGGTAATAGAAGTCTTGCCTGACCCATTAGGTCCGGCTATGATAATCAGTTCCGGTTTATGCTCAGTTATTGCCATTCTTCACTTCGTTTATACGGTCGGCCCATTTAGCTTGCTGCTCTTCTGCGCCGCGATGTAGTTCCTCAAAGTATTTCTTTGTTGCCTCTTCATGGCGCTTCCTTGCATCAACTGCTACCTCGTGCATGATTTGCGCAAGCATCTCATCGGTGGGATCTTTACCGGAGTTAAACCGATAAGAATTCATTTCTTCTTCTGACATACAAATTTAAATTTATGAAAAACAGTGACTTCAACAATTTGAAATCCCCGCCTTGTTAATATTTATCCTACTAAGGAATTAATCTTCAATCGCCGCCTACGCCGCTGTAATCCTTGCTTGATAGTTAAGATGTTGCGGGATTTTTCTCAACATATTCTCAATGTTTTCAAACATTTTCTTACAGCTGTTGCGATTTTAAGTTGTTTAGACCACTATCGCGGCTTTGGGTAACAGTAATTTCATTTTGTTTATCAGAGCATTAGAGGGATACTCTAAACTATTTCTAAACAAATTTCATTACTCAAAATCAGTCGTAATCTCTGTTTCTAAGCACAAAGCTAATCATTAAACCTTAAATAATCAAATTCTCAACTTGGATAAGTTGTTAAATTTTTGTAATTTTGTGATCACAGACCGCCTCACAGACCACGCCAGTAGGGAGAGTTCTTTGCCGAGCCACCCCCGGTCTGGGGTTAAGCGGAGCGGGATGTAGTGAAAATACATAAGAAAGCGTTTATCCGCGCTGATTCTTGACAAACTGGAATGTCTCGCAAACTTTCATAATAAAGTCAAGGATTGAGCAACGGTAGATGCCCGTGGATATGTAATTATCTTGCCTTCAGCTCGATATTTCGTGAGAAAAGCGGCACGCAACTCCTGCAGCGAGACACTGCTGCTCTTTTTCGGCATACAATGCGCAAACGCGGCTATACTTGCTGCCCGACAACTTGCCATCGAAGAAAAGCGGAAGCAACGAAGAAAACGGTGGGCATAGTAACACCATAGAAAACTTTGAACTCCACCAATCGGTTGGAGACTCCTCGTTATGCCCAAACCAGCCGAAAAACGAGTTTTTACCCACTGAGAATTGAAAATTTAAGCAGAGCGTCTACGTTGAACAAGAAAAATCACATCCTCCGACACTTCTCGCCATGAAAATTTTTGCTATTAACTGAATATCCCTAATTAATGCTAACAAATGTTTAATTTGCACCCAAATTGGTTATTTGGCTAAAATACCTTTAATAATCAAGGACACTAAAAAGAGGCTGTTTTTGTACCACATTTTGACCCCGAAAGGTCAAAGTGTACCACAATTTGTGGTACAGTACCACAAAAACACATTTCATAACTATCTGTGGCACAATTGACTATGAAATTTTTTGTGGCCGCACGCGGATCACCACCAAGACCGCAAGCACCACCGCTTGCGGTCTTTCTTTTTTATATCCCCCGTCACAAAGTTTCTGTGGATAATTCTGGGTTCAATGGATAAATACTGAGGGGCGCCGAAACAAAAAACATAAAAAACAGCCTTTTGGCGATGCCAGTGCTTCGCACCTGTCGTTAGT
>OGPL01003203.1_pt1 | contig 10697 bp, 22 predicted proteins | sample 1552901 | NCBI WGS metagenome assembly OGPL01 (sample SAMEA2580244, study PRJEB22360) | human gut metagenome | biome: human gut; feature: human-associated habitat; material: faeces | place: Denmark | collected 2008/2010 | reverse complement strand
ATTAACAGCGATAGTGGTAAGCGGTATTATGAGATAGCCTATAAAAGAACGTACGATGATAAAAAAAACCAGGTATGTGATTATTTTCTTTTTAATGACAGGACTGAAGAGGTTGAACTGCTTAAGTATGAAAAGTACAGGGCAACACATGATATGCTGACAGGTCTTTTAAACAAAGAACAGTTTTATATAGAAACTGCTAAGATGATAAAGGAACACATAGATACTAAGTATTGTATCATATGCAGTAACATAAAAGATTTTAAGTTTGTCAATGAATTGTTTGGTGTGGAAAAAGGAAATGAAATACTAAGAAAAGAAGCGGAGTACATTAAAGACTTTGCAGATGAAGAAGTTGTTGTGGCAAGACTCCGTGGAGACCGTTTTGCCATGTGTATGCCAAAGGTCAGATTTGATGAGAAACTTATTGATAAGGCTGTAAGTGGAATGAACGCTGCTTTTAAAAATAGTTTATTTCATATGCATATATTTTCAGGAGTATATGATATAGAGGATGTTAATGAACGTGTGAGTATCATGTGCGATAAAGCAAACCTTGCCGGTGAAATCGATATCGTCAACAACTTCAACTGGCCTGAAATCGCGTTCTCTTCCCCTTTGAAAAATGTGACTTGCTCGATTGACGTAAAAACTTCCGATGGTTCAAGCACTACAAGCAAAACGTATTCTTACCCAGAAAACCCAACAGGGAGCGGAGCAACGCAGACTGTTAGCAATGAAATGTTGTCTCAAAGCGTTCTCAGCCAGAGCAGGAATATTTTGACAGAAGCATACAAGGTGCTTTCCAACCGCCGCAAGGTTACATTAAAATATCGTGCAAGCCCACATTTTGACGCTTTGGACTATGTTCTTGTTCATCACCAGTTTGGCTATTCCTCTGTACTGTTGACTACGAGCTTTTCTTATCAGTATTCCGGCTGTTTTCACGGGACGGTCGAAGGGTATCTCTTGGAAGGAGCTGATGTTCGTTGACCCGGTGGATCACAGACAGAACCAATGATGATGTTGCGCAAGTCAAAGCACTTGCATTGAAAGCAAAAGCAGGGACGTGGACAGAGGAAGAGCAGGCAGAATGGGCCGCTGGCATGAAGGGCGCTCTGAGCTATATGGACTACAACCGCATTGAAGGTGGAATCCAAGAGATCGCGTCCATCTTGAACGCATCTGTTTCGGTAAAAACCGATTGGGATGTAAATGGATACCTGACTGTCTCGGATGCTTCCCGGTGGCTTTCCAATATAAGAACTATCCGGTCTTTGTGCAGCGGCAAGAATGATACCCCCGAAACCCCAGCTTCCCTCAATTACCTGCACTATACGATTATCAATCAGGTCGAAGAAATTCTACTTGATATCGAAACGATAGCCAATAACCATCTAATCTACTGCTCAGAGCCGGTCTGTGGAGGTGAACCTTACTATGCACTTTGTTGACCGAGAAGCAAAGTACCCAAACCGATGGACAATGAAAAAGTCTGACGGCACATCGGAAGTTGTCACACTGGTTCGCAACGATGAGCCTATCGTTGAAGGCACTCCTATGAATGCTGAATCGCTGAACACTCTTTCAGATGTTGCAGGCGCTGACATTGCAAGGATTGCCGCTGAAAAAGCAGAGCTGAATGCAAAACTGTCCGAAGTAAACGCCAAAACGTCCGCACAAGAGTCGCAGAAGCAAGCCGAAAACTCCGCTGAAAGCGCTCGACTTGCAGAACAAAGCGCTAATAAAGGCGGTTGGATGAACTTTGAACAGAAAAACGGCGTGCTTTATATGGTTAAAAGTGACAGCTTGACCGAAATAAATATGCAAGACAACGGCTCTGGGATTTTGGAGGTGACGTTTGAATGAGCAAAACAATTGAAATCGGCCCTTATAGCGCCTATGCCATTGCTGTAAAGCATGGATATGTTGGCACAGAAGAGGACTGGATTAAAGCGGTCGAAGCAGCTCGAAAGAGCGCGGAGACAAGCGCAGCCAATGCAAAGCGGGAAGCGGACGGGGCTTCTGCTTCTGCTGCTACTGCCACTGAACAGGCTGGAATTGCAACCACAAAAGCTGGCGAATCCGCTGCATCCGCTGAGGCTTCTGCATCCAGTGCATCTGCCGCTGCAACCAGTGAAGCCAATGCAAAGAAATACTCGGAAGAGGCCGGGGCCAAGGCGGGGACGGATAAAACCCTGAGCATCGAAAACGCTCCCGCAGACGCAAAAGCCGTGGGTGACATTATCCTCGACCGTACCAAGGAAACTCCGCAACCCATCTTTTACAACAAGGCTGAGGTGGAAGCAAAAATCAAAGAAATTCTCGCCGCCCAGCGAGAAGAAGACCTCGCCAGAATCAAATTCTGGGCCAGCAACGACTCCACCAGCCCGGCAAGCTTTATCGGCGGCACATGGGAGCGGATTGAAGATTGCACCATCTGGGGTGCAAGCGACACACATCCGGCTGGGACAAAGCTGGAGGCAGGGCTGCCGAACATAACGGGTTATGCTTATACAAGGGGAGTTGATTCCGATTCTTCCACTAAGCAAAGCGTTATTTTTGATGATGGCGCTGGTGGTGCCTTTTCGGTACTTAACGATGTAAGCGAATACACGTCGTTTTACGATATCTTGACCAAGAATGGAAAAAATAACAGTGCAAAACTTAGCTTTAACGCATCCACTTCCAACCCGATTTACGGCGCATCCGATACCGTCCAACCCCCGGCATACTGTATGTACATCTGGCGCAGAGTGGCATAACCGAAAGGAGCACACATGAAAATCATCGACAGCAACGGCAACCCCATCGAAACCCCCGACTTGGCGAAAGGCTACCTTAAGCAGGAGACCCAGACCATCCACCACGATTCTGTGGCGGGCGTGGAAGAGGTCAGCCACTACGAGACCGAAACCTTTCCGGACGGAACCCCTGCAATTTACTATGACGCAGATGGTCGCGAAAAAGGCCGTGATGTCCGCAAGGTGGTGGACGTGCCCGGCGTTGACCCTCAGCCCGCCTGGGATGAGAAAGTGCCGGTGATGCGGTACATCCTGTACACCGCCGAAGAGCTGGCCGCACAGGAAAAGGCCCGCAAGGAAGCAGAGGAAAAGGCGCAGCTGCCCACCGCAGAAGAGCGCCTTGCTGCTCTAGAAGCGGCTATGCTCGACCTGCTGGCCGCACAGTAAGGAGGATGTTATGGTTTTGTTCTATGTGACCCAAGTCAAGCTGCACCGTTTTGACGGCGCTTTTACCATCGACAACGTTCCTGACCGGTACAAGGATGCCGTGATGAAAAAGCTGACGGAGGAGGGATTTTATGAGGTGGAAAGTAATGTTTGACTTCCTGCGGGATATCTTTTCTGCGCTCTCCCACGCTGCCGGTGACAGCGCCGACAAGGAAGAGCCTGCCCCTGCACCGGACGTGCCCACTGTGGACACCGTGACCTGGTGGGGAGGAGAGCCGCCTTACCGGTACATTGACGTGAGCCGTTGGCAAGGAAAAATCAAAATGGAGGGCTGGGCGCAGGTAAAGGCGGCAGGCTACCGGGGCGTGATGCTGCGGGCCGTAGGGAGCCGCAACGGTGTGCCCTACATCGACCCCACCTTCGAGGACAATTATGCCAACGCAAAAGCGGAAGGGCTGGACGTGGGCGTGTACTACTACACCAACGCTTCTTGCGAGAAGCTGGCTGACGAAGAGCTGGCTGTACTGCGGCAGGCGCTGCGGGGCAAGGAACTGACCATGCCGGTGGCAGTGGATCTGGAATCGCCGAGTCTTGCCGGGATGCCCTATGGAGACCTGTCAAATCTGGCGGCCTATCATCTGGAACAGATTGAGAAGATGGGGTTCTACGCCCAGCTCTACACCTACACGAGCTACGCCAACGTCCATCTGGACATGGCAAGGCTTGCAGGGCGGTGGGACGTATGGCTGGCGGACTACACCGGCAAGACCCCGAAGGTGGACTTCAAGTACAATGCCCACCAGCACACCAGCAAGGGCCGCGTGCCGGGCATCTCCAGAACTGTTGACCTCAACGTGACCACCCTCAACTACCCGAAAATCATCCGCAAGAAGGGTCTGACCCGTCTTCGGGAGGGCGCATGAGCGACGCGATCATCGTAGCACTCATCACTGGCGGCCTGAGCCTGATCGGCGTGCTTATCTCTAACAGCAGGGCCGCTCAAAACATGGACGCAAAGCTGGAAAAACAGCAGGCCATTACTGACACTAAGCTGGACGAGCTGACCCGGGAAGTCCGGACACACAACAATTTCGCCCAGCGCATCCCGGTGCTTGAAGAACAGATGAAGGTGGCAAACCACCGCATTGCAGACCTCGAAAAAGAGAAAGGAGAGTAATACATGGCAATAATCAATAACATTTTGGGCGTGATCCCCGCCCCGGTGGCGACTGTGCTGATGCTGGGCGGCCTTATCTTTTACGCCCTTGGCTGCATCCGGCTGGGCTATGGTGCAGCTGTCAAGGGCACCGTGCTTGACCTGATCGAGCAGGCAGAGCACGAGATTCAGGGCACCAAAAGAGGCACAGAACGTAAGGCGTGGGTGGCACAGATGCTCCGCACGGCCCTCAGCGCCAGCAAGTGGGGCAGATTCATCTCGTGGGCCATCACCGATGAGACCATCGGGGTGATCATTCAATTTTTCTTTGATCGCATGAAAGCGGCACTTGAAAAGCAGTAAGGAGGATACATACTATGATTATTACCGGAATGGCAGAATACGAAAGCGTGTGCAAGAATGCACTGGTCGAGTGGTACAACGCGCACCGCGTGACCAAAATCACCCTCGAAAACGTCTTTGTGGTCTGGGCTTGCAAGACTCTCCAGAACTACAAGGCGCTACTGTCTACCACCGTGAGCGGTGACGGCATCTATGCCGAGTACACCTACAACGGCGATAAGCAGGAGCTGTACGAGGATGTGTACGGCAAGCTGACCAATCGCTGCATCAAGCAGCAGTAAGGAGGATATCATGGCAAGCACTACATACGCGCAGAAACGATTTTGTGAAATCAAGAGATGCGGCAAAATCGACCATATCGGTAACGTCCCCGTAATGGTGCGCAACGCTGGAGAGTTGCCGCAGCCTTTCTGGCTCGGTGCTGCCTGTGGCGGCGGCTCGCGTAGTGCTGCCACTGTGCTTGCAAGGAATTGACCGACAGCAGATGATAGCCGCCATCAAAAGCGCACCGCTTGGGAGGGTAGACCGTAAGATAGCTCTTTTGCGGTACGTTGAGCGGCTTCCGCTGCCGGACATTGCAGCACAGACGCATTACAGCCGGACGGCGATAGGCTACCGGCTGAAAGGCATTGAAAAAGTTTTTGAGTAAAGCAACCCCCCGGGGTTCCGTTTGGAGCATCGGGGGTTTTTCTATTTTTTCTCTTTTTTGAGTTCTTCGAGACGGCTTGCAAGCTCTTCTTCCCAACCTTCATGCTGGTCAAGATACTCGCCATAAATCGCCGCTTCCGCCTTTTTCCGGGCGGAAATCGCATCGTCAAGGCTTTCGTACAGGCCGAGATAAATTTGTTTCCTTTTGAAGTTGATATAGGCAAAGTACCGCCCGTTCGGCCTTTTTACAACGCCGTTTACGCCGGTCTTGGAGTTCCGGTTGACCTTTCCGCCCATCCGCGATTTCACAGAGGAGAGGGAAGAGCCATCCACCTGTGTGACGCTGTGGATGACATCGACCTTGTCTTTCATGTCACGGGCACAGTCGGAGCACCGAAGTATAGGGTTAGTACGTGTTATGTTTGAAAGTCTGACTTCAACGATTTTTCCGCACTGCGGGCAGACTGCTTTGCACCACATGGATACGTCTGGCTTTCGAGAGGGTAGGATTTCGATGATCTTCCAGCCGCTCACAGTCTTCCCTTCGTACTTTTCGATAGCGGATTTTTTTGCTTTGGCGGATTTTTGGGCTGCTGCGCTCTTCATTGCATCGCTATGCGAGAAAGCGCAATGCTGACAGCCTGTGCTCATTCCGGACATAAGGCTATGCCGATACACATCTTTTATAGTGCCACACTCACACTGGCATGTAAAATACCCATCTTTTTCCGCACGATGCAAGACAGTCCAACGCCCAAACCGCTTTCCAGTAAGGTCTCCCTCTTTTTTTCTCCGCTCATCCATCTTGAGCTGGGCCTCGCTCCTGGTATGAACGCACCCACAGGACTTGCTTGCCCCTCGGGTCAGGGATTCTCGAAGGACATCTCTTTCTGTGCCGCACTTGCAGCGGCACTTCACATAGCCGCTCTTTTTGGATGCACCTATCACGATCCAGCTCCCAAAAGTATGACCCGTCAAGTCTTTTGCTGCCATACCGGAATCCCCCTCAGATCAGCCCATAGTGCTCTGCCAGCAGGAAGCGGACGTATGCCGGACACGCACGCTTTTCGCAGCACCAGTCCTGCACGGTACGCAGCGGGATGCCTGCCTGCTTTGCAAAAGTGGTCTGAGACAGGCTAGTGCGTGAGACCAGCTCCCGCATGGACAAGTGCGCCAGATCCCAGATGTTGGACAGTCTTTTCTTCTCAGCGTCCAGATCAACGCAGTCAGAAGCGTCGTCTGGCACGCTCAGAGTGATGTTGTTGACAAAGATTTCCTTCGGCTGCTCTGCGGCCATTGAAAAAAGCTCTGCTTTGGTATACATGATTGACTTCCTTTCTTTCGTGTGATAGGATAGTTGCACACCTCCGTGTGAGGTGTCTTTCACAAAATCCCCCGTTCGGTGTGGCGAGCATCGGGCGGGGGATTTTTTTTATTTAGTAGATCTCAACGCCCAGTTTTTCGGCGGCGGCTTCAACGACTTCTTCAAACGAGGGGCCGCGATTCGAGTCGTTCCAGTCGTAATCGCCAGCGGATGCGGCTTCCCACTCTTCTTCCATGTCAGCTGCCTTGCACAGCTCGGCGCACAGCTCGTAATCCCAGACATCGGACTTGCGGATGTCAGCGGCGATTTCAATAGCGTTTCTCATAATTTTGTACCTCCATTGTCTTTCACTGTCCTTATTATACACGCACTGCGTGTAAATGTCAAGGTTTTTTGAAAGTTTTATACGCATCGCGTGCAAACAATTGAGCGCCCACACAGTCCTGTGCCGTGTGGGCGCTTTTTCTTTTTGTCCTTCGTTTGACGTTCGTTTAACGCATGGATTCAGCAGAAAAGGTACTATGGTCGCAAAGGGAGGGGCGCACCATGTGGCACAAGTTTAACCCGAACCCGCGCGGGAGCAGCGTCGGGGACTGCGTAGTGCGGGCGGTAGCTGCGGCCACCGGTCAGAGCTGGGAGCAGGCGTATATTGCGCTGGCGCTCACCGGTTACGCCCTCGGCGATATGCCAAGCGCCAACCGCACATGGGGCGCATACCTCCAAAAGCGGGGGTTCAAGCGCGGCTTGGTGGAGGCAGACTGCACCACCTGTTACACCGTGGCAGATTTTGCCCGGGAGTACCCGCGCGGCGTGTATGTGCTAGGCTGCTCCGGCCACGTTCTGGCCGTCATCAACGGTGAGTGGTGGGACAGCTGGGATAGCGGCGCAGAATGCCCGATCTACTACTGGTACAAGGAGGACTGATCCATGCCGATCTATAACGGATACCCGCAAGTGTACTACCCACAGCAGCCGCAGGGACAGCTGGAACAGCTGAGGGCAGCACAGTACCAGCCCCAGCCCGTCATAATGCCGACAATGCAGGGGCAGGCAGCACCGACTGACAGCGGCTTTATCTGGGTGCAGGGCGAAGCAGCAGCCCGTGGCTATTTGGTCGCCAACGGAAGCCGGGTGCTTTTACTGGATGCTGATTCCGATACCTTCTACATCAAAGAAGTGGGGCAGGACGGCAGGCCGTTCCCTCTCCGCATCTACGACTACAAGGAGCGCACCAGCGGCCCCAAAGCGTCGATTTCAGCCACGCAAGCCGCAGGCGGGGAGTATGTCACCCGCAAGGAGTTTGACGCGCTGGCGGCAAAGCTGGCGGCGTTGGAGAAACAGGAAGCACCAGAGCCGGAAAAGGAGAGCTAAACGATGAGCAGCAGCTTGTATAACTCGATGGGCCGACAGGCCCAGAACCCCATTGGCGGGCAGTTCCAGCAGTTTATGGGCCAGATGCAGGGCAAGAACCCGCAGGAGATGATAAACCAGATGCTCACCTCAGGGCAGCTCTCGCAACAGCAGCTCAACGCCATTCAGCAGCGGGCGCAGCAGATCGCGCCGATGCTCAACGGCATGAAAAATATGTTTGGGTTCTAAAATGCGGCCGCATTTAGGATAAATTTCAAAATCTAACGTAAAGGAGTAAAACTATGTCTCTTTCTTCTGATAGCACGGTTCTGACCATGCCGGTACAGCCCGCCAACGGCTACAGCAACGGCCTCAACGGCTGGGGCGGCGACTGGATGGGCTGGATCGTCCTCTTTCTGATCTTCGGCATGTTCGGCTGGGGCGGCATGGGCGGCTTTGGCTGGGGCGGTGGCATGGGCGGTGCTTCGCCTTATATGACCAGCGCTGTCACACAGGCAGACCTGCAGCGTGGCTTCGACAACCAGAGCGTCATGAACAAGTTGAACGGGCTGGAAAGTGGCCTGTGCGATGGCTTCTACGCCATGAACACCGGGATGCTTCAGGGCTTCAACGGCGTGCAGCAGGGCCTGAACGGCGTCACCAACGCCATGCAGCAGGGCTTCAACGGCACCAACATCGCGCTGATGCAGGGTCAGAATGCTCTGGCTACACAGCTGGCAGACTGCTGCTGCAAGACCCAGACCGCGATCCAGGGAGTCAACTACAATCTGGCCACTCAGGAGTGCGACACCCGGAACCAGATGCAGCAGGGCTTCTGCGCAACGCAGAACGCCATGAACAACAACACCCGGGACATCATCGAGAATCAGAACAGCAACACCCGCGCGGTGCTCGACTTCCTGACCAACGATAAGATCGCCACCCTGCAGAGCGAGAACAACGAGCTGCGCCGGGCTGCTTCTCAGGATCGCCAGAGCGCGTTCCTGACCACCGCGATGAACGCGCAGACCAACCAGATCATCGGGACTCTGCAGCAGAAAGCTCCCGTGCCTGCCTATCAGGTTCCCAACCCCAACGCCAACTGTGGCTGTGGGGCCGGCTGCGGCAGTTGCGCATAACCAAATCACGGCAACTTTTTCCAAAACGGAAAATGTTCAGCCCCTGAGCTGATTTTGCAAACCAGAGCGCCGGGGCAAAAGTCCCGGCGTTTTTCTATGAAAGGAGTATTTGAATGACCGTAGCAGAGCTGAAACAGCAGTTTGTAGATTATCTGTACAGCATGGATAAGAACAAAATGAGCATGATGGAATTGAACACTTATGTTTTCATTTTGAAAACCCTGCTTGATACGGAAAAAGCAGATCCATCCAATTCTTGGATGGATATCTTAAAAACCGTTTATGCGGTAAATGCGCCTGTTTGTGCAGAAAAGGAGGTTTCGGATAATGGCTGAATTTAGCAACTCCAACACCGTCATCGTGGCGGCGGGTGAAAACCTTCCCCTGACTGAGACCGCGGTGAAAGCCCCTGCCTGCATCATGCACCGTGAGGGCAGCGGCCTTGTGACCCTGCGGGGTCTGACCAATCAATGCAAAGCGCGCTTCAAGGTAAGCTTTGGCGGCAATATCGCCATTCCCACCGGCGGCACTGTTGGACCCATTTCCGTGGCGCTGGCTGTCGGGGGGGGGGCGCCGGCCCCCCGTTCAAATCGGTGACCAGTGCGACAGCCATTGTCACCCCGGCGGCAGTCGAAAATTTCTTCAACGTTTTCGTGGCCGCGTTCATCGAGGTACCGCGCGGCTGCTGCGTGACCGTGGCGGTTAAGAACACCAGTACGCAGGCAGTCAGCATTGCAAACAGCAATTTGATTGTTGAGCGGGTAGCATAAGAAAGGAGATAAAGTCATGCTGGATAAACTGAATCATCTGAAGGATGAGATGTGCGAAGAGCTCATGGAGCTGACCGACAAAAAGAACCGATCCCCGGGTGATGTTGAGATGATCGGCGAGATCGTGGACATCATTCTGGACATCCACCGCATCGAGGACTACTGCGAGGGCGGCGAGTACAGCCGTGCGGGCGAGTGGGAAGCTGACATGCGCGGGACTTTCGGCCATGATGCCGGAAACGGTTACAACCGGGGCAACAGCTATGCCAACCGAGGCCGTCACTATGTGCGCGGGCACTACTCCCGCACGGATGGCCGTGAGCGTATGATCTCTGACATCGAGGACATGATGCAGGAGGCCACCGGTGCAGAGCGTGACGCCTACAAGCGGGCCGCTGACATCTTGCGCAACGCATAAGAAAGGGGGCGGCAGGCATGGACATTGACGAGATCAACACCCACATTCACAAGCTGAAATGCGGTTCGACGGACTGGCAGAGCGTGGAAAAGCTTGCCGCCCTCTGCACTGTGCGGGACGAGCTGGAAGAAGCGCACACACCTGAAACGCAGACCCAGGCATTTCCACCCACGGATTACCGGGCGGCGTACTCCACGGCAGCGGAACCGCAAAGCGACTTTGTGGCGGCTGCCAGCTCTGTGCCATTTGGCGGTCTGATGCAGGTGCTTGACGAGCACATGAAAGCAATAAAGATGGTGTACCCGAAAGAGTATGAGCTAGTAATGCGGAAGATTGTC
>OGPL01003198.1_pt1 | contig 10710 bp, 10 predicted proteins | sample 1552901 | NCBI WGS metagenome assembly OGPL01 (sample SAMEA2580244, study PRJEB22360) | human gut metagenome | biome: human gut; feature: human-associated habitat; material: faeces | place: Denmark | collected 2008/2010 | reverse complement strand
AGGAAGGCTTAGAACAAGGAATAAAGCAAGGCTTAGAACAGGGCTTAGAACAGGGCTTAGAACAAGGTATAGAAAAAGGTGCAAATAAGATGCTGTTTACTCTGGTAACAAAGGGTAAGCTCGATATTGATACTGCAGCCGAGGAAGCAGGTGTCAGTGTCAGTGAGTTTGAGAAGCTAATGAGTGAAGCTGGCTATAAGGTGCCCGAGACTGTATAGCATTTGGCAGGAGTAATTTATCAAAATGTAAATAGCAAAAATCCGCTAACCATTGTATTTGGTATAGCGGATTTTTTGTGCCAAAAGGTATCACATCCGACTGTTATCGCATGAAAAACGCTTGCGGTACTCCTTTCCGTCTACAGTATATATGTATCTGGCAGCCCAGTAGCTGTAAGCGGATTGTGAATTATTGACAACGAGCCTCTTTGCATCCTCCTTCACAATCATGCCTCGCACCACATGTCCGCGCTCCTTTGCAAGTGCTATCTTGCGCTGTAAACCAATATTTAGTTTGCAGAAAAACTTAAAATCTATGATGTACAGTGGTATTAGTGAAAGCACACCCACATTTACCTGCCACGGGTAGCTTGCGATAGCTTTAAAAACTTCTGAAAAAGTGTTCATTGAAAATCCCCTTTCTTAATATGCTGCATTTGAATATATGGTATGTGAATATTATAGAAATAAGGAAGGGAATTGGCAATGGGAAATTATTTTTTATTTATATTGTCTTTGATTTTATCATCATCTTTTGTCATTTCAAGGTAAAACTCAGCTAGTTTCATAGCTCTTTCAAGGTGTCTGTTTTCATAACTGTCATTTAGTCGGTTAAAAGTCATTTGCAAAGGGTCGCAATTAGGATCATCCCCGAAAACAAGATAATCGAGAGTGACATCTGTGAATTTTGCTATATGAATAAGTAAGTCGAGATTAGGAACTCGCTTTCCGGACTCTATAAGGGCCAGATATGAAGGTGAGATGTATAACATATCAGCAAAATAAGATTGTGTTTTATTTCTTTTAAAACGTAGTTTACGTATGCGCTCACCAAGTTCTTTTGGATTTAGAATAATATTGTTCATATAAACCTCCCATATTATAATTTCAATTAGTAAAAATTATTATGACTAATTGTAGCTGAATTATAAAAAATTAAATTACGCACTGAAAATCAGAAATTAACATATGGAAAATTGTGAATATTGAATAAAAAGAACATTGATAGTATATAAAATATCTGTGTCAAAATATTATAAAAATATTAACTATAAGTAAAAGATGTATTGATACATAGTAATGAAAGTGGCAAAATATAGGCAAAAGAGGACTTAAGATGAAGGTGGTTGTGCTATGAAGATTAAGGTTGCATTGCTTGATAAAGATAAAGAGTACTTGGATAGGCTTACAGGAGTATTTAATACAAAGTATGCTGATAAATTAGAGGTTTATTCATTTACAGATGAAAAAAACGCAATAGAATCGGTAAAAGAGTACAGAATAGATGTATTAATAGCTGAAGAAGATTTTAATATTGACAAATCTGAATTCAAGAGAAATTGTGGACTTGCCTATTTTACAGGGACACCCGGTATAGAGTTAATAAAGGATGAAATTGCCATATGCAAGTATCAGCGTGTTGACGTTATATTTAAGCAGATACTTGGGGTATATTCTGATATGGCTGCAAATGTGGCTACTATCAGCGGAGAAAATGATAAGAGCAGTGTGGTTATTTTTACATCACCATGTGGTGGGGTTGGAACATCGACTGTTGCAGCAGCATGTGCGATAGCACATGCGAATATGGGGAAAAGGGTATTTTATTTAAATTTAGAACAGTGTGGCACAACAGATGTTTTCTTTCAGGCAGAAGGAAATGCCACTATGAGTGATGTTATATATTCGCTTAAGAGCAGAAAGGCAAATCTGTTATTGAAGCTTGAAAGCTGTATAAAGCAAAGCCAGGAAGGAGTGTCATACTTTTCGTCTACAAAGGTGGCACTCGATATATTGGAAATTTCATATGCAGATATTGATACTTTGATAGGCAATATACAGGGAATGGACAATTATGATGAGATTATTGTAGATTTACCATTTTCTTTGGAAATAGGAAAATTAAAGCTCCTCTCAAAGGCTTGGAGAATTATAGTTGTAAATGATGGCAGTCAGCTGTCAAATTATAAATTTATGAGAGCATATGAGTCAGTTGTTTTATTAGAACAAAATGATGATATAAATATTATCCGAAACATGAATATGATATACAACAAGTTTAGTAATAAGAACTCAGAGATGCTATCAAATATTTCTATTAAGACTATTGGCGGAGCACCACGATATGAACATGCTACAGTCAGACAGATAATAGAAGCATTGACCAAGATGGAATTTTTTGAAGAAATCTTGCAATAGAGGGAATGTATATGCAGATTAATGAAGAAGAGCTTGTTGATGACATAAAACGTTTTGTAAGTGAAAATGTATCCTTGAGCAAAATATCAGATGAAGAACTTGCGGAAAGAATAGATCAGATAGTTACAGACAGGCTTAAGGATATTTACTGTCCTATTGAGACAAAGGTATCAATATCACAGCAGGTATATAGCTCTATAAGAGGATTTGGCTTATTAGATTCGATTATCAGTGATGATTCAATTACAGAGGTTATGATTAATGGACCTGAAAAGATTTTTATTGAGAAAAAAGGACGACTTACACGCCTTGATAAGAAGTTTGAGAGTCAGAGAAAGCTGGAGGATGTCATACAAAGAATTGTAGGATTGGCAGGACGAGAAGTGAATCAGGCTAATCCCATATGTGATACCAGGCTTCCGGATGGCTCGCGTGTGAATGTGGTATTGCCTCCGATTGCTTTATGTGGTCCAACGATTACTATTCGTAAGTTTTCAAAAGAACCAATGACTATAAATAAGCTGATAGAATATGGTTCTATAACACAGGAAATAGCAGATAAGCTGGAACTTTTGGTGAAAGCCAAATACAATATTTTTATTAGTGGTGGTACAGGCTCCGGAAAAACAACATTTCTTAATGCTCTTTCCAATTTTATTCCTAAGGATGAAAGAATTATTACAATTGAGGATTCAGCAGAGCTTCAGATTACAGGAATTGATAATCTGGTTAGTCTGGAGACTAGAAATGCAAATGCTTCAGGTGCCGGGCAGGTTACAATAAGAGACTTAATTAAATCATCTCTTCGAATGCGTCCTGAAAGGATAATAGTAGGCGAGTGTCGAGGAGGAGAAGCTCTTGATATGCTTCAGGCTATGAATACAGGACATGACGGCTCGTTGTCTACAGGACATGCTAACTCTACTGAGGATATGCTCAGCCGACTCGAGACAATGGTGCTGCAGGGGGCTGATGGACTTCCTCTTGAGGCAATAAAGCAGCAGATTGCATCGGCAGTTGATATTATAATTCATTTATCAAGACTTAGGGATAAAAGCAGAAAGACCATGGCTATAACAGAAGTAGTTGGCATCAAAAATGGAGAGATAGAGTTAAACCCACTGTATGAGTTTAAAGAGGATGAAAACAGCACAATGGATAAGGTATCAGGAAGACTGGTCAGAACCGGCAATCCATTGAAGAACGACTACAAGCTTAAGCTGTCAGGTATAAAAACAGCCATATAGGTGAATTTATGAAGAAAAAAAACAAAGAGAAAAAAGTTCTGGAACCACAATACTATACATCACGGATAAATACAAGTACATATAATTACAAGGTCTATTATATGTCTGTTCCAGAGAAAATTATCAATGTACTTATTGCATTTGTGATAGGAGCGTGCATCGGATATTTATTCTATGGAGGTATAGGAAAAGATGAATATGGGCAGGCAACTACAGTTACATATTGTTTAAATGTAATTATTCCGGTAATAGTTGGCGTTATAGCTGTTAAATTGTATATTCCGGTCAGGATACAGTCTATTATTAAGAAACAGAAAAATCAGCTTAATAAACAGTTTAGAGATATGTTAGAGGCACTTAGTACATCTCTGGGAGCCGGTAAAAATGTTATAGATTCATTCAGAAGTGTGTATGACGATATGAAGATGCAGTATGAGGATGGTGCTTATATTATTAGCGAACTGGAGCTTTTATTGTCAGGTATGGATAATAATATTGATATTGAAGACCTACTTCTTGATTTTGGGGAAAGAAGCGGCAATGAGGATATAGAGAGTTTCGCCAAGGTTTTTCAGATATGTTATAGGAAGGGCGGAAATATTAAGGATACAGTCAGGTCTACATATGAAATTTTGAATGACAAAATGGAGATAGCAGAGGATATAGAAACCGTTGTTACAGCAAACAAAACAGAGCAGAATGTGATGCTTATCATGCCGATAGGTCTTATTGGAATGATGAAGCTGATGAGTCCGGATTTTGCTGAGAATTTTGTGTCTCCATCAGGCATCATGGCGACAACAGTTGCGGTAATCATATTTGTGGCAGCATATTTTATAGGAAGAAAAGTATTGGAGATAAAGATTTAGTTATGTTTGGAATATTAGATTATATATGCTGGATATTAGGCTTGATATTTACAATTTTTTGGATATTCCTGTTTTGTAAAGGAAAGAAAAATGCCACACTTTTTCAAGGGTTGGATGAGAAAGAATATCCTTTAAAGGATATTTATTTTGTGGGATATGAACTGCTTGAACTCATTAAGTATAATTATCGAACCAAATACGACAGAAGGCTAAGGAAAGAGATATCGGTGCTCAAGGATGGCAAGTATGCTGATTACTATATCAGAGTCACCAGAGCACAGCAGGTTACTTTAGGGTATACATTATTTACCATGTCATTTGCCATGTATGGGCTGGCAGGAAGTATGGCAGCTGTTACGATATTTATAATGTTCGCCTTTGTGGCATTTTACTATTATGGAACATCAGCCAGTGACAAGATTAAGAAACGTTCAGAGGAACTGCTGTCCGACTTCTCAAATGTTGTATCAAAGCTTGCCCTTCTGACTAATGCAGGTCTTATCATGAGGGATGCATGGGCAGATGTAGCTTATAATGGCGATACTACATTATATAAAGAAATGCAGATATCAGTTGACGAGATGAAAAATGGAGTCTCTGAGACTGAAGCTATATATCATTTTGGAAACAGATGTATCATACCTGAGATAAAAAAATTTGCATCTACTATCATACAGGGCATCGAAAAGGGAAACAGTGAGCTGACGGCTCTTTTACAGGAGCAGAGTGCAGAAATCTGGAACCTTAAGAGACAGTTGGTAAAAAGAGAGGGAGAGAAGGCATCAAGCAAGCTTCTCATCCCAATGTTTCTTATGTTTATGGGAATCCTGATTATGGTTATTGTCCCGATATTTACAAACATTGGAGCTTAGGTAGAGAATCAGAGTAATCTGATTGTTTATAGATTTCACGAAAGGAGGAAACGTTTATGTGGTTATTAATGAATGATTTAGGACTTAAGGCAAGGCTTGCATTTAGTAAGTTCATGTGCGATGAAGAGGGAGATGTAAATATCGTCTCTATAGTTGTCCTTATCGGAATAGCTGTATTACTTGCTGTATTCTTTAAAGGACAGATTATGGATCTGTTGACAAATCTGTTTGGTACAATAACAGAAAAAGCTAATAGTGCAGTATCTGGAGAATAACAGACAATTAGAAAGCTTTTTGGGTATATATCTTTTGATATATACCCAAAATAATTCGAATGTGAGTGAAAATTATGAAAAGACTTTTAGATGAAAGAGGAGCATTGATAGTGGAGGCTTCTATTGTGTTTCCAACAATGTTTCTGGCTATATTTTTTATGCTGTTTGTAGGAAATGCATATACGCAGAAATGCAAGGTGGAGGATATAGTGGTATCAGCGGTGCTTGAAGGTGCTGCAAAGTGTGCCGACCCTATGCTTGATGATATTGAGTCTGGCAGCATACCGGATTTTAATTCAGTTAGTCTGAAGCCATATAGATACCTTACAGGAAGTCTCAGAGATACTGAGGGCGATATAGAGAGTGAGATAAATAAAAATGTGGGAAAGATAGGCACCGGATTTTTTACAGGGATGAAGCCGAGTATTTCCATTGACAGACTTAAGTTTGAAAGTAAAGTGATATATTCAAAGGTAAATGTGGATGTATCCTATAAGATAAAAATGCCAATCAGGTTATTGGGACAGGATGAGTTTACCAATATATCTTATGCCACTCATACTGATGTGCCGGTATCTGATGTGCCGGAGTTTATCCGGACTGTAGATTTCGCAGAGGATCTTGTACAGAGATATACAAATCATGATATCTCTGAGCCGGCAGGCAAACTGGCAGATAAGATAACTGAGTGGACGAGTAAATAGGAGTTATGAATATGTATGGATTTAGTAAAAGAGAGCGAGGTGCTGTGTCAGTATTTCTCGTAATCATTCTGGTGCCGTGTATGCTGGTGGCCAGTATATTTGTGGATGTGGGCAGAGTGTACCTGTCCAAGTCTATGGCTGAATCGGCAGCTGATATGGCACTCAATTCACTTATGACACATTATGATGCTGATTTGAATGACTGGTATGGCATGGTAGCTTCCTGCCAGAATATAGATGAATTCTATGATGCTTCAATAAAGTGCTACAAGAATGCACTCAAATCACAGAATTTGTCTAAAGATGAGATGAACACATTGGTAGGAGAGTTCAGCGCTATGATAGGTGCTGATTCAAAAGCCAGTGACTATCTCAGGGTAACGGATGACGGCGATGACTCAACTACTATAAAAGCCGTAGATGGTGCCAATCTGGCTAATGCCACTATGCTTAAATCGCAGATAGTGGACTTCATGAAATACAGAGCACCTATAGCTATCACAGAGACTGCCATCGATAAAATAAAGAATAAGAGTATTCCCGGTATAGATGATGTCTTAAAAAGTGATGAGAATAAACCGCTGGTGGAGAAAAAACAGGATTATTGTAAAGCTGACGAGAAGCTGATGCGTGACAGCTACAATACATATAAGTATCTGTTTGACAATTATTCTAATGGAAATCCACAGCCAAGCAATTCATTGCTCACAGGTACACGTGATGCCATGCAGACAGCCAGAGAACAGTATCGTGAGCTGAATAAGCTGATGATTACCAATCTGTATAACACATCGGGTCTTGTGGTTTTTAACAGGGCACAGGTGCCACTGAATCAGTATAATTACACAAAAAGCTCTACAAAATGCTATAAAGCTAAGTATGATGGCAAGACATATTATGTAAACTGCCATTCAAGAAAAGACGATGATACATATTACATAGATGGCACCGAACTGACAAAACAGTTTGACGATATCTCTAAGAAAATAAAGGCATTTGACAAAGCAAAGAATGATTTCACCAATGCTGTGAACAATAGCATATCGTATTCGTCCGGTGTTACAAATGACATACAGTATTGGAAGCATGCTGCAGATGCCTACAGTGTCACGGTAAGTGGCAGTGATGATTATCGAACTAATCTGAATAAGAAAGCAGATGAAATGATAAAGAGCTACTGTGCACTCAATGCCATGATGCAGTGTACTCCGGGAAATGACTTACCTGATGACTATGATACTACATACAAATCATATAAGAAACAGGTGGAGAACAGACAGACAAAATATCTGACAGCAGGGGTGACAAATGGCAGTGACAGCTATCTCGTATTAGTAAACAGGCTTGAGAGTATATCAAGCAATAATATATATAATATAGAAGCAACGTCATTGACATTAAGCGATAGAAGTACTATATTTGTAAATAGAATTGCTGATATATCAACGAATCTGATTGAAAAAAGAAACACTCTGCAGCACTATTCAGATGTATTAAACATAGCGATAAACGGAGATTCGAGTAAGGATATAGAGTCACTTGAGACACTGAAGCATGATGCAGCTGATTATGCCCAAAAACTCAATGATTGGAGTAATCAGGCAGATGGCACTGATTCAGACCTTGCAGAAGGTGACAGAGATGAAATCGCAGGTATTAAGGCTAGCGAAGCAGCTGGAAATATAACTGAACAGTCAATTATAGATTTAGAAAACAGACTTAAGAATATAAAGTCACAGATTGATTCGATGATAGCAGCCATAGATGACTTCAAATATGGTAATCAGAAGGTCAAGGATATATCTACATATGATCAGTTCAAAAATGCAGGCTCTATGGTTATTACTGAAAGCGAGATAAATAAAAGGACTACGAATTCAGAGCTTTCAAGCTATGCGGATTCTACATTTTCATCATTGTTCTCACCACAGGGAACAGGAACCGAGGGTCTTGCGAGCATAAATAGCAATGATGACCATAATTTACTGCTTGATGTCGCTGGCTCAAAGACAGTTGCAATACCTGGTGTGTATCAGTTTTGGCAAGAACAGTTTGATTCAGCTAGTGAAGATGAAATAAAGAAATATGATGATGAAAAGGGAAAAGCGACAGGTAGTCAGGAAAAAACAGAAGAAAATGCTAAGAATAGAAAAAATCCACATGAAGATGCAGAGACTATAGCACGAGAGATTGACACAATAAATAAAACATTTGGAAATACAACATTTTTCAATAGCTTTGTGAGCCTATTAAAAAATCTGACAGGTGGAGATTTTGAAAATATTCGAGATAACTTATATTTGTCCACTTATATAATGGAAATGTTGTCTTACTCTACTATAGATAATGAAGGAAGGTATGACATTTTAAAAGACCAGGGTTTTGATGTGTCCACATTGACAAAAGAAAATATGGATGATAAATATAATTCTGTAAATGATAAGTGGAATAGTGATGAATATAAGGATTACTTTAATAAATCACTTACCAATAAGAGGTTTTGTAAGGAAAACAATGCTGCATATGGTTGTGAATTAGAGTACATTTTGTATGGTCATGAAAATAATAATGAGAATATAAATGCTGCATATGGACAGATATATGAGATTAGATATGTGTTGAATCTGATTTCTGCTTTTAAAAATTTTTGGGGTAATGATAGCGTTACGGGAAGAACGGTTAAGGCTGTTGCAAAATTTATTTCTAGTGCAACTAGTGGTGTTGTTCCGGCTGTAGCAATAAAAGCTGTATTGATTGCCCTGATAACGGTTTTCGAGACTGCTAATGATATGAATAGGCTTGAGGCAGGCTTTATGGTAGAACTGTATAAAAGTGAGGCAAAATTATGGCAGGTATCATTAGATTTTGGAGAGAAAACTGAAATCGGAGAAAAAAGTATTTCTGGCATGCTAAATTCTATACAAGCAAAATTTGGAAATTTCACTAATTCATGTGATAACGGATTGCGTTACAGCGATTATTTATGTATTTTTATAGTGTGTGGCATGCAATCCGACATTGGGGAATCCATGACACTTAGATGTGCGGATGTAGTTCAGGCGAATATGAGAAAGATAACGAAGGATGATGGCTACAAGCTGGAAAACTCAAAGACTTATTTTGAACTCGATTCAAAACTGAAAGTAGATCCGTTACTAATTACATTGCCATTATATAGTGATTATACCGACTTGTATGATAGCAGCAGTACTGACTGGTGCACATATAATATAAAAACAATCAGAGGTTATTAAAGGAGAAAGAAATGAAAAAGAGACTATTGATTTTAGGAATGATTTTTACAATGGCTGTGTCATCAGCAGGCTGTGGCAGTTCGTCATCAGACAATGCAGGTAAGACAGATCAACCAAAACAAACAGCAAATGTGCAGGACAGCCAGAAAGACGCATCTTCAAGTGATAAGTCTGATAATAAGAAGGATACTAGTTATAAATCAGCAGATGAAATCACTATGGATGATTTGATGAGTCATGATGAGACACCGGCAGAGGATTTTGAGTTCAATGACAGTGCAGATGAAATCGTAATACAGAAGTATGTTGGTAAAGATCCAATTGTTGTTATTCCTGATGAAATTGATGGGAAAAAAGTTATTGGATTTAATAAAACTTTTTCGCATGATAAAAATATTATAGCAGTTCGAATAGGCAATAATATTACAGAAATAGATCGAAATGCATTTGGAAATTCAGTAAATTTAAAATATCTTGTGTTAGGAAAATCTGTGAAGAGTATTGATGGAGGAAATTTCAGTGGAACAAGCTTAAAGGAATTGATTCTTAATGATGGATTGGAAAAAATAGGTGAAGATGATTTTACGGATTATGTAGATCCACCATTAAATAACTGGGGAATGGATTTGAAAATACCAGAAAGTGTTACCGAATTGCATGTTGCTGAATTCAATCTTATTGGAAAATCGGGCTCTTATGCTGAACAGTATGCAAATGAACATGCCGATGCAGGGGTTACATTCACAGCAGAATAATTTACAATATGTCAATTAATTAAATATTAATACTATCATGTAAAGTCGCAAACTATACTTGGTAATCAAGTTTTTTGAGAGTTTGCCAAAGTTTATGAGGGGCAGTTGCGAGGAACTGACCCTCCTTTTTGGAAATATAAGTTTTTGAAACGTCAAAGATAACGAAGGATGATGGCTACAAGTTGGAAAACTCGAAGACTTATTTTGAACTCGATTCAAAACTGAAGGTAGATATGGAGCGCTATATTTTTATCTCTCGTTTTAATGAGACGATGGTTCTTGAACAGAATTACTCAAATGAGACAACAGTTCTCAGT
>OGPL01003194.1_pt1 | contig 10725 bp, 5 predicted proteins | sample 1552901 | NCBI WGS metagenome assembly OGPL01 (sample SAMEA2580244, study PRJEB22360) | human gut metagenome | biome: human gut; feature: human-associated habitat; material: faeces | place: Denmark | collected 2008/2010 | reverse complement strand
AAATGATATATCAATTAAGCCCGGCCCAATTCGGGCGGGCTTATTACCAATTATTTATTACTTGTATCTTATAGTAATTATATGACATACGAAGATATTTTATTTTTGATCGGCTTTTTCCTGGTAATATTTTTTTTCGTAGGATGTAAGCATAAACCGGCTACTTTATCCGGGTGGCTTGCTTTTGCCTTTCTTTCCTTTATCGTGACGCCTCTTATATCGGTTCCTCTAACCTGGTACATTTGCTGGATGATAGATCGGGCAACAATTAAGGATAAAGAATGTTTTGATCCTTCGGATTTTACCTTTAAGAGATAAAATACTTTCTTCTTAGTATAATAAGCCTGTAGAATGGTTCTACGGGCTTTTTTTGTGTCCTTTTCCGCCACTTTACACCAGGATAATTTTGCCTTATAAAATTTACTCTTATGGCAAAATTAAAACCTGACTATATCGAATGGGTGTTAACCCTGAACGCCTCCGATGCGCAGAAGGAAATACATAATCTTTCAGAAAAGAACAAGGAGCTCCGGGATAGCAATAAGGAGATAAAAAAGGCTATGACCGATTTAATCGCCACAGGGAAAGCTGGTGGTAAACAGTGGAAAAGGCTTGATGAGCAACTGAAAGAAAATAATAAGACGCTCGGCGAGAATAACAAGAAGATTGCCGAATGTGAGAAACGGCTGGATAAAACCACCATGAGTGCCAACCAGCTGGCAAGGAAGGCAAACGCCTTGCGGAAAGAGCTTCGCGATACGGTGAAATCCTTGCAGCCGGAAAAATATGCCGCCCTGGAGAAGGAACTGAAAGAAGTTGAGAAAGCATACGGGCAGGCCACGAAAAAGGCGGAAGGTTTCGGCGGTTCCCTTCTTTCCCTGAATAAGATAAAAACGGTTCTGGCCGGTGTGTTTGTCACTATCGGCGCAATGATAACCGGACAGATTGTCGGCGGGCTAAGGGATGCGATCAGTACTATTATAGAGTTCGAGAAGAAAAACAGTACTTTGGCCGCTATTCTGGGAACCACGAAAAAGAGTATCAAGGATTTAACAGATGAAGCGCGCCGGCTGGGTGCTACTACTTCTTATACGGCCGCACAGGTAACGGAACTTCAGATAGAGCTTGCCAAGCTGGGATTTTTTAAAGAGGATATTAAAGCGATGACGCCTTCCGTGCTGAAATTCGCTAAGGCTGTGGACACTGATCTTGCCTCGGCTGCTACGCTTGCCGGTGCAACATTGCGTATTTTCAACCTTGATGCGGAAGATACGGAACGGGCACTTTCTACTATGGCAATAGGTACAACGTCTTCGGCCCTGAATTTTGAATACCTGAATAGTGCAATGTCTACCGTCGGCCCGGTTGCTAATTCTTTCGGATTCACAATCGAGGAAACGACCGCCCTTTTGGGAGCTTTGGCAAACAGCGGTTTCGATGCTTCATCGGCAGCGACGGCAACACGTAATATTTTGCTTAACCTGGCTGACAGTAGCGGCAAACTCGCGCTTGCTCTTGGCGGTCCGGTTAACAACCTGGATGATCTGGTAAAGGGACTTAAAAAACTAAACAGCGAAGGAATAGACTTGAACAAGGCCCTTGAACTGACCGATAAACGTTCCGTTGCAGCGTTTAACACTTTCCTTAACGGTACCGATACCGTGCTGGCACTTTGCGATGCGGTAACAGGTGCGGAAGACGCCTTTAATGCTATGTCCGAAGAAATGGGTGATAACGTTCAGGGTGCATTAAACCGGCTAAGTTCAACTATTGAAGGGGTAGTTTTACGTTTCTATGAATCAAAGGGTATTCTCCGGGATTTAATAGACCTTGTTACGCTTATGGTGGAAGGTGTGGGTGGTATGATCGACATGTTTAATAAATGGGGTGTTGTCACTTATACCGTTACCGCTTATTTGGTTTCCTACTATGGAGGACTGAAAATCGCTACCATGTGGCACGCCCGTTTTAAAACGGCGACCCTTGCTTCGGTCGTTGCAGAGAAAGCGCACGCCGTACAGCTTTATATCAGCCGGGCGGCTACTCTGGCTTATGCGGCGGCCCAGGCATTGCTGCACCTGAATATTAAAAGATGTACCGCCGCCCTTCGGTTAATGAGGATCGAACTTTTGAAGAATCCATATACGGCCCTGCTCGCGTTACTCGTGGCAGCCGGTGTTGCTATCTACCAGCTTGCAAAGAAGACGGAACAGGCTTCGGCGGCGATGAAGGCCCACCAGGAAGTCGTAAAGAAAGTGAATGAAGAATATGCCAGCCAGGAAGCAAAAATAAAAACTCTTGTAGCTGCTATCAATGACGAGAACCTTTCCAACTACACCCGTAAACAAAGGCTCGCTGAATTAAAAGAACTGATACCGGATTATAATGCGGAATTGAATGAAGAAGGCAGGCTCATAAACAACAACAAGGAGGCCATAGATCAATATTTAGTTTCCTTGGAAAAACAAATCAAGTTGAAAGCTTACCAGGAGGAACTGGAAGAATTGTACAAGAAAAAAAGGAATCTTGAAAGCCAGGAATCAGAGCAAAGCGACGCTTACTGGGACACCCGCCAGCAAAATACATTGTCAGGATATAACCGGAACAGTCTTACCGCTAAAATAAGCCGTTTATTTGGTACGGAAAAAGAGGCTAACCAGTTGAAAGCCCTACAGACGACACAGAAGGATTTGGCCGGTATAGAATCAGCAATCGCCCAGATCAATAATGATATCTTAAAAACAGAGGCGACGGCCACTTCATTAACCGGAACCAATAAAGAAAATATAAATACTGAAACATCCCTTATAAAGAAACTGGAGGCCGAAAAGAAAAAGGTTCAGGAGCAATGGGCGGAAGACAGCGAAGCGAATATCGCCAAGAAAAACAAGGAAATAGAACGTATCGACGCCGAAATAAAACGTTTAAACGAACTGGGGAAGGTCAAAAAGAAAGCAGAAGCCGGGGAGTATAAAAATACAGAAACGGACGCTACATTAAAACCTCTGGAGATCGAGCACGAAAAACGTATGCTTCTAATCAAAGAGAACCGGGAAAAGGAAAATAAGACGGAAGCCCAGTATATTCTTGAAGGGACGGCGGAAAACCTTCGCTATTACCGGGAACGTATTGACGCCCTCCAGAAGCTGGAAGCAAAAACGCCGGCCCAAAAGAAGAAGTTACTCGATGAAATCCACAAGCTCGAAACAGAAGCACAGACGGCCATTTTTACGGAAACCGGCAAGCAGGAGGACGCCCGTATAAAACTGGCACAGGAGAAACGGGATGAACGGTTAAAGATCGAAACTGCCTATTACAACGTCCAGAAGGACACCATGGAAAAAGCGGTATTAAACCAGAGAATAACGCAGGAAGCCGCCGACGCCTATATGCTGGAAGTTGAAGCGGAGCACGCCGCAGAACTTCTGGAGATAAACCGTACTTACCAGAATGATATTGCCGCTTTGGAAATTACCGGCAAACAGAAACGTATAGAAACAGCGACGGAAGCGGCCGACGCCGTGCGTGAGTCTGAAATGAAGTTATTGCGTGATCGGGCGGCCATTGCCCAAAAAGTACGTGAAATAACTTCCGTTCCGGTAGGAATAACCGGTATGCAGGAAGCACACCGGAAGCAGGTTCAGGATGTAGAAACGACTTATAATGCCATAATTGAGATAGCGAGACAGGCGGGGATTTCTACCGTTGGTTTGGAGAAACAGAAACAGCAGGAAATTAGCCAGCTTGAATTTGAATACCAGAATAGTTTATACCAGATTCAATCCCAGATCGGCGTATCATGGGCACAGGAATACCAGAATGAACTGGCCCTGTTAAAGAATCTGCACGATCAGGAATTAATAGATGAAAAGACATACCAGCGTAAAAAGCTGCAAATGCAGATGAATAACGCTAAAAAATACTTTGACTATTATTCCGGCCTTTCCTCTTCCATGGTGGAAGCTATTCAACAGGCCGAAATCGACCAGGTGGAAGCAAAATACGATGTTCTCATACAGGAAGCCGAGAACAACGGTGAAGATACTGCCGCCCTGGAAGAAGAGAAGGAAAATAAGAAACTGGAGATTCAAAAGAAGTACGCGGATGTAAACTTTGCTATCAAGTGTTCCCAGATCATAGCAGATACGGCCGTTTCGATTATGAAGGCGTACGCGGACCTCGGGCCGATCGCCGGAACCGTTGCTGCAGTAATGCTTGCGGCTACCGGTGTGGCCCAGCTTGCATCGGCCAAGGCAGAACGGGACAGGATTAAAAACATGTCCTTGAAAAACACCACCGGCAGCAAGACCGCCACGGCTGAACGTGTTGTTTCCGGTTCTTCCGGTGGTGGGTATTATGAAGGTGGTTACACCGGTCCCGGCGGACGTTATGAAGTGGCCGGCGTGGTTCATAAGGGGGAATATGTGGTACCACAGCCGGAAATGAATAATCCTAAAGTGATCGACGCCGTTAGCACTATCGAAGCGATCAGGCGGCAGCGTACCAGTGCCAACCCGTTACCACAGAATCCGGGTGAATATTATGAAGGCGGTTACGTGACTTCCCCTGCAGGTGATTCTTCCTACCGGGAGTTCCTGGAAGCGGCAAAGGAGCTTCGCGCCTCCTGTGAGGCTATCAAATTGATAAAGGCCTATATCGTTTACCAGGATTTGGAGAAGGCCAAAGAAACTATAGATAACGCCCGCGACACCTTTACACGCGGAAAATAAGTAATCATTATGCTAAAGATTAAGACGAACAAAGGTTATCTGGACTTAGGGGGTGACTTTACCGTACAGATCGACGAGAAATCCCCCGTCATGAACGACCGGGGATCACAAACCGTACCGGTCACGGTTCCCGTCACTGCCAACAATGCAGGGATAACCGGTTTTGCCCACCGGCTCGACATGGGTGTAAAACCGATGAATGAAGATCAGACATGTACGGTATTGGACGGGGTGTATAAACGTACCGGAAAGATAAATATCGTTTCCGCCGGCAGGACGGAAGGAATTACTTTAAATATCGGTTTTGACAATTCGGAAGCCTACAGCGCCTGGAAAGCAAAGAAACTGAACTCGATCACATTACCCAGCATAAGCGGCGGTACCGTTAGCGGTCTTATGTCCTCTATAAACTGGTTCTTCACGGATTCCCATGAAGATTTTGCCATATTTCAAATAGTAGTCAAAAATGATTCCAAGGACGGCACGTATTACCCGCAATACATAAACCGTATCACTTTGGATTCAAACGGTGAATATGCCTTATGCTATCAGGCAAGGACGGAAACACTACTGATAAATGATACCCCGACCGAAACGAGTTTACCGGAAGGGTACGGCGTGGCCCCCTTCTTATACGTGCACCGTGTCCTGGACTTTATATTTTCAGAATTTGGTTATACTATAACCGAAAATCCTTTTAAGACGGACAAGGAACTTTCCAGCCTGGTAATCCTGAACAATGCCGCCGACTGTTGCGTGACGGGTATCCTCAATTATGCCGATTTAATGCCGGATTGTACGATTGAGGACTTTTTAAACGCGCTGTATGTACGTTTCGGACTGGTTTATAATGTCTCTTCCGATACGAAAACGGCCACTTTAAGACTGATCCGGGATATAATGGAAGATGAACCTGCCGTTGATCTGTCCCGGAATCTGACGGCGGAACCCCTTATCAATTATGAAACGGCCCGTCAGATAAAGTTATCGGCCAAAACGTCTTTTACCGGTGCCGCGCCTTCGGTGGAACGGTACGAGGACTATATCAAGGGGAACGAAAAAATGGTTATCCGTGTAAGCCGTTTCGATCCTTCCCAGGCCTCCGTGTGGCTGAACTACGAGAAGACCACCGGCAACTGGTACAAATGGGATTCGGGCAACAAGAAGCATACGTTATCATCATCCAGTTTCTTTAACTGGGACCGGAAGACGGAAAACGTAGAGGACGAGGAGCTGGCGAGCGATGATGAATGCGTGTTTATGGATTTTGCCCCGAACGGCCTTCTTTCCCCGTATTACCTGGCCGGGTATGTGCACCGTTATACCTACCTGAAAACCTCTTCCGATGATGAAGAGGATTCGGAAAAGGAGGAGACGCCGCTTTCCTTCGCTTTCGCTTTTACAAAGGCCGTTACGGAAAGTACGGATTATTCCTTCGGTTCTATTTTACCATACGCTCCGGACGGCGGAGAAATTACGTTAAAAGACGGCAGCAAACATACGATATCGCTTTTATTCCAGTTTGAAGACGGTCTGTTTGCCAAGTTCTGGCAGAAGTATGACGCCGTATTAAGGCACTCTTTTAACCAGGTGGACACAAACACCCTTTTACCGGTTCACCAGCTTATGAAAATGGATGTCTTGACCCCGGTAGCCCTGCGGGGGCAGTACATGCTTCTGGACGGCCTTTCCTATTCGCTTCCTGCGGGTAAACTGGTACCGGTAAACATTACGTTGCGTTCCCTGCGTCTGATCGGTCCCTATAATCTGGATAATGAACAGGGCATTCCCGTGTGGGGCGGTGCTTCCTACGTGTGGGTCGTATATTCTTCCAATTTGCAGAGTGTACAGGCCGGAAGGGTGGAATATTGGGAAGATTATTACCGTTATCACTGGATGTATGCTGTGTACGGTTGCCGTGTATCGAATACGATATATGACGGGTATGTTACGCCGTCAACGGATGAGGATATATTAAAAAATCCGCCCACCGCACAGGATAACATCATAGAAAAAACTTACAAATGTAAGATAGAGGTTGAAATCGAGGTAAACGAGCGTTCCGGCGCGGCCAACTATTTTTGTTACGAAACGGAAGAAGTCGAATACCAGGTAAGGTTTGTCGCATCGAGGGTGCTTAGCTGATCCCGTCCTTTATTCTTCCTTTGATAAACCCAACTTTTGCAGCATGGAAAAGCAGAATAATATCATCCTTGCCCCGTCATCTTCACAGGTGACGGAGCTTTATAAGCTTTGGAGGGAAAACCATGCGGGGCGGCTCTCGGACTTTTACAAGTTCCTGACGTCTCCCACGGATCAGCGTGATCGTTTCCTTTCCGGACTTGAAAATAAGAGTGAGTTTAACGGAATATTCATCGTTAACACCTTTGAATTATGAGTTTGACAGCAAACATTGATCCGACGGAAAACGCCTTTACCGGAAACCCTGTTTATCTTTCGGTAGAAACTACTTCTATGGCGACTTACAATATAATGTATTTCGTGAACTTTGAATTTATGCGTTCCATATTTACCGGTAACGGTAATGGAAGTTTCAAGGTGAATATCGCGGAGGTCCTGGAAACGCTTTTTGTTGATATTCCCCCGTTAACGGACAGTTCCGAGATGTTGATAAGCCTTTCCGATAAACGGTATAACAAGGCGGTCGTCACGATCACCCTTCAAAATGAGGAGGAAGAAACGGCCACTTTGGTTGTTACTGCCTGGCGTGGCGGTATATCCAAACGGGCTTTTAAGAAATTGCATGAAGAAGGTAATAACATCTTTTCTTTGAAGTTCTTGAATGAATCCTGCAATTTCTTCTTTACCACCCGGAGCAATGACTGGCGTATAACGATGCGCGAGACGGAACTTTACCCGCTCTGTTTCATCTATCCGGAGCACGAGCTGAAAATAACGGAACTTCTTACCGGACAAAGCCTTGCAGTACCAGGCACGGCAGGGAATTTCTACGCCTTGAACCTGGAGGCCGTAAGACTTAAATTCTTTACCGATTACGGGGTACTGGCCAACCTTTTTGACGTGTATAGCGGTGAAACGTTCGCTCTCCGGATCGGGATCGAGCAAAGCCCGACGGTCCGCGAGCGTTACCGGCTCCGGTTCCTGAACAGTTACGGGGTTTACGAGGTGTTTTCCCTGGAAGGCGAGGCGAGCGTAACTCCCGGCATGGATGAAGACGAAGACGCTGTTTTCCGGCGTTACGATGAAATTACCGATGATTATTATTCGGATCGCATACGTACGGAGATACAGGAAGCCGTAACGGTTAAGACGGGATTCAAACGCCCGCAGGAAATACGCTTTCTTCTTGACCTGCTTTCCTCCGATGATGTCTACCTGGCAGGTTACGGCCGGGAAGAGATCAAGGTAATTCCTTCGGCGGAAGAGTTTTCTTACCGTGTCCGTCCGGACGCGCCGCAGAACGTGACGTTAAAGCTCACGTTTGCCGAGAAGGAGTCCAACTGGACGGGAGAAATCACGGAAAGCGGCTACCGGAAACCGCGGGTTCATTCCAAAGAGTTCAGTAAACAATTTAATTAATGTATCTATATGGCAACACAGGAGTATATCGATGATCTTATTATAGTCATTGAAACCGCGGAGGACGCGGAAAGCGTTACCAACCAAATGGTGGCGGCGGTTCTTGGCTTCTTGAACGAACACCTGAAACTGGTTTCCCAGGGTAAGGAAATCGAGGCGGAGGAAGCCGCCCGCATTGCCGCCGATGCAGCCTTGCAGAAGGCTATCGACGCCGTTTCTCTACGTATCGACCGGCTTGTCGGCAACAACGCTTCGCAGGCAATCGACAACTTTAACGAAATTCTTGCTTTTCTGGACGGGCTTAAAGACAGTGATTCGCTGGCCGCATTGCTGGCCGATATCAACGCCCGTATCGGCAGCGAAGACGGTTCACAGAGTGAAGACGGTTCCCTTTGGGGAAAGCTGAAAAGTCTGTCCCAGGATATTAGCAGTTGTTCCGAGGACATAAGCACGTTGCAGGCAGACCGTGACGAAATGAAACAGGAGTTGCAGGAAACTGCCGGGCGTCTGTCTTCCACCTTTACCAATGTAAACAACCTCTTGAACGCCGGCAGCGTTTATAGTGATCTGTCGGGGGTGTTTGCAGCATTGAAAACGGCGGGGAAGATTGACGATGTCCGGAAAAACGGCGTGATCCTTTCTTTCCTCACTGCCGACGGCTGGGTGACGAAACAATTTAAAGGCAATCCGGACACGGATTTTGAGAATGTCGAAAAGTGGGAGGATTTCGGCAGCGGCGGTTCAGGCGGCGGGAATACCTATAATGTAACCGGCAGTGTGCCGCTTACGGAAGGTTTCTATACCCTGGCTTCCGCCATTGCCGCGGTACCGGAGAAGTGGCGCGGCCGGGGGCGTGTCATCACCTTTGAAACATCGCTCGGCAAATGGGAGACGTACCAGTTTACCGGAACCGCCCTGGATGCCTGGGACCAGGAGGCGAGCTGGGAAGAGTTCGGCGGCAAAGGAACGGTAAAGAGCGTAACGGTAAACGGCGAGAAGCAGACGCCGGACGCGGCCGGTAATGTGAATGTAAACGTGGATATCCTGGAAGTGGACGAGACTTTGTCCACCGATTCCACCAATCCGGTAGAAAACAAGGTAGTAACCGCCCGTTTTAACGAGGTGGACGCTTCCACGCTGTTTAACGTAAATGCGGAGGTAAGCGAGGATGAAACATCCGTCCGTCTGTCTTTCCAGAACAAAAGCGGCGCGGAAATTACCGCCGTGGATATCCCGGCCGGTTCCGGTGGAGGTTCCGGCGAAACGGTGGCTACTAAAATTGTCTTGAATGCGGCTGTAGATAACGCCATAATCAAGGAAGGCGGAAACGCCCGTCTTACTTATACATACGATCACCAATACACCACGGGGGATGAAAAGGGGGAATCTACCGGGCAAAAGGCGGATATCACCGTTACGATCAGGCGTGGAACAACTACCATGTATTCCCAGACGGTCAGCGATGTTTCCAAAGGCAGTTACGAACTGGACCTTTCAAGTTACTTGCTTGTTGGGAATACCGATATTTACGTAGTGGCAACCACAACCGATCCGACTACCGGCAAGAAACAGACCCGACAGGCGTTTACATCCGTGAAGGTTGTCAGCCTTTCCCTTACCAGCTCTTACAATCTGGCCGGGGCCATAGCCGCAGGCGGTTATACCCTGGCCGACACGATTAATATCCCTTATGCCGTGAGCGGTTCCGGAACAAAGGTCGTCACGCTTTATCTGAACGGCCGGCAACAGAACGCGCACACCATTACAAGATCGGGAACGACAAACGGCAGTTTCAGTTTGTCCCCCTCTTCGCTTGTGACCGGCCGGAATACCGTTCAAATGGTTGCCGAAATGGAGGCTTCCGCCGATCTCGTGTTAAAGTCTGAAAGTATCTATATTGATATTCTGAAATCCGGAGGATCGGCACCGTTCATCGGCACGATGATGAGTTTTCCGGACGGCCGTATTTTTACGGAGGACCATCTTGTTCCGCGCTTGGAAGCGGGGCAGTACGAACAGGTAAAATTTGACTTTGTGGCTTATGATCCTGACGCAACGCCGGCTCAAATGGACGTTTACCGGGACGGGGTGAAAACGCAGTCTGTCAGTGTGGCCCGTACTACGCAGACATATACCAACCGTTTTACGGAGCAGGGCGAGATCACTATGAAATTTAAGACGGGGGCCACGGAATACCCGTTTTATATCGACGTAACGGAAAGCGGGATCGACTTGCAGGAAACTACCGCCGGGCTTGTACTGAAACTTTCGGCAGCCGGGCGGAGCAACAGCGAATCCGATCCGGGAGCCTGGGATTATGGCGACATACATACGACATTTTCTGGTTTCGACTGGAGCAGCAACGGCTGGACGGGTGACGCCCTGAAACTTACGGGAGGCGCGAAGATTGAAATCGGGTACCGGCCGTTCTCCA
>OGPL01003191.1_pt1 | contig 10745 bp, 11 predicted proteins | sample 1552901 | NCBI WGS metagenome assembly OGPL01 (sample SAMEA2580244, study PRJEB22360) | human gut metagenome | biome: human gut; feature: human-associated habitat; material: faeces | place: Denmark | collected 2008/2010 | reverse complement strand
CCACATATTGTGACGGCGATGAACCGGAACACCTTGACCGCTATGAGGTGTATGTAGACGAACGAAACACCGCACAGGAAGAAGACGTGACCGATGCGGAATATCTGGAAATCTTAAAAAGCAGCGGTGCGGAGCATCTGGTGCAGCCAAAAACGGCATCGGAATCTGCTATCGCTGCTTTTTCCACCCAGTATCAGTACAACAAGGATTATTTTGTGGGCGACTATGTGACAGTCGAACAGAAACGCTTTGGTTTGATTCAACCCAGAATCCAGCTGATCGGCATGGTGGAGAGTTTCGACCAGAACGGCAGAAGTCTGACACCGACTTTCAAAGAAACGGAGTGATATTCATATGTCTTTTTCCTATGGATTTTTTAACGCACAAAACCTCGACCGGGTGTATACCGCAGAGGATTTCACCGCATATCTGTCCAGTCTAATTTGCAATGGGATTCTGGATACTTACCGGCAGTGTTTTGCACCAACAGTCAAAAATTTGTCCGTTACATTCGGCACGGGCAAGGCGTGGATCGATGGACACTATTTTATCAGTGATACCCTGCATACCATCGACCTTTCTTCTTATGTAGATGAATCTCTGAATCGTTATGTAGCAATCGGGATCTATTGTGATCGTTCTACTCGTACCTGTGGGATTCGTATTCTGGCAGGTACAGCAGCCACCAGTCCAACCATTCCCACCTTTACCAACAACAATGTGACGACTTATCTGACTTTAGCAGTTGTAAGACTGCGTGCTGGAACGACAGCTATTCTGGATTCTGACCTGACAGACTGCCGTGCAGATGAGAGCAAATGCGGTTACTGCAAGTGTATTCTTGGCAAGTGCAGAGTGACGGAGATGCTTGCCGAAATGGCAAAGACGAATGCCACACTGGATGAACTGCAAAAGCGTCTGGATGCAATGAACAGTCAGATTTCCGAACTGCAAACCAAGGTGGATGACTTGACCGCAGGCGAAATCCTAGCGACCGGACAGTGCGGTGAAAACATCTACTATGTTCTCTATGATAATGGCAAACTGCTGCTGCGTGGCACAGGTGCAACGTACGACTATACTTCTCACGATTCTGTATTCTATCAAAACGACCAGATCAAGGAGATTGTGCTCAGCAATGGCATTACTGGTCTGGGTGACCGTTTGTTTTATCATTGTGCCAATGCGAAAACGGTATCTCTGCCGGCTACACTGACCAGCATTGGTGATTCCGCTTTTGCACAGGAAGATGCTGTAATCAATGATACCGCTGGTCTGACTTCTGTTACCATTCCGCAGGCAGTTACTGCGATCCGGTCATATGCCTTTTATCACACTGCCATTGCAGAAGTCACTGTGCCTGCCAGCGTGAAAGCATGGGGAAAGTATGTTTTCAGCGGCTGTGCAAAGCTGAAGACGGCTCGTGTTGCGTGTAATTCCATTGGTGCTTTTGCGTTTACAAGATGTACAGCATTGTCCAGCCTTACCATTTCTGCGAATTGCAGAACCTTTGGGGAAAATATGCTGACATACTGTGAAAGTCTAACAGCCATCACATATGAAGGGACGATCGCTCAGTGGAACGCCATCACCAAACCGGTCAACTGGATGTCCTCCGGAGAACATTCCTACAACGATTATCTGAAAAAAATCCAGTGTGTAGATGGCTATCTGGAATATGATACGGAAACCCATACATGGAACGAGGTGAAAAACGGATGATGAAATTTTGCATCTATGGGCAGAAAATGGAACTGATAAACCGTCAGACGATCGCCGATCAGCAGATCTGTTTCGTGGACATGTGCTTTCTGTTCTCTCCGGACTGGGAGCAGCTGGACAAAACGGCACAGTTCGCACAGGGCGAAAAGACCTATAACGTGCATCTCGGCACGGACAACGTCTGCCACTGCCTGCTCCCGGCGGAGCTGCAAACCGGATGTGTCAGCGTCAGCGTGTTCGGCTATGCGGCGGACGGCTCAGTCCGTGCAACGACCGTTCCCCTAGGCATCGGCATCAAGCGTTCCGGCTTCCGGGGCGACGGCGAAACGCCGATCCCACCCACGCCGGATTTGTATGCACAGCTGATCGCAGAGATTGACAAAAAGATTGCAGATGTCCATGACGGCAAAGACGGCGTGGACGGCAAATCTGCCTATCAGATTGCCGTGGACAACGGGTATCCCGGTCCGGAGCAGGCGTGGCTTGCATCTCTCAAAGGGGACAAGGGCGACACCGGCGAACCGGGAGCAGCCGGCGAAAAGGGCGAACCCGGCGAAAAAGGTGACACCGGAACTGCCGGAAAAGACGGCAGGGACGGCACAGACGGTGCGGCAGGGCGTGACGGAGTAAACGGTGCGTCTGCCTATGAGATCGCCGTACAGCACGGCTACGGCGGCTCAGAAACGGCATGGCTGGAATCCCTGCACGGTGCGGACGGAGCAAAGGGCGATACCGGAGCAGCTGGTGCCAAAGGCGAAAAAGGCGACACCGGGGCGACTGGTGCCAAAGGCGAAAAGGGAGATAAAGGCGACCCCGGTAAAGACGGTACAGATGTAGACCTCACGCCGTATGCTAAAAAGACCGACTTGACAGAGTACTTGCCAAAAGACGGCACAGCCGTTGCAGCCACCAAACTGGCAAGCACACGAAAAATCAACGGGGTTGAGTTTGACGGCAAAACCGACATTACTATACCAAGATCAAGATCACTTGTCCATCAAGCAACTGGTACAAACGGGAGTACTGGGTATGTAGCAGTTGCTACACTTACAGTAAAATCAACATATTGCAACCTTCCCGGTTTTATCAGATACAGAAATCGTGGGCGTGCGATAGTGGATTTGACTTTCAGATTTAAAAATGCTGGTACAAATGATCCGGAATTGGATTTTGCACGCATGGATTTTGATGTCAATGCGGCAGAAAGAGCATACTTATCTAAGTCTGACACTGCCACATGGACGCTATATATATCCAAGGCAGAAAAATACGATGGAATCGAAATTATGGATTGCCAGCCACCAACTGGCATAGATATAACCTTTACAAATGGTCATGCATCAAGTCTACCATCAGGAGCATTTGCCTTTACTCCGCACAATCGAGCAAACGAAAGCAGCACCGTAGCCATCGCCAAAGCCCTTACTGACAGCGGTTGGATAATTCCAACATTTCCCAGTGGCATCAAAAGCAGCACTATCCGGTACCGCAAGCAGGGCAAGATCGTGTCTGTAAGCGGATACGTGATTTTTTCCGAAGCCGCGTCCGCAAAAGTAGTGCTTACACTCCCAGAGGGATACAGACCGCCGGCAAAAGTGCAGCAGTTTTGTGCCGTTGACAGCTCCTCGCAAGCATCTTTTTTGACCACGATAGGCACAGACGGCAATGTCAGCTTCGTTGGCAAAACGCAAGGATTTTTTGACACCACATCATCTTACTATATCCACTGTACCTTTTTTGTAGATTAACATTTAACTCAGCCGTGTTTTATTGACTGACTAGGAGGAAAATCACATGAAAGAAACCATCTGCACCATCGTCGGCATTGTCGGCAGTTTTATTGCCGGGCTGTTCGGCGGCTGGGATGCGTCCATGGTCACGCTGCTGCTGTTCATGGGCGTGGATTACATCACAGGGATTGCGGTGGCAGCCTGCGGCAAGTCCCCGAAATCAGACACCGGCAGACTGTCCAGCAAGATCGGCTGGCGCGGTCTGGCAAAGAAATGCGTCTCCCTGCTGCTGGTTCTGGTGGCGGTACGCCTGGATATTACCCTGGGCACATCGTACATCCGGGACGCGGTGTGCATCGCGTTTACCGTCAACGAGCTGATTTCCATCACGGAAAATGCGGGGCTGCTGGGCGTACCGCTGCCGGGAATTTTGACGAAAGCAATCGAACTGTTACAGAACAAAGGAAAGGATGAATGATTATGGCAATCTTAACACCTGACAAAACAACCACGCTCGGCGGTGTGAACGTCAAGGAGTATCTGCTGACAGGGCACAATCCCAACCACATTGATATGCCCTCTGTTTCCATGGCAGGAAAAATCATCGGGGTGACCGTTCACAACACAGACTGGATCACCGTAGCAAAAGGCACGACACCTGCGGAACAGTATACAAGAGCAACTGTTAATAACAACATGAGGGACGTGCGTGTCCACTACTATGTAGACAATACTTGTGCATGGCAGAATCTGCCTTTATCCTTAAGTGGATGGCACGCTGCTGACGGAAGCGGCAATGGCAACAGAAGAACCATTGCAATCGAATGTATTATGTCATCTGCGTATAACGACAGAGATAAGAAATCCGAGGACAACTGTGCAAGACTTGCAGCAGCACTTCTGAAGAAGTACGGACTTGACATCAACCACCTTTACACCCACACGCATTGGCTGAATGTCCGTGACGGAAAGAGTGGCTCTGTAGACTATCTCAATACTGCAAGAAATCCCTACAAGATGTGTCCTGCATACATTCTGCCTCACTGGGCGGCGTTTAAGCAGAAAGTAGCGCGGTATATGGGGCAGGCGCAGGCAACTGCCAGCAAACCGAAAAAAACCACAACTCCGCTGCGCTATGACTGGAAACGTGGTCAGGCGGTGCGACTGTTCAAAACCAAAACGCAGCTGTTCGCAAATGAATCCACAAAAACACCGGCGGGGACATTGCCGCCTGGTGTATACTACATTTATGACGGTGTGCGCTGCAAACTGGGACGTTTCCGGGTAACAACCCGGAAGGAATACTGCGGCAAGAAACCGGCTGGTAAATATGTTACCGGCTATGTTTCTGTAGACAATTTCCAGGAAATCAAATAAAAAACGGCAGCGATCTATACCGCTGCCGTAGGAAAAGAAAAAGGCGCTGTGGAACGAACCCACAGTGCCTTTTTTCTTTTTGTATTTCTTTTTGTATAAAGAACACAAAACGTTTCAACTCACGAACCAGAATGCTTTCCGGTTGATATTATCATTATACCACACTGCGCCATGGTTTGCAATATGGCATAATACACAAAATTTTTACGTTATTTTTGGCGGCATGGACATTACAATATATATAATTGAAATTCCAGTTGCTTGATTTTGTTTTCGTATTGGCAAATTCTATCGTCTATTGAATCGTATCCAAACAATTTTTTGGCGAAATCATCGTCATTTTTCATTTCCTCTTTTTGCTTTTTCAAGCATTCAATTTCAGCTTTTGCCATTTCAATTTCTTTTTCTGCTCGTGCTTTTTTCACTTTTTTGTCAGTTCCGCCGGAAATAACATTTTCCAGAAGTGCATCTATCACGCATGCAATTTCTTTTCCGAAATGTACATCCCAGATTCCAGGGATGATATAGCCGTCTTCGTCCGTTTCGTAGCTGTGGAAATTTTTGATATCTTCGGTGCTGCCAACAGACACGCCATTGCAGAACGCTTCCAGTTTTCCGGATTCCACAATGTCCTCACCGTCCATATGTGCCGTATATTCAGCACACAGTGTGATTTTGACCTGTTCTTTTTCTTTTTCGCGCTTACCGTTCCATGACAATTCCATTTTCATAATTTTGTACCTCCGTTTTTTTATTTATTCACTGTGGCGTATGCCATCAGTTTTAGCAAATGATCCGTTGGGCTGGAAATTTCCTGTTTCCATTTTTGTAGCGTGGAATACGGGATCTCCAGATATTCCGACATCACGCGCAGATTCTTGTACTGCTCTAGCAGCTCCGGGAATCCGCCGCGCGCGATCTTGTGGACTGTTTCCAGAAACACCATAATTTCATTTCCGGACGCTCCTTCCATCCAGTCTTCCCACCCTCTCTCGAACTGGTACATTTCCAGGTTTTCCTGTTCCTTTGCTTCCGCATACAATTTGCGGAAAATTTCGTAGCTAATAATCATTTGTTAAACTCCAATCTCATTCCGGAAAAAGAATAATCCTTTTCCAATGTGCTTGCCGGTGTCGGGACGTATTTCTGTTCGATGTTATCGAAATAGCCGTATCTGCGGCGGCGGTAATATCCCTTGTGGTCTGTCAGAACAATTTCAAAATATGTTCTGCTTTTACCGTAGTTCTCCCAATCGTTAACGATCGGATACATGTCACAAGACGGCGGGCAGCAACTGCCTTTTACGATGTAGTTCAGGCGGAGGATTCCCTGTTCTCTTGTTCTTACCTTTTTTGCATCCTCTTTTGCGTTTGCCCATGCACGCTTCAGACCATAGCTGATTGCTTCCTTAACGGTCTGAACCTGGTTCTTTTCGATTGCCACTTTTGCGTAGCCCCAAGCGTTTTTCATGATTTCAGATTTATTAAAGTTGAACATTTTGCATTCCTCCTGCCGTTTGGCATCTCTCGTTAATTTCTGTATTTATTATACACCATATCGGCGCATTTGTCAATAGGTTTTTAGAAAAATAATCCGAAATGGAGTATATTTGTAGAGATGCACAAGAAAATGGCTTGGGAATTGTGCAAAATGTATGTGCGTACTGATTTGTATTATCAACACCATCTGTACGCTGACGAGTTAGCTCATGTCGAAATGATTTCAGCGATCCTGTACCAGCTGACAGACGGTTTGACACCGGAGCAGATCAAGGAGGCTGGCTTTGACGCCTACTTTGTGGATCATACCCTGGGCGTTTATCCTCAGAGCGCAGCCGGCGTGCCGTTTACTGCGGCGTATTTCCAGTCAAAGGGTGACCCGATCACCGATCTGACCGAAGATCTGGCGGCAGAGCAGAAGGCACGCAGCACCTATGACAACATCCTGCGGATGTGCGAGGATCCGGATGTGCGTGATCCCATCAAGTTCCTGCGGCAGCGTGAGATCGTGCATTTCCAGCGGTTTGGCGAGGCACTCCGCCAGGTGCAGGACGATCTGAACGCAAAGAACTTCTACTGCTGCAACCCGTCGTTCGATCAGAATTGCGGAAAAACTGCAAATCGGAGACGAATGCGGTAAACGCAGCAGAACATTTCTTACAAAAAACGTGTCACTCTGTCGGTGCAGAATGACATGTTTTTTTGCTTTATTGTTTTATGAGTTATTTTGGACTGATGCGGCAATCACTCGATGCGTTTCTCGATCTCCGCAACGATATCGCTCATTTTCACATCCAGTGCAACAGCAATTCGATACAGCGTTTCAAGTGTTGGTTTTCGCGACCCTCGTTCAATTGCGCTTAAATGCGTTCTCCCGATATCTGCCAGTCCGCTCAGTACTTCTTGTGAAACGCCCTTTCGCTTTCGAAAATCTGCAATGACATTTCCTACTAAAATGGCATCCAATGTCGGCTGATACAACTTATCACCCCTTTCTTATCATATACTGGAAATTCAGCTTCTATGAATACATATGTTGATCTTTAGAACAGAGTGTGGTATAATATCTGAAGACGTTTCAGATTCGTTCGAAATAAACTGTTCTAATCAGGAAACAATACAATATAGCACCTGTGCTTTCAGCCGGACGATCTCCTGCTGGGCGTTCTGATAGCTGGTTTCCTTTTCCTTTGCCTGTGTGGCACGCTTGGTCTTGAAGTCCTGCACGGCGGTCTGGAGTTCCTCGCCGCTCATGCCCAGCTGCTTGAAGTAGCCCTCCAGGATGGTGGATTCCCGATGCTGATTTTTCGATAAAAGAACGCCGTACCCGCTGGCTGAATTGTTCTTGTTTTCCGCCCTCCGCCAGTTTATGCCCGTGGTCGGGGCATGAAAAAAGCACCTCATGAGAGATGCTTTATTTCATATAATTTTCAATTGAATCTTCTGGGTGCTTTTCAAAATATCGATTTAATATTCTAGTTGCACTAGTTGCCAGCATTCGTTTCGAGTCATATTCTCCGTCCAACATAGAATATTCTTTGTCATCTTGCGTATAAGGCTTGGCAAGTTTGGATTGTTCAATCAGTCGTTTTATTTTTTCCGTTGAAAACTGTAACTCCGTTTTCAATTGCATTATCAAGCACCTCCTCCGAAAATCGTATATGATCCTCCGCTGTCATCTCTATTAAGTGATTCATTCTTATGTTGTTGACATAGTCCTCAAAAAAATCTACGTCATAATCTGGCGTTTTATAAATAAAGTAAGGAGTGCCATCGTTGCCAATTGCCCCCAAGCCCATCATTTTTTCTTGCCGAATAAATTGCTGAATGTCCGCTTCACTAAAAGGAAGCCCGTCTGGGTGATTATGAATTACAATATGTGGTTGTTCATATTGCTTTAAAGGAATACTTGGACTTCCAGAAGCTCCTTTATATCTATCAATTTCTTTGAATTCACTGTTTAGTACAATCACGCCTTCTGTGCCAAGTTCACTGCTTTGCATATACTTTAATAAAGCTTTGCACGATTCTCTAAGGAAATCATTTTCCTGCTCTGTTAATCCGCTTATTTTTATTTTAGGAACATTTTCAATCCGTTCGGGAATGATGCTATAATATTTCAGATTCTGATTGAAATACTTTGTCTGCACTTTAATGCTGCTTTCTATATCTTTTATTATACCACTATCCGCCCCAGAAGTCAACGATTTCCCGCCGATTTTCTCCGGCGAATACGTCTTCCCGCTGCCGCCGGTATCCTTTGGCTCAGGCGGTGCAACTTCCACAGCGTGCCCCACAGAAACGCCCTCCGTATATGCCTTTGCCTTAGCTGCTTTCGGTTTCGGTGTTGGCGGCACAGCATTGGTCTTTCCTGCCGGCGGTGCAGGAGCATCGTACACTTTCAGCCGGCGGTAATCCATTCGCAGCACGTCCTTGTTTTCCTTGACCAGGCTGTTCAGCCGCTTTCGCCAGGCCTGTTCCTGTGCGGCATACTTGGCGGCATTCTCCGGATCGATCGCACCCAGTTTCAGCCGCTTGTACTTCCGCACGTTCCGTTCGCAGTACCGCTGCTGCTGTTCCAGATCGTACCGCCGGTTTGCCTCGTCGATCTCTTCCTGTGTCATTTCCTTGGGCGGCTGGTTGATGCCCTCGAACCATGTATGCACGCCGTTCTTGCAGTTGGGGTGCAATGCACCGCCGGCAATGGCAGTGCTGAGCAGCGGATATTTCCCGTCTTTGGGTACCGGTACGGAGCCGTACACATCATCGTAGTACACCTTGCCCTGCCACGGAATGCACTTGGGACAGGCAGAACCGTGTGCGGACAGTTTCACCGTACAGACGCCCCACTCGTCACGCTTGGCAGCTTCTCCTTGGATATTCGCCCGCAGATTTGCCGTCCGCAGTGCCATTTCCGCATAGCTGGCGATGTTCACATACCGCCCGTCCTTGTATCGGATATTCCGTATACCCTGTGCCAGAAAGTCCTGTACCGCCGCATCGACCGCCTGCCCCAGCGACTTGCCGCCCATGTTGAACTGTGCCGCCGACCGGAAAATGGTCTGCCGGTAGATGTCGTCCTGATACCGGAGAATGCTGCTGACCGCCTTGTGCATCTCGCCCTGTGTGGCTTTCACAAGAGCGTTCAGCTTGCGTTCGTTGACGGTGAAAAAGTCGGTGCCGATCTCTCCGGCAGTTCCGGCTGCGGCAAGGTAGCCCTGCCGGATCGCTTTCAGAATGCGGATCTCCTCCTGCTGCTTTCCGGTTTCGTAGGACTGGCGGATCATGTCCTCAATCTGCTGGGGAATGGTGCTGATATAGCCGCCGATGATATGCCGGTTCTGGGCACGGTATCGGGCAATGCTGTTCAGCTTTTCTGCCTGCCATTGTGCCCAGTCAAAGCCCTCGGCATCTTCCTCTTTCAGATGCCGCTGCAAGTTCCGTTTCATGGACTGGATCAGTTCTTCCTCCATTTTCCGGAGTGCCTCTGCAATGTCATAGTTCATGCGATGCCTGCCCAGCCGTCAGAGGATACCGCCGGTTCTTCCATGTCCACAATTCCTTGCTCTGTCCGGATACGCTCCGCCTCTGCCGCTTTCCATGTGTCGGACTTGGTGCTGCCGTACAGTTCGTCCAGACCTGCCTCAATGCTCATGATACCGCCCTGCTTGGCTTTCGCCACGGTTTCCACCTGTGATTCAAAGGACGGGTTGGCGTACTCGCCGAAAGTGACCGCCGAACGGACTTCCTCGGCAGGCTGTCCGTTCGCCGTCTGATATGCATAGAATACGTCTGTAATCAGTTTCGGCAGCACTCGCTGCAAGGCGTTCACAATGTCCTGCCGTGTGTACAGCGTGGTTTTCTCTTTCTCCCGCTGTGCTTCGGCGTTGTCCAGTTTTTTCACGTCAATGCCCAGCGTAGACGGACTGACGATACCTTGCAGACAAAGGTCCAGTGCGGTGATGTAGGTGGCAAGGTAGCTGTCGTGGGGGATCTCCGCCTGTTCCACAGTGATCTTGTTCTGTGCGGATTCGGCAATGTCGTTTCCGGTCATGAGAAAGCGGTTGTCAAAGGCGTTGGACTTTTGCAGCACGCCGTTTTCGTCCCGTGGGATCAGACACTCCGGAATGTATGTACGGGAACGGCCGCTGCGGAGTGCGTCCACCCACTGGCTCCACGCTTCGTCCAGTGCGTCGAAGTTGTCCCGTTTGGCATCGAAAATGCTCTGTCCTCTGCCTTCGTGCCGGTTGGAATGGTAGAAACTGAGATACTCTGCCAGCATAAAATCTCCGTCCCACCGGACAGGCTGCAAGCCGGCTGTCTGGGGAATGGCGTGGAGATCACGGGGATTGCCGTATGCGTCAAAGAGTGCATACGTCACATAGCCCCTGCCGTAGTGTTCGTGCAGCGTGTAGTT
>OGPL01003190.1_pt1 | contig 10747 bp, 6 predicted proteins | sample 1552901 | NCBI WGS metagenome assembly OGPL01 (sample SAMEA2580244, study PRJEB22360) | human gut metagenome | biome: human gut; feature: human-associated habitat; material: faeces | place: Denmark | collected 2008/2010 | reverse complement strand
TTCAAGGGGCTGATTTCCAACCTTCAGAAGCTCTACTAGCGTTTCAAGGGGCTTTTAAAACAAGAAAACCGGAGTATAAACATTGCAATTTCAATGGTCATACTCCGGATTTCGCAATCGAAGAGCCCCTCGAAGCGCAGATAGACCTCCGGAAAACCGAAAATCCGCCCCTCAAAAGCGAGTTACCTCACCTCATGCCTGTCATCACACGATCTTGGGCATGGGGGTGGTGAGGCTGGTGGTCAGGTTGACGTGGACCAGACCGGCACCGGCATGCACCTCAACCTTCTTCAGGGTCACGGTGCGCTCTTCTTCGGGGGCACGGTCGTTGTCGGTCATGGTCGCCGGGGACTTGACCGCCACGAACGCCAGATCGTCCAGCGAGATGCCTGCGCTCTGGCACAGTTCCATGGCCTCGGACACGGACTCGGTGAAGCCCGGCTTGTAAATCACGCGCTCGGCCGGTACGCCGTAGGCGTTCTCGGCCACCCACTTGGCGTTCTCGGTCAGGGCCATGCCCTTGTGCGAGTGCGGTTCGGCCGGCATGGAGCCGTTCTGCAACGCGTCGACGAAACCGTCAAGCTGCGGGGCCAGCGCCTCGCCGCCGTCGCGGAACAGGTTGCCGATGATCGGCGTGCGGAAGCCCAGCTCGTCGGCGGTGGCCTTCAGGGACGGAACCTGATCGTCCTCGCCTTCCCACAGGTTGATGAGCGGGAAGGTCGGAATGTCCAGGTTCTCCAGGCGCTGCACGTGGAACGGGTAGCGCCAGGCCAGCTCGGGATCGTCGCGCCAGGTGGAGGCACGGGTCACCACGATGGCGGCGGACGGCCACTGCGCGCCGTATTCGCGGCGGGCGAGCCCCAGCCACTTCTGGGCGCCGGCGTCGGTGCCGTAGCCGGCCTCGACGATGACCACGTCATGCAGGGCGCAGGCCATTTCCACGGAGACCAACGTCGGAATGCCGATGGACACGTTGGCGAACGGGCCACCGTGCACGTAGACCGGTGATCCGTTCACGGTTTCGGTCTTGGCCGGCTTGACCGCGTCGGCCAAAATGCCAGTGATACGCCACAGGTCCACGAATTCGCCGAAGGTCACGGCCTTGCCGTCCTTGGTGCCGGCGATCATCTTGGACACGCGCTCGGAAATCTCGTCCATCGAGCGGGAGAGCACCACAATCTGCATGAGCTCGCAGGTCGGCGTGAGCACGACCTTCTCCGGCACGTTGCCCTTGCCGTAGTCCACAGCGGTGGAGCGCAGGGAGCGACTCGGAACCTCGGAGACACGCGGCACGAGAATCGTGTCGAGCTTGCCGTCATCGATGGCCTTCTCGGCGAAGGAGACGAGCAGGTTCTGGGCCGCCTCGATGGCGCCCATTTCGCCGCACAGACCCCAGTCGATGAGCTCGGGGTGGGTCAGGGAAGCCTTGCCGCCGCCGGAGGCACCGCCCTTGGAACCGGCTGCGGTGATGCCCATGCTCGGCTGACGCAGCACGGCGGTCGCATCAATGCCGCGCTTGTTCAGAGCGTCGATCAGGGCGATGGTCGTGGTGGTCTTGCCTTCTCCGCGCGATGCCTTGAGCGGCGTATCGGCGGTGACGAGCACCACCTTGCCGTGCTTGCGCGGGGCGTCAGGGTTCTCGGCCAGGTACTTCATGTAGCCGAATGCGTCGATCTTCTGGACCAGACCGTACTGGCTGGTGAAGTCTTCGATGGTGGTCATATAAAGCCTTTCTGTGTTTGTGTGATGGGGCGGGGTGGTGGGGCGGCAGTCGCCGCCTCTTCGCCTAAAAACAGCCCACTGGGCTGTTTTCTTAACGGCTCAGCCCCTCAGGGAGGGGAGCTCAATACGGACTAAAAGTCGGACATGTGGAAGCCGTTCTTCATTTCCATGCTGCGAGTGTACAGCACGGAGTCAAGCAGCTTTTCGGTTTCCTCCTTGAGCTGGTCGGCCATGGTCTGGTTGGCGGCGGCGAGAATCTCGCGCACCTCGGGGTTACGCAGCGCGGCGATGGTCTCGTCCGGGGTCATCGGCTGCACATCGCCATCCACGTTGTCGGCCTCAAATTCCTCTTCAGCGGCGGACTGCGCGGCTTCCTCGGCGGCCGTCAAGCCCAGACGGGCGATCTGCTCGTCGGTGGCGGCGACCAAGCGGTGGCCCATCGCACCGGTCTTCTCCTGGTAGCGCTCAACGGCGTTGGACGTGGAGCGGAAGGCGCCATCGCACAGGGCGGCGATGATGCGGTTGGCCCAGTAGAAGTTTTCGGACGTCACGCGAGCCTGTGTGTCGGCATAGTACTCGGGCATGGTCTCGACGTTGGCGTACAGCGGAACCAGCGCGTTAAACGAGTTGGAGCCAAAGGCCATCCACTGCACGGCGCGATACGCCGGCTGCGCATAGGGGCGCAGCTGCAGCACGGCGAGCTGACTGTTGCGGTTGATGCCGATGGGTCGGAAGCGGTGTGCGCCGGCCGAGGAGCCCTTGGAGCCGTAGGGGTCGAACGGCGTCAGAGCCTTGTTGTCGCTCAGGAAGAGGTCCGTCGCATTGAAAACGACCGCGCAACTGTCGGGACTCCACGCCGCAATGTCGTACGACTTGATGATCGCGCCGATGTTGTTGTTCGCCAGCGACCGGGCGATATTGGGGCTCGCCGCATCGGTCACGTTGTCGCGGACCAGCTTGCGGACCTGCACCTTGTCGCCCGTGCGGGTGAACTGTATCCACAGCGGATCGGTCGGTTTGGAACCGATGACGGCGTCGCCGTTGTCGGAAATCTCGCTGACGGTCGATCCGAGCAGCATGTCGCGTCCGAGCAGTGCCACCGGGAACTCGAAATAGAGTTTCCCCTTGACCTTGTGCAGGCGGATCATGCCGTCGGCCGTCTCGTGCTTCTCCTTGAAGAGCTTCTCGTATTCGCTCGTCTTTTTCGGCGCGGGAGCCGGTTGTTCGGATTTCGCCTTTTTCTTTTTCTTCGAAGCGGCCGCCGCCGGGAACACACCGAGCGTCCCGGCCAGCAGACCGCAGCAAAACAATGATAAAACGGTTTTCTTCAACATAAATTAATAGTTCAAAAATCAGAACCCGAAGTAGCAATAGGGATTTTTCGCCACATAGAAATCCATATCCACGACTTTGCCCAGCCCGGAGAACGAAGCGAGTTCGGGAGCAGCGCCCTCCGCGATCTTCGCCTCCGAGATGTCGAGCAGCGCCAGCGTTCCCGATGTCGTGCCGAGAAGCATGCGGTCCAGGTAATTCGTCTTGGCATAGGCCGCGAACGACGACGGAACCGACACCACCCCCGGACGCAGGGCCGTGATCTGCGACGAAGCCGTATAGACCGGAGCCGAGGCCCCGCTCAGAATATCGTATGCGTAAAGCGTCTCATTGTTCGACCCTGCCGTATAGAAGATGTACTCGCTGCCGCCGATCAATACCTCGAACAGACTTTCGGGTCCGAAGCCCTGTGTTTCGGGGAAAGCCCGGAAACTATTCAGCACAAGGCTAACCGACGATTCGCTGTTCATCTTGTAATCGAACGACAGCAGGTAATATTTACCGTCCGTTTTCGAACGGAGCAGCAGGTAATTGGTCGAAGTGGTGGCAACGCCGACCGTAGCATAGGTGACGCGGGCTCCCATGGCCTGAACCGTATAGTCCCCCAGGTCGGCGACATCGGGGAACACGAGTCCCGACTCCGGATCGGTATCCCCGGGCTTCACGGACGCAGCGTCGGGCACTTTCAACGCGCGGAACACGCCGAACTTGCTGGAGGTGTTTCCCCGGACATTGAAACCGTAGACGCTCAGCAGGCGGTTGTTCAGCCGGTCGTAGAGCAGCGCATAGGGAATATGGCCGTAGGACTTGTTGGTGAAGTGGTCGAAACCGTTCATCAGCGCGATCTCCATGCCGCCGTCGAAATAGACGGGCGTCGTGCCGTATTTGCCCGAATGGGCGACCGGATAATCGTTGTAGAAACTGAAATCGCGCTGGTAGACCTTGCCGTCCTCCGACAGAACGATCGAACCTCCGTCCCGCTGGAATCCATCGACCGGAACGAAGCCTTCGGGAGCCTGTCCGCCGACGAATTCGGTGTCGATGTCGATCGTCTTGGTCAGCGTGGCCTGATCGAGGCTGACGCTTCCGCTGCCTTGCAGGACCTCCCATTCATAGGCGACGTTCAGGCCGTCGTAAGCCACCAGCCGGACCTTCCGCGGGTCCGAACCGAGCTCCCCTTCGTTCACCTCGCCGTAAACGTCGCGGACCAGTTCGCCCGGCGTCGAGGCATCGACGAGATTGACGTAGCTCAGCAGCGATTTGCCGCCGTCGTCGGAGAGAATGAACCACCCCTCGGCGAACGAGGAGGTGACCGTCAGGGTGAAAATCGTACTGTAACGGATCTGACGGTCGGCATCGAGGACCGTAAAGCTGCCCGAATGCCGTCCGACCGACAGCGGGTCGATCGACAGGATGCGATCCGTGGAGACCGTCTCCCCGTCGATGTTCCATTCGTAACGCAGGCTGCCTTCCGACACCCGGTCGTGAACGATCCTGTAACCGGGCTCGATGACGATCTCCTCGTCGTAGCTCCAGCTCAGGCGGACCGACTTCATCGTATCCAGACGGTAGACGACGATGTCGTCGCCGGTCGTGGTGTAATCGTAATTTCCCTTATCCTCGTAGCAACCGGTTGCCAGGGCCGCACCTGCGAACAGTGCGGCGAGATATATGCCAAATGACTTCATATTCGCATCGGATTAAGCGTTGATATTGATTCCGTCGAGCATCGGACGGCCGTCCTTTTCCAGCACCTCGTTGCCGTTGTCGCGCAGCTCGCGCAGGTAGTAGACGAACTGGCGGCAGAGGGCGGAAATCTCGCTGTTGTCCATGTCGGAGAGATCGCTCACGCCGGTGGCCTTGATGAACTCCTCGTACTTCTCGTCCGAATAATCGCCCAGGAAGGCGGCGGCGAAATCGTCGTTCCACCAGTCGGGCTGGGAGATGATGTTCGAAACGCGGATGATACGCAGACTGTTGGACGTGGGGCCGGGCCGGTAGGCGCCGCCCTCGACGATGCGGACGGCGATGTCCACCTCCTTCTCGTCCATGATGTCGGTCTTGCGGACCCGGACGTAGGTTTCGCCGGAGAACGATCCGGCCGGGATGACCGGATTGGGATCGAGATCGTAGGACCCGGCCGGAGCGGTGGTCTTCTCCGGGTCGATCTCCAATTTGTAACCGAGCGTTTCGTCGGGAGTGCGGCTCACGGTCTCCACCGCAAGGCGAATCGTGCGCTCGTCCTTCCCGGGCGTCGTCTTGAACGAGAAGCGCACGATCTCGTCGGACTTCTGGACGAAATAGACGTAACGGTCGCCTCCGTAAGTCGGAAGCCCCTGTTCGGAGCAGGCCCCGGCGCCGAGGGCCGCGACGGCAAGCAGATATATCAGTTTTTTCATGATCGCAATTATTTTAAGGTCGTTTCACTGTCGGGAATGGGGAATACGTATTTGTCCGCCATCTGGATCGTCTGCGTGGTGCTGACGAGCGTGGGACTGTTGATCCGCTTCAGGTAGAAGAAATACTGTCCTTCGCCGATGTTCTCCTTCCAGACTTCGAGTTCGAGTTTCGACATGAACGTGTCGAAATCGGAGGCCGAAACCGAACCCGTACGGACCCGTTTCTTGTAAACCAGCGTGCTCAGGTCGGAAACCGCATCAGCGACCGTACCCTCAGCTGTTCCGCGGGCCTTGCATTCGGCCATGATCAGAATGACCTCCGACATGCGGATGACCGGAACGAGCGCCCCCTGCGTATCGCCGGAATCGTAGTCGGAACCGGTGGTACCGGTATATTTCACGTACTTGCACGACGTGTAGACATCCTCCTGCTCCTCGGCGTCGGGCTGGTTGACGCAGTATTTATAACGCACGTCGTACTTCTGCTCGGTGGCCGTGAAGCGCTTCATGGGATTGCGCAGCGCCAGAATGAAATTGTTCTGATTCGAGAGCATCACATCGTTGTAATTCTTCGTCAGGTACTGGTCGTAGGCGGCAAAAATGATGTCGTCGTACAGTTTCACGGCACCCTGAACCTTGCCGGCCGTCGTATAGTCGGTCAGCGGGAACCACGACGAACAGGTATCGTAGACCTCGGTGGCCGCAGCCAAAGCCTTCTCGTAATCGCAGGCGTACATGTAGACGCGGGCAAGCAACGCCTTGACGGCCCAGTAGTGGAGCCGCGTGCCGCGGAAGCCGAAGAACAGACCGCGCGAATCGTTCGACACGAAACGCATGGAGGCCGTCTTGAGTGCATCCAGATTCAGGTCGTTGACGGCCAGCAGCGGAAGCGCCGCCTCGAAATCGGCGATGATCTTTTCGAGCACCTCCTCGGTCGTATAGCGCGACGGAACCTTGTCGGGATAGGTCGTCGAATAGGGAATCGCCTTGGCCGTGAGGTCCACGACGGGAGCCGCAGCGAAGAGCCGCAGCAGCTCGAAGTGCAGCAGGGCGCGGGCTGCCAGCGCTTCGCCGTAGATCATCTCCCGCTCGCCGCTCTCGGCATAGGGGAAGAGGTCCGGATCGGCCTTCTCGACATGGCTGATCAGCGCGTTGCAGTTGGCGATCGTATTATAGGCGGTCTGCCAGATGGATTCCAGAAAGTCGAGCACCTCTTTGTTCTCGTAGTCCATCTTCTCGGTATAGGCATAGATCTGCGAAGCATCCATCGAACCGAAATCGTAATACTGCGAAAGGGCGCTCACGAATCCCCAGGAGAGTTCGCGTCCGTAGAGCGACGGGGAGGCCATCTGCTGATAGATGCCGTTCAGGGCCGAACGGTAGCCCGAATAGTCGCTGAAAAGGTTCTCCTCGGTGGTCATTCCCTGGGGCATGACGTCGAGCCACTCGCCGCAGGATGCAGACGAAAGCAGGAGCGTGCACGAAACGAATATTTTTGCGAATGTTTTCATACAGGGACGAATTTAGAAAGTGAGATTGAGCGTAAAGTTAACCGTGCGGGAGTAGGGATAGTCCAGACCGCGTTCCTGGAGCACGGAGCTGAAATAACCCAGGTCCTCCATATTGGCCGTCAGGCGCAGCATGCCGAGCCCCCAGCGCTTCACGAGTTTGGCGGGGAAATCGTAGCTGATCGAGAGCGAATTGAATTGCAGCGTGTTGTAGTCCTGAATGAAGCGCGACGTGGGACGGGTGACCAGCGAACGGTCCTTGATGTCTTTCAGCGGAGCGACATCGCCGGGTTTCTTCCAACGGTCCGTGGACACGCGCTTATCGACGTTGTAGCGTTCGAGGTTCGCATTCTCGACCTGGCTGACCAGCGTCGAGTTGTAGCGCTGTCCGCCGAATTCGTAAAGGAACGAGGCGAAAAGCGAGATATTCTTCCAGCGGGCGTTCAGACCGAAGGAACCCTGCGCCCACGGCTCCCGGTTGCCGATCTCGACCTGGTCGGCGGCATTCCAGTCGTAGGTGATCGTACCGTCGGGACGCTGGTAGACTTCGCGGCCGTTGGCCGGGTTGATGCCGAGCGACTTCATGCCGTAAATGGCGTAGATCGAACCGCCCTCGACGTACTGCGTGTAGGTCTGGGCGTACTTGCTCTGCGAGGAGTTGTCGTCGTAGTCGTCGTACTGCTTCTGCACCAGCTCGTTGTAGGCTTTCAGCGCATCGTTGATCTTGACGATCTTGTTCTTGTTGTGCGCCATCTTCCCGAAAGCGGTCAGTTCCAGATTCTTCGAACGGTAGAAATTGTAACGCAGGTCCAGTTCGAAGCCCCGGTTGCTCACCTCGCCCAGATTGTCCTTATAGCTGGTGAATCCCGACGACGAGGGAATCGTCACGTCGGTGATCTGGTCGATGGTCTTCTTGTCGTAGTAGCTGGCCTTGAAGGTCAGGCGGTCTTTGAAGAAGCCGAGTTCGATGCCGACATCCGCCACGCGGGTCTTCTCCCAGCCCAGATCGGGGTTGCCCATATAATAGAGGACGTGTCCGGCGCCCGTCGAATACCAGTCCGATGTCGAGGAGGTCGTATAGGTCGAACGGGCCGAATAGGCGGCGTACCCCACCTTGCCGACCGTACCGATCGTTCCGCGGAGTTTCAGGCGGCTGATGGTCTTGTTGCCCTTCAGGAACTTGTAGTTGTGGAAGTTGATACCGGCGCCCACGGCCCAGAAGGGAGCCACGCGGTTGTCGGAACCGAACTCCGAGGAGCCGTCCAGACGCACCGAGAGGTCCAGCAGGTAGATGTCGTCGTAGGTGTAGTTGCCCGAGAGGAACATGCCGACCAAACGGGTCTTGTTCTTCGATTCGGTGGGTTTGCCCTCGACCTGCGCGGCGTCGTTCGGCGAGTTGAGCGCCCCGGTCGAGAAACCGATATACTTAATGTTATCGACCGTATAGCTGGTCTCGACGGCGTTTCCGCCCAGCGAGAAGTTCAGGAAGTGCTTGTTGAAATTCCGGTTGTACATGAAGAGCAGGTTGGCGTCGTAGGAGAACGTGTCCGAACCGTTCACGGTCAGCGAACCCAGCTCCTGAGGCGTTGCGAAGGCGCTGTTCGAGGCCGACAGCGGATCGACGAAGACCCGCGACTCGTAGGAGCGCTGGCTCAGGGTGATCCAAGCCTTGGCGGTGAAGTGCGGCGTGGCGTAGAAGTTGATTGCGAAGTTGTCCTGCAACGTCCGGTAGTTGCTGCGGCTGAAATTGTTCAGGTATTCACGCTCGTAGAGCGGGTTGAGCGCCGAATAGCCGAAACGCAGGTTCTGGAGGTAGTTGCCCGTGGTCTCGTCGATCGGCACGTTGTAGGGCAGCATGTGGGAGAACTGCGAGAAGGAATAGGGCGAGTCGGTCGAACGGTTGGCGTCGTAGGAGGCGCGGTTCATCAGCTGGAACTTGCCGATGCGGTAGTCGAGGAAAAGCCCCGCGCCGTAGGTGTCGCGCTTCGAATCGCGCATGACGCCCTTGTTGCCGGCATATTTCAGTTCGATCCCCCAGCGAACGTCGTTCTCACCGCCGTCGATATAGATGCTGTGCTGGTGGTTCACCGCGGTCCGGAGGTTCTTCGAAAGCCAGTAGGTGTCCACGCCGCGGTTCACCTCGTTGAGTTTCTTGTAATAGGTCTCGTTTTTATTGTAGATGTTCTCGTTGAAATCGGTGGCGTCGAAAGAATAGAGCCCCGCATCGAGTTCGGCCTGCAATTTCTCGCGGGCGTTCATCAGGTTGTAGGCCGAGAGGTCGGGCATCTCGACGCTTCCGGTCAGGTTGTAGGAGACGCGCAGTTTGCCGGCCTCCGGGGCGCGCGACTCGATGACCACCACGCCGTTGGCGGCGCGCGATCCGTAAAGCACCGTCGCGGCGGCGTCTTTCAGCAGCGTGATCGAGTGTACGCGCATGGGGTCCATGTCGTAGATCTTCTCCACGTCCACCTCGAAGCCGTCGAGGATGAAGATCGGCAGGTTGGAGTTGTTCGTGAGGTTCTGACGCGAAATGTCGGCCGAGGTGTTCAGCTCGGTGGTGATGCTGTTCTGACCGCGGATGTAGAACTCAGGCAGCGCGTTGGGGTTCGAACCCATCGAGATGTTCTCGGCCAGCCGGAACGAGGGGTCGAACACCTGGATGGCGTCGATCATCCGCTTGGGCGAAACCTCGACGATCTCCTTCTGGGTGATACGCGTGGTGTTGCCCGTGAAGCTCTCCTTGCGGACCTGCGCATAACCCGTAACGACCACGTCGTCGATGCTCTCCACCTTGTCGAGCAGCTGCACGTCCAGTTCCGTCTGGTTGTTGTAGGCTATCTCGCGGCTCTCCATGCCGAGGAAGCTCACCGTCACGACCGTCCCGGGACGGTTCGGGAAGCGAAGCGAATAATAGCCGTCGGGATCGGTCGTCGTGCCGACGGTCGTACCCTTGATATGGACCATCGCCCCGGGAATCGGGGCCTTCGTGGCGCGGTTCGTAACCCGCCCGGTCAGAGTAACCCGCTGGGGGGGGGCCGGAGCGGCCGTTCCCTGCGCGTCGGACTTCGACGCCTTGTCCGCTTCGCGGACGCGGATGATGATCGTATCCTCGCTGATGGAGAAATCCAGCCCGGTGCCGTGGAGCGCCTCGCGCAGGATCTCCTCGACGGGAGCGTTCTGCCGGTGCAGCGTAATCCCCTTGACGGCTTTGATCGAATTGCTATTGTAGAGCAGCAGATAACCCGTTTCCCGTTTGATGTGTTGAAGCACATCGTCGAGCGTCGCTCCGGTCAGAGCGATCGACATCCGTTTCTTCGGCTGAGCCGGCCCGTCCGCCCTCCCGGACCGGACCCCGCAAAGCCCGCGACCGCCAGCAAAAGCAGTACGACGGCACTCCGGCCCCCTCGGAGAAGAGGCGCAAATAAGTCAAGTTTCTTCATACGCAAATTATTTTAACTGAAACAAAGGGTTTCCTGCTTCACGGGGACAGCCCCCGACGCATCGCAGCGTCATTCCGATTTCCGCACCACCCGGATCACGCCGCCGTCCTCCGTGAAGACCACGTCGTTGGTCAGATTCATCAGGTCGGCGATCGTATTGAGCGTCGCATGGCGTTTGATCATACCCGTATAGAGCACGCCGTCCAACGTCGGCGAAGAGGTGTCGATCTCCACCCCGTACCATCGCTCCAACTTCCGGCAGATCGACCGCAGCGGCTCGTCGTAGAAGACCAGCAATCCCCGCCGCCCCCCCCTACCGGCTTCCACAACCGCCTTCATCGGCGAG
>OGPL01003188.1_pt1 | contig 10757 bp, 9 predicted proteins | sample 1552901 | NCBI WGS metagenome assembly OGPL01 (sample SAMEA2580244, study PRJEB22360) | human gut metagenome | biome: human gut; feature: human-associated habitat; material: faeces | place: Denmark | collected 2008/2010 | reverse complement strand
GGCGGCGTTAGGGGTGTGGTGTGGCTGATTCAAGCCCCAGCTTGAAATCAGACATACCGCAGCACTAACGGCAGGTGCGAAGCACTGGCATCGCTAAAAGGCTGTTTTTTATGTTTTTGTTTCGGTGCTCCCAGTATTTATCCACTGAACCGGAAAAGCAAGCCCCAATCCTGCGTGCAGGATTGGGGCTGTATGGGGAATAGATGTGTGTGGAAATAGGGGTTATTTGAGGGTAACGAGAGTGCCGCATGGCTCGCCAGCGAGCACTTTGCGGAGGTTGCCCTTCACGTCCATGTTGAACACATGGATTGGGAGTCCGTTTTCCTTACACATGATGGTGGCTGTCATATCCATCACCTTGAGGTTGCGGTTGTAGATTTCGTCGTAGGTGATTTTGTCGAACTTGGTGGCTGTTGGGTCCTTTTCTGGGTCGGCGGTGTAGATACCGTCAACACGGGTACCCTTGAGCATCACTTCTGCCTCCACTTCAATGCCACGGAGTGCCGAGCCGGTGTCGGTGGTGAAGAATGGGTTGCCAGTGCCGCACGACATAATTGCCACCTTGCCTTGCTCCATAGCCTCGATAGCACGCCACTTGCTGTACTGCTCGCCGATTGGGAACATATTGATAGCGGTGAGCACCTTCGATGGCTGGCCCACTGCGTCGAGACCTGAACTCAATGCGATAGAATTGATCACGGTAGCCAACATGCCCATCTGGTCGCCCTTCACACGGTCGAAGCCTTGCGCCGCGCCTTTCAGTCCGCGGAAAATGTTGCCGCCACCGATTACGATAGCCACTTGCACGCCAGCGTCAACCAATTCCTTGATTTGCTCGCAATAGTCAGCCACACGCTGTGGGTCGATACCGAAGCCTTGCTCGCCCTGGAGCGATTCACCACTGAGTTTGAGAAGCACACGCTTATAAATTGCCTTCATAGTTTGTCCTGTTTTTTGTATTTGATACTTGTTTGTGATTTCGTAATGCAAAAATAGCGAGTTTTGCGCCAACTGCCAAAAAAAGGTTGGACAACCGCTCGGCGATTAATCCAACCTCTATATCTTACTTAATTAAAAGTGGTCAACTCTTACTTTGAAGCCTTAGCGCGCTCAATGTATTTGTCGATGTTCATACCGAGAGCGGTGCGTGGGAATTGAGTCTTCATAGCCTCATACACGGCGAGTTCGTCGTCGTATTTCTTGGTGGCGTGAAGCACTGTAGCCTTCTTCTTCATGATGATAGGAGTGAGTGATTCGTTGTCGCCAGCTTGCTTGATAGCCTTATCGTAGTTAGAGATGGCCTTGTCGTAGTTTTTCTTGTTCACATAGCAGTCAGCCAAGAGTGATTGAGCAGCAGGACCCATAATCTTACCGTTGAAGCTTGAGCCTTCGAGAAGTTGGATAGCTTCATCGTATTTCTTTTGCTTGTAAAGAATAGTTGCTGCCATTTGTGCTGCGCGGTTAGCAGGAGCGTATGATTCGTTGGCAGCCTTCTTGTATGCTGCAAGACCTGCAGAGTCGCCCTTAGTCACATATTCCATATCGGCCTTGTTGACCATATTTTGAGCGTCTTGCATACCATTGTTGCGAACCATGATAAAGATTGCAACAGCGGCAAATACTGCAACGATAGCGCCAACACCACCGTAGATGAGCTTTCTGTTGTTTTCAAGTTTCTGTTCCCATGAGGTGAGCGTTTCGTTCACTTCGTCAACAGTTGTACGAGCTTGTTTGTTGTTCTGTTTAGCCATATTATGTTTTTAACTAAAAAATTTTCAATAGTTTCAGCTCGCAAAATTAATAGTAATTATTGTGATTTAAAAGTAATTTGCGGATTATTTTTCAAAAAAGAGCGAAAACGCATCAGTTATATGCTTAATTTGAGTAAATTTGCGGTCGAAAAGCGAGCAATATCACTTTTGCAATTCTTAAATTTATTTATCTAAAGTGAAAAAGATTCTTTTGGCAATGGGCATGATGCCGCTACTGTGGTGCTGCGATGGTAGTGGCGAACGCAAAACAACAAGCAGTGGCACCGACACGGTGGCCACAACCAGTGCCGCGCCCACTCCCACCAGTGAGCGAATTGCCACAATGACCGAGGAAGTGCGTATGCTCATGGAGCAATTCGGTGAAAACCCCGACCCAAAACTTCTGCAACAGGCAATGAGTATCAACGACAGCATTGAGCGGCTCGACACCACACAGCAGGGACGCTTCAACACCGCTCTCACGCGCGCGCAACTGCTCGCCATGAGCGGCAACATGCTTGAGGCGATGGAAATTCAGGAACGATTGCTCAGCAACAACCCCAACGATTTTGTGCGCCTCCAGTTCTACGCCGGGAAATACCGTATGGAGGGCAAACTCGACTCGATGAACATCTACGCCGAGCGTGCGTTGAGCAGGTGCGATAAGGTAATTGCCGACAGCGCCGACAATGCCGTGGCGGTGGACCAGGCGTTGATGAACAAAATCAACATCTACCAGATTCTTGACAACCGCAGCAAGGCGAAAGAGGCGAACGACCTACTCGCCAGCCGACACAAAGACGACCCCGACTACCAGTTGACCGACGAGGAATTTAACGAGGAATACAACGCCGCAAGAGCATCGCTCAACCAGTCGGCAGAGGCATACCGTAAAAACGAAAAAGAGATGCTTCGCAAGAGCGAGAAGGAAGTTCATCGCAAGGGCGAAAAGGAAAAGAGAAAACACTCCGCACCAGCGCAATAGAACGAATGGCAAGGCTTTGTCCCTCCCACATTAAATTTTGCCCTCCCACATCAAATAATTTTGGAGGGGATATACAAGTTGTCCCTGTGATAATTTGGTAATGATTGAAAAAAAATCCCAAGGAATTTCATCGCATCTTCTTCGGGACAACTTGTATATCATTGCCATAATTTTTGTATCTTTGCATTTGGATAACAAACGACGAACGCTCACTCCTATGGAACTTAGATGCCCACATTGCGGAAAAAAGCAGACACTGACGGTGGCAAAACTCACTGCCAGCGGTGGTGTGGTGATTTGTCCGCAGTGCGTGAGCGAATTTACGGTAGATGTGAGCAAACTGCCTAAGGAGTCGCCAGCCGTGGCTGAACCTGCACATGAAGCGGCCGCTGCCCCCAATCCCCACAGCGAGGTGGCATTCTGCTCCACCTGTGGCAAGGGACTGCCAGCGCGCGGACTGAATTTCTGCCCATTCTGCGGTGCGCCACTGCCATTTGCCGAAGTGAGCACCACAACCACAACCGCAACCTCAGCCGCACCACAACGCGCCACCATGGCAACCACACAGAAAGCCCCAGAGCAAAGCAAACAGGCATCAGCCGAGGAAAACACCCTCATTGCACTTCCGTTCGTGAAAGTGCCACATTTCATTCCCCACAAACACGAGCCAGCAAGTCTCCGCTTCAAACTCATGGCATGGGTGGTGATTGCCGCCCTCATCTCCTTTTTCGTGCTGATGGTTTGGCACGGCAATGTGGAATAACCCCCGCCCCCACGAAAAAAAACGCATGGTAGGGACGCGATAATTCGCGTCCGCATCAAATGGCTAATATTCAATGTGTTATGACAATTATGGGCGGACGTGAAATATCACGTCCCTACCAGGGTAATCGTTTTTTTATGTTTTTGTTTTTGGCTCCATTCACGATTTAACAACAATGTATAATCATTGCTCCAACATTTTTCATCTGAGCCTAAAGACACACCAAAAATTAAAAAATCAAAAATAATCGGTTTTTGCTATAATATTCTGTGATAACATGCGTTATTATGGAAAAATTTCGCTAAATTAGCATATTCATTTACACAACCAAGTAAAAACCAGATATGACCGAGAAGAACAGATACTGTGTGATCATGTGCGGTGGATGTGGAAGCCGCCTGTGGCCTAAGAGCCGTACACAGATGCCCAAGCAATTTATTGATTTCCTTGGAACAGGTCAGTCGTTGCTACAACTCACCGTAGCGCGATTGAAAGGTATTATTCCACAAGAAAATATTATTATGCTTACTCGCAGCGAATATGTGGACCTGGTGAAGGAGCAAGTGCCCGAAATCACCGACAGACAGATATTGTGCGAGCCAGCACACCGACGCACCGGACCAGGCAACGCCTGGGCAGCCTACCATATCAAGGCGCTCAACCCCGACGCAAAAATCATGGTGGCTCCGTGCGACAATATCATTCTGCGTGTCGATGAATTTCGCGAGAGTGTGGAAAAGGCGTTCGAGTTTATCGAGCACCACGACACGCTGCTCACCTTTGGCGTGAAACCCACCCACCCCGAAACCCGCTACGGCTACATTCAGCAGGGGCGTGAAATCGACGGCGATTTCGCCATGGTGAAAACATTCACCGAAAAGCCCGACTTGGAGTTGGCGAAGGTGTTTGTGGATAGTGGCGAGTTTTACTGGAACACCGGCATCTTCTTCTGGAGTGCCACTTCCATTATCAAGGCGCTCAACGACAACGCCGCCAAGGTGTCGCCGAAGTTCCGTGAGGGCGAAGGCATCTACGGCACCGACAAGGAAGAGGATTTCATCAAAGAGATTTACTCCGCAAGCCAGAGCATTTCCATCGACTACGCCGTGCTTGAAAAGGCCGACAACGTGACGGTGCTCCGTGTTGACGGCATCGGCTGGACCGACCTCGGCACATGGGGATCGCTCTACGATGTGAGCCCAAAGAACCACGACGGCAACGTGCTGCAAGGCACCAAAACGATGATGATGAACAGCCACAACAATATCGTATCGACCCAAGGGGACAAGTTGGTGGTTGTGTCGGAACTCAACGACTACATCATCGCCGACAGCGAAAACGCCCTGCTCATCGTGCCACGCAGCGAGGAACAGAAAATCCGCACCTATGTGCGCGAAGTGAAAGCCACCTACGGCGATGAATACAAATAATGCCCCCACGATTACCACGATTGGGCTATAGCCCAATCGTAAAGAAAATATATAAAATAACCGGCCGCGATTGCGGTCGGTTATTTTATTATGCTAATAATAGATGTCGTCGTTGTCGGGGCTGCTTTGGTTCACGCGTCGGCCTTGATTTTTTGCCTTTTGGTTTTGGCTTTGCTTCTTTGCCGCCTTTTCTTGGGCGCGCTTCACTTCTTCGCGCTTGCGAGCCTGCTCTTCTTGACGCTGCTTTCGCTGGCGGTCGGCTTTCGCCTGCTCCTCTTGACGCGCTTTGGCCTCTTGGCGTTCCTTATCTTTCTTCTTCAGGAATTCCTCACGCTCCTTTTGGTCGCGCTTGGCTTGCTCCTGACGCATTTTTTCCTCTTTCTCGGCACGCTTGCGTGCTTCTTTTGCTGCCTTTTCGCGGCGCTTTTGCTCCTGCTTGGCAGCCTCTTTCTGCTCTTTTTCTTTGAGTTTTCTGAGTTTTTCCTTCTGCTTAGCCAGTCGCTCAGCCTCTTTCTTCTCCTCGGCTTTGCGCTTTTCGGCACGTTTGCGTGCCTCCTTGTCGAGTTTTTCCTGCTCTGGATTTGGCTTCACTTCCTTTTTCTCCTCCGCCGCAAGTTCGGGCCTCCTCTCCTTTTGTGCAGTGGTGTGCGTGCGTGAGCGCACCTTTCTGCCACTGATGAGAATGTCCTTCAAACCGCAACCCTTGTTGAAGCGGCAAAGGTCCACAGCGTGGTCGATACCGGCTATCACGCCCTTTTCGGAGAATTGCCACAGCACCCAGTTGGCACCGCCCGTAAGGCGAGGCTCCACTTTTGAATAGCGGGCAATGAACAGCGGATAACCTGAGATTTTCCCACTCAAGTAGGAATTATAGAATGCGTGACCGGTGTAAATCATCGGTTTGCAACCATAGTAGTCTTCCAGTTTGTCGGCAAAGGCAAGCACCGAATCCACCAGCGCCTTCACCGTGAGGTTGTTGCCACGCACCTCCACATCGATAAGCGGAATCAAGTCCTGGTCCTCCTTCTTCACCACGGAGGTGAAGTTGAGGAACTGCTTCTCCACCGGCACATTCGGGCGGAAGAAGTGGTATGCGCCCACATGTATGCCGTATTGGCGCGCATTCTCAATGTTGTATTGATAGTGTCGGGAGCGATAGGTGGCGCCCTCGGTGGCTTTCACATACACGAATTTGATGTTCTTGTCCTTGGCTGTGGCACTCCAGTCGATGTCTTTCTGATAGCTCGACACGTCGATGCCGTCGTAAATCAGATTTGCCGACGAACCGTTCACGGTCACCTGCGCGCACGAAATGCTCGCCACCACGGTGAGCAGCAACACAGAAAGCGTATATTTTAGCCAAGAGCTATGAAGCAACATGAGTGTAGTTGAAAAATTGCAGATACAAAGATAAAATAATTCCGATAAAACTGCACCTTATATAAATGCAAAAATGTATAAAAAACTCTGCTTATCGGAAGAATCTGCCCACTACTGGCAACTTCTGGAACATTTCGCCCATGTGCTCGCGGCGGAACATTACCACGAAGAACACCATCATCAGCACGCAGCGATACACCGTGTCGAGCACGGCGGTGCCGAACGGATGCCACAGCATGGCGACAAACAGCACGGCGGCGAGGCCAGTGTAGATGCCTATGTCTTTCATCGGGTAGGCAATCGGGTAATGCTTCTGCCCCACGAAGTAACTAATCACCATGGCGGTGCCATAGCCAGCGAATCCGCCCCACGCGCAAGCCATATAGCCATACTTGGGCACGAAGATGAAGTTGATGGCAAAAAGCACGGCGCAACCCACAAACGAGAACACTGCGCCCCAGATGGTTTTGTCGATGAGTTTATACCAGAACGAGAGGTTGAAATACACACCCATCATGATTTCTGCCGCCATCACGATAGGCACCACCTTCAAGCCCTCCCAGTAGTCGGGGGCGATGATGTGCTTGAGCACGTCGATGCCGGCAATCACTGCCAGGAATGCGAAAAGGGTGAACATGATGAAGTATTTCATCGCCTTGGCGTAGGTGTCTTTGTTGTCCTTGTCCTTGCTCTTGCCAAACACAAACGGCTCGTAGGCGTAGCGGAACGCTTGAGTGATCAGTGCCATAATCATTGCCACCTTCACAGCCGCGCCGTAGATGCCCAGTTGCTTCTGCTGGTCGGCTGCCTCGTAGATGATGGGGAACAAAATCTTGTCGGCGGCTTGGTTGAGAATACCGGCGATGCCGAGAACCAGAATGGGCCAACTGTAGCCCAACATGCGCTTGAGCAATGCCCAGTCGAAGCGCCACTTGATGCAGAGCAGTTCTTTCCAGAAGAGGAAAGTGATGGCGCCTGTGGTCACGAGGTTGATGTAGAACACATAGCCCACATTGAGCGTGAAGTGGTCGTCGTAGATACCGAAAAGGTTGCACTTCATGGCTGGCAATATCAGGAAATAGAGCAGATTGAGCAGAATATTGATAAAAATAAACGCCAATTTCAGCCCTGCGAACTTGATAGGCTGCTTTTTATAGCGGAGATAGGCAAACGGTATGGCTTGGAATGCGTCGAGTGCCACGATAATTGCCATCGACACCACCCACGACTGATGGTCGGCATAGCCGAGGGCTGATGATATGCTGGGCAGGAAGCCCACAACGGCAGCCACAAACATCAGCGCCGTTGCGCCCACCGACACCAGCGTGGTGCTATACACCTTTTCGGCATCCTCGTCGGCTTTGTTGGCGAAGCGGAAGAATGTGGTTTCCATACCATAGGTGAGAATCACCAGCAGCAGCGCAGTCCATGCGTAGAGGTTGGTGATCACGCCATAGCCACCAGAGGCGGCAGAGAGTGTGGCGGTGTAGAGTGGCACGAGCAGATAATTGAGGAAACGCCCAAAAATGCTGCTCACACCGTATATCGCAGTGTCTTTTGCAAGAGATTTTAAATTAGTAGCCACAGTGATAGTGTTTTTTTTTAATTCTATATATGTATATATTTAATTCGTGTGAATGTAATCTACATTTTAGTCAAAAATGTTGCCCTGCTCGGCAATGCGGTGTCGCTTCAGGTGCTTGTAGGCGAGTTCGGTCACTTCGCGTCCACGAGGGGTGCGGTTGATGAAGCCCTCTTTCACAAGATATGGCTCATACACTTCCTCGATGGTGCCGGGGTCTTCGCTCATCGACATGGCAATGGTGTTGAGCCCAACGGGACCACCCTTAAACTTGTCGATGATGGTGAGCAAAATTTTATTGTCGATTTCGTCGAGTCCGTATTTGTCGATGTTCAGTGCCTCAAGCGCATAGCGGGCAATGGTGGTGTCGATTTTACCGGAGCCTTTCACTTGGGCGAAGTCGCGCACACGGCGCAGGAGCGAGTTGGCGATACGTGGAGTGCCACGGCTTCGGAGCGAAATTTCAAGTGCAGCCTCGTCGGTGATGGGCACGTTGAGCAATCGAGCCGAACGCTTCACAATCTGCTCCAGCACCTCGTGGCTGTAGTATTCTAAGTGGCAGTTGATGCCGAAGCGCGCACGCAGTGGCGAGGTGAGCAAGCCGCTGCGGGTGGTGGCACCGATGAGCGTGAATGGCGCAAGCGAGAGTTGCACCGATCGTGCGCCCGGTCCCTTGTCGATCATGATGTCGATGCGATAGTCTTCCATCGCCGAATAGAGGTATTCCTCCACCACAGGGCTCAGACGGTGAATTTCGTCGATAAACAGCACATCGTTTTCCTCCAGCGAGGTGAGCAAACCAGCCAAATCGCCCGGCTTATCGAGCACAGGGCCAGAGGTGACCTTGAAGCCCACGCCCAGTTCGTTGGCTATGATGTTGCTGAGCGTGGTTTTACCCAACCCCGGAGGGCCATAGAAAAGAGTATGGTCGAGCGCTTCGCCACGCATACGTGCGGCTGCGACAAACACGCGCAGATTTTCCAGAATCTTATCCTGACCCGAAAAATCCTCAAATCGCACCGGTCGCAGAGCCTTTTCCACGTCTTGGTCGCTGCGAATACGCTCCTTTCTTATGTCAAATTCTTCTTCCATCATATTTAAAAAGCAAATTTACAAAAAAATCCTTGCTCCCTCCTTCCTTATCCCATTTTTCTTTTCCCCACCCATAAAAAAAACTGATGCTGTGGGCATCAGTTTCCTTTATTATCCATTTCGCGCGTGTGCTATAGCACGCGTGCCATTTTATTGATGTGAGATGGTGTCGTGCTTTGCCTTGGGGTGCGAGGGTGTGTGGTGGGCAGGGGTTTTGCTCTCCACATGACTGTGTGCCGCTGGCTTCACGGCTGCCGCAGGCTTGGTGGCTGGATTTGCCGTGGCAGGTGCTGCGGTGGTGGCTGGCTTTGCGGTGGTGGCTGGCTTTGCTGCCACTGGTGCGGCTGAATCGGTTTTCACCGTCTTTTTCTCCACCTTGGCTGGCTTTTCAGCCTTAACTGGCGCAGGTGCAGCGTTGCCACTCTTTCTGAGCGCTTCGAGGCGGGCTTTCTTCTTCGCTCCGCCGTGCCAGCATTGATAGTCCACGCTGTTGAGCACGCCAAACTCGTAGCCATGCTGCTTGAAGTAGCGGATAATTTGTGGCAATGCCGTGACGGTGGTGCGCTTTGCGCCGGTGTCGTGCATCAAAAGGCACTGAATGTTGTGTCGCGAGCCACAAGCCGAGCGCACGAGTCGGTCGGCGGCAATGTTGTTGCCACGCGCATCGCCCGAATCAAGGTTCCAGTCCACAAACTGATAGCCGCTGTCAAGCAACGCCACGCACAGACGGTCCATAAATTTAGGGTCGGAATTGTATTTGCGGTAAATCGAGTTACTGCTACCGCCGGGGAAACGCATGATGCGCGAACGCTTGCCGGTGTATTTCTCAATCAAGTCGTTGAGTTTGTTGAGGTCGGCAAAGTAGGAGTCGATGCTTTTATAGATTTTGAAATTGTGCGAATAGGTGTGAATCGCCACCTCATGGCCGTCTTTGGCAATGGCTGCCATACGGTTGAGGTAGGGGGTGAACTGGGCAGTGACGAAGAATGTGGCTTTCACCCTCTCTTGGCGCAGAATGTTCAATATCTGATCGGTGCACACCGATGGACCGTCGTCGAAAGTGAGATATACGATTTTCTCGTGTTTGCCCACCACACGGAGTTGTTCGGTCACGGTGGTCACATTGTGGGCAGAGTCGTTCACCGAGTAGGTCACCTCGTAGATGCCCTGTCGGTTCCAGTTCACCTTCGAAGCGTCGATGGTGAGTTTTGCCTCGCCCGAATTGTCGGAATATTTCACGCCACGCGTCAGGAAGGTGGAGTCGTGAGGCTCGCCCTCCACAATCATCATTGGTCCACGAGTGGTGAGTGTGGGCGCAATAGTGTCGTCGGGGGTGGAGTCGAATATCGACGCTCCCGCTTTATTAGTGCACGATATGGTGGAGGCAGCGATTGTGGCTAACGTAATTACGAATGCGGCTTTTCGCCAAGATTGAAACAAATTCACTTTACTAATGTTTTTTATGTGTGCGTGGATTTTACGGGAAAATTGGGTAAAACCTTTGTACAATACTATTTTAAAATATCAAACCCCGATGACTCGGTGCGAACTTCTTTAAATTGAACTACAAAGTTACGAAAAAATCCAAGAATTATAACAAGAAAATCAGAACATTAGGCACTTTTTAACATATCGGCAAACACATCACCGCACCAACGCCCCACACAGGCACTTTTCGGTTCAGTGGAAAAGTCTTGGGGATAGATTATGCATTGTTGACGAATCGTGAATGTAATCAAAAACAAAAACATAAAAAACAGCCTTGGAGCAACGT
>OGPL01003184.1_pt1 | contig 10772 bp, 7 predicted proteins | sample 1552901 | NCBI WGS metagenome assembly OGPL01 (sample SAMEA2580244, study PRJEB22360) | human gut metagenome | biome: human gut; feature: human-associated habitat; material: faeces | place: Denmark | collected 2008/2010 | reverse complement strand
GCTCCGCCGACGGCGATTAGAAGAACTTGAATTTAAAACAAACCTTTTACGGCAACTGTACGAATATGTACAAATCTGTGTGAAAGTAACCCGTTTCGCCCATAGGAGTAAGCAAATACAGCACGATTTCATATCTTCCTTCGGGATAAGGGATTTTTTCTCCGCCCAATGTGCGCTGTGCGGCGGGTAGATAAAAGTTTTTTCTTATTTTTTCGCCCCGTCTGATTTTGATTTCCAGCAGTCCGTCGGACGCGCCTTGCGTTCCGACATTCAGCTCGTGCACCGTGCCGTCGTTGTCGGTGAATATGGCTTTGCACATAAGAATTTCGTTGTCGTTTTCCTCCGCGAAAGAGCCTACGGTCATATCGTATCTCACGGCGGAGGTCATGAGCACCGAAACTTTGGCGACGTCGTCAATCTCCGTCAACCTGTTTTTTTCCAGTTTTATTTTAAACTTGCCGTACAGATTTTCTATCGCTTCTTCAAATTGGTATACGGTGTCGTCCTTAGGCTCGCATGCGGCGAACCCGAGACACATCGCCAAAATCAGAATAACCGCCAATGACTTTACCATTGTTTTTTTGAATTTGTCCATATATACCTCCTTTTCAACAGACAAACAATTTAGAGCTATTTAATTGCGAAATTATAACGACAGGACAGTATCTCCTCGTATTTTATATTAAAACAAATATTGGTTTCTTTTGTCAATCCTTATGACACAATTGCCCTGAAAATAGCAAAAGCAAACAAAAATCGGGCTTTTGTCTTTAATCAAAACCCAATTTGCGTTGATTATATCGTCTGAACCGTTGCGCGCGCCGTGCAGGACAGATAGATGATTTGGCAGCTCGGCGCGGCGGTTTTGAGCAGCTTTATCGCGCGGCGGAAATTTCCGTCGTCGAGGTTTACGAAGGGGTCGTCGAGGATTAGAATGGGGGGATTGCCTCCGTACATGGTTTTTATCAGGGCGAGCCTCAGGCAAAAGTCGGACAGCTCCCGCGTGCCTTTGGAAAAATAACCCATTTCCCTTGTCGCTCCGTCCGCCGTCAGCTCCGTTCTGAAATCGGCGGATACTATCGCGTCGCTGAACGCTCCGTCGGTGGCTTGAGAAACGAGACTCAAAAAGTTTTCTCTAAGCTTTGGCGCGTAAGCGGTGGTGAGCTTTTCTTTGGCTTGGGCAAGCAGTCTCATAGTCGTTTGGGCGGTATAGTATTTTTTGCGCAGAGCTTCGAGTCTTTCCGTTGCGTTGTCCAGCATATTTTCCGTGTCCGCGACGTCTCCCGTGTCCCTTGCAAGAAACTCCGCCTCGGTTTTCAGCTGCGCGAGAAGCGCCTGCCGTGCGGAAAGCTCCGCCGCAAGTTTTTCGCGCTCTGCGAGCGTCTGTCCGTAAATTTTTTCGTCAAACTCGCAGGCGTCGGCGGCCGCGCACTGCGTCAGCTCCCGCCGTGCTTTTTCAAGCAGTCCGACGACCGTCTGCTTTTCGGCTTCCAGCGCTCGGCTTTGCGTTCTGAAATTTTCTTCCAGCGTTTTCAGTCGTTTTTTTCTCACAAAAAAACAGGCTGTCGCGCAGCTTTTCCCAAAAAAAAAACCGCGCGCCCGCCCCTGCCGCGAGCAGCGCGGCGAAAATGCCGCCCGCCGCCGCCTGATTGAGACAAAAGAACAGCACGGACAGCGCGGCGAGAACCAGCGCTCCCGCACAGGCGCAAAGAGTAAATTTTTTGGAGGGCTTTTTTTGCGGAGCTTTAAGCTCGGACTGCTTTGCTTCGAGCGCGTCCAGCTTCTGTTCCAGCTCGGACTGCCGTTGAAGAACAATTTGTTTGAGTCCCGCCGCCTGCGCGTTCTGCCGTTGTTTTTCCAGCGATTTGAGCTGCGCGTCGAGGGCTTTTAGCCGTGCGCTTCCCATTTCCGCCGCGCGCAGCGCGTCGAGAGTTTGTCTGCGGTTTTCGTCCAGCTTGCGCTGCGCCTCCTGCTGTCGGCACAGCTGCGCTTCGAGCTGTCGCTTTTTTTGCTCCGTTTCAAAGAGCAGACCGCCGCTGCCTCTTTCAAGCCTGAGCTTTTTGGAAAACTCTCTCAGCCTTGCAGTCGCTGCGGAAAAGTTGTTGTTGTCCTCCGCGTTGTCGAGCAGGTTGCTCAGCTTTTCCACAAAGCTGTCGTTGCTTTTTATTTCTATTTGTTTTTGCGGCAGGTACAGACATCTTTCAAACGCAGCCGCGTCTATGCCGAAAAGTCTTTTTCCCAAATCGGACTTGCTCACGTCGGTTTTTTTGTTTTTTTCAAAATCCACGAGAAAAGCGGTTTCGTCCTTTTGGGTGGCGCCGAAGGTTCGTTCTATCCGATAAAGCTTTCCGTCATGCTCGAATGTCACGCTGCCGCCGAATTTTTCCGTGCTGTTCCAGGGACGGAAGCGTTTTAGCTCGTTTTCTTCCAACGCGCTTGAACGGGAATAACCGAGCGAGTAGAACATAGCCTTGACAAAGGTTGCCAGCGTCGTTTTGCCGAAGCCGTTGTTCTCGGTCACCGCGTTGAAGCCGTCGTGAAATTCCTTTTTGAAGTCGGAAAGACATCCGAAGCTTTTTACGTAAATTTCCCTGATTTTCACAGCAAATCGATCTCCTCGTTCATCAGCGCGTTGAAGCCGTATTTAAGGACGTCCCTTAGCGTTTCGTCGTACAGCCCCGCCTGCATTGCCGTGCGCACGAACTCCGCTTTGAGGGACACGTCGTCGGCGTATTTGTCAGGCTCTATTTTTATTTTGGTTTTGTTTTTGATTCTTACCGCATAGAAATTGCTTTCAAGAAACGGCGTGAGCGCCGTTTCCGCGTCCAGCCCCTCGGCGGCTTCTCCCGTAAGGGTTAAGCTCAGCATATCGTCGGAGCGCACTCCCGAAAGAGCGCTTTTAAGCTTCTCGACAAGCTCCGTGCGGCTGCCCGCGTCCGATACGTCAAGGTTGATTTCGTAGCAAACCCGACGGGTAAAGGGCACGAAAATTATGCGGTTGGGGTCGTCCGCCGCAAGGTGCGTCTTCAACAGATAAAATCCGTGCTCGCCCGGCTCGTCGAAGCCTCTGCATTCCAGACATCCCGAGTAAGCCGCGTGCCCGCGTCCCGCCCGCGTCAGATAGGGGCGGTGTATGTGCCCCAGCGCAACATAGTCTACGGGCTTGTCCCGCAGCAGTCTGAGGTCGAGTCCTCCGTAACTGCTTTTTGCCGCGAGGTCTGCGTGAGTGACAAGCACGTTGAAGCGGGACGGCTCCATTTCGATGCTTTCCAATAGAGCGGGGGACAGGCTTTCGCCCTCCGCGCCGAAAAAGCTCACCTCGTTCAGGTCAAAGCGCGTCACGCCGTTTTTTGCGAAAATATGCGCGTTGGGGGGCAGTCTTTTGACAAACGCCTCGTCGAAGCCTCCGTCGTGATTGCCCGCAAGCAGATAAAAATGCACGGAGCCGCAGCCCGCGAGTATATCCGCGACCTCGTTTTTGGTGCGCGCCGACGCGAACCTGTCGTCAAACAAATCGCCCGCTATGACGACGGCGTCTATTTTGTTTTCGGCAGCCTGCGCCGCAAGGCTTCTGAATGTGTCGGTCAGCTCCTGCCTGCGGGCAATGGCTTTGTTGTGGCTCAGTCCCGCGAGCTTGGAGTCGAGATGAAGGTCGGCGCAATGGATTATTTTCATATCTGAAATTATAGCATCTTAATCTCCGCTTGACAAGTTTTTGATTGTCGGCAAGTCGGCGGCTCTGCGTTTAGATTTAAGCGTCTGTCGGGACAAAGCGACGAAAAACGCGGTCTGTCAAAGACCGCGTTTAAATTGATTTGACTTTTGTTTTGTCTCAGATTCAATTTGAGGGAGTCCAGACGGCGTAAAGCAGGTTTCCCGACGGGATTTCTCCGGCAGGACCGGACAGAGACAGGATGTATTTGCTTTTAGGCGTATAACTCAAATCGGCTCCCGATAAAGATGGGTCGCTTCCCGAAACTTTCTGAAAGATATGAAACTCCGTATGCCAGACTACGTTTCCGTTGCCGTCTGCCCAGCCGCCGAACACATAGCCCGCCCTGCCGGGAACCTGATATGGATTGTCGGAGTTTCCCGCGTCCGAATCCAAGTTGTGCTCCGGATTAAACGAGTCGACGTAGGGCACGCCGTCCTCGCAGACAAATACGCAGTCGGTGATTATGCGCTGCTTTACGGGGAAAGCCGGGGCGTAACTGTCAAAGGAATAAATAAATGAAGAATCCATCTGTGTCTCCGGCAGCTTCCAGTCTTCGGGGTAGTTTTCGTCGTGTTTTAAGTCGGTGTAAATGGTTACGTATTTGTCGAAAGCATTTGCGCCCAGCTTTTTGACGCTTTTTGGCAGAGTGACCGACAAGCCGTGAAAAAAGTTGAAGGCATCGGCGCCTATGCTTTCTACGCTCATAGGTATAGACACGTAGTCGAATGCGCAGCCGCTGAAAGCGCGACTGCCTATTTTCTTCAAGCCGTCGGACAGACAAAGCTCTTTAAGCTTTTCGCAATACTGAAACGCCGCCGTGCCTATGCTTTCCACTCCTTTGGGAAGGGACAGTTTTTCTATGTCCATTTTGTAAAAAGCGTTTTCCCCGACGCTCGCGATATTTTCGGGGATTTCGCAGTTTTTCGTGCCGCATACGAGCTGTCTGTCCGCCTTTCTTACTATGCAGTTGCCTTGACTTTCGTAAATTTCGTTGCCTTCCTCTATTTCGAGAGTCGTTATGCCGTTGCAGCCGTTCATCATTTCGCCGCTTATGTATTGCACGGTTTTGGGTATTTTCAACTCGGTCAGGGTTTTGCAGCCGCCGAAAGCTATGCGTTCCAGACTTTTCAGTCGGCGGGGCAGCTCCGCCCGCGCAAGAGAGGTGCAACAGTTGAAAGCCGCTTGGCCTATTTCCGTTATGCTGTCGGGAATAATGATAGAGGTCAGGTTTTTGCAAAGCATGAAAGCCTCGTCGGCAATACCCGTCACAGGCAAATCGTTGTAGACCGAGGGCAAAATGACTTTTCCGCTCACGACGTTTTTGCTGTCCTCCGTGCCCGCGACGTCATAGCCTTCCCCGTTGTATTGCAGCGTCCAGCCTCCCGAGTCCTGCAAATCGTATTCAAAAAGCTCGGAAGACTCGGATTTTATCCTGTTTTTTGCGTCCAGCGCAACAACGTCAATCAAATACTCGCCGTAGCTGTCGGTGAGCCAGAATATATCCAGACGGTTTTCGTCCGTATCGAAAACACCGTCGTTTATAAATACGCGATAGGCGGCGGCGCCGTCCACTTCGTCCCAGGACAAAAAACCGTCGTCCGACACCCGCAGATTTGCGGGCGCTTTCAGCTTGAGCGCCGAGCAGCCCGACACGGCTATACACAGCCCTATTGCCAAAGACAGCAAAAAGAACATCGGCAGAATTTTTTTCTTCATTTTTTCCTCCTTTTTTATTTATACGGCAAATTGTCCGAATTAATAAGTGTCATTCCGTCCCCAGCTTTCGTCGTAATTTTCATAATACTCCTTGTCGCTGTTTTCGTATTCGTCAGCTTCGCCGTTTTTAAAAAATTTCAATGCTTTTACAAAACTCGTATAATCATCGTTGCCTTGACCTTCCAATATATCGACCATCCATGGGTTAGTGCCTTGAACTGTCGGTCTGTGCGTGACCTCGCATCTGCCGCCACGGTTGTCGTACTTAAAAAGCTCTCTGTCATGGAGGAAGTCGTCGAGAATCTGCAAATCGAAATCCAAATCTCTGCAAGTAAATTTTTCATAAAAACCGAAAGACAGTTCGTTAAGATTGATACCGTACATGTACAGCTTTACTCTGTTTCGTGGAACACCGTATTCGTTTAAAAATTCGTTTACTCCGTCTAACCAGCTTTGGGAGTATTCCGTGCCAGTCCATGTGGCGCCTATGGCGATTATTCTTTCGTTTCCAAAAATTTCCATATATTCGTAGTTGAAACTGTCGTCGAGATAAATGCAGTTTACCATTTCGACATAACCGTTGTCCGTCTCGCACAGAATATGGATATTGTTGTCCCGCAGAACTCTGTAATTGGTGTGGCGCAAATTCCTTATTTCGTCCATGTACACGTGTCTGATAAAAGGCATGAAATAATATCTTAAAAACCAACTGTTTTGGTCGCAAAACTCGGGCTCTATGATATTTGAAAAATTCTTGTCTAGTATGAACGTAGTGTCGCTGACCGAGGTGGTTCCGCAGTTTTCCTGCCATCTGTAAATAATGCTTTCCAAAAAGGTGGTTAAAGTATCGGTGTTTATATGTATGTCCACGTATTCCAAAAATTCGTTTTCGTAAACAAATTTTGTTTCGTCTGTTCCGCAAATAAACATGATTTTGCAACCGTAATACTCCATATAGGAAAACACATCCGACAGAATATCCGTTATTTTTGTGCCGTTTTTTTCGGCGGGCGTCGGAAAGCCGTTTCTCATCTCGAATATAACGTAAGAGTTGCTTACGAAAAAGTCGTCTCGATTGTAATATTCGATAAAATCGTCTATGTCTCTCGAAGAGTTGTAAATGAGAGTGATGTCTTCTATTCCCGAACATTGCTCGATATAGTCGCAGACGTCTTGACAATCGGGGTTGTCGCTGTAATAAAACACTTTTTCCAGCGACGGCATATCGTCCTCTGAAAAAGAGTCGGCTTTGACGGGCGCGGAAACGAGTGCGAATATTGCGCCCGAAAACAAAATCATTGCCAGCAATACGCAGACAACGGTCATGCGCTTATTTTTTGTGGATTTCATATTTTTCTCCTTGTTGTTTTTTTATTTTTTATCTTTGGGAAACAAAATTCGGGGCGCAAGCGTTTAAAAAAGATTTTATGCGTCCCGTTTTACTTGAAACATCGGTCCGCCCTCCCGTTAAAAGAATGTTTGCTCTATATATTCGGTAAATGCCAATTTTATTCTAACATATTATACGTCCAAAAGAAACGGTTTTGACAAAAAAATTTAAAAATCGCGTCGGTTTGTTTTTTATTTGAGCGCAAATATATCACAATAGAATTTCGCACAGTATTGCATTTTTCGGGCTTTTATGATAAAATAATAACAAAAGTACAGTGTTTTGCCTTGCGGCAAAGGAGGTTTTTTTATGGGTTGGTTCAAGAGCCAGATGTGGAAGGTGATTGATTGGAAGGACGACGGCAACGATACTATGGTGTACCGTTTTCAGATGCCTTCCGACAAATATGAAATCATGAGCGGCTCCAAGCTCACCGTCAGGGAGTCGCAGGTTGCGGTTTTTGTCCACAAGGGAAAAATCGCGGATATTTTTCAGCCGGGGCAATATACGTTGAGCACCAACAATCTGCCCGTTTTGTCGGGGCTGAGAGCGCTGCTCTATCAGGGAAGAGACGTTGTGGTCAAATCCGACGTTTACTTTGTCAACACGAAGCAGTTCACCAATCTCAAATGGGGCACGAAAAATCCCATTACCATGCGCGACGCGGATTTCGGTATGGTGAGAGTGGGGGCTTTCGGCACTTATTCCATGCGAGTGTTCGACGCGGAGAGATTTTTGAAGGAGCTTTTCGGCACCAACAGCACCTTTACCGTTGCGGATATAAACGACCACTTGAAGAGTCTTCTTGTGTCGCAAATGGCGGATACGGTGGCGGAGTCCAAGATACCCATGCTTGACATGGCGGCGAATTTGCAGGAGTTTTCCGCGATGTGCAGAACAAACATAACGGAGAAGTTCCGCGAATACGGGCTTGACATAACTTCCTTTACAATCGAAAACATAAGCCTGCCGCAGGAAGTGGAAAAGGTGCTGGACGAGAGAACGAGCCTCGGCATACTCGGCGACAAAATGGGCACCTACACGCAGAAAAAGGCCGCCGACGCGCTGGGAGACGCGGCGCGCAACACGGGCACCGTGGGCACGTTTATGGGCGTGGGCATGGGCGGAGCCTTCGGCAACGCGATGAACAACGCCTTTTCAAATCTGGGCAACGCGCAGGACGCGGCGCCCAAGCAGGAGACAAAGCCCAAGCAGAAATACTGCGGGGAGTGCGGAGCGGCTATGTCCGTGGGCGCAAAATTCTGTCCCGAATGCGGCGCAAAGCAATCGTCGGGCAGCGTATGCGTCAAGTGCGGAGCCGACGTCAAGGGCAAAAAGTTCTGTCCCGAGTGCGGAACCAAGGTGGAGAACTGAAAAAATGCTAAGCCGCCGTCCTTGAAGGACGGCGCGGAGGTTGAACTATGAAAAATAGGGACGCGGCGCTTGCCTTTGACGGTGCGGAAAGGATTTCCGAGGGGGACGCGGAGGCGTTCAAGTGTGCCGGCTGCGGCGCAAATATGCGGTACGAGCCTTCCGCGCAAAAGCTTGTGTGCGACCATTGCGGAAGCGAAGTGGATATAGCCGCCGACACAAACGTGACGGAGAGGGATTTTTCCGAGCTTGAGGAACACAGATGGGCGGAGGCGGGGCTTAAAACGGTGCGCTGCGACAACTGCGGCGCAACGGAGACCGTCAAGGGGGACGAGATTGCCACCGTGTGCCCTTTTTGTTCCAGCCCGCTCGTATTGGAGGAGCATTGCTTTGACGGCGTAAAACCCGATTCGCTTATTCCCTTTTCGCTTGACAGGCAAAAAGGACTCGAAGCGTGCAAAAAATGGCTGAAAAAGCGTTTTTTCGCGCCTTCAAAATTCAAAAAAAACATAAACGTCAACACAATCAGGGGCGTATATTATCCCGTGTGGACGTTTGACAGCACGACGGATACTGTGTATGCGGGGCGTCTCGGGAAAACCTACACCACCACGCGGCGGGACAGCAAGGGCAACACGCATACGGAAGTCAAAGTGCGTTATTTCAACGTCAGCGGCACGAGACGAAATTATTTCGACGACGTGACGGTAAACGGAGGCGCCTTCGTTTCGGACAAAAATCTGTCCAAATTGCAGCCTTTTCCGCAGAACAGATACGTGGTTTATTCTTCGGAGTTTCTTGCGGGTTTTTTTGCAAACAATTACACCGTAGACCCGTATACGGCGTTCAAAACGGCGGAGGACAGGATGCGCGAAACAATCAGACGTCAGATTATTGCGTCCTACAACGCCGACGTAGTGGATTATCTCAACATGAGCATGAACCATGTCGGAAAATCGTTCAAATATATGCTCATGCCCGTTTACATAACCGCAACGAAATACCGTGACAAGCTTTACAATCAATACGTAAACGGCTGCACGGGAAAGATTACTGGGAGCGCTCCGGTTTCTCCGTTGAAGGTGTCGGTTGTTTCGCTGCTTGGCGCGGCGGTGATTGCGGGGGTAGTGTTGCTGTTAAAATTTTTCGGAGCTTTTTGATTGAATGTTTACCGCCCGAAAGCGTATTGCTTTCGGGCGGTTTTTTCAATCACGGTAAATGTAAAAATCAATTGCAATACTTAAAAATTATCATAAAATTACGGCGTCTTACGGCGTCCAAAACAGCATAATATGGTTATTGACACAGTTAATATAATCGGTTAAAATAAAAAAGAGCATACCCTGAAAAAAACAGGAGGAAAATAAAAAATGAAAAAGATGTGGCTGTGGGCAGTGGTTGCGATTTTATTCGTATCGTCGTTAGCCGTGTTTGCCGGCTGCGAAAAGCGGGAATATGTCGAGGTGTATGAGGTGAGAGAAGGAAATTGGGCGTACAGCGACAAAGTGACTTTCTTTTGGGGAGACAATGCGGACGGGCTTACGCTTGAACAATACGCTTTCGACTGCAAAAAGGTAAAAGTTCTCAAAAAAGTGGCGTCGCAGACGTTTCCTTACGAAAGCGGGGAAATGCTGTTGAATACGGAGCTGTTGACGTCGGACGGTATAGAGGACGTCGAGCTAAGGCAGTTTGCAGAGCAAACAAAAGAAAAGATGTCTTTAAAAGAAACGGAGCGTGAGAAAAACGCCGTGTTCAATCAGGAGTGTATAAAAAAGCTGGGGCTGACAGGGAGGTTTATCCTGACGGGAGATTTGGGAAGAATCGTCTCCCAACGCGCTAACGAATACATGACGACGGGGACTATCTTGCGGCAATAGAAGCAAGCAAAAGTCCGCTTGTAAAAAGCCTGACATACAAACGCACGGATTTTGAAGAGCTCGAGCCCGAGCTGTTTCCCGAGCTTACCAAGCCTTCCGATATGTACGAAACGACCGCTGTCGTGTCTTCGGTTTTTTTCGGTCAAACTATGAATTTTGACGAAAACGATATTTCGAATGAGGACTATTATGCCGATTTCGGAGGATGCGTTATAGGCACCAAACCGTCTTTTACCGCAAACTCGTTTAAATTTTTGTTTTACACGAAACCCGAACTTCCGGAAGAGCAGGATTTTTTAAGACAGTTGCAAAAAATGTACAATGAACCCGACAAGGAAGCTGATTGGCTTTATAAGGAATTGGAGGCATTTTTCGGCTTCGAGGGATATTTTTATCATTTCGGGACATATTCCGAGCATTTCATCAGCTTCGATACTACGTATTTTTACGGTTACGATATGTTGGATTTGGCTCTAAAAAAGGCTGAGGAAGTCGAGGATTCCGACTTGATTTGGGGGTATTTCATCGAACCGAGCGTTCAACTGTCAAGATATATAAATAAAAATATTTTTTAACACCGATTTTTTTATGCTTGAATGTAATTACGATTTTGTCAGTCAAAAATTCAATCGATATTTTGAGAGGTGACACATGAAAGCGAAATACCCTGAAAAAACAGGAGGAAAATAAAAAATGAAAAAGA
>OGPL01003177.1_pt1 | contig 10799 bp, 4 predicted proteins | sample 1552901 | NCBI WGS metagenome assembly OGPL01 (sample SAMEA2580244, study PRJEB22360) | human gut metagenome | biome: human gut; feature: human-associated habitat; material: faeces | place: Denmark | collected 2008/2010 | reverse complement strand
TGCTTCCAACCGTGCATAATTCATATTCATAAAATTGTTTTGCAAAAAGTGTTGAATACTATATAGTTGCTCATTCGGATGACTACCACCAATCAAATAGGCTTCACGGAAACATCGAAAGCTATTGTAAATCGTCAAGATTCCACAAATCAATAAAGAACTCTTTATTATTGGAAGCTTTATGTACCAAAAACATTGTAAAGGGTTGACTCCATCCAGCATGGCGGCATCTATGATCTCAGATTCAATGGATTTCATAGCAACCATAAAAATTAAAATTGAGAATCCCAGAGTTTTCCATAATACAATTACAAGGAACACATAAAATGCAAATGGTGTTTCACCCCACTGGCTAGGAGATTTTCGTAAGATGCTTGATGCGATTGTCACAACACAAGCTGCCGGAAGTATTGAAGGAACAAGGAAGAACAGACAAAGTTTTTCTTGTCGGAACTTTATATAAACTTCCGCAATGAAAATGCCAATAACCAAATTGACGGGTATAATAATAGCCCACAAATGAAACAGATTTCTAACAGCGAGTGAAAATGCCTCATTTTCAAAAAGATCCACATAATTTTGTATGCCGACAAAATCAGTTCCTGTTCCAAGAAAGAGACTTTTCCAAAAAGCAATCAAGATTGGAAACAGATAGCAAAAAAATCCGGCAATAAGTGCCGGCAGAAGAAGTATATTGCTCTGAAGATTCTTTTTCATTTTATTCATTATTAAGTTTATTGAATACATTCCTTGTTTTTTCATTCTGCATAGGTTTTATTCATTACTTCCTTTTACTGACAGATCAAACTGTCCTATAATTATATAATCTTTAATACCTAATTCATCAGCTTCCTTATATAACTGGAAATGTCCTTGGTATTTATTATTTCTTGCATTATAACTTTCGAAAGTCAGGCCTCCTTTTAAAGATATATAATCGTTCATAGTCCATAATTTACTCTTTTCTAGTATAATGACTCCAAAAGGCAATGAGCTTGAATTATTTCTTCTTTGTTCAAATTCCATTGCAGCGGATTTATCTGTTTCAAACTCTTGATTATATTTGATTACATATTCTTTATTTAATAATGGGAATTTTTCATTCTCCGGGTATGCAATACCGCCAAATAAGTAATACAAATCATTGGGATCATTGATATTTACTAGTTTAAACTGTAAATATGCAATTGTGTCACGTGCAATAAAAAAACGCTGTTTTGCTCCAAAAGGTAATGCTTGAAATCCAAGCAGTTCTTTGAAAGTTGAAGTATCCTTGTATTGAGCGCCATTTATTGTTGCTTCACAAAATATAAATTCTTGATTTAATATGTCATATCGTTTACAACTTCCTAATAACAGAAGAAGTGTAATGCTAATATATAACAGCCTAATCATAATAAACTATTTAAGAGTGATGGTAAATGGTAGAAACTGTATAATTTTATCTTCCGGATTTAATAATGCTATTGTATAAATGTTAGTCTGTCCTATATCTGAATTACTTATGACGTAATTCAGTTCTTCTTGTGGCAATATACCTTTAATTGGTATTTCTCCACGAGTTACAAGAACATTGTATTGGTTTGCAAAAGGACTAAACACAACTGCTTTAGTAGAAGTCCAAATATCGTGTTGGTAATCAGATGGTAAACTGGTGTCGCGAGTCAAGTAAACTTTCCCATTTTTATAGGAATATACAGAACCATCTTCCTTGTATATATTGCTGTTGGCATCTACTTTCAAATGATTGTTTTCTGCCCAAAATACATCATATGCATTTACCTTTACAGATTGGGATATACTTTCGTTGCCGTTGGCATCATGTACCTTGAAAAATACGACTGCATCTTTATCTTCTAATGGTACAAATATGGACGGAGTATTTGTTATTTGCCAATTAACTGGCTTGTTTGGAAACTTTACCCCCCATTGATACTGTATGATTCTATTTACTGTTTCTAAATGAGGTTGGAATTCTGCATCTATACAGGTGGCATCTATTTTAAAACCATCAGGTTCATGTTTTGCAGATAATATATATTTCGGCAATCCAATAATTATAGTTCTGCTATAACTGATACCGTTACACAGGGCAATTATTTGAGTTACGCCATTCCCTTTTACGGTCAAAACGCCTTGTTGGTCAATTTCCGCAATAGAAGTATTTGAGCAACTCCAGCTAATAGAAGAAGTTGGGCTTGTTAATGAGTATTTTGCTCCTGTATATCCAGATGATGGTCCACTAATGGAAGTTTTTAAATGCGCTTCTATCCAATTCTGTGCTTTCTCTGAAAAATAAGAATGTTCTTGATTTTTCGGAGCATCTTCAAGATAATAATTTTGACCGAAATAAGAGCTTGTTGCAGTTGGTCTTGTTGTAAAAATAGAAGGTGAATTATTTATTCCATCTCCACAAGCCAATGCACTTGATGAAGGTATAAAAGGTATTGCTGAATTAATATTTATATCGCCTCCATAATCAAAAATAATGGGAAATTTCTCAGGGAAGCCACCTGGCTCTATATCTCCCATTTGAATGCCTGGATCATATATTGAAGACGGGTATGTGTCAAATAGGCAAGAGCCACCATAGTATCCATCAAAAGAGAATACAGTTTTTGATATGGGTATAATCCATAAGAAATCCTTTTTGTAACCTATTTCAATATGGGCTACTTTCTGCCCCGTATAGGTCCCTGGCAGGCATAAAAACTGACCTTTTACAGAATCTCTTCCGGGTAAGAAGCATAATAATCCTGCTATGACATCCTGAAATCCAACTCCTATAGCTAATGATAAAATAGGAGGAATCAGAGTTCCGGCATATGTTCCAGCAGAAAAATCACAATTAATATAATATTCCGGTATTTCTATTGAGCGATAATCGCTATTTGCAATACCTAACATTTTAAACTCTTTTCCTGCATCCCCCTGTGGAAATCCTAATTGTTTTAATTCCTGTTGCCAGTGTATGTGTTCACTGTTATTTAAGTGTCCTGTAGGGTCAATGTAATTTACAAGCATTTGTTGGGCTGCGGTTGAATATGCAAATCGTTCTCCCACTGCCATTAGTGCTTTAACGTTTGTAAATCTTTCAGCAAGAGCAGAAATTATATCTTTGTCATCAAGAAACTTGCGTATCCCATAGAATCCATATAATAACCCTTGGGGGACATTTGCACCAAGATGTGGAGAGTCATAGCTGACATAAGTTCCGACTCCATGAGGTATCTTTTTATTTTCCATAGTTTTGAGGGCATATCGCGCAATAAGTCCTCCCATGCTATGTCCTACTAAAAGTGTAGGCTCAGCGTTTTCATCAGACATTTCTTTTATTTTCTTTAATACTTCTATGAGAGTATATGCATTGGCTTGAATATACTCCCCCGGCGATTTCCAATCTACATATATAAAATCATAGCCATTCCTTATTATAAAATCTTTCCAATATCTATTATATACGCTCATACAATACATCATGCCTTGTCCTTCAGGTTCAAAATCTCTTGGATCAAATCCTTCGACAAAAAGAAAAGGTTTTCTTATTTTACTGCCAACATTGTTGGACGATTTTATTATTGTTACGTCCGCACTGGTCGTTACTCCATTATAAGAGCCAGACCATGAATACATAGTGATATTGCTGCTGAAAGAACGTGTCTGTATAGAGGGTTGATTGTAAATCGTAATAGAAGTATGTGCTAAATAAGTGTCTTTATTATTATCCGTAACTTGAATTTTAATAGTATGTGTACCTTCATTTAAATTTGCACGTACATTCCTATTAAGGATACTTTCGAACCCTCTCCCGCAATCTATTTCAACATTAACAATACCCATATTGGTTAATAAGAATGATTGAGGAAGAGAGAATACGACATCATTTGTCATTTTTTTATTATCTAAAATACAACCTGCACACACTCTTCGCAATTGGAACGCACTCTCTGAAGAACAATAAACTTGTCCTTGTTCATACGAAATTAAGTTATCCGTTAAAGCATTGGCTTTAATCTGTGCGTATTCATATAATGCAACACTTAATCTTGCTGTTGGGAGATCAGATGAAAAAGAATTGGATCTATTAATCTCTTTTTCAAATGGTTTGAAAGGGTTGTCAAACAGAGAAGCCGATTTTAAGGTATTCAATATTTTTGCATATGTTGGTACATCACAAACATTATTGGATGTCAATCCTTTGTCCCTATCATATTTATCCAAATTTTCATATTCTATAGCATAATCCCTTAACAAACCAGTAGGAACTATATCTCGATTAATCTTTGCAAACATATAATTAAGATTTGAGCGCAATTCATTCATTGAAGATTTGCTCCTATTCTCAGAATGACCCTCAATTGGTACAACACTAATCAAAATTAATAGTAAAAATCCTTTAAACAAGAATTTAGGCTGTTTTACACTACAAATTATTGTTCTCATACTATTTCAATTATTAGTTAATGAATATATCTTGTAATAATTACAGTTTCTTAATCCAATGGCATTTCTTTTTTATAGATTAAACCTGCATAAAAAAGATGCACAGTTTTGATATTCATTTACATTGCAAATGTAATTGATTTTGCTATAATAAACAATACATACTGTTTATTATTTACAAAAAAACTCGCCAATTAACAAATATTAAAACAAAAGCTTTGATTTTATACATCATAGACCAATAAAAGAAGACATAGTATGGTAGTATAGCATTGACATGAGTTATCCTTTTCTACGGAGTATGGATTCCAATCATCATTACTCTGTGGCTGCGGGGCGATGGGAGTGGATATAATTATTGATGCAATATATTTCTTAGATATTACAACACAAACAATAAGAAAAGCAAAAGAACACTGTAAAAAAATGATATACTAAAATTTAATTTTGCCCATGGAGGTAAATCATTATTAGCAGGAAAAGATTTTGCTGAAGAATTCATAAAATTTACAAAAGACAAGTTTGATTCAACAAAAAACAATCTTGTAATAGGCTTGCAAACCAATAGGACACTAATAAATAAGAAATGGTTAAGCTATTTGCAAAATATAGGATAAATCTAGGGATAAGTATAGAAACCTTAGAATGGCTGAGCAATGATATCTTCGGCAAGGTGGTGCACTTGAAGAAAGGTGTGACGAATAGATCAAGACAAAACCAACACAACCTGAACGAGAGTATGAATAACTTTGCACCTACCAGGAAAATCTCAGATATGACTACGGGTTGGATATGTGGATAGGTGGCATGCGATTTTGTGAAAATAAAAACCGAAATACGAGACCAGATAGACATACAGAAAGTGGAGGAGTTTAAGATTTCCAAATTTTTCTGCAAGACAGATTAAATATGATGACCATTCAGAAAAAGATAGCAGAGTTGTGTCGCTACCCAAGTTCTAGACGTTCAAGTCAAGGGATGTGAAAGAACCTATCTTGTATACCAACTTTATTCAAAATAAGGATGTAAAGGATGTAAAGGATATAATTGATAAAATTTTTCAAAAGAAAAACTATCTAAAGTTTGTATTATCAAAAGTTACATTCAAGAAGAGTTGATATTCTGACGCAATAGAAAAACTTTTTGAAGAAACTTTCTTGATAATACCGTTATATACATACTGTTTACGTTATAGGTTCACTACTTTTAGTTCAGTGCTCAAAATGTTTTCTAATTTCGATTCTTTTTCTAACTTGAAATGTTTAGTTGAATTAGTCACATTTTCACTTTCCCAAATTTCACCTTTCTGTTCAGTGTCAGTCCAAGCATTCACTTCAGTTATTAAAATAAAGAGATCAGAACAGTTTCTTATATTCCTAATATTTTTTGAGTTATTGGAATATCGGATATTAAAATTTTTGCTTTGCCCTCATAACTAATTGAGTCTATAAAACTATTATCATACAAGTTTGTTTGTATCTGAAACAATATCGCACATCTACCATCTTTAATATCTTTTATTTCTGATATTTTACTTTGAATCTCTTTTTCACCTTCAATTGAATTAAATTGCAATAATGCACTTTGGTTTATTTTAAAAGTTGAAATTTGACTTGCATCTACATATGCAATAGCTATTATTTGTTTTATTTCCGAAGGCACTATAAGCCCAATTAACTGCTTGCTTTTTACACATGTATTATCAATGATACTTTCATGTAGAACTCCACTACTTGGCGTTGCCAATTTTACTAGACGATTGTCTGTAGTTAAAATGAATCCATAAATATCTCCTTCGCATAAACTATCTTTTTCAACATTTATATAAATTCCATCATAAGGCGCATACAACAGACGTATTTGGGGAATACACTGAATGGAAACATCTAAATATTGATAATCATAATATGGAAGAATATGAGCAAGAAAAGTCATACATAATATCAACAATGAAATAACCGCATTGCCTTGTCTAAGTATACGTGATGGAATACTGCCAATAATACTTCTTACTTTATCACTTTTCAAATCGAAATTTTTATTTTCCATACTAATTCCCTAATTCTAATTGATTCTTTACTAACTGGTAATATATACCTCTTTTTTTTGTTAATTTGTCATGATTGCCAACTTCAGCAATTTGCCCTTGGTTTAACACAATAATTTGATCTGCATTTTTCACCGTACTAAGTCTATGCGCTACAATTACAACAGTCTTCCCTTGAAAAAAACTATTTAAGTTATCAACAATCATTCTTTCATTATTAGCATCTAAAGCATTCGTAGCTTCATCAAGAAATAGAAAAGTTGGATTTTTATATACAGCTCTAGCTATCAGAATTCGTTGTTTTTGCCCTTGGCTTAGTCCTTGTCCTTCTTGCCCTATAATTGTATCATATTTTAAGGGCAATTGATTTATAAACGTTTCAATATTTGCAATACGAGCAGCGTATTGTAATCTTGTAACATCTATCTCACCTGAAGTTGCTATATTCCGAGCAATACTTTCAGAAAAAATATAACCATCCTGCAAGACTACTCCACATACGCTCCTCCACCATGATAAATCAAAGAAAAGTAAATTATCCCCATTAACAAAAATTTCACCAGAAGTTGGTGTATAATAACCAAGTATTAATTTTATAAGAGTTGTTTTACCACTTCCACTAGCTCCAACAATAGCAGTAATTTTACCTTCAGGAATAATTATATTAACATTATCTAAAACATTTTTTGATGTTGGTCCCTCATAACGAAATGTTAATTTATTGATTTGGATAGATTTGGGAGTTGAAGGTTTCATTGATTTTATATTTCGGCTAGAGGACACTTCATCTTCACTATTATGGATATCATTCATTCTATCCAAACTAATGCTAACATCCTGCCATTGATATATAAAATTCATTATTTGTTCTATAGGGGAATTTAACTGACCAATAATATATTGCACAGATAACATCATGCCTATTGTTAATTCCCCTTTAATTACAGCAGTAGCTGTCAAAACAGTGATAAATATGTTTTTCAGTTCATTTATACAGATACTACCAGCTTCTTGATTTTGCCTCAAAGACAATGATTTAAGATTGTTATTATAAAGATCAGCTTGAGTATCTTCCCATTCCCATCTTTTTCGTTTTTCACTTCCCTGTAGCTTTATTTCTTGCATACCATTTATTAATTGATATGTTTTACTTCTATTTATAGACTCTAAATCAAAATTCTTATAATCCAACTCTTTCCTTTTTTTCAAAAAAAACATCACCCATAAAATATATATTATACTGCTTAATATGAAAACTACAAATATATTGACATTATAAATATATAAGACTACACTTAACACGATAATACTAAATAGAGAAAATAGCAAATTTAAGATCTGAGAAGTTAAAAAATCTTCAATCCGTTTGTGATCTTCAATTCGTTGAATGAGATCACCTATTAATTTAGAATCAAAAAAATTCATTGGCATCTTCATTAATTTAACGAAGAAATCAGAAACTAAAGATATATTTATCCTACTTCCAATTAGAAGCAATAATTTTCCACGAATAAAGTCAATTCCTGTTTTTCCTGCTAAAAGCATGAGTTCCGCCAATAATATGAGCCATATAAATTTCAAATTTTTATGCCCAATGCCTATATCTACTATAGCCTGGGTTAAAAAAGGAAATGTTAGCAATATGAAACTTCCTATAAATAACCCGACAACTATTTGCAAAAAATATTTTTTATATTTGATGAAATATTGTGCTAAAAAAGTCAATTTCTTTTTTGATGGGATTCTTTTGTCTTCATCTAATTCATAGAAAAGAGGAGTCGGTTCAAATAAAAGTACGATACCTGTATCAATATTATTATGCAAAGTACTTACCCAATGAAACCGAAAATCATTCTCGCTATATTTAACATTGCCTTTATCCGGATCTGCAATATACATAATATAACCTTTGTGTGTTTTTTTTATCTTATATAATACAACAAAATGGTCTTGATCCCAATGTAAAATACAGGGAAGTTGAATTCCATTCTTTAGATCTTCATAAGAGATATATCCACCGATTGTTCTAAAGCCAATACTTTCTGCTGCATTACTAATATCAAGCATTGATACTCCATTTTTGCCCACAAAACATTTTGCTCGCAATGTATCTAATGCATAAAATTTGCCATAATACTCAGCTATCATAGCAATGCATGTAGGACCACAGTCCATTTGGTCTAATTGATGCCTTATTCTCATTGTATATTACTGATTATTTAACCGCCCATGCTTCTTTTTTATAGAACTTAGCCAATATACCATATAAAACCATCTCATTCAATCTTTGCTTAGTTATAAATAACCTGTTAATAAACATATGATTAATACTTCTAACCAAGTTGGAGATCTGCTTTTCATCTAAACAAGACTTTATCTCTTTTACATGTATCCTCAAAGAATAATCTTTATGGGTAAATAGCCTACTAACCTCTTTATCATTCAATTTTAAAAATGCGTAGATATAATTGTATTGTTCTCTAAATAAAGTATCAATTTGCTTTTTAGTCAATTTATTAGTTTTAAACTCACCGCTATATGATTCATAGCATCCACTCACAAATAATAATTTCTGGCGAATATTAAATCCAAAAGAGTTCAGATAGCTATCTATTCCCTTAAGCCCATAAAGCCATAAACTTTTCCAATCATTTTTTACTCTAATTTTATCAAAGACCTTAACAACGAATTCACTGTCAATGCAAAATATAGATTCCACTGATGTAATATTAGATCCATAGTATCGTTCAAGCTCTCTTTTATATGTATCAAGACTGATATTACTAATTTGTCCAAATTTAACAAATGAGCTAGTCTTTTGATTCACTAAAGAAAACACTTTATGTATGTTTGACATTGAAGTTATATGAATCCGCAATCTTATATGAAAATTTGGATCATATAATTTTATAAAAAACCATTTATCAATCAGATTGTTTTTATATAGAATTTTTATCACCTTATATAGTGCCAAAATAACTGTAGTTGAAAAGTCGCAATGACAATATAACTTAAAATATAACCACTCATCTCCAGGAACAAAGCTTCTTTTAGTTTTTAATACTCTTGGCGTTACTATTTTATAAGGTAAAGGATTATCTTTATATAATGATAATACTATTTGATTTGCATAGGCATTTTTATTTGGTAATTCATTAAGATATAAATTTTCTTGGAAATATAATTGATTAAATTTCCTAAAACTTTGGTTTACTATACCAAATAAATAATTATTTTCTAAATCAATTGGCAAAAACGAATATGAGTTTTCAATAAGATCTACAAACCTAGGAATATTGTAGCGTTTAATAAACTTTTTAAATTCATCAATGAGTATATCCCCCTCCAAACTTAGACATTCTTTTAAATCTTCTTTATAAAAAAGCCAAGTCGCAGGTGATAAAACAATAGAATTTTCATATTCAAATCTAGGAATGTATCTAAAATTTCTCTTCACTACTGACGCGATTTCAAATGACAATATGTTGCTTCTATATAAGCATTGTATATCACATAGAAATTTATAAATTGGGGCTGTTTCATAATGAAAATTGTGAGCACATGACAGGAAAGGTATTATTTCCTTATTATATTTTTTACTCCTAAGTATCATCTTTCCCTCTCTAACAGATAGCATAATATCAGTCAAATAAATAGGATGCACTTCCTTTGAATGAGGAGAGTATATAGGTATTTCGTAATCTCTTTTTATATTTCTATTAATAATATTACCACATTCATCATTAGATAAATGGATTATTTCCGCCACAATTCTATCTTTAAAAATATAATTTTCAAAACTCGTAATTGATGATGACAATTTTAATAAATCATTATCATACGCAGTGAATCGTCCTATATAATGTTGCGCAGTTCCACCACCTCCCGCAAAAAAGACTATTTTATCATTTATTTTAGTATATATTAAAGCATACGTACCTCTATACAAATGTTCCTCTTCATCTAAAATTGATAAATCTTCATCATTGATAGTTATAATTCTATTTCCATCCAGTAAAGCATCGGTAATTTTTTTGATAATAAAACAATCTTTTTTATTATCAAAAGTGAATTTTTCAATATCGGTATTAAAATTATCTCTAGCATATATTAAATCTGGAATTATATCTCTAGACAAAGTGTCATTATTTAAATATCCTATACCAATTTCAGGATCTAGAACTTCAACTAAGGGTAATTCCTGTTCTTCATAATGCTGTTGAAATTCATCAATAAACATTTTTATATTGGCTTCAGATATATAAAAACTATCAGGTGATTTACTTGTAAATTTGCTCAAACAATTTAC
>OGPL01003172.1_pt1 | contig 10820 bp, 8 predicted proteins | sample 1552901 | NCBI WGS metagenome assembly OGPL01 (sample SAMEA2580244, study PRJEB22360) | human gut metagenome | biome: human gut; feature: human-associated habitat; material: faeces | place: Denmark | collected 2008/2010 | reverse complement strand
GAACGTTATCTATCTCGCCCCGCACGATATATCAATATATTAATTAAGATAGCCCTCCTGCTTTGCAGAGCACACTTTATCCTCAATTTTTCTATGCTTATGAAAGATACAATAGTTTTATTTGATGCCCAATTTTTCAAATAATATTCGATTCCGTTTTTTTGCATTGTCAACCACCTTCTCAAAAGGAATAACTTCTATATAAGCAGAATAATAAGTAAACTTAAAATTGAAATATCCACGACCATCAGGGGTTGGCTTAAATTCGCGCTTTTTTAATATTCGCTCAAAAGAATCTGTAATATCACAAACTATATACACATAGAATGGAGTGTTGTTATTGATTTTTATTATTCTCCCTTTTCTATTGGTAACTTTACCTTCTAATAGATTATCAATATAGGTTTCAACTTGATCTAAAGGATTATGTTTAGGATCATTATCGATATAATGATCTCTTTGTGGTTTTTTAAACTCAACGATAGTAAAAGAACTAAACGGACCAGTTTCTTCCTCTGCAAAAGCTATTGCATCATTGAAAATGAGTAAATCTGGCCTATCCGAACTATGCGAATCAACCTGTTTAATAGACTCAAAAGTCTTATCAGAAGCCAAGAAAGAATGGTAAGTTAATCGTTCATCCAATAACCACAGATTTTGCTTGTTGAAGGGAATCTCATCCGAACTGCTGCGAATAGGAAAAAATATGCTATGTATAAGATCTTCGTTTGTAAACCGGTCTTCTTTTGTTTTTCCGATTAGTTTGTCTAATAGAGCAATAACAGCTTTTCTATGAATAACATATCTTGCCAATTCAGATTGGCCTACTTCATTGAATTCCGTTAAAAACTGAGTATATTGTTCCTTATATTCCTCCAATGTCGTGATATCTTTCTTTTCATCCAATAGAGTTATACATTTTTTCTTCACTTCCAACTTCCAATCAGCCTCGATTTTGTACAATTCGATATCCAATTTCTCAGGCGGCAAATCCGGAGATAACAACTTGACTTTATCTTCCTTATAATGCAGGATACTTTTATATTGAGGCATACTTGCATCTATCACAGGCATGTATTTCTGAATTTTTTCAGTACGAACTTGTTCAAGATATTCAGCCAATATCCGTTCGATGGCCATTATTGCCTCTCGTCGAATTTTAGCTAACGACACATCATTAGAATCATCGTCTTCATCCCCATCATTATCTGTTTCCAAATCAAAACTCGTCCTTTCTATATCTACATGCTCATCAAGCAACAATCCGGTAACAAATGCCTGATAGTAGAATCCATCTTTACTTTCCGGTTCTTTTATTGAATATCTTCCCAAATCCACAATTCTATTATATAACCCTTCAATCTTTACAGCTCGATTATGGGCACAAAAAATGAGTTTATGACTTTGAGCTTTATAGGATTTTGTAAGAATTACCTGAAATTCATTATCCGCTATACTAAATGATTCTTCTTGAATTCCTTTTATGTATTCATTTGCGAATAAATAGTTTAAATCTACATCAATATGATTCTGATTGTGGATGATTATGTGAGGAGCCTCTTCATTTAGAAAATACAACTGAAAATGAGTAACTATTTCTCTTGCAATTTCATAAATATCGGTCGGGGTATATTTCTTGTTATCACGATACTCCGGTTTAAATTCCTTTAAGGAAACAATGGTTTTTCGGCGAGAATCAGTATTTTCCTGTTCGTCATAATTTTCGAATCCAGTCGGTGTCGGGACAAAGGAAAAAGAACGAAAACGGTTCCGACCGTCCTCATAGTATACGCTATTTACAGTGATTTTTTTGAATGCTTTTAAGCAGACGAAACGACCAACACCCTTTCCCCCGATCTTACGCTTGTGATCTGTATCAGCTTCTGCAAAATAGCTCAAATTATCATTCGTAAATCCTATACCATTATCCTCTACCTCAAATGAATCAATCCGATATTTGTCGATTGACGCACCGTTCATTTTCTCAAAAACAGTATCATTGGCCCCGTATCTGATAATTCTTATATCAATTCGGGCATTTGCAACATCCAATATATGTGCGTCAACAGCCTCCTGAATCGAATGAATTGCATTGCTAATAATTTCATATAACGGCAATAAAGGTTTTGTTCGTGGCAGTTTGGTGTTTTTAACCTTGTTTGCAATGTTACATTTAGGAATTAACGGATTCTGATTCATAGCCAATGATCTATTACATAGAATCAAATATAGTATATTTATTTTGAAATACTTTGCTTTATTTAACAAAACCTATTTTTGATTTTATCCGTTTCCGGTGTAGAACGAGTCCTCCGCCAAACAGAATTCCGATGCAATCTGCCCAGAAATCACCTATGTCGCAACTCCTGTATCCGGACAGTCCCTGCAACCACTCTATTGCACCGCCTAACAATATTCCGGCAATCATTATGCCTCCCCAAAGCCGATATGGATATTTCCGACCTACATATCCGATCGCACGCATCGTCAACGGTGGCAAAGGAAAAAACAGCAGGCTGTGGACGATCTTATCTCCGGAAATGCCGATTCCATCCGCAATTTCAGTCCCGATCCGACTGCATGTTGTCGGGATATATTCAGATCGCATGAAACACAATCCGAGTGTCACCAGTATATAGACGGACAGAAGTATTCTGTTTCCAACAAACGTATTCATGATAATTGGGTATTAACCGGGCGGTTTCCTTACAGATACCGCCCGGTGATTGGGATTTTTGTTATTTACCGCTCGGCAACTCGAACGTCGGACAAAAATTTCAACAGAAGATGCAACTCCTCGGATTCTCCGTATTTGGCTTCTATCCGTTCTACAGCCGCATGAGGAGTGTATCCGCAATGATATATTTGTAGACAGGCCATACGCAGGCGGACAATCGCCTCTTCGGGAACACCGGATTGTCGAAGACGAAGGGTATTCAACAGGCAGAAATCTGCAGACGGCCCACCGACCGTGATGTAGGGAGGCACTTTCTTCCCCACATGACACAATGCCTGCACCTCGGCCAGCGTTCCGATACTTATATCGGGATCTACGAGCGTCATGTGTTGTATCAGAACGACATTGGCAATTTCGCATCGTTCGCCGATTTTACATCCGGCTTGAATTGTCGTGCGGTTGCCGACAAGCGTTCCCGATTGCACGGAGATATCCGCTCCGAAATAATTACTGTTCCCGATACGTGTCGCACGACCGAAACTGCCTGTCGTGATGACGCAGTTTTCTCGGAAAATATTGTTGTTCCCGATGATAAGACGCCCGTGCCCGTTTTCTTCCCTGTGCATCGGGGCCGCACCGAGAATCGAACCGGCAAAGATACGGTTACCCCGTCCGAGCTTCGTGCCCGGCAAAATCGAGGCATAAGGCATGATTTCGCAGTTATCGCCGATTTCAACCTCGTCGCCGATGTAGACGAACGGTGCGATTTCGACATTTCGGCCAATCCGTGCTTTGGGGCCGATGTAAGATGTGAGACTGATCATGGGTTATTCATTGTTTTACGGTTATGCTTCTATTTCACGGCCTCCTCCCAACGCTCGGTAGAGCGAAACGAGAGCAGCGACCTGTTCGAACTCGTCTTCAGACTCCGAGAGCTGCGCTGCCAGCAGGCTTTGTTGTGCGGTCAACACTTCCAGATAAGTGGCGTCGCCGTTGCGCATCAACTCCTGCGTCGCCGCAACCGAACCATGCAGGGCAACGAGTTGCTCCCGGCGTTCGGCAAGTTTCCGCTCTGATTGCGTATAGCGATAACAGGCGTTGCTTACCTCCTCTCCGGCATTGAGCAGACTCTGCTGAAATTCGAGCAATGCCTCTTGCTGCTGGGCCTTGGCGACGCGCAGTTTTGCGCGGTTGAGACCCCGATTGAAAATCGGCTGAACGAGCGATCCGACCGCTGAAAGAAGGAGTTTGCCGGGATTGGCGATAACCGCACCGGCATTGTTTGTCCAACTGCCCGTGCCGCTGATCGTGATGCGGGGATAAAATGCGGCACGAGCTTCATTCGTAGTGTAATAGGCCGATGCCAATGCCATTTCGGCCTGCTTGATATCGGGTCGAGCCGAAAGTAGGCGGAGGGGAATTCCGGTTGCGATCGCTCCGGGCAATTCGAGCGTGCGCCATGTTCCCCGGTCGATTTTCTGCGGCGTCTGCCCCAACACCGAACATAACGCATTTTCCGTTTCCCGGATGCGGTATTCCAAATCGGGGATCAATGCCCTTACCGAGCAATACGACGCTTCGCTTTGTGTTACGGCCGCTTCGTTGGCTATTCCCGCCTCTTTGAGCGAGCGCATCGTTTCGACGCTCTCTTTCCAGTTCTCGGCCGTCCGACGGCTGATGGCAAGCTGGCGGTCGAGCATCAGGAGCGTATAATAGCCGTCGGCAATCGTGGCGACAAGCTGAGTTTGCACGGCTTGCCGATAGGCTTTGCTCTGTGCCAATACAGCTTTCGAACGTTGCTTGGCATTACGCAGGCTGCCAAAAATATCGACCTCCCAACTCGCCGCAAGAGGGATGCCGTATGTTTTTGTCGTCGAACCGTCATAACGGCTCAAAGCGCCTTCGGGAGACAGCGTGAACGACGGAACAAAGGCTAGGCGAGCTGACATCAGCGTGGCTGCAGCCTGTTCGACACGCAGCTGGGCACTCTGTAAATCGACGTTCGATGCGATGCCTTGCGAAATGAGTTGCTGTAACTTCGGATCACGGAACATTTCCCGCCACGACAAATCTCCGAGCGAAACCGTGTCGGTCACGACATTCGGCGAATATGCATCGCGGTAGAGACTGTCCGTTGCGATTTCCGGACAGTCGAAATTGCGGTAGACCGAACAACCGCAGAGCAGTGCGGCTGTTGCGATATGAATGATTATTTGTCGCATATCTCCTCTTTGTTTTCAGGTTTCATTACTTTTTCCTCGATATACTGGAAGGCGATAAAGAATGTCGGGACAAAGAACAGCAATGCGAACGACCCGATCAGCATGCCGCCTACGACACCCGATCCGAGCGATGAGTTACCTTCTGCGCCGACTCCCGTAGCGAACATCAGCGGCAACAGCCCGATAATCATCGTGAAAGCGGTCATCAGAATCGGACGCAGACGTTCTTTGGCTGCAACGACGGCAGCCTGCGTCAGCGAAAGTCCCTGTCGGCGTCGTTCGGTGGCATATTCGGTCATCAGGATGGCGGTCTTGGCCATAAGACCGATCAACATAATGAGACCTGTTTGGAGATAGATGTTGTTCTCCAGTCCCATGAACTTAGCGAAAAGAAAACTACCCATTAGTCCGAACGGTACGGAGAGAATAACGGCCAACGGGATGAACGCGCTTTCGTACAAGGCGCAAAGGATGAGGTAGACCATAACGATGCAAACTGCGAATATCAGGAGCGTATTGCCTGACGAGGCGGCTTCCTCGCGTGTGATTCCACTGAATTCGAACGAATATCCCGTCGGCAATGTTTTTTCGGCCACTTCGCGGATTGCAGCGATCGCTTCTCCCGAGGAATAACCGTCGGCCGCCGAACCATTGATACCGATCGAACTGAAGAGGTTGAACCGGCTGACCGATTCCGCACCGTAGGTTTTTGTCAGGGTCAGAAATTGTCCGATAGGAGCCATTTCCCCTCCATCCGTCCGGACGAAGATATTGTTGAACGATTCCGTGTCGAGTCGGTATTCGGGCGAAGCTTGGATCAGCACACGGTAGAGTTTCGTAAACCGGTTGAAATTTGAGGCGTATAGCCCTCCGTAATATCCCGACAACGTATTGAGTACTTCATTGGGCGATACGTCGGCACGCTCGCATTTCACGGCGTCCACGTCGACGATATATTGCGGAAAGCGGATATCGAACGAGGTCTGTGCCGTGGCGATTTCCGGCCGTTCGTTTAATGCCTCAAGGTAACGCTTCGTCACTTCGAATAGCTCACCGGTAGTACCGCCTTTCTTATCCTGAATCGAGAATTCGAAACCGCTGCTCTGTCCGTACCCGGGAATCATCGGCGGAGTGAAAACGAAGACCTGTGCATCGTCGATGTCCGCAGTGCGGATATAGATAGAATCGGCAAGTGCTTCTGCACCGTTGGCTTTTCCGGGACGTTCTTCCCAGTGCTTCAACTTAAGGATAAACATGCCGTAGGACGAGCCGTCGCCGGAGGTAAGCCCCGACCCCGTCACCTTCGACCAATGTTCGATCTGAGGCAGGTCGGCGATTTTCCGTTCGATGCGGTCCAAGATCGAGCGGGTTTGCGCCAGCGAGTTGCCAGGTTTGGTCACGACGTCCACGAACATAGAGCCTACGTCTTCTTGTGGGACCATACCGGTTTTGGTCGTATTCATCAGCAAGGCCAATACAAGCACCGATGCCCCCAATAATGTCCATACGAGTCGTTTGCGCCGGACGAAGAAAAATACCGCATGACCATAGCGTTGTTTCATCCGCCCGAACGACGTGTCGAACGCCATACGGAATCGGTCGGAGAAACGATGCCCCTCTCCGTTCTGCGGACGCATGACGAGTGCACATAGAGCCGGCGAGGTGGTCAGGGCGTTGATTGCGGAGATGCCTACGGCCGCGGCCATCGTCAGACCGAACTGTGTGTAGAACGTTCCGGCCGTACCGCCCATGAATGCTACGGGGATGAATACGGCCATGAAGACCAGCGAACAAGTTAGCACTGCCGAGCCGATACCATGCATGGCATCTACCGTGGCGAGGTAAGGCGACTTGTATCCGGTGTCGAACTTCGCCTGCACGGCTTCGACCACGATGATCGCGTCGTCCACGACCGTACCGATAACCAGCACCAGTGCGAAAAGCGTCAGCAGATTGATCGAGAAGCCGGCTACCTGCATAAAGGCGAATGTACCGACGAGCGATACGATGATGGAGATCGTCGGAATCAGCGTCGAGCGGATATTCTGCAAGAAGATATAAACGACCAACACGACGAGTATGATGGCCTCGACAAGCGTCTTGATCACCTCGTTGATCGAAGCGTCGAGGAAGTCTTTGGTACTCATCAGATGGGCTATCTTCACCCCTTTTGGTAGTTCCTTCTCGACCGAGGCAAGATAGGCGTCGATATTGGCGATTACTTCGTTGGCATTCGATCCGGCAGTCTGGAAGACCATGCATGTAGCTCCCGGATGGCCGTCTGTTTGTCCGTTGATCACATAATCCTGCGCCCCCAGCTCCACCTCTGCCACATCCCTCAGTCGCAGTACTTTGCCATCGGGAAGAGCCCGAATTACCATATTCCCGAACTCTTCGGGTTTTTCGAGTCGCCCTCTGTACTTCATCGTGTACTGGTAGGTATTTCCCGAATTTTCACCGAGCGTCCCTGTCGGAGATTCGATGTTCTGTTCGCCCAATACAGTGGAAATATCCGATGGCGTAAGTCCATATTGGGCCATTTTTTGCGGATCGAGCCAGATACGCATCGAATAATTGGCTGCCATGTTGACGACCTCGCTTACGCCACTGATTCGCAAAATCGCCGGTTGGATGTTGATCTTCATGTAATTGTTCAGGAAGGTCTGGTCATAAGTATCGTCCTCGCTGTATAGCGAGAAGATTTTGAGCATGCTGTTCTGGCGCTTGATCGTCGTCACTCCGATCTGCGTCACCTCGGCCGGAAGCAGTCCGGTGGCCTTCGACACACGATTCTGCACATTGACGGCTGCCATGTCGGGATCGGTTCCCTGTTCGAAAAAGACGTTGATGGTCGCTTCGCCCGTATTCGTCGCGCTGGAGATCATGTAGGTCATGTTTTCCACGCCGTTAATGGATTCTTCGAGCGGAACGACGACCGACTTCTGGATCGTTTCAGCATTGGCTCCCGTGTAAGAGGCTTTGACCATGACGGTCGGCGGTGCGATGTCGGGATACTGTTCGACAGGCAGCGTCGCAAGGCTCAACAGCCCCACCAGCAAAATGGCGACCGATACGACAAACGAAAGGATCGGCCGGTCGATAAATCGTCTGATATTCATGGCAAAAACAATTTATTCGATTCTACAACCCTCTTCCAGCATACCGACACCCTCGGTTACTATCTGCTCCCCTTCGGCAAGCCCTTCCGTCACTATATACTCCTGTCCGTTGCTGACTTCCATGACTCCGATCAGCGTCGATACGGCCTTGCCGTCTACAACCTTCCAGACATAGACTTTGTCCTGTACCTCATAGGTTGCCGACTGGGGTATGACAATGACGTCGTGCAGCTCATAGGGATAGACGACCGTGCCCGAACCGCCGCTCGTGAGGATATATTTTTCATTGGGGAACGTGGCTCGTACGGAGATCGCACCGGTCGAAGGGTCGATCACTCCGCTGATGGCATCGATACGTCCCTTTTCAGAATAAAGCGTCCCGTCGCTCATGCGCAGTCGTACGTCAGGCATTCCATATAATAGCGAATCGAGCGAGGTGCCATCACGACGCAAAGCCAGCACCTGATTCTCCGTCATTGAGAAATAGGCGTGCATCGACTTGTTGTCCGACACGCGTGTGAGAGGCTCCGTGATTTCCGGACCGACCAAAGCCCCGACACGATAGGCAATCATTCCGGCAATGCCGTCCACGGGACTTTTAACGACCGTATAGGAGAGGTCGTTGCGGGCGTTTACTTCCTGAGCCTCAGCCAATGACAGTTCGGCCCGCTGGCTTTGCAGCGTGTTACGGCTCGTCTGGCATTCATAGGCCGAAACGATGTTTTTCCGGTAAAGTTCTTCCTTGCTCCGGGCGGTGATCTCCGCTGTGGCAACATTCGCCCGCGCCACTTCGACGTTGGCTTCGGCCGTTTGCAAGGCTGCCTCGTAAGGCACTTGGTCGATGATGAAAAGCGCCTGTCCTTTGCGGACGACCGCACCCTCTCCGATGCAGATTTTTACGATCGTTCCCGAAACCTGCGGGCGAATTTCCACATCCTGACATCCTTTGAGTGTCGCGGCATAGTAGCTGTCGAAAGTCCGGGATGTACGTTCGAGTGTCAGCGTCTCATAGCTGTGGGCGACGTCTGCCGTCTGTTTGTCGCCGCATGAGGATGCGAACGATAAACAAACGACAGCTGATGCCGCAGCGATTCCGGTTTTTAGTCTGTTTTTCATATTTCGCGTGTTTTTGAATTGACGGAACAAAGTTCCGCGTTTCACGATCGAACGATTAGCCTCGGCGCGTACGGATTGTTTGCCTGAGGAAGTCAAATAAAAACCGGACCCGCAGGCGGGCCCGGTTTCCGGGACGTATGGTCGGTGAGAAGTTCTGAAGCGAAGGTCGATTCGGGCGTCCCGTTTTCGCAGAGTTTATGCTTCCGTTTCCGCGGATTCGCCGTCCGTCTGCTCGATGGTAGCCCGGGAAGCCGGAACAATCCGTCCGAGCAGTGCACAGGTATTTTCTCCGCAGGTGGCGACAGCTTCGCCGCGGCGCTTGTTCAGTTTGATGGTGATTGTCTGCGGGTCGTCGTCAATCGTAACGGACAGGCGGCAGGTGACATTTCCCCGTTTGTCGAAGGTGAGTTCGTTCCCGAAGATTTGCAGACGTTGCCGGATTCTGCACTGAATGGTCGGATTGTCCGGTCCCATCGGCGGAGCGGTCTGTATGATGCCTTCGTCCCGTTTTACGGCTATGAAATTGGCTGTGGAATCCACATCGGCGATCGTTTGTGTCCGATCCGACGCCACCTGTTCCGTCTGAAATACGAAATCTCCGTTTTCCAAAGCCGCGACCGTCTCCCTGTAAGCGGTTTCCCGTGCCGCTGCTTTGGCGGATTTCATCTTGGTCGAATCGGCCGTTTCGGCCGTTTGTGCATTTGCCGTCATTGTGGCCGCAAGCAGCAGTGTAGCTGCAAAAATCATAGTTTTCATAATTTTGTCTGTTTTGATTCTACAATGCTAAGTTCCGGATTATACGCCGGACACATTAGCCTTTGCGCGTCATGCGTCATTGCCTGTCAAAAGGTGAGGCCGATGCGCAGACCGACATTGTTCAACCCGTCGATCCGAGCGCCGAGCGCCGAACTGCGGTTTGTGGCGTAGCTGTAATAGGCAGCCAGGTTGAATCCGAACCATTTGTCGCGGAAGGGAAAAATATTGACGCCGATCTCCGGCGAGGCGTAGAATCCCCAGCTCCGGTCTTCGAGCCGTCCGGTACGCAGTACGGATGCCGCTTCCGAATAGTTCGCGCCGAGTTTGGCCGAGACATAGGGCTGCCACGTCCGTTCGGCAAAACGGTAGCGAAACGAAGCTCCGAACGGAAGTTGCAAAACGGACTGCATCTGATCCGTCGAAACCGACGCCGTGCCTGACGTATAAATACTGCGTGGGGCGCGTTCGCTGTTCGAATGGTAGTTGAGAAATCCACCGAGCGAAATGTTGCGCGTAAGGTAGTAGCCGCCGTCGAAATAGAAGCCCCGTCCCGAAGATGCGGCGGCGAAATCGGTCGCCACGGGGATGTTGAACTGCCAGCCGGCTTCATAGTACCAGCGCGGGTGCATTTGGGCCGACGCTTCACCCGAACAGAAGGTAAAGGCGGCGAAAAGCAGGATATGGAATCCTTTTACGAGTGTCGTTTTCATGGTTCAATCGTCATTTTGAGTTTGTAAATAAGGAGACTGTCCGAAAGCCAGCGCGATACCCCTTGCGGCAAGTCCGGCGTCGTAATAATAGCGGCCCGACAGCCCCGTGATGTAATTGTGCCAGATGACCGGAAGCGAATCGCCGGTTCCGGCATCCGCTCCGAGGTTGACCATGTCGGCCAGCAGGGCGCCGGTCGTATAGCTGTAATGGATCGGAAAG
>OGPL01003163.1_pt1 | contig 10836 bp, 5 predicted proteins | sample 1552901 | NCBI WGS metagenome assembly OGPL01 (sample SAMEA2580244, study PRJEB22360) | human gut metagenome | biome: human gut; feature: human-associated habitat; material: faeces | place: Denmark | collected 2008/2010 | reverse complement strand
TTCAGTGCTTCCGGGGTGGAGCGCTGTGCCCCCGGCGAGGCCGCCCCTGCCGTGCGTGCCCTCATCCAGAAACTGCGGGATTCGCTGGAAGAGATGAGCACCCTGATGCGCCAGATCGACCAGAGCCACATCCGCTACCGCAAGCGGGCCGTGCAGCGGGCACAGTTCCTGCTGCTGAGCGACCGCTCTGCGCAGGGCAGTGTCACCGCCCTGCTCCGCCGCTATGCCGAGGAGATCAAAACGCCCGACCAGCTGTTCGCGCCGGATGACGGCCCGGTGGCAAAGCACCTGCACCTCTACCCGGCGGCGGTGTTCGGGGCAAAGCCCCTCTACCCGCCCGCCGCGCCCCGCAGCGAAACGCCGCTGGCCCCGGTGCGGCAGGCCGGGCTGGATGAGGAGCAGCTGCGCAAAGAACAGCAGCTGCTCCTGGATTACGCCCGGATGGCCGTGACTGAGGAGAACGTGGGCCTGCTGGCAAAACAGGCCCTTGCCGCCCGCAGTGCGGTGGCTGCCTCTACGCTGGCGGAGGAATACCCCCGCGATTTTGCCCGCATCATCGGCCTGCACACCTATTCGCAGTCGCCGCGCCGGGCTTACGATATCACCCTTACCGGAAACTGGGTCGAACGGGGCGGCTTCCGGTTTGAAGAGTTTATTCTGACACCCCGCAGGGAGGACGCTGACCATGGCCGAACCGAATAAAATGCTGGAAGAGACCGCAAACTATCTGCTCAACCACTGCTTTGTGCTGGGCGGCGTGGAGGATCAGCGGGCAAAATACCTCTATGTGCAGGATCATCTGCCCGAGGTGCGGGCCGTGTTCGCGCCGCTGGGCTATGCGGTAACGCTTTACCCGGCTCCGCTGCAGGCTGCGGCGCTGGTCAATGAGCATGAAGGCAGCCAGGCCCGGCTGCTGAAATACGAGAGCATCCTGCTGCTGGTGCTCCGCCTGCTCTATCTGCAAAAGCGGGAGAGCCTTGCCGCCAGCGCCGATCAGGTGCTGGTCACGGTGGAAGAGGTGCAGACGGAGCTGCAGAAGATGAACCTGCCCCGGCGGCTGGACCAGCGCACGCTGGAGGAGCTGATGCGCACCCTGCGCAGGTATAATCTGGCCCGCCCGGTGGGGCGGCTGACCGGTCTGGACAGTCGCATCGAGGTGTTCCCCACTGTGCTGCTGGCCCTGCCGGATGCAGATCTTGCCGATGCCGCCGCCGAGAGCAGCCGCACCCGGGAGGAACTGGCCCTCTACGAGCGGCCTGACGGAGATGCCAGCGGGGAGGAAGAAGAATGATCGAATTAAAGCGCCTGAAGCTTATCAACTGGCACAACTTTGAAAATGTCACCTTCGATTGTGCCCGTCTGACTTATATGATCGGTGTCAACGCGGTGGGCAAGACCACCATTCTGGATGCCATCCGCTACTGCCTGACCACCAACCGCAACTTCAATGCGCTGGGCAATAAAAAGAGCGGCCGCACCCTGCAGGGCTCTGTCCACGCCAAGCAGCGCGGCGAGAACGCCTACCGCCGCCCGGGCCGCACGGTGGCGTATATCGGTGCAGAGTTCTGGGATACCGTCAAGCGAACAAACTTTGTCATCGCTGTCCGGGTGGAATCCGAGGGCCCCATGCAGGAGCTCCACCCCGGTGACCAGACCTGGTACATCTCCGAGGACGGCATCACGCTGGAAAAGCTGCCCTTCCTTGATCCGCGCACCGGTGCCCCCAGCGCCAAGGAGGACTTCAAGCCCGCCGTGGGCCGTCTGTCCTACACCCGCAGCCCCAGCGAGGCCCGGGACCGCATCTGCCGTGCCCTGGGCATTGGCCGCGCCTCCAGCCCGCTGGGCAAGAAGTTCAACGAAGTGTTCCAGATGGGCACCAGCATGGACGAGATCCCCAACTTCCGGGAGTTCCTGTACCAGTACATCCTGCCCCAGCCTGAGCTGGATCTGGAAGCGCTGCAGGGCGACCGGGTGGAGCTGGAAAACCTCCACGCCGTTCTGGCCGAGGCCCAGACCCGTGCCGCCGCGCTGGAACAGATCGTGGCGTATGGCCGGGAAGCCGCTGCCAAAGAGACGGATGCCCTTGTCAACCGGGGCGCGGCCCTGCTGGCCCGCGCCGAAGCGGATGCCGGTGAGGATGCCTCCTGGCAGAGCCATCTGGATGCAGGCCGCCGCCAGCTGGCCGACCTGAACGCAAAATACGAGGCCGCCAAGAACGCCGAAGCCGAAGCCCGCCGGGCCTATCTGGCGGCCCACGGTGCGGCCGGTGACAGCGGCGCGGGCCGGGCGCTGGATGCCCTGACCGAGGAGCTGGCCCGGAAAAAGAGCGCGCTGGATGCAGCGGCCCGGACAAGGAATAGTCTGGAAGCAACTGCGGATACCATCACCGGCCTGCTGACCCAGCTGAACCGCAGCGGCTTTGCGGTGGAGAAGGAGCTCTGGCCCCAGCGCCTGACGGCGGAACATCTCCCCGCCCTGACCGAGGCACTGGCCCGCATCGAAAAGCCGCTGGAGGAGCAGTATTTTGCTGCCCGGCAGGCTTCGGCAGATCTGGCAAAAGAGCAGGAGGCCCTGCGGGCCGAGCTGAACGTCGTGTCCGGCGGCAAATGGGTCTACCCCCACGGCGATGCCGCCACCAAAGTGCGGGATGCCGTGAATGCCGAGCTGAAAAGCCGCGGCATGACAGCGGATGCAAAGATCTTCTGTGAGCTGCTGACCGTGGCCGATGAGAGCTGGCAGGACTGTGTGGAAGCCTGCCTGGGTGACCGCCGGTTCGATATCCTTGTGCCGCCTGCCCACTACGCCGCCGCCAAGAGCGCCTTTGTGGCGCTGGGCGACCGGGTGGGGCCCATCAGCCTGCTGGACACGCCGGGCATCCGCAAGGCCAACCGCCATGCCGAGACTGCCCCGGCGGACAGTCTGGCGGCACAGGTCACCAGCGAAAACCCGCTGGCGGCCCAGTACGCCGACACTATCCTGCGGCGCATCGTCTGCTGCGACACCCCTGAAACACTGGAACAGTACCCGGACAGCGCCACCCGCGACCTGCTGCGGCACCATCCCTTCCGGCTGGAGCGCCTGCGCACCCCGCAGCGTTATATCGGCCTGGAAGCCCGCCGCGACCGCGCCGGGGCACTGGCCGAAGAGCTGGAAGCTCTGGCCGAGCGCACCCGCACCGCCGCCCAGACCGAGCAGAACCTGAAAACCGCCTACGACCAGTACCAGAACTTCCAGCGCGGCACCGCGCCGCAGCAGCTGGCCGGCCTGTGGGAGGCCCGCACCGCCGCCGAAAAAGCCCGGAATGCGGTGGCCGAACAGGAGGGCAAGCTGGCCGAATGCCGCGAGAACCCCCTGCTGCAGGAGATGTACCGCGAGGAAGAAACGCGGGAAGCCGCCTGGGAAGCCGCCCGCACCGCTGTGGAGCAGGTGGGCGGCGACATCCGCGTGTGCGAAAAACAGATCGCTTCCTGCGAAGCCGAACAGAAAAAGGCCGGGGAGACGGCACAGCAGAGCGCCGACGCGGCCCGGAAGTTCTTTGCGGCCCATCCGTTGCTGGAGCCGCTGGCCCGCACCCGGATGCAGGCCCTTGCTCCGGCCGACAAGCCTGCAGCCGCCGCACAGGCCGCCGAAAAGGCACAGGCCCGGCTGGACGATGCCCTGACGGCCTACCTCACCGGCACACTGGAACCCGCCCAGAAGGCCTACAACGAGCACTACGTCTGTGATTACCCGCTGGGTCTGGCGGGGCTGGACCAGTACCGTGCCCAGCACGAGAGCCTTGTGCGCATCGACCTGGAACGCTACGCCGCCCGTCTGGAGCAGGCCCAGCGCGACTGCAAGGACCGCTTCCGCAAGGACATCCTGTTCCGCATGAAGGACGACATCTTCAATGCCCGGCGGCAGTTCCGGGAGCTGAACAAGGTGATGGAACAGCTGACCTACGGCGAAGAGGTCTACCGCTTCGAGCTTGGCCCCAGCCGTGACCCCCAGCTGGCCGCGTTCTATCAGGTCATCGTGGACAAGGGCAACCAGCAGATGACCGACGGCGACTCGCTGGACAACCTCGCCGCCACCGCCGACCCCGTCTATGAGCGTCAGGTGGACGAGCTGATGGAAAAGATCATGGCCGATGTGGACGAGAACACCCGCGCCCGGCAGGAGGGCCGCACCGGCGGCGCCACCCTCTCGGACTATGTGGATTACCGCACCTATCTGGATTACGACATCAAGGTGACCAACCGGGTCACCGGCCAGCAGGCGTACCTGTCCCGCGTCAGCCGCGACTCCTCCGGCGGCGAGAATCAGGCACCCTTCTATGTGGCCATCTGCGCATCCCTGCTGCAGATCTACCAGAAGAGCGAGAACAGCATCCGTCTGGTGCTGCTGGACGAGGCGTTCAGCAAGATGACCAGCGACCGCATCCGCCCCATGATGGAGCTGTTCCGCCGCCTGCAGCTGCAGGTGCTGCTCATCTCCACGGTAGAAAAGAGCACCGCCATCCAGCCCTACTGCGACATCACCTATTCCATCGTGCGCCATGGCGACGCCAACGCCATTGCGCCCTTTGTCAAATTACCGGAATAAGCAAAAAAGAAGCACGCAGATGCGTGCTTCTTTTTTGCTTTCTTATCGCAGCGGCAGAACGTCCTCGTCCTCGTTGATCTCCTCCAGGGTGCCGTCCGCAAAGTACCAGGCTTTGCCGTACAGCGCCTCGTGCCCGTCGGAGCACATCAGGTAGGAGCCGTCCGGCAGGGCGAGGAAATGCCGTTTTCTGCTGTCGGCCAGGGCAATGTCCTCCATCCGCTGTCCGTCCAGGATGTGCTCCCGGATGAACTGGTAGTGGGGCAGGATGCGGGTCTCGGTCAGGCCAAGGCCGTTCATCCAGCGGGAGTAATGGGGGTCGGCGGCTTCGCCCGGTTCCTCGGGTGCGGCGTACACGATGTGGGCGGCGTTCATGCTGCCGGCGCTCACGCCCAGCACGATGCCGTGGTAATTGTGGAACAGCCCCGGCAGGCCCAGCTGGGCAAAAAAGTGGTTCTGGGTGGGCACATGGCCGCCGCACAGCATCACAAAGCCGCTGCGGGGCAGCAGGGTGCCGATCTCTTCCTGATTGCGGGCGTCGCAGGGCACAAGTTCGGTCAGGGGCAGGTGGGCGTCCGCAAAGCTCTGCAGGAATACCCGGCACATCTCGTCGTTCTGGGCGTAAGCGTGGGGGTCTGCCGCGATGGCAAGGCCCCGCACCGGGTGGTCCGGCCACACGGCCCGCAGGTTTTCCAGAAAATGATTGCGTCTGTCCAGTACCGGAATGGCCGGGCCGGGCTCAAAGGGGCAGCCGCTGGGGCTGCTGGTCAGAAATAACGTCATAGTTCTTCCTCACAAAACGGTGAATAAAAGCTATGCCCATTCTAGCACGATTCTCGCCCCGGCGGCAGAGCCAGAATCACCAAAAAAATCCCCTGCTTTTCGCCGTTTCGCAGAAAGCAGGGGATTTTATCATGCCTTGCGGTAATGGAACACCTTGTCCTTGGTAAGGAGCATGGCGGCGCTCACGGCCAGAGCCGCCAGCTCGGCGGCGGTGACGGCCAGCCAGATGCCGTCGATGCCCAGCAGCAGCGGCAGCAGGAGAATGGCGATCACCTGAAACGCCAGCGTGCGCAAAAAGGAGATCAGTGCGCTGGTCACGCCGTCGCCCAGCGCCGTGAAGAAGGAGGACGCGTACACATTGAAGCCCATGATGAGGAAGCTCAGCGCATACAGCCGGAAGGCCCGGCTGGTCAGGGCCAGCAGCTCCGCGTCGTAGCCCACGAAAACGCGCGCTACACAGGGGATGATGAACATGGAAGCCAGCGTCAGGGTCACAGCCACCACGGCGATGAGCCGCAGGCTCTTGCGGTAGAGGTTGTGCACCTCGGCGTGGTTGCGGGCACCGTAGTGGAAGCTGACGATGGGCGCACTGCCGAAGGCGTAGCCCACATACACGGCAATGAACAGGAAGCAGGCGTACATGATGACGCCGTAGGCGGCCACGCCGTTCTCACCGGCCAGACGCAGCAGCTGGTAGTTGTACAGGATATTGACCAGCGACATGGAAAGGTTGGTCATCAGCTCGGAAGAGCCGTTGATGCAGGCATCCCGCAGGACTTTGCTGTAAAAACTGGTCTTGCACAGGTGCAGGCGGCTGGAGTTGCTGCGGTCGATGAAGTAGAACACCGGCAGTACGCCGCCCACCAGCTGGCTGATAAAGGTGGCAATGGCCGCGCCCTCCACGCCCCAGCCCCAGATACCCACCATCAGCACATCCAGCACCATGTTGGTGCAGCCGGCAGCCACCGTGAAGTAAAAGCCGAGGTGCGGCTTTTCGGCGGTGACAAAGAAGCTCTGGAACATGTTCTGCAGCGCAAAGGTGGGCAGCGACAGCATCAGGATGCGGCCGTAGCGCACGGCGTAGTCCAGCAGCTCGCCCTTGGCACCCAGCAGGATGGCAATGGGCCGCAGCAGCACAAGCCCCAGCACGGCCAGCACCGAGACGGAGATGGCGGCGGCCAGCAGGAACATGGTAAAGTAGCGGTCGGCCTTTTTCTGGTCGCCCTCGCCCAGCGTGATGCCCACGATGGCGCTGCCGCCGGTGCCCAGCATAAAGCCGATGGTGCCCAGCAGCATGGGCAGCGGCATGATGAGGTTGACCGCCGCAAAGGCCGTCTTGCCCACAAAGTTGGAGACACACAGGCCGTCCACGATGCCGTAGATGGAGGTGAACAGCATGGTGCCGATGCAGGGCAGTACGAACCGCAAAAGGCGGGGATAGGTAAAGTGATCGGAAAGCTGGATCCGCTGCTTGGACATGGCGTCCTCCTTTCTGCACAAGGTGCAAAAAACGGACCGGATAAATGTCCGCGAGTGCACGCCCTGCCTCGATCTGCTTCGTCACTACGGCAACGAAACCTCCGGCGGGGCGCTGTCTGCACGGCATCTTATCCGGCCCGTTTCAAATTACGTTGAAAACGGTCCTCCGATGAACCGAAAAAGAGCATATCAGAATTTATTTTTGTTGTCAAGGCAGAAAAATCAAAAAAATCGGCATTCGGGGCCAAAATTCATAAACTGTCTCTTCCCAACATTTATCAAACCTGTTAGAATGATAAAAGTTTTTTATGGATCCGGAAAGGAGAACTCCTGTTTTGATGAAACGTTTTTATACCGCCATCGTGCGCCGCCGCAGGCTGGTGCTGGCGGTGTTTGCACTGGCGGCTGTGCTGAGCGTGTTCGCTGTGCGTCAGGTAAAGGTGGATTACGATATCAACGACTACCTGCCGCCGGAATCCCCCTCCACCACCGCCATCGAGGTGATGAATGGTGCTTTCACCGGCGGCATCCCCAACATGCGGGTCATGGTGCGGGATGTGACGGTGCCGCAGGCGCTGGAGTACAAGGAAAAACTTGCCGCCATCGACGGCGTGGAGGCCGTGACCTGGCTGGACGACAGCCTGGACGTGACCGTGCCGCTGCAGATGCAGGACACCGCCACGGTGGAGACCTATTATAAGGACGACTGCGCGCTGTTTACCGTGACGGTGGAGGATGCGAACCGTCTGGAGGCTGTGGCGGCCATTCAGGACCTGATCGGGGAGGACAATGCCCTGGCCGGGACCGCGGTGTCTACTGCTGTGGCTACCAATTCCACCGTCACCGAGGTGGCCAAGATCGCGGCCATTGCGGTGGTGTATGTGCTGTTCATCCTGATCCTGACCACCGATTCCTGGGTGGAGCCGCTGCTGGTGCTGGCGGGTCTGGGGGCGGCCATCCTCATCAATAACGGCACCAACCTGATGTTCGGCACCATTTCCTTTGTGACCAACGCCGCCGGCAGCATCCTGCAGCTGGCCGTGTCGCTGGATTACTCGGTGTTCCTCATCCACCGCTTTGCCGAGTGCCGGGCCGCGCGCCCGGACGCCAGCGCGGAGGACTGCATGGTGGAGGCCCTGTGCAAATCCACCGGGTCCATCCTGTCCAGCGGCCTGACCACGGTCATCGGTTTTCTGGCGCTGGTGCTCATGCAGTTCCAGATCGGCCCGGACCTGGGCCTTGCGCTGGCCAAGGGCGTGGTGCTGAGCCTTGTCACCGTGTTCACCTTCATGCCGGCGCTGACGCTGGTGTGTTACCCGTGGATGGATAAGACCCACCACAAGCCTCTGCTGCCCGGCTTTGACAAGTTCGGGCGGTTTGTGTCCCGCATTATGCTGCCGGCGGCGCTGGCGCTGGCCGTCATCATGGTGCCCAGCTATCTGGCCTCCAACAACAACGAATACTACTACGGTGCCGCCCATATGTTCGGCACCAACACCCGTCTGGGTGCCGATACCGCCGCCATCGAAGAAACGTTCGGCAAGAGCGACACCTGGGTGGTGCTGGTGCCGGAGGGCGACACCGCCACCCAGGCCGAGCTTTCGGATGCGCTGCACGCCATCCCGGAGGTGACCGGCATCCTTTCCTATGTGGACAACGCAGGCGCGTCCATCCCGCCGGAGTTTGTGCCCGGGGACACGCTGGGGCTGCTGGTCTCCGGCGGCTACACCCGCATGGTGCTCACCGTGAACGCCGACACCGAGGGCGACGCGGCCTTTGCGCTGGTGGAAAAAGTGCGTGCCACGGTGCAGCAGTATTACCCGGATGCGTATGATCTGGCCGGGCAGGGCGTGAGCACCTACGACCTGATGGACACCATCACCGCCGACATGGTCAAGGTGAACCTGCTGGCCATCGGCGCGGTGTTCCTGATCCTGCTGCTCATGAAGCGTCAGCTGCTGCTGCCGGTCATTCTGGTGCTGAGCATCGAGACGGCCATCTGGATCAATCTGGCCATCCCGTATTTCCGGGGCCGCCATGTGTTCTACATTGCTTACCTCATCATCAGCACCATCCAGCTGGGTGCGACGGTAGACTACGCCATCCTGTTCTCGGACCGGTATCAGGAGTTCCGCGAGACGCTGGACAAAAAGCAGGCCATTGCCGCTACCGTGTCCACCGTGACCACCTCGGTGATCACCACGGGCAGTGCGCTGGCGGTGGTGGGCTTCCTGATGGGGGCCATCTCCACCAACCAGCTGCTGGGCCAGCTGGGCAACTTCCTGGGTGTGGGCGGTCTGGTGTCGCTGGCCATCGTGCTGCTGGCTCTGCCGGGCTATCTGTATCTGGCCGACCCGCTCATCATCAAACCGCAAAAACAGCCGAAGGAGGCTTGACGAGATGAAACAGAAGATTGTGCGCCGGGCATCGGCGCTGGTGCTGGCAGGCTGCCTGCTGGCCGGGGCGGCCCTGCCGGCCCTTGCGGCCTCCGCCAAGGAAGAGGTCATCTATGCCAATCTGGATGCGTCCGGCACCGTGACCGGCGTGTATGCCGTGAACAGCTTTGCCGTGCAGGCGGGGGACACCGTCACCGACCATGGCAGCTACACCGCCGTGCGCAACATGACCACCACCGACCCGCTGAAGCACAGCGGCGACACTATCACCGCCACCGTAGCACAGGACGGCAAGCTCTACTATGAGGGCACCATGGACACCGCCACCGCGCTGCCGTGGCTCGTGAAGCTGACCTACACGCTGGACGGGGCCGAGATCGCTCCGGAAGAGCTGGGCGGCAAAAGCGGCGCGCTGACCATCCGCCTGCAGGTGAGCCGCAACCCGGCCTGCACCGGAGATTTCTTTGACCAGTATGCCCTGCAGGTGACCATGACGCTGGACACCGACCGGGCACAGAACATCGTGGCTGATGGGGCCACCATGGCCAATGTGGGCAGCAATAAGCAGCTCTCCTACATCCTGCTGCCAGGTTCGGACAGCGACGTGACCGTGACCGCCGACGTGACCGACTTTGCCATGAACGCCATCTCGCTGAACGGCGTGAAGCTCCGGCTGAACCTCGACCTGGACGGGGCCGACCTGACCGGCATGCTGGACCGGCTGCAGAGCGGTTCGGTACAGCTGGACGACGGTGCCAACGCGCTGGCAGACGGCATTGCCCAGGTGCAGGCGGGTCTTGACACCCTGAACGGCAAGTCCGGCGAGCTGACCGGCGGGTCCGCCAAGGTCAAGGCGGCCTTGACCCAGATGCAGACCGCCCTGAACGGCGTGTCGGCCTCCACCGACCAGCTCACCACCCTGCTGGACGCCTCCACCCAGATCCAGAACGGCATTGCCCAGCTGGACGCCGGTGCCGCCCAGCTGGATGAGCAGGTGAGTTACGACGCTTACAAGGCCATCCTGAAGGAAAACGGACTGGACCTAGACCAGCTGAAGGACGGCAACGCGAAAGCTATGGAGCAGCTGGAACAGCTGGCCAGGGTGATGCCCCAGCTCAAGGACGTCATCCTGCTGCTGAAGGGCTCCAGCGCCAACATCGACGCGATGGAGACCTACCTGAACACGGTGCACGACGGTGTGGCCCAGCTGCACGCGGGCAGCAGCACCCTGAACAGCCAGTACGGGCAGTTCGATGCCGGGGTGCGTCAGCTGGCCAATGCCCTGACCGGGATGCTGGGCAACCTTTCGGTGTTGACCGACGGCGTGAACCAGCTGGCCAGCCAGTACGGCCAACTGGACAGCGGCCTGAACGCCTACACCGACGGTGTGGCCCAGCTGAAAGCCGGAGTGCAGCAGCTGACCGACGGTGCCGCCCAGCTGACGGCCGGCACCGGAGAGCTGCGCAGCAATGTTTCCGGGATCGACATGAGCGACCAGCTGGACAGCCTGCTGGCCGGTCTGAACGGCAGCAGCGAGGTGGAGAGCTTTACCTCTGCCGAGAACACCGATGTTTCCGCCGTGCAGTTCGCCCTGCAG
>OGPL01003159.1_pt1 | contig 10853 bp, 9 predicted proteins | sample 1552901 | NCBI WGS metagenome assembly OGPL01 (sample SAMEA2580244, study PRJEB22360) | human gut metagenome | biome: human gut; feature: human-associated habitat; material: faeces | place: Denmark | collected 2008/2010 | reverse complement strand
CTTATGCAGCGTAATCGCAATAATGAACAGCCAAGCCTTTTTCAGGGTAAAATGCATACCGTGCAACCCCATGTTGTTATGTTCGTGAGGCAGCAGGTCATTCAAGAGCCAAACCAGAGCCACGCCGGCAAAAACCGCACCGCAAAACCAGAAAGCCGCCACATGAATATCCGGATCAAAAGTCGCGATTTTGTGCATGGACGGCACCAGCAGCGCAAAGAACGATGCCGCCAGCATAACGCCGGCCGCCGCATTAAGCATACAGTTAATATTTTCCTGACTGTATTTTTTTTTCAGAAAAATCATAAAACCGCCGACACCGGTTACAACCCCTGCCAGCAGCGATGCCAGCAGCCCCTGCATAAACACTCCGGACATTTACAGCTTCCTTTCTCTAATTTTCTTTATAATCCGCTCATAATACGGCAGAATTCTCTTTTCGGTACAATAATCGCGAACCTTGTCAAAATCAATCCATTTCACGCCTGAATTTTCATCCGGCTTAATACGCAGCATGCCTTTTTCATCGGCTTCCAACAGATAAACAACGTTATAATGCAGATGAGTCGGCACCAGAGAGCCGCGTTTAATATGATTGTGAACCACCAGAACGTTAACATCTACGGGTCCGTTACCGATAACCCCGACTTTCTTCAGCCCGGTTTCTTCCGAAGTTTCCTTCAGCGCTACCCGCAAAAGGTCCTTGTCGCCGTCGGCATGCCCGCCAACCCAGGCCCATGTGTCATACAGATTGTGGTAAACCATCAAAACCCTGTTCCGCTCCCTGTTCACAATCCAGGCGGAAGCCGAAAGATGGCCGACCAGATTGTCGCGGTCACAGGCTCTGTCGCCATAAGTCGACAGAAACTGCCGGAAAGAACGGACAGCTCCCTCTTCGACATCATCATAAGGAGAATAATTTGAAAGAAAATCAATCAGTTGCATCATTTTTTGTCAGTTCTTCATAAAACGCGTTAACCTTAAAATCATGACCGACAACGCTTTCACTGCGCAGCAGCACGTTTGCCGCGCACAATTGTCCCAAACATACCGCTTCCGCAGGTGTCTGCCCCTTCATCAGGCCGGACAGAAAACCGCCGGCAAAAGCGTCGCCCGCACCGCTTGTATTGCATATTCTCCCGACTTTCGGCGCCGTAAAACTGCTCCATGTTCCCCGGTCAAACAAATCGACGCCCTTGGCTCCCTTGGTCATAACGGCAGTTTTAAACTCTTTTTTGCCCAAAGCTCCGAACTCGTTTTCATTGCCGAGAATAATATCGATTTTCGGCAACAACGTCTCAAGCGTCGGTAAATTTTCGCGGACAATAATTGGATCAGACAACGTCAAAGCCGTTTTAATTCCGCGAGAAAAGGCAAAATCAACAATTTTTCCGACGGTTTCGGCATTATGGTCCAGCCAGTATCCCTCGACAAATATCAATTTGGCCTGTTCCGCAGCCGTCCAGTCAATATCCTGCGGATAAATGAATTTGGAAGCGCCCATTTTGCCGCACATCGACTTTTCGCCGTCATCATGAACCAAAATCAACGTACAGGCCGTCGGGGCGGCACTGTCCGTTGCCAGCAGACTCTTGACGCCGTAGTCTTTAAGCTCCGCTTTGAATTTCAGTCCTTCGACGTCATCGCCGACCTTGCCCGCAAATCCGGCCGAAATCCCCAGAATCGACATGGCTTTAAGCGAATTGGCCACCGAACCGCCGCAACAGGAACGTCCGTTTTTCAAACGGCCTTTGATTATTGCAAAAGCTTCCGGCGTCGTTCTGAAAAAACCGCCTTTGCAGGCGTCGTGAAACTCAATCAGAGAAGAAACTTCGGCAGCCGCCGCGGTTATGTCAACAATCGCGTTCCCCATTCCGATAACGTCAACCATAATCTCCCCCTTTTGCAAACGAACGCCCAATGGAAAGATTGCCGGAAAGACAATTCTCCGGCAATCTTCTTGCAGACCTTTATCCGAGTTTTTTGCTCAGCAGCTGGTTAACCATTCCCGGATTGGCTTTCCCCTTGGAAGCTTTCATTACCTGTCCAACAAACCAGCCCATCAGCGCGGTTTTGCCGGCGCGATAAGCCGCCGTATTGTCCGGATTGTCGGCAATTACCTGGTCGATAATGGCTTCAATGGCCCCCGTGTCGGTAACCTGCTTAAGCCCTTTTTCTTCAACGATTTTTTCCGGTTCCTCACCCGTGTCGGCCATCAGCAGGAAAACCTCCTTGCCGATATTGCCCGAAATAACGCCGCTGTTTATCAGATTAACCAGTTTTCCGATATATTCCGGCTTAACGGGACTTTGCTCAAGTTCCAGATGGCGTGCTTTGAGCATGGCAAAAAAGTCGCCCATAATCCAGTTGGCAACCTTTTTGCCGTCACTGCCTTTAGCTGCCTTTTCAAAAAAAGCCGCCACTTCCTTGTTCTCGCACAAAACGTCGGCATCATAAGGGGTTAAACCCATTTCCTTAATAAAGCGCGCCTTCTTCGCATCCGGCAGTTCGACCATTTCCTTGCGGATATTTTCAATATATTCGTCCGTCAGCACCAGCGGCGGCAGATCCGGCTCCGGAAAATAACGGTAATCGTGGGCAAACTCTTTTTTGCGCATAACCCGCGTCTGACCGGTCAACGGATCAAACTGTCGGGTTTCCTGTTCGATTTTGCCGCCGGCCTCATAAACCTCGACATGGCGTCTGGCCTCGTTTTCAATTGCCGACATCACAAACTTCACGCTGTTGACGTTCTTCATTTCGCAGCGGGTACGGTAGCCATCTTCACCGACTTTGCGTACCGAAACGTTGACGTCGCAGCGCATGGAACCCTCGTCCATGTTGCCGTCGCAGGTTTCCAGATACCGCAGAATGGAACGCAGCTTTTTCAAAAACGCACCGGCTTCTTCCGGCGAGCGGAAATCAGGCTTGGTAACGATTTCCATCAGTCCGACCCCTGCCCGGTTCAGGTCGATATATGTCTTTTTCGGATCAATGTCGTGAATGGACTTGCCCGCATCCTGTTCAATGTGCATGCGCTCAATGCCGATTTCCTTGCTTGAACCGTCTTCCAGATTGATAACCACCTCGCCCTCGCCGACAATCGGATACTGAAACTGCGTAATCTGATATCCCTGCGGCAGATCGGCATAAAAATAGTTTTTGCGGGAAAACTGCGAATACTTGTTGATCTTGGCATTCAGCCCCAAACCGGTTTTAACGGCCTGATGCACACAGCGCTCGTTCAGAACCGGCAACATGCCGGGCATGCCGGCGTCGACAAAAGAAACATGCTCGTTGGCATCGGCGCCGAAAACCGTGGAAGCGCCGCTGAACATTTTTGACTTGGAAATAATCTGACAGTGAATTTCCAAACCGCAGATAACTTCCCACCTGTTGTCTTTTGTTTCGATAATATATTCAGCCATCTTTACTTCCTCTCAAACTTTATGTCTTCTTCCAGAGCCGAAGCAGTCTTGAAGACAGAACCTTCGTCAAAGGCTTTGCCGATAATCTGCAGGCCGAGCGGCAGACCCTCTGCGGATAATCCTGCCGGCAGGCTCATTGCCGGCAATCCCGCCAGGCTGACCGAAACCGTAAAGACATCGTTCAAATACATATTAATCGGATTCTCGAGCATCGACTTGTCGCCGATGGGAAATGCCGGCGTCGGCGCCGTTGGCGTCAGAATAACGTCACATTTTTCAAAGGCTTTCACAAAATCGTCGCGAATCAGACGGCGAACCTTCTGCGCCTTCAGATAGTAGGCGTCATAATAGCCGGCGGACAAAACGTAGGTACCGATCATAATCCGGCGCTTGACTTCCTTGCCGAAACCCTCCGTACGGCTGTTTATATACATGTTGTCCAAATGCTCGCCGGGAACGCGCAGACCGTAACGCAAACCGTCATAACGTGCCAGATTGGAAGACGCTTCCGCCGGCGCAATGATATAATACGTTGCCAGAGCATACTTGGTATGCGGCAGCGAAATGTCGACGATATCGGCACCCCGGGCTTTCAGCATCTCAATGCCTCTGTCCCAAACCGCCGCAATCTCGGCATTCAAACCGTCCGGCCGATATTCCGCCGGGATGCCGATTTTCATGCCCCTGACGTCCATTCCGATAAACTTTTCAAAATCAGGAACTTCCGCTTTGGCCGACGTCGAATCCCTGACGTCATGGCCGGCCATGTTCTTCAGCATAACGGCGCAGTCACGTACGTCTTTGGCAATCGGCCCGGCCTGATCCAAAGACGAGGCAAAGGCGATAATGCCGTAACGCGAACAGCGGCCGTAAGTCGGCTTAATACCGGTAACGCCGCAGAAAGCTGACGGTTGGCGAATGGAACCACCGGTATCCGTACCGGTTGCCGCTGCGCAGATATTTGCAGCCACGGCTGCGGCCGAACCGCCTGAAGAACCGCCAGCCACCAGCTTTTTGTCCTTGCTCCACGGATTGACCGCCGGACCGTAAAAACTGGTTTCATTGCTGCCGCCCATGGCAAATTCATCCATATTCTGCTTGCCGAGAAAAACCGCGCCGGCGTCCAGCAGCTTCTGTGTAACCGTCGATTCATACGGCGGCACAAAACCGTCCAGAATATGCGAGCAGGCCGTCGTGCGAATACCCCTGGTGCAAAACAAATCCTTAATGCCCAGCGGAATTCCCTCCAAAGCGCCGTTGGTGCCGTTTTTGTATTTTTCGTCGGCGGCTTTGGCCTGTTCCAAAGCTTTTTCCGGCGTTTCCAGCACATAGGCGTTCAGTTCGCGGCAGCTTTCCATTTTGTTGAGATATTCTTTCGTCAGCTCAACGGCGCTGAACTTCTTTTCTTTCAGGCCTTTCAGCGCTTCCGTTATCGTCAGTTTCGTTAAGTCAGTCATTTTTCTACTCCACAACCTTCGGCACGACAAAATATCCAAACTCCTGCATCGGCGCATTGGCCAGCACCGCCTCGGCCTTTTCTCCGTCATTAACGGCGTCGGCGCGGCATTCCAGATTGGTTTGGTTAACCGAAACCAAAGGTTCGACATTGTCGGTGTCTACCTCATTCAACTGTTCTATCCAGCCGAGAATTTTGTTAAATTCCTTTTCCGTTTCGACAATTTTGTCGTCGTCCACTTTCAGACGCGACAAAAAGGCCACCCTTTTCACGGTTTCAGTATCTATAGCCATTTTTCTTACCTCTTAATAAACAATTCTGAACGGCGGAAGCACCGTATCATATTTCATTCTGTTCAGCATATTAATATCATTGGTTCCAAAACCAAAATCATTCACAACCTTATTAACAGAAATTTTCGGGCCGCTGCCCAGCATTTGCGCCAGTTTTTCCTGAAAGGTCTTGCGTTTCGGATAATATACGATGTTAAAACGCGTTTTCGGTTTTATACCGCCCAGTTCTTTGGCTTTTGCCACGGCTTCGTTAAGGCCGCCGAGCGCGTCAACCAAACCGTTACGCAACGCGTCTTCGCCCAGCCAGACGCGTCCGCGGGCAATTCGCTCCATTTCGTTGGGGTTAATGCCGCGAACGGTCGCCGTTTTTTCGGTAAAATCCTTATAAATATTGTCCAGAGAACGGTTAAACACCCTCTTTTCTTCCGGGCTGAACGGATGATTGACGCTTAAAATTCCGGCATTGCGCCCGAACTTTACTTCGCCCCAGTTAACGTCCAGCTTTTTCCAGAGTTCGCTCAGAACCATCTTGCCGCCCAAAACGCCGATGGAACCCGTAATGCTCAGCGGTTCGGCAATGACATAATCGCCCGACAGAGCAATAAAATAGCCGCCGGAAGCCGCATAATCGCCCATTGACACCACAACCGGAATCATTTTTTCGCTTTTCATCCGGTTGACGGCATACCAGATTTCGTTTGCGGCCGTATAACTTCCGCCCGGAGAATTAATCCGCAGCACCAAAGCCTTAACGCTTTTGTCGCGGGCAATCTCGTCAAGCTGGGCGACAATCGTCTCCGAACCGGCGGTCGCCTCGCCTTCAAACGGATTTGCGCTGCTCTCGCCTTCGGTAATCATGCCGTCTATTACCATCAGGGCAACAGACGGACGGTTTTTCCTGCCTTCCTTAATGTTCAGCGCATAATCGACCAGATTAATCATTTCGCCGCCGGTTTCGTCCATCACCTGCTCAATCAAATCCGGCTTATAGGCTATTTTGTCAATCAGCTTTTTCTCCAAAGCCTTTTCCGCGGCGACCGGCGCCTCGTCGACCGCTTTTTTGACATCACCTTCGTCAAGGCCGCGGTCTGCGGCAATATCGGCAGCCATTCGCTGAAATATGCCGCCGCCAAGCTTTTCCGTCTCGCTGCGGTATTCCGGACTAAACCCTTTGCTCAACAGCGAAGCCGCAGCATTTTTATATTCATGCCGGGCATAAAATTCCGGCACAATTCCCAGCTTGTCCAGCAGTCCGCGGATAAAAGGAACCTCTATGCCGACGCCGGTAATTCCGACCTCGGTGTTCGGCTGCATCCAGATTTCGTCAAACGCCGCGGCCAGATAATATTCTCTGGTCCCTTGCCCAAAACTTCCAAATCCCGTCGAATACAAATAAGCCTTTTTCCCCGTGCTGCGAAAAACCCTGATTGACGAACGCAAATCTTCAATCTGTGCCAGCCCCAATCCCGAAAGGCTAACGTTGCCGATAAGCGCCTTCACTTTCGGATCAAGCGCTGCCAGATTAATGGCCTTGGTCAAGTCGTAAAAAGACAGCGCCGGCACGTCGGAGAATTCCGAAAACAGGTCGTCGCTGCGCATTTCCGGATAGCTTTCGTTGAAGTCGACAAACAAAATCGCCTTGTCCGGCACATCCGCGACAACGCCCGTTTCCTGACGCAGCATACCCAGAACAAACACCAGCAGCACAATAAACAGCAGGCCGAACAACGCAAAGGAATAAACCACCGACTTCATCAGCAGCCGCGCGGCCAGCGTTCTCTTCCGGCCGGCTCCCGTAGCCGGAAACGGCGTTTCAATCTTATCCATGTTCCATTCTCTCAAAAAAAGCCATTAACACAAACGGTCAATGGCTTCTAATATAAATGTTACGGCTTAAAACTCAAGTTAAAATTCAGCCAGAACCTCAGCCGATTCATGAGCTTTGTCCAGAGCCACCATACCGATGGAATGATATCCGGCGTCGACATGCAGCACTTCGCCGGTAATTCCCATGCCCAAATCTGACAGCAAAGCCAGAGCCGCACGGCCGACTTCGTCCTGAGTAACGTTGCGTTTCAGCGGCGCATTCAGTTCATTCCAACGCAGGATTTTGCGGAAATCACCGATACCGGAAGCGGCCAGCGTCTTAATCGGACCGGCGGAAATTGCATTGACGCGGACATTCTGCACACCAAGGTCAACGGCAGCGTAGCGGACGGCGGCATCAAGCGCGGCCTTGGCAACGCCCATGATATTGTAGTTCGGCAGGGTTCTTTCGCCGCCCAGATACGTCAGGGTAACAATACCGGCGCCCTCGTTCAAAACCGGCGCGGCGCAACGGCAGGTTTCCAGAAAAGAATAGCAGGAAATGTGCATCGTATTGAGGAAGTTCGGCAGCGTCGTGTCAATCGTGCGTCCCTTCAACTCATTTTTGTCGGAAAATGCAATCGCATGAACGACGAAGTCAATTTTTCCCCATTTCTCGCCGAGTTCCTTGAAACATGCTTCGACGCTGGCTGAATCGGTAACGTCGCATTTAATCAGAGTCGGCTCAAACTGCAGGGTTTCCGAAAGCGGTTTAACTCTTTTTTCCAAAGCTTCGTTCTGATAAGAGAAAGCAATCTGGGCGCCCTGAGCATCCAAAGCCTGTGCAATGCCCCAGGCAATGGACTTGTCGTTGGCCAAACCCATGATCAAACCTTTTTTACCGGCCATCAGCGGTGTAGTCGCAGTCATAATATTTTCCTTTGCTTTATAAAAAAAATTAAATATATTAGAACCAAATTTCTGATAGACTTTTTATTAAATTTAACTTTCTTTGTAAACAATTTTTTTCAGGTAATAAGTATGTATTGGAAAACCGGCTTTAAATCAAATTTCAAAAAGCATTTCGAAACCACCCGCGAATTTCTGTTTTTTCTGAGCCGCCGCGCCCAAAACGACACCATCTTCAGGGTAGCCGCTTCGCTGAGCTATACTTCGCTCATTGCCGTCGTGCCGCTTTTCGCTATCGGTCTGGCTATTTTTTCGGCTTTTCCGGTTTTCGACGGTGTCAAAGAACAGGTAAAGGAATTTCTGCTCCGCAACTTCGTTCCGACCATTGAACAGGAAGTCAGCCAATATTTTGCCGAATTCATTGACGCTGCCGCCCAGCTGACCACCATCGGTGTCGTCGGCATTGCCATTACCGCCATTCTGATGCTCTCCACCATTGAAAACAGCCTCAACTTCATCTTCAAAGTAACGCGCCCGCGCCGCCTGACAACCAAAATTACCCTTTACTGGACGGTCATTACCCTCGGTCCCCTGCTCCTCGGCACCGCTTTTTCGCTCCGCGGCTATCTGTTCACGCTGCAGAAATTCATGCCCGAAGACCTGGCCAACACCCAACTGCTGCTCAGCAAACTCCTGCCCTCGCTGATTACGATGTTTCTTCTGGTGCTTGTCTACGTTCTGGTTCCCAACAAAAAGGTCAAAATCAGCAGCGCCGTTGTCGGCTCCTTTGTCGCCGTCATCTTGTTCTCCGTCCTGCGTCGGGGATTCGGTTATTTTATGGTCAAGGCAGCCGCCTACAAAACCCTCTACGGCGCCCTCGCAACTCTGCCCGTTTTCCTCATCTGGATGTATCTGGCCGGGTCGGTGGTCATTTTCGGTGCCGTTGTTACCGCCGCTTTGGAAGAATACCGCCAGCTTGACAACCGCGCGCTCAAGAAAATCCTCGTCGCCGGCAAACCAGAAAAGCGCAAATAGACGACAGCAAAAGCCTGCCGGAAAAATATTTTGCCATAGCCTGAAAAAAGTTCTTGCAAAAAGAACAAAAGTAGTACATTGTATTTTTCAAGGGATAACTATGACGCTCAAATTGTCTTTTCGAAAAATAAGAGAGATAGTAGGAATCAGAAATAAAAAAACATTACAGAAAGAGAGAACTATATGGAAAAAGATAAAGCCCTTGACGCGGCACTGAGCCAAATTGAAAGAGCCTTCGGCAAAGGCTCGATTATGCGCCTCGGCCAAAACCCCAACGTTGATATTGAAGCCATTTCCACCGGTTCGCTGGGCATAGACATCGCCCTGGGCATCGGCGGACTGCCCAAAGGCCGTATTATCGAAATCTACGGTCCGGAAAGCTCCGGCAAAACCACTCTGGCTTTGAGTGTCATTGCTCAGTCTCAGAAAAAAGGCGGCACCTGCGCTTTCATTGATGCGGAACACGCTCTTGACCCGTCCTATGCCAAGAAAATCGGCGTTGACATTGACAACCTGCTGATTTCTCAGCCGGATGCAGGCGAACAGGCGCTGGAAATAGCCGATACGCTGGTTCGCTCCGGCGCCATCGACGTTCTGGTTGTCGACTCTGTCGCCGCTCTGGTTCCCAAAGCCGAACTTGAAGGCGAAATGGGCGATTCACACATGGGTCTGCAAGCCCGCCTGATGAGCCAGGCCCTGCGCAAGCTGACTTCCACCGTTTCCCGCTCAAACACGCTGATTATCTTCATCAACCAGATTCGCATGAAAATCGGCGTCATGTTCGGCAACCCCGAAACCACAACCGGCGGCAACGCGTTGAAATTCTATGCCTCGGTTCGCATCGACATTCGCCGCATCGGTTCCATTAAAGATAAGGAAGACGTTATCGGCAGCCAGACCCGCGTCAAAATTGTCAAAAACAAAGTTGCTCCGCCGTTCAAAATCGTCGATTTTGACATCATGTATGGCGAAGGCATTTCCAAAACCGGCGAACTGATTGACCTCGGCGTCAAAGCAGGCATCGTTGAAAAAGCCGGCGCCTGGTTCTCCTACAAAGGCGAAAAGCTCGGTCAGGGACGCGAAAACGCCAAACTGTTTCTGAAAGAGAATCCCGCCGTCGCCGAGGAAATCGAAAACAAAATCCGCGCCGATGCCGGCCATCTCACAACCGAGATGATTGGCGACGACGAACCCGAAACCGTCGGCGAAGATTAACTCCTTTTAACCGGACTGCTCCAAATGAAAAAGCTCCCCTCTGGGGAGCTTTTTTGAATTTGGCTTCACAATAATAACCGGTACAGTAAAACCTAGTGATAAATGATTGTTCCGTGCGGCACGGCCGGCGGCAGCGACGAAGAAAACATCATGCCTTTTGAGCCGTAAACCGCCAGTCCGACGATTCCCATAAACGCTAGCAGATAACAAATGACATAAAAAGCGACCGCCGTAATTCTGATAATCAGAATCAGTGTTCTGTCGCCGTGGAAAGGACGCCCCTGCGCATCTTTGTTAATCAGACACATGTCGGCCAAAGCCCATATCTGCACAACAATCAGCGGAATAAAGAAAAGCAGCCAGGAAAAAACCGTCAGCAACAGCTGCGCAATTGCGCGTCTGGTATAGCCGGCATAAAAGTTATGGGCGCCGAAGATTCCCAGAAACCATGCCAGCAAGGCGTAGGCAATGCCGCTCTTGCTCTCCGGATAAACATTCATGTTCCTGCTGACGATATTTCTCTTCATCAACAGAAACTCTTCATCGTTAATAATTCCCTTGTCCTTCAGCTTCGCCAGCTTTTCCAGATTTTCCAAATCATCCATGCCCATTCTCCTCAAAAATGTCTTTTGAGACGATATAAGCAGCAATTCTGCAAAAACAACGCCGAATAAAAATTAAAATTAAAAATAAAAAAGAAAATAAAAAAAT
>OGPL01003158.1_pt1 | contig 10857 bp, 10 predicted proteins | sample 1552901 | NCBI WGS metagenome assembly OGPL01 (sample SAMEA2580244, study PRJEB22360) | human gut metagenome | biome: human gut; feature: human-associated habitat; material: faeces | place: Denmark | collected 2008/2010 | reverse complement strand
GCTCAGGGTTCTCGATCTCCTGCACACGCTCATATCCGACCTGTGCCAGCCATTGCTTGAATGGCTCGGCCTTCGGAGAGGGGATCGACTGGATGATACGAAACAACCCTTTAACATCGGCAGCCTGAACAGACCTCCGGCGACCATCGGCGGCGATCATCGCAACTGGGGTACAAATTGTACCCCAGTTGCGATTAAGCAAGGGATCGCGTTGCCGCATACGCTTGATATACTGTTTGACATCTACGCTGTCCGTCAAAAATTCAACGACATCGGCAATGGAAAAATACCATTGCTCATTCATCCATGCGCGGCGGATCTGCTTGTCCTGAAAAACGACGATCTTACTGTCTGCCATAACGAATTTATTTTATTTTTCCGAACCGCTGCACACGACCGACTGTCGGAGCGGACGGAATGCGAACTATTTCACTTTGGCAGCAAAGGCTTTCGAGGGCTTAAAGGCCGGGATCGTATGGGCAGGAACGATCATCGTCGTATTCTTGGAGATGTTACGCGCCGTTTTGGCCGCCCGATGTTTCAGCAGGAACGTGCCGAAACCGCGTAGGTAAACATTCTCACCGCCGATCAGGGAGTCCCGGAGCTGCTCCATGAATCCTTCCACTACACTCGTTACGATTCCTTTCTCAATGCCGGTCTGCTCCGCGATCCGGCTTACGATGTCAGCCTTTGTCATATCCTTATCGTTTATAGGTTCATTATGATTTATTCCGGTTGCGCTTCGGGCAGGAACGCCGCGAAGATTCTGCGCAGTTCCTTTTCCGATAACCGGTTGCTGCGGATCGTTACCACGCCCTCTGCCGCCTCGGCTGTCAGACGGCCTCCCGTTACGGCACGGCCATCCGCCCCGACATAGAAAGCCGAAGGGTCTGCCTCGACCGCCCGCCGCAATATCCGGTCGCATTGTCTTGTTTCGATCGTCAACTTCGCCATAATTCCAATCAGCAGTGCAAAGATACTCTTTTTCCCGCCAGTTCGCAGCGCCATGTCCGTTCCCCGTGCCAACGGCTGCCACACCGATGCCGACGACCGCCACAGCGGCACTGCACCGTCGTCCGCAGTCCGCGTCGTCTTAAATTCGCAGCAGAACTATTTAATAACGATGCGAATATGTCACAGGAGGACGATCTGAGGGGTTTGTCCAAGGTCATGGACTTCATGCGGGCCCTGAGTATTTTATTCGTGGTAATCCACATCTACTGGTACTGCTACGGGCAGATTTTGGCGTGGGACGTCAATATAGGCATGATAGACAGGATTCTACTCGGCTTCGACCGCACGGCGGGGCTGTTCGGCAGCATACTCTACACCAAACTTTTCGCCGTGCTCTTTCTCGGCCTCTCGTGTCTCGGTACCAAAGGGGTCAAGGAGGAGGAGATCACATGGCGCCGGATCATCGCGGCGCTCGCGGCCGGCTTCGTACTCTTCTTTTTCAACTGGTGGCTGCTCGACCTGCCACTGCCGCTGTCCGCCGTCACGGGGTTCTACATCCTGACGCTATCGGCCGGATATATCTGCCTGTTGATGGGCGGCGTGTGGATGAGCCGACTGTTGAAGAACAACATGATGGACGACCCTTTCAACAACGAGAACGAATCGTTCATGCAGGAGACGCGCCTTGTCGAGAACGAATACTCGGTGAACCTACCGACGCGGTTCTACTATAACAAGCGGTGGCACAACGGCTTCGCCAACGTCGTAGTGCCGCAGAGAGCCTGTATCTGCGTCGGCGTTCCGGGGTCGGGCAAGAGCTACGCCGTCGTCAATCAATTCATCAAGCAGCAGATCGAAAAGGGGTACACGATGTACGTCTACGACTTCAAGTTTCCCGACCTCGCGGAGATCGCCTACAACCACCTGCTGATGCACCAAGAAGGCTACAAGAAGGTACCGACCTTCTACGTCATCAATTTCGACGACCCGCGTCGCTCGCACCGCTGCAACCCGATCAACCCCTCCTTTATGAACGACATCTCGGACGCCTACGAGAGCGCCTATACCATCATGCTGAACCTGAACAAGACATGGGTGCAGAAGCAGGGCGATTTCTTCGTCGAAAGCCCGATCATCCTCTTCGCCGCCGTGATCTGGTTCTTGCGTATCTACGACGGGGGAAAGTACTGCACTTTTCCGCACGCCATCGAGTTTCTGAACAAACGCTACGAGGATATCTTCCCGATTCTGACGAGTTATCCGGAGTTGGAAAATTATTTAAGTCCGTTCATGGATGCGTGGCTCGGCGGGGCGCAAGACCAGTTGCAGGGCCAGATTGCCTCGGCCAAAATTCCGCTCTCGCGTATGATCTCCCCGCAGCTCTACTGGGTCATGTCGGGCGACGACTTCACGCTCGACATCAACAATCCGAACGATCCGAAGGTGCTGGCGGTGGGCAATAACCCCGACCGGCAGAACATTTACGGCGCAGCCCTCGGTCTGTACAACAGCCGTATCGTGAAGCTCATCAACAAGAAGGGGCAGCTCAAATCGTCGGTCATCATCGACGAACTGCCGACGATCTACTTCAAGGGCCTCGACAACCTGATCGCCACGGCCCGGAGCAACAAGGTGGCCGTGCTGCTCGGATTCCAAGATTTCAGCCAGCTCAAACGCGACTACGGCGACAAGGAGGCCGCCGTGGTGATGAACACCGTCGGCAACATCTTCTCCGGGCAGGTGGTGGGCGAAACGGCCAAGATGCTCTCGGAGCGGTTCGGCAAGGTGCTGCAAAAGCGACAGTCCATGACGATTAACCGCAACGACAAATCGACCTCCATATCGACGCAGATGGACAGCCTGATCCCGGCCTCGAAGATCTCGACGCTCACGCAGGGGATGTTCGTCGGGGCCGTAGCCGACAGCTTCGAGCAGCCTATCGAGCAGAAGATATTCCACGCGGAGATCGTCGTGGACAGCGCGAAGGTCAAGGCCGAGACGGCCCGCTACGAGAAGATACCCATAATCACCGATTTCACGGACGAGAACGGCGCGGATCGCATGCAGGAAACGATCAAAGAGAACTACGACCGCATCAAGGCCGAAGCCGCGGAGATCGTCGACAAGGAACTCGACCGCCTACGCAAAGACCCCGTACTGAGCAAACTGCTGCCGCCGGAGCAAGGAGCATAAAGAGACGGAATTGTGTCAAAACGCAGATTTTTGATACATCCCTATCTCGGTCAGGGTTTAGTAAGATAACGAGCGTGCAGAAAAGAGCAAGTATTTTATTTACAGTATATTAGTTCTCTGTTTTGCATATGCTTGGAGTAATAGAAACAGCAAAACCGGGCAGGTTTAACGGTAAGTTCGGCTACTTATCCGTCACTTGTCCGAAATGCTTTGTTTTTTGCAAAATATTATTTTTCAACATTTTACATCGAACTTCCGCATAACAAATAACTTGACTTAACGTTTGACAGACCTTCAATGTTCGAGTTATCATGCAACGCAGCGCTTTCCAAGTCTTTTTCTACGTAAGAAGGCTGTCGGAAAAATACGGTCAGGTCCCCATTATGGTTCGGTATCACGATCAACGGCACGATGTCGCGGTTTAGCTGCAAACTCTCCGTTCGCGCCTCACTCTGGGATACCAAGGCTAACCAAAGCGGCAGGCAAAAGCCTCGAAGCCCAGCACATCAACGAAAAGCTGGAAAATATCAAGACCAATATACCGGTAAATGGGATCAACGCCTCTGCGATCGGAATTCGTATGTCACGGCCGAAAAGATCCGCAACGCCAGCCTCGGTATGGGCGATGACTGCCGCTTGCTGCAGACCTTCAACGAATACCTTGCGGACTTCCTCAAACGTGTCGATAAAGATCGTGCTTATTTCACCTACGAGGATTACTGTCTGCGTCGCAGGCGTCTTGCCGCTTTCCTCGAATATGAATACCATGTCAAGGACATTCCTTTCAAAGAGCCGAAAGGTGACTTTATCGACAAGTTCGTCGTTTACCTCTCCACGGTAAAAGGTATTGCTTCCGGAACGATCCATGCCGGGGTCAAAAAACTTCGTCTGATGACCTATACGGTGTATAAGAACGGCTGGGTTTCCGTCGACCCTTTCGCGGGATTCCATGTCAAACCGACATACGCCGAACGTCGTTATCTTCCCTGTAACTGGAGCAGTCGTTCATCGTAAAATTCCACGCCTATCTGCATCATGACCTCGGCATGTTCTCCAACGACTTATCCGGATTCAACTGCCTGAAATACATGGTCAATACGGTCTTCAACAACGGCTGGATACCTCGCAATCCCTTAGTACTCTACCGCTTTACTTTTCCGCAATGTGCGGAATCTTTGCGGTGGCCGGGCGACGAGGCCGTATCATTGCTGCCGATGGGGTTCTCGACAGACCGCAGCTGAAGATGATACAGAACGTTGGCGGCGATTTCAGCACTTTCTATCGTACACTTATGCAGGAAGCGTTCGCAAAGAGTGCCGTAAACGGGCTGTCGAAGAAAGAACGTTTTAGACTCGAAGATAAAGCAAATTAGAAGGCGAAGCATCATATGACATAGCAATACGGTATTGGAGAAATAAGCTGTAAATTATATCTTTGCCCCTGCTAAAACAATCCTCCTCATTATGAAACGAACGATAATTCTATCTGTTTTCACCTTGCTGGTGTTCGGCAGCTGCCAGAGAAACAGTACTGTTGAATTACGGTTGAATCATGCGGAAGAACTGATGTCGGAACATCCTGACAGTGCTTGGCATATACTCGAATCCATCGACCGGAAAGCACTCGATTCCCGACGCATAAGAGCCCGTCACGCTCTTTTGTCGTCACAGGCACTTGACAAAAATTATATAGATGTAAACAATGATTCTTTAATCCGTATTGCTATTGACTATTACGCGAAACATGGCAGTTATGAAGACCGGGCTAAAGCATATTACTATCACGCGATAGTTCAAGGTAACGCTTCAAATACAGAGGCAGCCATCAAAGCTCTCGTTATAGCCGAGGAATATGCCAAGAAAACGAGAGACACTCTCTTGAACGGTTTAATATTTTCGTATCTCGGGGACCAGTACTATAGTCAATATAGCTTTGATGGAGCCATTGCAGCTTATTCTTCTGCAATTCCCTTCTTCGAAACTCTCAATAATAAAACTTACCTTTTATACGTATTATGGAGAAAAGGTGTATCGCTGAATTTGGCCGATAATCCACAACAAGCTATCGAGTGTCTATCCGAAGCGCAAACGATCGCGGTAGATTTGGAAGACCTCCCCGCAATCTTGGATATTACAGCTTCCATCGGAGGAATAAAAATAGGTAGGAACGACGATATAGTATCCTTACAAACTTATAAACAAGATATATTCAATATATATAACAGATATGCTGATGGAGAAATTCCGGTGGAGCATTATCCTCTTATCGGATATATTTATTGGCAGGGACGGATCGACTCCGCCCGTATATTGTGCAATCGATACTATTCGCTCCAACCTCATATAACATCATTGAATGTGGGCGTTTTGAGTATTCTGTCTCAGGTTGAAGAATCGGATGGCAATTATAAAAAAGCGTTATTTTATGAACGTTTGTACTCCAATTATTCCGATTCTCTCAATATGGAATGGCGTAATAATCTGGTGCAAAATCTCGAACGGAAATATAGAACCGAATATTTTCAAAAGTCGTATGCCGCATTGAAAAAGACGAGCTGGTATGCAATGGTATCTTTGATTTTGGTTATTGCAATAATCATAATTCTTGCAGCTGTTGTAATTGCGTCTTACAAACGGGCCATATTTCGGAAAAATCAGGAACTCAGCGAATATGAACATTATATAAAGGAAAGTAAAACGCATTATGCGGAACTGACCCATGAGTATAATGAAATCAAAAGGAATCTGAAGATTCCCAATGAGCATTCTCAAACCTTATTTGTCATCTTGGAGAATAGGATTAAAAGCCTGCAAAAATTACTGGAATTGGCATCTATTTGTGAAACGAATCCAGATAATTTTTACAGACAATTCAAGGAACATCTCAAGGTCGCTTCCGGGAAAAATCAAGAATTGGCGAATGATGTGATTGCTATCGCGAACTTATCCTGTCATGGAATAATTGACTATTTACAAAAGTCATATCCGGCACTTTCACAACGCGAACTTTGCTATTGCGGGTTTATTTGTTTGGGATTTTCTCCGGAAAGTATTCGGATTTTATATAATCATACGAATACTTATAGCATCTATACACTGCGAAGCAAGATTCGCAGTAAATTGGGAATAACGAACGATTCGTCGAACCTTGAAAAATACATCGTAGAACTGAAAAAATATCTGGGCAAAACAGTTGACTTCATATAACTATTTGTATTTCAACAAAATACCCCCCCCCGCAGAGCTACCTGTGGGGGATTTTTATTTTATTATACTGAAAATCAAATACTTACACATAATACTTCGGTATATAATATGGGTATATGATTTTTATTATACATATAATTGATAATCAAATAATTGCAAATCATAGTATAATATCGAAATGTATGGTTTTTTAATATTTTTCCCATTTCAAATTTTTAAATTTGACATACACAATTACTAATATAAACATAGAAAAATGAAAAGGATTATTCTTCTTATGTTTCTGAGTTTTCTTGCGTGTGGAGAACTCGTTGCGGCCAATGAAATTAGCCGGGAAGTAAAAATCAAAGTTGTTATTTTAGGAGGAGACAGGCCTCGTCCCCGATCAGAACAAAGCTGGGATATCGTAGCTGCCGAATTGAATGGCAACCTATTATTTATTAATTTCTATGAAACCGTCGGCAAGGTTACAATTACGGTGAAAAATTCATATGGACAAATCGTCTGTTCGCATCCTTGCGATACGACATTCGAGCCGGTAGTAATCATGAATGTCCCGGTTGATAAGGATAATTATACCATTAATATCATTGGAGACCAGATAGAAGCTTACGGGGAGTATTACTTGTAGAACGCCCATTATAGTAATCGATTGAATGTGGCCTGACATAAAGGGCATTTAATTCCAGAAATTCGGATTGCGCAGTCCTGAGGGAGGTTGTCGAAAATCCTTAAAAAGAGTAGACGCTAATACTAATTTTTACAATGTTATGAAACGTTTTGAAGTAATCAACGGTTCGAAGTTCGAACGTTTATCGTACACTGAAATGGCCCAAACCAAAGGTGGGCAATTTTGTATTTCCTGCATGAAACGGGGGCGGGCTATTCGAATCGGCTGGAAAACACAGGAAGAATTACGCCAAGAAAATATTCCGACTTCTTTCCCGATGCGTTAATTAGACGAAATAGAGGAGAGGGAGAATTTCCTCTCCTCTATCGAAACAACTTCTCCATTATGAAAATGAATATATTTGTTTTCGCATCGATTTTATTAATTATCACGTTTAATCACATCGGTGTATATGGAAACTCAGCATATCAGGATGCAGATAGTCTCGCACAAATCTGGAAAAATCGAGAAATAAAAATTAGCGGCAAAATCGACATAACGGATATTGCAACGCCGGCGATGGAGATACCCAAGTTTCTCTCATTGTCAGGCCTACCTCATCCTTCCAATGATTCCATACCGGAATATATATCGGCTCAGGTAACACTCCGAAATAAAAGTTTATCTAAGGACTCATTATGTAGTGCAGACTTAATGTGGGTACTTCGCCCCTATCTGCAATGGCTACAAAACATCGATCCTCATTTTCGGGTCGAACCGCAACCCGTTCATTTCTCGGATGCCAAAAAAGCCGATGATATTTCCGTATTCGGTTTTTTATCGCTCAATGTCAATGATACGCTTATTGTAGATCGTTCAATCGATCCTCTCTTTCAACAAGGCGATCGAATCCTGCGCATCAATGATGTCCCAGCCTCACAATATCTTCAATACTGCTATGACGACAGACATATCTACCCGTTCACCCTTTTAACCAATTATCATTATGCGATTATTACAGCATTGGATTACAAGATTCGTTTGGCTCGCAAAGGCAATATTTTGGAAATCAACACATCCGGATTCCCGTGGAAAGACGTGTATCTCAAATTGAACCGACAACGTGAATTTCAAAGTCGAATCTTCAAAGATGCCAAAACAGGGTATTTTTCGATCGGAGAGTTTTATCCCAACAATAATCTCCTGATTCGCAAGCTGCGAACGGCCATACTTCAGGCTCGGCGAGAGGGATGTACCTCGTTCATATTGGATTTAAGAGGCAATCCGGGCGGTAACGGACATTCATTCGACAGGCTGCTATCCATATTCATCAATCGGCCGACCATTCCGTATTTGAAGAACGAACGATTAAAAGTCTCTCCATGGACCTTAAATGATTACGATTTTCTAACTTCCGATATGCTCGGTTCGGTCGTAGAGGTTCCAAGTCAACACATGAATAAAACCATATATCTCGATCAACAATTATACATCCCGGGGATGCAATACTATGTATTGATGGACAAAGATACGAGTTCAATAGCCGCATCGTTCTGCAATATTCTGCAATACAATGGCGCCGTCCAGTTAGTCGGAGAGCCATTACGTCATAATGCGTTGAAGTATGGAGAGACTGTTGATGCCCGATTCGGAATTTCCGGATTATATCTCTACGTATCGACGGTCGAATTTGACGAATACACCCGCGCCGTCGACGGAGTGCTGATGCCCGACATCGCCATTCCATATGTCGCACGGGATTACCTTTCGGGACGGGATGCCATGCTCGACAAATTGCTGGAAATCATTGAATCCAACCCAATAAATTAAAAGTACATGACCGATCTGAAATGGTCTCGTTTCAATTTTCTGGTCGAGACGGAAAAACATCGGAAATATTTGTACAACAGTTACTCCAATAGCTTAATCGCATTGGATGACTCGTTGTATGCGAGCCTCTTGTTTTTATCTCGGGATAATGGAACGTCAATTTTGTCGGCATTTTCCGAAGAGGAAATAGAATATCTGAAAAAGATATATGCACTGGTCGAAGATGATGATGCTTTGGTAGACATTCTTCATCATCAAATCCCAGGTCGGCATTTTAGGGCTCTGTGTCGTACTTCTCAACATCTTCACCACCAAGGTCGAAGGTGCAGCCGGGGCATTGGAGGTCAGTTCTCCCACTGTATGGATTTCCCCTCTCACCGTATATTCATAAGCGACCGCCAATACCTCATCCGCATTCAAGGCCGCATTCAGGGAGATATATCCCAGTTTTTCATTCAGGATATATTCGGAAGGATCCAGCAAACGGGCATTTTCCAATTTTTCATAATCCTTGCCGGAATTGAAACCGGTACCGATCTGGGATAAAATACCGGAAACCTGATTGATATCCCGGATTCCTGCATAGCGATCCACCATGGTCTGATACAGGAATCCGGGATATCAATCAGGTTTCCGGTATTTTATCCTGCCCGGGACCGTCGGGAAACAAACCGGCATCGAACATCGGATTGGACGGATCCCCGACATTATTTTCAGCCAACCCCGTAAATGCAACGATATTCCGGGCCCGGTCGAAACGGGAACTTTTATTGGTTACCCATACTTCAATTTTAGTGATCACCACCCCACTATTCACTACGGGCAAGTTTTGTAAGGCGGCATCGTACTGATCCCGGAAAAAACGCGACAGGAAAAAGTGTTTATTAGCTTCATACCTCAAAGCAGATACTTCAAAATCCTGTTTTTCAGCTCCTTTCTCCAATTGAATCACTTTAGATTCCCCCTTCTGTTGCGAAAAAATACTCGACATGGACAATTTACCGAACTGCAGGTCCGTCCGGAATCCCCAAAGATTCTGTCCACCCGAAATCAGCGTTCCGGTTAAAGGTAAAGAGACATTTCCCGCCTCCACCTTTTTCACAATATCGTCTTCCTTCCCTTCGTAGTTCAGTTTCAGGATATTGTCATAATCGAAAGTAGCCTCTGTATTGTACGACCAATCGAGATTGACCAAATCACCGATATTACCGCCGATATTGAATTGTATCTTCTCGTCGAAATCCAGCGAAGTCGTTTTGCGCATATCGATAGGCAAAGTCGGATTATCGACTTTATTCGTTTTGACCCCCAAGGTCAGTTCTGCCGATCCCTGTACTTCGATCCGGATTTTGTTGATACCGAAAATCGGACTCAGAATTTTGTCTAAAAATTGTATATCGGAAACCAGACTCTTGAAATCGTACTTATTCCCTTCCTGAATCTGCCTCCGGTTGTATTCGTACAACGACATTTTCGAACGGGCTTTCAGCAGATCCTGCAAGGTTTCCATAAAAGGGCGGTTGTAATAATACTTTCCGCCGATCAGGCTGGCTACGACATAACGCTTGGTCAGCGGATCATAGATAATGGTATCTTTTATATTGGACGGTTGCCTGAGAAACAATACCGACGATGGAATAGTCCGCCGGATTTCATTGTCCCGGATCTCCCGGATCGGAAATTGCAGGGTATCGGAAACGGTCCCGGCAACCCGCCCGGAAAAAATAGGCTCCTCTGATTCTCCCGCAGGATAACCGAAAACAAAAACCATCTGAGTTATTATCAAAAATAATAACAAGATATACCGCATACACACACACATTGTTTGCAAACCGATTCACACTAATGATTTGCAACACATTTATTTATAATTGCTTCAGTGCTTGTTTAATCAGTTCCTCGACGCTGGTGACACCTCCACCGGCCACAATTTTATCCAATACTTTATTGACCTGAGCCTTCACAAACCCAAGCATCACCAAAGCAGCCAAAGCTTCTTCTTTTATGGCCACCGAAGCGCCGAAGTTCATCTCTTCGGCACTACCTGTCACCGCTATTTTATCT